>SWBZ01001355.1_pt1 | contig 12282 bp, 9 predicted proteins | sample 4693031 | NCBI WGS metagenome assembly SWBZ01 (sample SAMN10267274, study PRJNA491770) | bioreactor metagenome | isolation source: DHS bioreactor inoculated with | place: Japan: off Shimokita Peninsula
GCGCTGGTCGGCGACGCGGATATTGGAGGCGATGATGGCATGGATTTCGGGATCGAGTTGGCCGCGCTTGAAAAGCTTGACCGGCGGCAGCCGCAGCCCCTCCTGCTCGACGGCAGTGGCCGACGCCGAAAACCCGCCCGGAACCGAGCCGCCAATGTCGGGCCAGTGGCCGGTATTGGACAGCCAGCAGAAAATCTTGCCGTCGCGCCACACCGGCCGGGCAAAACGCACGTCCATCAAATGCGTGCCGCCGAGATAGGGGTCGTTGACGATGTAGATGTCGCCCGGCTCCGGCGGAAGGCAGCGCCCTTCGGCGATCATCTCGATCAGCGTACGGGTGGAATATTCCATCACGCCGACAAACACCGGCAGGCCGCCGACGCCCTGGGCGATCAGCGCGCCGTCGTCGGCCGCATAGATGCCGTCGGAGCGGTCATTGGCCTCGGCGATCACCGGCGAGAACGCCGCGCGCGAAAAGGCCAGATCCATCTCGTCGCAGACCTGTTGCAGCGCGGCCTGGATAACGGTCAGGGTAATCGGGTCGAGCTCGGCCATCGCTCACGCCTTTGCAACGGTGATGATCAAATTGCCGTCGCCGTCGCTCACGGCCCGGTCGCCGGGTTCCAGAACGGTGGTCGCGTCCATCTGTTCCAGGATCGCCGGGCCGTCAATGCGGGCCTCAAGCGGCAGTTGTTCGCGGGCGTAGACGGGCGTGTCCAGCCAGTCGCCGGCGAACCAGACCGGCCGCGTTGCCGCCAGCGCGCCGGCGAGCGTGTCGGCCCGCCCGGCCGGATCGATCAGCGTCGACAGGTCGAGTTCGGGACGGATGCCGATCACCGAGGTGTTGAGATTGACCAGATTGGCGCGGATTTCCGGCAGTTTTACCTTGAAACGGGCGAAATATACCTCCTCGAACAAGGCCTGCAGCGTGGCGCGGTCGACGGCGGGGCCGGGCAGGGCGACATTGAGCAGATGGGTCTGGCCGACGAACTGCATGTCGGCGGAATGGACGATCTCGATGCGTTCGGGCCGCACCGCCTCGCGCGCGATCAGGTCGCGGCCCTCGCCGGCCTGTTCGTTGAGGATCGCCTGCGCCGCCGCCATGTCGACATCGGCCAGCGGCCGGTTCAGCGTGCGCACGAAATCGTGCCTGAGATCGGCGACCACGCAGCCGAGCGCGTTGGTGATGCCGGGCCGGGCCGGCACAATGACGCGCGGAATGCCGAGTTCGCGGGCGAGCGCGCAGGCATGCAGCGGGCCCGCGCCACCGAAGGCGAACAGCGAAAAGTCGCGCGGGTCGTGCCCCTTGGCGATCGAGACCATGCGGATGGCGCCGGCCATCCTGAGATTGCCGATCCTGAGCACGGCGCCGGCCGCCCCGGTCGCGTCGAGGCCGAGCGGCGCGCCGAGCGAGCGCGCAAACACGTCGCCGATCGCGTCGAGATCGGCCGCCCCGTCGACAGCGAGCAGCTTTTGCGCATTGAGCCGGCCGAGCAGCAGATTGGCGTCCGACACGGTCGGCCGGGTGCCGCCGCGGCCGTAGCAGATCGGCCCGGGCACCGCGCCGGCGCTCTCGGGGCCGACCTCCAACAGTCCGGCATCGTTGACGCGGGCGATCGAGCCACCGCCGGCGCCGACTGTGCGCACGTCCACCATCGGCACGTGGATCGGCATGGCGTATTCGATCTCGATCTCGTTGGAGACCGCCGGGCGGCTGGCGCGCACCATGGCGACGTCGGTCGAGGTGCCGCCCATGTCGTAGGTGACGACGTCGCCGAAACCGGCGCGCCGCGCGGTATAGGCGGCCGCCATCACGCCGGAGGCCGGACCCGACATCACCGTCTTGGCGGCCTCGCGCGCCACCAGTCCGGCCGAAATCATGCCGCCATTGCCGTTCATGACCAAAAATTCGCGCTTGTAGCCCTGACCGCGCAGGTCGCGGCGCAGCCGCTCGACGTAACGCTGCAGGATCGGCTGCACGGCGGCGTTGACGGCGGCCGTCACGCCGCGTTCGAACTCGCGCGCTTCCGACAGCAATGCGTGCGCCATGGTGATGTGGTCGTTGGGCCAGAGCTCGGCCGCGATCTCGGCCGCGCGCAACTCGTGGCGGGGATTGGCGTAGGCGTGCAGGAAATGAATGACGAGCGCTTCGCAGCCGCGGTCGCGCAGCCGGGTCACGGCGGCGCGCAGTTCGTCCTCGTCGAGCGGCGTGTGTACCGTGCCGGCCGCCGTCATGCGCTCGCCGACCTCGAGCCGCAGGTCGCGCGCGATCACCGGCTCGAAGCGGCCGGTCATGCCGTAGGGCTGCGGCCGGGTGCGCCGGCCGAGCTCGATAATGTCGCGAAAGCCGCGCGTGGTGATCATGCCGGTGCGCGCCAGCCGGCGTTCCAAGACCGCGTTGGTGGTGGTGGTGGTGCCGTGCACGATCAGGTCGATCGCCTCGACGGGAAATCCGGTCTGGGCGAGCGCGTCGACCACGCCCTCGGCCTGGTTGGCGCCGGTGGTGGGGGTCTTGGCGAGCCGGACCCGGCCGCCCGATGCCGCGTCGATCAGGATCAGGTCGGTAAACGTGCCGCCGACGTCGATGCCGGCCACGGTTGAGGCGGGGCCGGCGCGGTTTTTTTCGTCCATCTCGGTTTTCCCGAACGCGCGGCCTAACAATGGCCGGCAATTTGGAACAGCTCTCCCGGTCTCGATCTTGACCCGATATTCATTTGTATACTAATTAATTTCGCGAGCAAGACACAGGGTCGAACATCCCACGGACGGGCCCGGCACCGTCCGCCACAGCCGGCCGCCGACGCGGCCATTTCAACCGACGCTTGCCAGGAAGGTGCACCGGATGACAAATGTCGCCGCAAACAGCAACGAGATCGCCCGCAAGCCGGACTTTCCCATTCCCGCCGGCGTGCATGCCGAGACCGTGGTTTCGGTGAAACACTATACCGACCGGCTGTTTTCCTTTCGTATCACCCGCCCGCAGAGCTTCCGCTTCCGCTCCGGCGAATTCGTGATGATCGGCCTGCCCAACGCCGAAAAGCCGGTGTTCCGCGCCTATTCGATCGCCAGCCCGGCCTGGGACGAGGAACTGGAGTTTTATTCGATCAAGGTGCCGAACGGGCCGCTGACGTCCGAGCTGCAGAAGATCGTGCCCGGCGACACTGTTTTGTTGCGCCAGAAATCGACCGGCACGCTGGTCAACGACGCGCTGAGCCCGGCCAAAAGGCTCTACATGATCGCCACCGGCACCGGCATCGCGCCCTTCGCCAGCCTGATCCGCGATCCCGACACATATGAGAAATTCGACGAGATCGTGTTGACCAATACCTGCCGGGACGTCGCCGAGCTCGCTTATGGCGACGAGCTGATCGCCGCGTTGCGGGCCGATCCGCTGATCGGCGAGCTGGTCGCCGGGCGCGTGCATTATTATCCCACCACCACGCGCGAGGACGGTGAGCGGACGGGACGCATCACCACGCTGATCGAATCGGGCAAGCTGTTTTCCGATCTCGGCGTCGCGCCGTTCGACCCCGCCAGCGACCGGGTGATGATCTGCGGATCGCTCGACATGATCCGCGACGTGAAGGCGCTGGTCGAAAAATCCGGCCTGGTCGAGGGATCGAACGCCGCGCCGGCCGACTTCGTGGTCGAACGCGCCTTCGTCGGCTAGGTCGCCGAATCCCGGGCGACACGGTACGACATCGTAAAAAACCGCCTGGCGTCGCCCGACGCCGGCGGTTTTTTCGTGAAAACCCCTGCCCATGCCTCGTCCACGGGCAGGGGAGCGGACCGCGCCTCCCGAATGTTGCCAGATCGCGTGGGAGATACGCTTTCGGGAATCACGGTCCGCTGCCGCAAAGCTCGCCCATCAAGCCCGCCGCGTGTATGGCGCGATCACGGACCCCGCCGTCACGGCGTGGCCGACCGGGTGCCGCGCGGCCCCGCGCTGAATCACCGATGCCGGCTTCTGGGCGGTCCGGGCAGGACCGGGACACCGCGCCACGCCGACGACAGCGGCGCAAGAGAACCGGGAGACCTGGCCAAAGTCTTTGATTTCGAAGAAAATTCTGGTGAGCGCGCAGGGGCTCGAACCCTGGACCTACTGATTAAAAGTCTACGTAGCCAAGATATAAATATCTGATACTAAATGCATTTGGCCGTCAGAACATCGTATGTGTCCAATTCTGTGTCCGAAATATGTGGCCACTCGTTCCCATGCTGGACTGATTCGGAGCGCCGCCGCCATATCGCGCGACGTTGGCCGGAAGTGGCAGGTGAGGGCGGCCAGCCGCGAATTTGATCGGAACCGGAGGCGCGTTACACGAAAGTTACATGGCGGGTTTCGCTTGCGACCGAAGCGTGGGTAAATCATTGAAATTTCTGGTGCTGCTGGGCAGGATTGAACTGCCGACCTCGTCATTACCAACCGGGATCAGCCTAATTTGTAACTTCAATAAACTGCGGGATATGTTTATAACATCATCATTTTTTCAATATTTGTCACAGTTAATACTTTAATTTTCATGTAGCATTTGGTATAAATCCGTTACATGGAAGTTACATTGAATGCCAAGTTTATTTCTCACTGACGCCTTCGTCTTTAATGCCCATTGCCCGTCTGGAAAAGACCAAGAGATTTACTGGGATCACCCTATCGCTGAAGGTGGGCGCGTGCGCAACGGCTCCGTCTCGGGGCTTGGATTGCGCGTCACCGCATTGGGACGCAAGGCGTTTGTTCATGCCTATCAACTCAACGGCCGGAGATACCGGAAGGCGATTGGTTCGACCGTTTCGATGAACGTTGGCGAAGCGCGCCTTGCGGTCATCGAGCGCCAGCAGGAGCTGGATGCTGGCGAGAACCCGGATATCAATCGCGTCGATCCCCGCCGGAAACACTTTCTGACGGTACGCGAGGCCATCGATAGCTATTGGGAGGAGCACGTACAAGGGCTATCCGAGGGGTACAAGGCCGCGTTCGCGCGATACATGGCGAAATGGCTGCACGCGTCGCCGAAGGTAGAAAGCCGGAGAGGGCGCAACAAACGGAAGGCATACATCGATTTCGGGAGCATGTTTGCCGACAGCGCGCTCTCAGCGATCAAGCCATTGGACGTTGAGCGGTTCCAGAAACAATTCTCGGCTCCGCACAGTTACAACTCGGCTCTGACGCGCGTCTCGGCTCTCTTCAACTGGGCCATCCGCATGCAACTGGTGGACATGCGGAACCCGTGTACGCCAATCCGGCCGCGCAAGACCGTGCGCCGGCGGAGGGATTACTCAACCGAGCAGATCAAGCAGATCGCCGCACACATCTTCAACCCGCCGATCGAGGTCCTGCCGGACGTCGAAGGGCTGGAGGGCGTCGAAAAGCGAGACAAGGCCCTCGCCAAGGCCCGCCTGGTCATCGCTAACGATCAGATGACGGAGCTCTGCCGACTCATGGGGATCCTCTTCCTGACGATGGCACGGCCGAGCGATCTGGCCACAGCCAGGTTCGAACATTTCGATCTCGAGAAGCTCGTCTGGCACAAACACAACACCAAGGGCATCAAACTCTCTCGGGCGGCCTATGAATACGCCTACCGTTCCGTGCCGATCCACCCGAAGGTCGCCGAACTGGTTTGGGCGCAGCGATCCCGCTGGCCAGCGAGTGAGCTGCTGTTCCCATCCCATACCGATCCAACACGTCCGCGCGACAACTTCCGCAAGGGGCTGGAGCGGTTCAAGGCGCTGCCGGGCGTTCCCGCGTATTTCCAACTGTACGACCTCAAACGCATCGCCATCTCGCTTATGCTGACGGGGCAGGGCGTGTCACACGAGGCGATCTCGCATTACGTCGACCACAAGGGGAACCTGGAAACGACGATGATCTACGATCTGGGCCTGGTTGACCCGCTACGGCCAGTCACAGAACGCCTTGGTCATTTGCTGGGCTTGCAAGGTTGACGTCATTTTCGGCCTGTGCGGCAATTGTCCCGTCGGTAATTCCCGACGCACAATCCCACCGATGAAAGCCGATCGCCATGGAAGCCATGCAGGCTGTGGTGTTGACCCACACCCAACTCACCGAACTCCTCGAACAAACCGGGCGCCGCGCTGCGCAAACGGTCGTCGAGGAACTAAGGTCGGAACTGAGAGAGGGACCGGACGAACGGACGCTGCACCAGCTCCGGGCCTTTCTCGATGACCCAGCCTCGATTCCCAACCCTCATGAACATTGGGCCCATAGCGGCATCATCCGCGCCGTTCGGCCAACGCCTCGCGGCAAACCCAAATCCGTCGCGTGGTTCATGAAATTTCAGCGCGAGTCTGGTCTGGCCGGCTGCCGCCACCGCCCCAGCCCCGCGCATGGCAGACGCAAAGAGTGGTCCTTTACAGATATCCGGCTCGCGTGGACGACGTACTACCACCGCCGGTGATTTGCGTCCCTCATTTCTCATCAGCTTGGGTACGGTCGCGCACTGGGCAGATTCTCATTGTGCCGCAACAGCGGAGGCCTTGCTGAATTAGATGATCAATGATTTCAGCCTCGATGCGGCGCCGCCGGTATTCGCGGAGCACCAGTTCCTCAACGACTGACCTATGGGGGCAGCTCGCTCGCACCAAAGGGACATGGCGTCGGACGCAACCGGGATTGCAGGTCACAACCTCACACGATTGTTTTCGAAGCAGTTTATGTTTCCGGGTGCAGCCTCGCGGACATGGGGCCCGGACGTTGAGCACTCGGTCAAGGGATTTCGATGCTCGCGGGAGCTTCCCGGCTAGCCAACCTTTTCCGCGAAACAGAGCTTTCAGTATTTCGTCTTTCCATCCCGGTAGGGATTCGACGAGAGCTTCCATCGCGAGTTGCTCTTTGGCCGCGTCCCCATGACTCAGGCCGCGTTCGAGAGGCCATACTGCCCGCTTCTCCGCGTAGATTTGATTGCTCAAGAAGACCTCCAAGCACCCCCACCACGAAATGGCGGCATCCGCATCATCAAGCGCAGCCTCGGAGCCAAAATAGATACAAAATGTGCCGTCGCCATTGATGTGGCGCTCAAGGCAAAACGATGGTAACGCCCGCGAAACAGGCAGTTCCTTGACCTGGACTCCACCTTTGTCTGACTTGGCCAATTCAAGCTGGAACTGTCGTCCTAAGTCAGAGGCGGCTGAAGGCAAGCTTGCTGTGATACGCGCGCGGGCTCCTTGATACTCCTCAAGCTTCACCCAGGCCGGAATGTTATCCAGAAGCAGCCTAAGGGACGTCATTCGACCTTCAAATGTGCTCGCGGTTCAGGTGCGGTTGGCGGCACATGGGCGCGGGCGTAATTCGGAGCTGCTACTGCGGGTGCCGTAGCCGACAGGCAGGTCGCGACGTCGCCGTAATCAAGCACAGAGGTATGACCGTTCTCATCAACAAGGTCCTCCAGCGCAGCTGGCGCGGCTTGAAGCGCATTTGGACCCAGCTTGAGTCCGTTGTCTTCACAGTCCCGCTGCATTTGTTCGGAGCGTGTCGTGGCGATGCTGGATGCGACCCGAACGGAGCGGTCCCCCCCGATGCCGATCCTGGATATCGGTGTGGAGCCGAGTTCGATGCCGACTGCCAGGCCAAGGCTGTCAAGGTGGCCCAAAACCGACTTACACAATCCGAACGAAGAGTGGAGCCCACCAGCGCAAAGCGCGGCCGTCGAGACGCTTCGTCGCTCATCCGTGTCCGTTCGTGAGCCTTCGGCCAAGACGGCGTGAATGCAGTCGCCAATGAAACGTACCTTGCGACCGCCAAAATCCTGCTCGACCACGTTCTGGAATTCTTGTCGGATCACAAACAGGGCCCGGACGGCATCGCGGATATCGCCCAATCTGACGGCAGTGTCGATGTAGTCCGTGTAACCGCACAGATCCGCGAAAAGCGATACAAGCGGCATCCTGATCGATTTGCTGGGCTGCAACTCAGCGTAATCGATCTCGCGCAAGGGTGGTTCCTTGTGGAAGAATTGGAAGCTGGGATTGGTGAAGTCCGGAGCCTGTTCCCGCCGGATGTCCTCGCGCCACTTGTTCACAATCTGGTCGGCGAATTCACCCCGATCAAGCGAGCCTTCCATAAGTCCGCTTGCATATTGCCGGGCTGCATTCAGCTTCACTTCGTCATCGGTGAGGCTCAGGAAATCGGTGAGAATGCCTGTTTCCTGCTTTCCGAGCAGCTTCCGAACGCGGCTGGAGACATAGACACCAGGTTCATTGCCGAAAGCGAGCTTGGCCGCGTGGTTCGCCGCGCTGCCTAGGAACATCGGCTCTTGCTCACAACCTGTGCCGTTGTTGATTGCGACGCAGGTCCCGATGTCAATCCCGACACGGAAGGATATGCCGAACTCGCCACCGGCGAGTTCCTTGTTTGCTGTCTCGGCGACCTTCTTGAAGTCTTCGACAAAAGCGAAGGCTTCAGCGAGTGTTTGGCGGGTCACGCCACCTTTTTCCCTCTCAACAATAACGGTGTGAACTCGTCCGCTGTGGAAATCGACCCGTTGGGCCGCCGATGCTTCAATGACCCGATCGGCGGCGCTGTAGTAAAGGTGCAGGAGCCGCATGGCGCGCTCATGAGACCTTTCTGTCTCCCGGCCTTCGTGAAGCCGGTATTCGTCGTAGTTTGTGATCGCGATATATATCTGCACCGTATCGACCACGACAGCCTTGTTCTTGGGAAGGCTGAACAGCGGTGGCGTTGTAGGGAGCTTTTTCAAGGCCCTGATGGCCTTCTCCTCGTCGTAGACACGCCGATAGTCCTCGAAGCGTTGAACGTCCAATTCTGGCGTATTTTTCGCCAGTTTGCTGATGCGCGCGAATGCCGCCGCCCTGTTCCATGTCATATCAATCGTCCTTCCCGATGCGAGCCGCTGGACGGCACACAAAGTGTGATACTCCTATGTATTAGGACTATCCTAATCAATGTCAAGACGCTAGTATTGCGGATCGAGGACGCCGACTCATGAAGCACGACACCATCAAACCCAGCCTACGCAGACGATACGAGTTCATCGAGTTTCAGCTTATGTGGGACGGGACGGTTGGACGCAGGCGGCTCCAGGACCAGTTTGAGATTTCTCCTCAACAGGCCACTCTTGACCTAACCTCATACTTAGAAATCGCCCCCCGAAACATGGTCTATGACCCCCGGCAGAGGACCTACGTCGCGACTGCTCATTTTCGGTCGATTTTCTTGAAGGGAGAGGCCTCAGAATATCTCCAGCAGTTGGAGATGGTGCATCGGGGGTATCGACATATCGGTGAAGTCTGGCCTGCCGAGATGCCGTCTTTCGACGCGGTTGATGTCGCCACAAGACGAATCGCACCGGCGACGCTGAAGTCGGTCCTTCACGCGATCCGCACCCGGAAGTGCACCGAAGTTACCTACGTTTCACTGAGTTCCGAAACCGAAGGCCCGCGACACCTTTTTCCTCACGCGATCGCCAGCGATGGCCATCGCTGGCACATGCGGGCGTTTGATGCGGACAAAGGTCGCTATTCCGATTTTGTGCTATCGCGCGTCGACAAAATCAAAATCGTTGAGCATGAGCGGGATGAGTTGCCGGAGGACCTTAGCTGGCAGACATTTGTGGCTCTCAGACTTCAGCCCGATCCAGCACTTCCCCGGCGACAGAAGGAGCAGCTTCAACTCGAATACGACATGGACAATGGAGAGCTATGCGTCAACGTCCGCAAGGCGATGATGTTTTACTATTTGCGGCACTACGGTTTCGATCCTCTCGAAATGGAGGGCAGTTGCATGCGCAACAAGAGCAGTTTCCACCTATCGATTGCCAACCTTGTGGAAGTAGAAGAAAGCCTCGGCCGAAGATGACGCGAAGCCTAGAAACTCCCATGTCAGCTGATACGGACATAGCGGAACGTCGGCGGGCTGTTCTGCTGCAGAACGATTTCATCGGAGGCAACGCTGAGATTGTGACACGCATTTTGGCGTGTGCCCAACCCAGGACGTTCTTAAAGGGCCATCACCTCATTCAGAAAGGCGCGGCCGATGATTGCGTCTATTTCATCACCTCTGGAAGTGCAGACGTGCGGATCCACGGGCGCCATATCGACACGAGAAGCGCACCGAACACCGTGGGTGAAATGGCAGCAAAGAGGGCCGGAAAACCTCGCACGGCCGATGTCATAGTTTCCTCGAACGCGCTCGACGCTTTGGTAGTGTCAGGAAGTGAGTTCCGAGGGCTGATGAGAGATTTCCCGTACTTCCAGGCCAAGCTGGACGATTGGATTGATGAACTGTCTCGCACTAAGATCTCCCAACTGGCTGACAAGCAAGTTGGCTGGTTCTCTTGGCCTGTCTTATCGGGCATTGCTGCCAGCGTTATTGCCGCAGTTGCCGCCCTCACAATGTGGTTGGCTGACTTTATCGGGTGGCAATGTGTGGCTGGAGGTCTTGCATTCGGTACATTTACTTATATCGGCCTCTTACTCGCGAACCCCGCTCATCGGTATCGTAACATGTCGCGCGCTGCTAGTTTGGCGCTATTCGGACTTATCCTATACGGTGGGATAAGTTTCTCGGTGACTGTAGATGGAGAAAAGTCGACCGTCCCATTTTTCATAAACTTTGATGCCGGGCTACAAGTCAACCTTGGATTCTTTGCCGTCAGCTGTGCTGCATTGCTCGCGATAGCCTGGTTAGGGGCTCACTTCGACGCGAAAATCAGCCAATCAGATGGTACGCACTAAGTTTTCGCTTCTGCTTCTCACTGTTGCCGGCGCTGCAAGCCAACCCTGCGGGCGGAATGCTTGAACGCCCATTGGTTCCTGAGCCTTGCGGATGCCCGCGAAAAGATGGAGGATTGGCGTCGATACTACAATGAGGTTCGGCCTCACTCGGCGATCGGATACAACGTCCCGATCGCGCTGCAGAGTCCCGGTGACGCAGCCAGCCCGTCACCGTGACAGAAGCCGGAAATCTCCAGCCTCCGGCGGTCCAAAGCCCAGAGCAACACCCCTGAAGTTCCGGTTCCAGGTATAACTTTTAGACGCGGACAAAACGTGGAGCAGGTCAACACAGATGCCATAGTCGGTCAAATGTGCGCGCCATCAGCGACCGCTTGCGGCGCGAACCTTTTACTACAGGAAATGCTCGATCCAGATTTCGGCAACCTCGCGGCGTTCTCTATGACTTAATCCGGGGAGGTGACCGTTACTCGGCGGTACCTCGCCGTCGATCAGTGCCTTGATAGCACGCAGCTTTTCGCCCTCGATGAGCTGAATTGCAGGCCCAATCACCGCGCCGTGTAGAAAATTTGCTGCGTTGCCGTCAGCGATCAAAAAGAAGTGTCTACCACCCGGGCGATTTTCTTGGTAGCGTACTAAGTTGTCGCCAACCGGTTCGCGAACGTACCCCTTCTCAAGCACACTGAGATCGAACTCGTCGTCCGCCGAAGTTACGCTAGCAATCACGCAACCTGACTGCAGCATCCCGAAACCACGGAGATCGAACGCTTTTTGGCCCGTGGCGCACACCACCAGTGACGCTCGTTCAAGGGCGTCATCAAGCCGTACATTAGCCTGGAACCCGCGGGCTGCAGCTTCTGCGAGCTTCGCGGGATCGGTGTCGTATACAACTGTGTTGATTCCACGCCCCCGAAGGATGTCGGCTATGGAACTGCCGACACGTCCATATCCCACTACAGTGGCGGATCGCGTTTGGAGTATCTCAGCCTGATCTCGTAGGACTGCTTCGATCGAAAACACCATACTGGATCCGACCAAGTAGTCTTCGGGCAACTTTAGGGGGCTGCGGGCTACGGTGATCACAGGTGTCTTGCGGTCACCGTGTTCCTCGTATTTCGCGGCGCCGTTCTCGGTCCCCTCCATTACGCCTAGGATATTACCATCGAATCGCGCCGCGATGGTGTCGACCGAGGTGGCAAAGTAGCCACCGATGTCCACGAGCACAACCTTGCGGCCCGCGAGGCCGAGATCATCGAATGTAGCGAGTACTGCGTCAACATCCGCCGCCCAGCCACGGGACAGGCTTGGTGTCTTGTACTTCCGTGAGAGAATGCCATACTCGGGACGCCCCACAGACTTAGGCTTCGCGAGAATGGCCGCTAACGTCAAGAAATCATCAAGCGCCGGCGCGAAAGAAAGAGTATTTGGCACCATGTGAGCGATCGCTACACAGTGTATATCTCGGAATGAGCCAAGACGACTCACAAGGTGCGAGAAGTATGCCGATATTCTGCCAGAATTTGCGGACATTCTTCGTTAGCGGCCATTCTCGCGAAGCCTAAGTCTGTGGGG
>SWBZ01001882.1_pt1 | contig 12201 bp, 11 predicted proteins | sample 4693031 | NCBI WGS metagenome assembly SWBZ01 (sample SAMN10267274, study PRJNA491770) | bioreactor metagenome | isolation source: DHS bioreactor inoculated with | place: Japan: off Shimokita Peninsula
CCGCCGTCCTCAAGCGCCAATGCGGCTGGATCCCGTCGCGCAAATGGTCGTGCGAGGCGCCGCCCGAGGAGGAGATCGCCCGTTTCGGCGGCTTCGACGACGGCGAGATCTTCGGCAACCGCGTCGTGGTGCCGGCCGAGGAGGCAGGCCCGGCCCGCCGCGCCGCCTGACATTGAACCGGCCGGCCCGCGCTGCAGACGCGGGCCGGCCCCTCCTGGCGGCGATCGGCCGCCGAGACAGCATTTTTTCGTTCGAGGACCCCATGACCGAGCCTTCTTCCAACCAGACCGCCGACCGTCTCGCCCGCCTGCGCGAGGCGATGAGAGCCGAAGCGGCCGACCTCGTCGCCATCGCGCCCGGCTCGCACATGGACTGGCTGGTCGGCTTCCATCCGCACCCGGACGAGCGCCCCTGCCTGCTTTTGGTGGGCGCTGAAAAGGAGGCGTTCCTGATGCCGGCGCTCAATGCCGAAGGCACCCGCGAGCACACAGACATCGCCTTTCACACCTGGTCGGACGACCTGGGCCCGAAGGCCGCGCTTGGCGAAGCTCTTGCCGCGATCGGCGCCGAGGGAGCGAAAACCGTTGTGCTCGACGAAACCATGCGGGCCGATTTCGCGCTGCTCGTGCTCGACGCCCTGCCGGGCGCGACCCACGCCTTTACCGACCGCACGCTCGGCCGGCTGCGCATGGTCAAGGACGAAGGCGAGGTCGCCAAGCTGAAGATGAACGCCGAGATCGCCGATCGCGCCATGCAAAAGGCGTTCGCCGCGATCCGGCCGGGCATGGCCGAAAAGGACCTCGCACAAGTGGTCAAGGACCATTTCGCCTCCGAGGGCGCCGTGCCGTCGTTCTGGATCGTCGGCGGCGGACAAAACGGCGCCTTTCCCCATCACCAGTCGGGCGACAGGCCGCTTGCCGAGGGTGATGCGATCGTCATCGACATCGGCGCGCGCAAGGCGGGCTTTCCGAGCGACATCACCCGCATGGCCGTCGTCGGCCGTCCGCCCGAAGGCTACGGCCAGATCCACACCATCGTGGAAAAGGCGGTCCAGGCGGCGATGAAGGCCGCGCGCCCGGGCGTGAAGGCGAGCGCGGTCGACGCGGCCGCGCGCACGGTGATCGCCGATGCCGGCTACGGCGAGTATTTCGTGCATCGCACCGGCCACGGCATGGGCATTGACGGCCACGAGCCGCCCTACATCACCGCCACCGCCGACACGGTGCTCGAGGAGGGCATGGTGTTTTCCATCGAGCCCGGCATCTACCTGCCCGGCCGCTTCGGCATCCGCCTGGAGGAAATCGTCGTGCTGCGCGCCGACGGTCCGGAAATCCTCTCCGGCCTGCCGCGCGACCTGCATGTCGCGAAGGCTTGAGGAGAACGCGCAAAGCCGCCGGTTTTGCGCTCGATCCCGACAAACGACACAGCGCCGTCACCGAAAAACCAAAGGGCCGCGAGGGTGCGGCAGCGGGAGGAAACGACATGCCGAGAGAATGGGTGATCGACGCCTATGACGGGTACGAGGGCCTGCGCCTGGCGGCGTGCGAAAAGGGCGAACCCGGACCGACCGAGATCAGGATGCACATCGAGGCCTTTGCCCTCAACTGGGGCGACATGGACCTGATGAAGGACAATTATTCCTTCAGCTTCGAACGCTTTCCCGCGCGGATCGGCATGGAAGCCGCCGGTATCGTCGAAGCGGTGGGACAGGACGTGACCGGAATTGCCGTCGGCGCGCGCTACTGCACGCTGCCCTATTTCTACTACAATCGCGGCGCCAGCGCCGACACGCTGGTCATCGACCAGAAATATGTGACGCCGGCGCCCGAGGGCATGAGTGCCGTCCAGGCGGCATCGATCTGGATGCAGTACATGACCGCCTACTACCCGGTCGTCGAACTCGCTGGTGCGAAGAAGGGGGTGAACATTCTGGTTCCCGCGGGCACGAGCACCGCCGGGACCGCCGCTCTGCAAATCGGGCGTCTGTGCGGTGCGACCATGATCGCGACCACGCGCTCGGAACGAAATCGGGACTATCTGATGCAGTCCGGCGCCGACCACGTCTATGTCGACGGCAGCGGCGATCTGGCCGATTTTCTGATGGAGGCGACCCGAGGCGCGGGCATAGATGCCTCATTCGATCCGGTCGGCGGCGATTTCGTCCTGCGCTACGGCCCGGCATTGGCGCGCGGCGCCAAGCTGATGCTCTACGGGCTGCTGACCGCGGAACTTCCCAAAATCCCTTATGTCGACATGTGGCAGAAGAATGCCTGGCTGCACATGTATTCGCTGTTCAACTACGTCGAGGACCAGGACGCGCAGGATCGCGGAACGGCGTTCGTCTACAAGGCTTTGACCGATGGGAAGCTGACGCCCAACGTCGACCGGGTCTTCCCGATGGACGCCTATATCGACGCATGGCGGTATCTCGCCGGGCCGCGCGAGAACTACGGTAAGGTCGTCGTCGATACCGGCAGATGAACCAAATGCCCGACCGGGCGGATTGCTTCTTGGAGCCGGGGACGATCTCCGGGCCTCCGCCGCCCGGTTCATCCGGGAGGTGTTGCGAGAGCACCATGCCTTGAGGATTTGAGGACAATGACGAAACCTGCTGACCCGTTTACGATATCCGTCATCCAGGCGAGCCTGGTTTCGGCGGCCGACGAGATGTTCGCGGTCCTGAAGAAGACCGCGATGAGCCCGATCATCTACGAGGTGCTCGATGTCGGAACCGGCATCACCGATGCCAGGGGCGAGCTGGTTTCGTCCGGCGCCGGCATTCCGACCTTCGTCGGCGTGCTCGACAAGGCGGTCAAGCGCATCGTCGAGCTGCACGGGTTCGAGGCGATCCGCGACGGCGACTGCTATGTCACCAACGATCCCTATTATGGCGGCGTCACCCATCTCAACGACGTCGTCATCGCGCTGCCGGTCTTCGCCAATGGCGAACTGGTCGCCTGGACGGCCTCGATCGCGCACTGGAACGATCTCGGCGGCATGACGCCGGGCTCGATGTCGGTCGACGTGTCGGAAATCTTCCAGGAGGGGCTGCGCCTGCCGGCCGTCAAACTGTTCGAGAACGGCCAGCCGCTGCGGTCGGTGTTCGACATCATCGCCGCCAATTCGCGCCTGCCGGATTTCGTCAACGGCGATCTGTGGGCCCAGGTCGCGGCCAGCCGCAAGGCCGAGACCCGTGTGCGCCAGCTGGTCGAGAGCTACGGGCTCGCCGCCTATCGCGCCGCGCTTGCCGACCTGTTCGTGGAGGGTGAACGGCGCGGCCTGGCCGGTCTCGCCACCCTGCCGGAAGGCACGTTCACGGTCGAGGAGGAACAGGACGACGGTGCGCTGTGGCGGGCCGCGATCACGGTCAGCAAGGAGCGCTTCGTCGTCGATCTGAGCGGCAATCCGCAACAGCGCACCGCGCCCTACAACACCAGCCGCGACGGCGCCGTGATCTCGGCCCAGATGATCTTCAAGGCGCTGACCGACCCGACCCTGTTCGCCAATGCCGGCTCGTTCCGGGCCCTGGAGGTGATCACCGAGCCGGGCACGATCTTCCACGCCACCGGCACCGCGCCGCACGGCTATTATTTCGAAACCCGCATCCGGCTCTACGACATGCTGTGGCGCTGCATGGCCCGGGCGATGCCGGAGCGCCTGCCGGCGGGGCATTTCGCCTCGATCTGCGGCACGGTGATCGCCGGCGATCATCCCGACAGCGGCCGCCGCTTCACCATGGTCGAACCGCAAATGGGCGGCTGGGGCGCGACCGCGACGCGCGACGGGCTCGACGCGATGTATTCGGCCAGCCACGGCGAGACCTTCAACTGCCCGGTCGAGATCTGCGAGGCGCGCTACGGCCTCGATGTCGGCTACAAGCGGTTGCGCGACAGCGGCGAGGGCAAGGGCCTGCATGCTGGCGGCAGGGGCATGGAAACCAGCTACAGGCTGCGCGCGCCGGCGATCATGTCGGCCGGATACAGCCGCGCCCGCCAGCCGGTGTGGGGCGCCAATGGCGGCGCGGACGGCGGCGTCAACGGCCTTGCCGTGCGCCATCCAGACGGTAGCCGTCAGGACTACACCTTCGCCAGCGGCGTGAGGCTGCAGCCCGGAGACGAGGTTCTGGTCGGCACCGCCAATGGCGGCGGCTGGGGCCCGGCGCCGGCCTGAACAAATGGCCGCGCGTCGGGCGGACATGTCATAGTCCTGTCAGGAGGCCGGGCCGCGAGTGCACTGCGGACCTGACAATTGCCTCGAGTTCGGCTATCGCATGCGCATGCAGCCGATGATTTCCGTCTCGAATCTCTCCAAGACCTACGATTCCGGGTTCCAGGCGCTGAAAGGCGTCGACCTGGAGGTCCGCAAGGGCGAGATTTTCGCCCTGCTCGGTCCCAACGGCGCCGGCAAGACCACGCTGATTTCGATCATCTGCGGCCTCGTCAACCGCTCCGGCGGCACCGTGACGGTGGACGGGCACGATATTCTCGCCGACTACCGCGCCGCGCGCGCGCTGATCGGGCTCGTCCCGCAGGAACTGACGACCGACGCGTTCGAGACCGTGTGGGCAACCGTATCCTTCACGCGCGGCCTGTTCGGCAAGCCCGCCGATCCGGCCCATATCGAAAAGGTGCTGCGCACGCTTTCCCTGTGGGACAAGCGCGACGACAAGATCGTGGCGTTGTCGGGCGGCATGAAGCGCCGGCTTTTGATCGCCAAGGCGCTGTCGCACGAGCCGCGTGTTTTGTTTCTGGACGAGCCGACGGCCGGCGTCGACGTCGAGCTGCGGCGCGACATGTGGGAAATGGTGCGCGGGCTGAAGAGCTCCGGCGTCACCATCATCCTGACCACGCATTACATCGAGGAGGCCGAGGAGATGGCCGACCGTGTCGGCGTCATCAGCGAAGGCCGCATCATCCTGGTCGAGGATAAGGCCGAACTGATGCGCAAGCTCGGCCGCAAGCAGCTCACCCTGCAGCTCAAGGAGCCGCTTGCCGCGCTGCCCGACAGTCTTGAGGGACACGATTTGACGCTGTCCGAGGACGGTCTGGCGCTGACCTACGACTACGACACGCGCGCCGACCGCACCGGCATCACCCGCCTGCTCAGGGCGCTGGACAAGGCCGGCATCCGCTTTACCGATCTCGACACGCGCCAAAGCACGCTTGAGGAAATCTTCGTCGACCTGGTGAGGAACGACCGATGAACCATCGCGCGATCTGGGCGATCTACCGGCAGGAAATGGCGCGCGCCTTCCGCACGATTCTGCAAAGCATCGTCTCGCCGGTGATCTCGACCTCGCTTTATTTCGTCGTGTTCGGCGCGGCGATCGGTTCGCGCATCCAGGAGATCGACGGCGTCAGCTACGGCGCCTTCATCGTGCCGGGCCTGATCATGCTGTCCTTGTTGACGCACAGCATCTCCAACGCCTCCTTCGGCATCTATTTCCCAAAATTCACCGGCACGATCTACGAGATCCTGTCGGCGCCGGTCTCGCACCTGGAGATCGTCGTGGCCTATGTCGGGGCGGCCGCCACCAAATCGATCATCCTGGGCGCCATCATCCTGGCGACCGCGACGCTGTTCGTGCCGCTGCGCATCGAGCATCCGCTGGTGATGGTGCTGTTTCTGGTACTGACGGCCTGCACCTTTTCGCTGTTCGGCTTCATCATTGGCATCTGGGCCGACGGTTTCGAGAAGCTGCAGCTCGTGCCGCTCTTGATCATCACCCCGCTCACCTTCCTCGGCGGGTCGTTTTATTCGATCGACATGCTGCCGCCGTTCTGGCGTTCGGTCACGCTGTTCAACCCGGTCCTGTATCTGATCAGCGGTTTTCGCTGGAGCTTTTACGGCCATGCCGATGTCGGGGTCTGGGTCAGCCTGGCGATGACGCTGGTCTTTCTGGCACTGTGCCTGGTGATCGTGTCCTGGATCTTCCGCACCGGCTATCGCCTGAAGAGCTGAGCCGCGCCGTCGACCCGGCCGGCGCTAACTTTCCCGAAAGGTTCTCGCCCGCAAGCTCGCTTTATCGATCGCGAGCGATTCGCGATCCAGTCCGAGGCCGGGCAGGGCCACGCATCACGGGCCGACAGGGTCCAGCAGCTGCGTTGCCGTCCCGGCCGTCGAATGTGCGAGGGGAGACTTTTGGGGTGAAGGCAGTTCAAGATTCGAAAGAAGGTGGCGTTTCGAGCGCCCGCGTCGTCGCATTTCCGCTCTGGCGGCGCGCGGACGAGGTCGCGCGCGCTGCGCGGGCTCTGGCCGCGCTCGGCGATCTCGATGCGCGCGACACATATCGTCACCGGCTTGCGGCGCGTTTCTTTGCCGAGCTCGACACGTTCGGCCTGAGCGAGGTCGACCAGGACGAGGAGGTCGGCGCGTTCTTCTACGAGGTGGAGCTGGCGCTCGAGGACCTGTTCGGCGAAGCGCTGCGGGACGTCACCACCGGCATGGCCTGAGCGGCCATCGGCCGAATCACTTTTCTCGATATTCTTGGCAGGGTCGGCGGCGCTTGGAAAAGCTCGCCGGCCCTGGCTGCGTTAACGCCCGGGTCGGCCGGGCGTTAACTGCGAATATTGTCGGCACGAAAAATTATTGCAAATAAGTCGAATAATGAGACGAAATTCGACGAAAAAAGCAGCCTAGGAGATGGATTTCTGCACGTGTCCGGCAATCCTGGCCGGCCGGCGGCGCGTTCGTTAACCAGTTTACGGTTTGTTAAGCATGATCGTTCACAAAGGTTAAGGCGCGGCGAACGGCTGTCCGGGGGAACCGGAAGCGGACCGCGACGGGGTAAATCGACAGCCTGCGATAGCGCGGGCAAAACAAAAGGGGCCTAGCGTGTCCAGCATTCTGACCAACGCCTCCGCGATGACCGCGCTGAAGAGCCTGCAGGCGACCAACAAGGCGCTGTCGACCACGCAGGCGCGCATCTCCACCGGTTACCGCGTCGCCGAAGCCAGCGACAACGCGGCCTATTGGTCGATCGCCACCACGATGCGCTCCGACAGCAAGGCGTTGTTGACCGTTCAGGACGCCCTCGGCCTTGGCGCCGCCAAGATCGACATTGCCTATACCGGCGTCAGCAGCACCATCGCCGTTGTCGACGAGATCAAGGCCAAGCTGGTGGCCGCCCGCGAGCCGGGCGTGGACCGCACGAAGATCCAGGCAGAGATCACCGCGCTTCAAGGCCAGCTCGTCAGCAACGCCGCCGCCTCGTCCTTTTCCGGCGAGAACTGGCTGTCGGTGGATTCGGATGCGCCCGGCTACAATTCGGCCAAGTCGATCGTGGCCTCGTTTACCCGCGCTTCCGACGGTACGGTGTCGGTTTCGACCATCACCATCGACGCCGATGGCGTGAAACTGTTCGACGCCGGGACCAACACCGTGACAGGCGGCGTCGGCATTCTCGACGGCGTCTACGACCAGACGACCGGGGCCCTGCATGCCGACCAGACCACGGCGGTGGGGGTCTTTTCGGTCGCCACGCTCGACATCGCGGGCCTGACCAACAACGCGGCCGATCTGACCACGCTCGACAACTTCATCAGGGGCGTTGACGACTCGATCAGCCGCATGACCAAGGCTGCCTCCGATCTGGGCGCGTCGAAGAAGCGTGTCGACCTGCAGATCTCGTTCGTCAACGGTCTGATGGACGCGATCGAACGCGGTGTCGGCGCGCTGGTCGACGCGGACATGAACAAGGAATCGACCCGCCTGCAGGCCCTTCAGGTCCAGCAGCAGCTGGGCATTCAGGGCCTGTCGATCGCCAACTCCTCGGTCCAGGGCATCCTGTCGCTCTTCCAGGGCTAATGCCGTTCCTCTTTGAATAGAAACGGTCTGGCGGAACGGATAATGCGTTCCGACAAGAAGAAGTCTGCCGCGCGATACGGCTATCGGGCGAGGGCTTCGACACGGCCGGAGCGAAAAAGGCCGTCCGGACCGGAAAACGCCCCCGGTCTTGGGATTTCCCGCAAGACCTCGATCGCCGACCCTGGTCATTCGCGCGTCCTACGGCGTCGCGCGCGGCTCACGGCGCGGCAGCGCATCGCCCACGCTCCTGGCCAGATCGCGACGTCCCGCCGGCGGCGTCATAGGCAAGGCTGCCGCAACCAACCGCCTCGTGTCGAACCGCCTGTCGGGCGCCGGGTTCGGCGCATGACCGCGTATTCCGCCGACCACACGTGCGCACCTGTCGCAAAATCGCCCCGAAGGCGTCATTGCTGCGCAATATTGCCGGCCGATGTTTACAGGCGTTAAACCCGAAAATGCGAAGACAGGGCGTAAGGCTTGCAGAACGCAGATGCCGTTAGACCGGGCAACGCCATGCCTGCGAACGCGGCAAAAGCGGGTGTGCCGGCACATCCGAGGGCAGGGACACTGAATTGAACCGAGCGGCCGTGCCTCCGACGGGCGGAATCGTGCCTGGCGAGTATGTGCTCACCGAGGCGGATTTCCATCATATCGCATCGATCCTCCACGATCACGCCGGCATTTATATGCCGGAGGCGAAGGCCGCTCTGGTCTATGCACGGCTGGCCAAGCGGCTGCGGGCGCTCGGGCTGGAGAATTTTCGCGACTATTGCGCGCTGGTGGCCGGCGCCGACGGTCTCGGCGAACGTCAGAAGATGGTCGCGGCGCTGACGAGCGACGACACCAAATTCTACCGCGGGGCCGAGCATTTCGAACATCTGAGAACGCGCGTGCTTCCCGCTCTTGCGGCACGCGCGCGACAAGGCCAACCCGTCCGGATCTGGTCGGCCGGATGCGCGGGCGGTGAGGAACCTTACACGATCGCGTTGGTCCTGCTGTCGGTGATGCCCGACGCGGCCCGCCACGATGTGCGGCTTCTGGCGACCGACATCGACCCCCAGATGATCCAGCAGGGACGGGCCGCCATCTATTCCGAGGCGGCGCTTGCCGACGTTCCGGCGGATTTGCGGACGAAATGGTTTTCCGAGCGTGCCGGCGCCGGCGGGCCGCGCTGGCAGGCGGACGAGCGCCTGCGCGACCTGATCGCGTTCCGCGAACTCAACCTGTTTGCCCGGTGGCCGATGAAAAAGCGTTTCGACGTGATTTTTTGCCGCAACGTCGCCATCTATGTCGACGCCGCCAGGCAGGCCGAGCTCTGGGTGCGCTTTTCCGCGGCGCTCAAGCCGTCGGGCGCGCTTTATGTCGGGCAGGGCGAGTGCGTGTCGGGCCCGGCGGCAAAAGACTTCGAAGCCGACGGGAAAACCATATGGCGTCATCTGCGCGGGTGAGGGGCGATAGGCCCGGCCGGGATTGGGCACGTCAATGACCGCGCCCGCTTCGTGCGCTATCCCCAAGGCCCGGCCGCGGGCGAAAGGCGTGTCGGCCGGGTTGCCTCCTCACAAGGGTTCGAGGGTGGCACCCCGGCCGCGCCGTCTCAATCGGCGATCTCGGCCAGTTCCCGTTCGTGCAGCCATTCGGCATGGCGCGGCGCCCGCTTGGTGCGCGACCATTCCTCCAGCATGTCCCATTTGACCGCGTCGAGGCGTTTCATCAGCGCCTCTTCCTCGGGATCCGGACAGGCGAGTTCGACCCGGTGGCCGTTCGGGTCGAAGAAATAGATCGAGTGGAAGATCGAGTGATCGGTGACGCCGAGCACGTCGATGCCGTTGGCCTCGAGCCGCTCCTTGAAGGCCAGCAGCGTGTCGCGGTCGGCGACCTTGAAGGCGATGTGCTGGACCCAGGGCGGCGTGTTCTCGTCGCGCCCCATCTCCGGCTTGGTGGGCAGTTCGAAAAAGGCGAGCACATTGCCGTTGCCGGCATCCAGGAACACATGCATGTAGGGATCGGGCTCGTGGGTCGAGGGCACGTGATCCTCGGCGATCGCCAGCACGAAATCCATATTGAGATTGTTCACATACCACTCGACCGTCTGCTTGGCGTCCTTGCAGCGATAGGCGACGTGGTGGATTTTTTCGATCTTCATCGGCAGGTCCTCCGTCAATATTGTTGCAGACGTAACTGTTGCGTTTGTAACTAACAAGACGGGATCCGATATGGGACGCAGATTTGGCGCCGGCGCCTCTCCGGCCTATGATGGCCACGTCCCGGCCTGCGGCCGGGGCGCGTGGCAAGAACGGCGCTTCGGGTGGGAGGCTCGCCATGGCGAAATTGTTGGCCATCGCATGCGCGATCGGGCTTCTGGCGGCCACGCCGGTCCTGGCCGGCGAGATCCGCGGCAGCGCCTTCAAATCGGGCAATTGGGAAGGCGGCGCCTACGATGCCGATGGCGGCTTCAGCCATTGCGCGATCTCGGTAGCCTACAAATCCGGTATCCGGCTGCATTTCGCCATCGACAAGGACTATCTCTGGCGCATGGGCATGTCGCATGCCGACTGGACCATGCAGCCCGGCGAGAACCTCGCCATCCGCTACCAGGTCGACAATCACCAGGCCGTGTCGGCGACGGCCAAGGCGATCTCGTCCGATTTCCTGCTGGCCGAACTCATTGCCAAGGATTATTTGTTCAACCAGTTTCGGCGCGGCAGGCTTTTGAAGGTCGAGGCCGGCGGCCAGCTTTATACCTTCGCCCTGCACGGCACCTCGCGCGCCCTGGCGCGGACGCTTAAATGCGTCGGGCGCTATCTCGATTATACCGCACCGGTTGCCAGGGCACCCGCGCCCGCACCGGCCGCGAAGGCCCCTGCACCGGCGCCGGTCGCCAAGACACCACCCCTGCCGGCGCCCGTCGTCGCGGCACCGGCACAAACCGAAACCCCGGCCGACGCCGCGCCGCGCATGCCGGGTTCGGGTGTGCCCAAAACACCGGCCGCCCCGCCGGCAAAGGCGGCGGCGGCCAGTCCGCCGGCCAAACCCGCCGCGCCGCCGCGAACGCCCGCCGCGCCCGGTCCGGCCTATGCCGAGTCACCCAAGGACATTCTCGACGCGACCCGTTTCGTGATCGCGCTGTTCAGCTCGAACGAATTCGCCGACCACAAGCTGACCGACCAAAGCGATCTCGGCGCGGAGGCGCCGGAGTTCCTGCGTCGGGCGGCCGTCGGCTGGACCTCGCCCGATACGCGCGGCGCGTTGCATGTCTTTGAGGCCGGCGCATCCACCGATGCGATCCTGGCCGACATCATCGCCACGGATTCGCGCAAATGCAGCGGCTCGTTCGCCTCCGGCAAGAAACCCGCCAAGGACGATCCGGCCGTCCTGACCGCGTTCACCGCCTGCAAGGCGGGCGAGATGTATGAATTCTATGCCGACTACCTCGCTTTCGAGGCGGCGTCGGGGCAACTCTATCTGATGTCGAGCCTGCAGACGGCCGCGACGGCGATCAATCGCGACGTCTCCGACAGGCTGGCGCGCAACGTTGCGCTGGTCAGGCGGTAGAGCGGGGCCAACCAACGATGGATCGCTGCCGGCGGTCGCTCTCAGGCTGTTTCGTGCGCCGGCCGCCTGACCTTGCCGGCCGCCTCGGCGACCAGCGGGCTCAGCCCCTCGCCGCCGGCGTCGACGATCTCGAAGAACTGGCGCCGCATTCGCGGCTCCCAGAAATCGTTGATGTGTTTGGCTACGCCCTCGGCCGCCTCGGCGGGCGGCATGGTCTCGAAAAAGCGTGCGATCTGGTTGGCCATGTAGACGAGCTTGTCCTTGCCGGTGCGCGTTTCGTGCTCAGGCGACATTCTGGCTGGCTCCGTTCCTGATCCGCTCGGGATGGGTGAAGATGTCGAACTCGTCGCCGCGCACCAGCGCCACCAAGGTCATGCCGGCCTTGTCCGCCATGCGGATGGCGAGCGCGGTCGGCGCCGAGACCGCGATGATCGCGCTCGCGCCGATAGCGGCTGTCTTTTGCACCATCTCGACCGAGACGCGCGAGGTGACGACGACCGCGCCGGTGCCGCCGTCGATGCCCGCTTTGGCCAGCGCGCCGGCGAGCTTGTCGAGCGCGTTGTGACGGCCGACATCCTCGCGCGCGGCGGCGATGCCGCGGCCGGGACGGTAGAAGCCGGCCGCGTGCACCGCGCCGGTCTCGGCGTGCAGCGGCTGCGCGTCGGCCAGCAGCCTGGCGGCGCCGGTGATGTCGTCGGCTGAAAGCGTAAGCGTCGACTGACCGACATCGGCAACCGCGCGCATCGCTTCCTCGATCGATTCGATGCCGCACAGGCCGCAGCCGACAGGACCGGCCAGCCTGCGCCGGCGTGCCTCGAATCGCCGATTGGCGGTGTCCTTGAG
>SWBZ01001431.1_pt1 | contig 12129 bp, 9 predicted proteins | sample 4693031 | NCBI WGS metagenome assembly SWBZ01 (sample SAMN10267274, study PRJNA491770) | bioreactor metagenome | isolation source: DHS bioreactor inoculated with | place: Japan: off Shimokita Peninsula
GCTGGGTCAACTCGCCGAAAGCGATCTCCTGGTTGCCGACCCTGACCCGGTTGGGCAGGAACTCGATCTGCTCGCGCGGCACGCCGTATTTCTCGGCGGCGAAATCGCACAGCCGGTCGCGGATCGTGCGCGCGGCGGCCTGGGCGGCCATGCCGTTGAGATCCGAACCCGCCGAGGCCGCCGTCGCCGAGGTGTTGGGCACCTTGCCGGTGGTGGTCGCGGTGATCTTCACGTGGTCGATGTCGATCTGGAACTCCTCGGCCACGATCTGCGCAACCTTGACGTAGAGCCCCTGCCCCATCTCGGTGCCGCCATGGTTGAGATGCACCGACCCGTCGGCGTAGACATGCACCAGCGCCCCCGCCTGGTTGAAATGGGTCGCGGTGAAGGAAATGCCGAATTTCAGCGGCGTCAGCGCCAGTCCACGCTTGACCACCGGCGAGCCGGTGTTGAAGTCGGCGATCGCACGCCGCCGTGCCTGATAGTCGGCGCTCTCTTCGAGCTCGTCGACGATCCGGTGGATGATGTTGTCCTCCACCGTCTGGTGGTAGGGCGTGACGTTGCGATCGGTGGTGCCGTAGAAATTCTTCCTGCGGATCTCCAACGGATCCTTGCCGAGCGCGAAGGCGACCTCGTCAACCACACGCTCGCAGCCGATCATGCCCTGCGGGCCGCCGAAGCCGCGAAACGCCGTGTTGGAGACGGTGTTGGTGTAGAGCGGCGCCGACTGGGCGCGCACGGCCGGGTAATAATAGGTGTTGTCGCAGTGAAACAGCGCCCGGTCCGTCACCGGACCGGACAGGTCGGAGGAAAACCCACAGCGTGCCGCGAAGAGATAATCGACGCCCAGAATGTTGCCTTCGTCATCGAAACCGACTTCGTAATCGATGACGAAATCGTGCCGCTTGCCGGTCGCGGTCATGTCGTCATCGCGGTCGGGCCTGATCTTGACCGCCCTGCCGAGCCTCTTGGCCGCGACCGCAGCGATCGCGGCGAACTGGTTGCCCTGCGTCTCCTTGCCGCCGAACCCGCCGCCCATGCGCCGGATTTCGACGGTGACGGCATGCGAGGGCACGCCCAGCACATGCGCCACCATGTGCTGCACTTCGCTCGGATGCTGGGTCGATGAATAGACGGTCACGTCCATATCCTCGCCGGGCACGGCCATCGCGATATGCCCCTCGAGGTAAAAATGGTCCTGGCCGCCGAGCCGCATCGCACCCTTGATGCGCCGCGGTGCGGCCTCGATCGCGGCCGCTGCGTCGCCGCGCTTGAGTGTCAGCGGATCGGTGACCAACTTGCCGGCGCGGCGGTCCATGTCCCAGATATCGGTGACGAAGGGTTTTTCGTCGTACTCGATCTTGGCCAGTCGGCAGGCGCGTCGGGCCTGTTCGCGCGTCTCGGCGATCACGACGAAAATGGGCTGGCCGAAAAACTGCACCGTGTCGGCGGCAAGCACCGGTTCGTCGTCGCGCGCGGTCGGGCTGATGTCGTTGGAACCGGGCATGTCGGTGCCGGTCAAGACGTCGTGAACCCCCGGCGCGGCGCGTACCGCGGACAGGTCCATCGCACGGATCGCGCCGTGCGCAACCGTCGACAGGCCGAGGCAGGCGTGCAACAGCCCCGCCGGCTCCGGCATGTCATCGATATAGATCGCCGCACCGGTGACATGTTTGTGGGCGGAATCGTGGCGCTGGTCGGTGGCGACCCCACCCAGAATACGGGTCGCCTTGAGGTCGGCCGTGGCGTGCTTGTTCATCGGTCTCTCCCTTGGCCTAGGCCGCCTCGTAACGCGACACCTGCACAGGTGTGCCGCTTGTCGTTGTTTCCAGATAGAACCGACGAAGCAGGTTGCGGGCGGCCAGCATGCGATAGTCAGCCGAAGCGCGCATGTCGCTGATCGGAGCGAAATCCTGCGCATAGGCCTCGATCGCGGCATCCACCGTGTCGCTTGACCACGGCTTGCCGGTGAGCGCGGCCTCCACCGCCGCGGCGCGTTTGGGCGTCGCAGCCATGCCTCCGTAGGCGATCCGCACCGACGCCACGGTGCCATCCGCCGCGAGCGTCAGATGAAACGCGCCGAGCGCGGCCGTAATGTCCTCGTCGCGCCGTTTGGTCAGCTTGTAGACGGCATAGTGCGTACCTTCGTCAGGCACCGGCACGTCGATGCGTTCGACGAACTCGCCCGGCTGCCGGTCCTGCTTGCCGTAGTCGATGAAGAAATCCTCAAGCGCGATTGTACGCCGCGCTTCCCCCTTGCGCAGCGTCACTGTGGCACCGAGCGCGATCAGCGGCGGCGGCGTGTCGCCGATCGGCGAGCCGTTGGCGATGTTGCCACCGATCGTACCCATATTGCGCACCTGCTCGCCGCCGATCCGGTCTATCAGCGGACCGAAGGCCGGGATGCGGCGCGACAGGAGCGAAAACGCTTCCGTATAGGACACACAGGCGCCGATCGCGATGACGCCGTCCTTTTCCGTCATGGCGTGCAACGCGTCCAGGTGGGCGATGAACACCACCGGCGCGATCTCGCGCATGAACTTGGTCACCCACAGCCCGACATCGGTCGAGCCGGCGACGATCGTCGCCGTGGGTTCGGCTTCCAGAACCGCGGCCAGATCGTCGACGCTGGCCGGAATGACGAGACGCTGCCCGTCCCGACCGATCTCCACGCGCGCGCCGTCCCTGAACGCGTTCAGTACCGCTTCCACGCGCGCCCGCTCGCCGGCCAGCACGTCGCTGTCAACGCGGCCATAGCTGGAAATAGCGCGCGCAGCCTTGATGATCGGCTGATAGCCCGTGCAGCGGCACAGATTGCCCTGCAGCGCCTTCTCGATATCGGCCTCGGTGGGATCGGCGCGGCGCATCCACAATGCATAAAGCGACATGACGAAGCCTGGCGTGCAGAAGCCGCATTGCGAGCCGTGGAAATCGACCATCGCCTGCTGCACGGGATGAAGCGCGCCGTCCTGCCCTTTCAGATGTTCCACGGTGACGACGTGACACCCGTTGACGGAGCCGAGGAAACGGATGCAGGCATTGACGCTTTCATAGATCAGGCCGTCCGGCGTCAAGCGGCCGACCAGCACGGTGCAGGCGCCGCAATCGCCTTCCGCGCAGCCTTCCTTGGTCCCCATGAGCGAGCGCCTGAGGCGCAGATAGTCGAGCAGCGTCTCGTCGGCGCGCACATCCGATAGCGCGGTTTCCACGCCATTGAGCATAAAGCGGATTTCGGAACGGATCTCAGTCATCGTTCAACTGCCCCTGTAAGTCGAGTAGCCGTAGGGCGAGAGCAGCAACGGCACGTGATAGTGGCTGGTCTCGGCCATGCCGAAACGCAACGGGATTTCGTCGAGAAAGGCCGGCTCCGGGAGATCAGCGCCGTTTGCGCGCAAATAGTCGCCGGCAGAAAACACCAGTTCGTACTGACCGGTCGCGAATGCGTCTCCGGCCAGCATGGGCGCATCGCAGCGCCCGTCCGCATTGGTCGAGACGGTCTTGAGATGGGTGCGGCGTTCGCCCTCGATGCGATAGAGCGCGATCGACAGACCGGCCGCCGGCTTGCCGGTCGCCGTATCCAGCACATGCGTTGTCAAACGTCCTTCACTTGCCGCCATTCGTCGCCGTCCTCTCCCTTCGTCGCGAATTGGCCGGGGCCTTCACCCCAGCGTTGCGATTGTGCAGCAAATCGCGGTCGTGCATAAGGCTCAACCGGAAGAAGCGCTTTGAAAAGACTTTCAAATTTTTTTGGGGCAATTCCACCTCGCCCCTTTGATAATCTGAATATGAAGAGCTGAAATTTCCGTCCGGAAGGAAGACAGTAAAGCGATGCAGCCGAGACGATATCCTCGTGACATGCGCGGCTACGGCGCCAACCCGCCTGACCCGAAATGGCCGGGCGGCGCGCAGGTGTGCGTCCAGTTCGTGGTCAATTACGAGGAAGGCGGCGAAAACTGCGTGCTGCATGGCGACGCGGCCTCCGAAGCCTTTTTGTCGGAGATCGTCGGCGCGGCGCCATGGGCCGGCATGCGCCACTGGAACATGGAATCGATCTACGAATATGGCGCGCGGGCCGGGTTCTGGCGCCTGCACCGCCTGTTCACGCAGGCCAATGTGCCTGTGACCGTGTACGGCGTCGCCTCCGCGCTCGCACGCTCGCCCGACCAGGTCGCCGCCATGCGCGAGGCCGACTGGGAGATCGCCACGCACGGGCTGCGCTGGATCGACTATCGCGACCACGCCCCCGCCGAGGAGCGCGCGGATCTCGACGAGGCGATCAGGCTGCACACCGAAGTGGTCGGCGAGCGCCCCGAAGGCATCTATCTCGGCCGCACCTCGGTCAATTCGGTCAGGCTGGCGGCGGAGGAAGGCGGCTTCGCCTATATTTCCGACACCTATGACGACGAACTGCCCTACTGGCTCGACCATGACGGCCAGGGCAACGCGATCCCACCGCAACTCGTCATCCCCTATACGCTCGACGCCAACGACATGCGCTTCGCCACGCCGCAGGGCTTCAACTCCGGCGATCAGTTCTTCGCCTATCTCAAGGACGCGTTCGACACCCTCTACGAGGAGGGGCGCAAGGGTCGCCCCGGCATGCTCAATATCGGCCTGCATTGCCGGCTGATCGGCAGACCCGGCCGCGCCGCCGCGCTGAAACGCTTCATCGACTACGTCACCAACCACGAGCGGGTCTGGATTGCGCGGCGCATCGACATTGCCCGCCACTGGGCCGAGCATCACCCCTACCGGGCGCCGGCGCTGCGCCCCTCGCGCATGGGCGGCGCCGAGTTCGTCGAGCGCTTCGGCTCGATTTTCGAGCATTCGCCCTGGATCGCCGAGCGCGCCTTCATGCTCGAGCTCGGCCCGGCGCACGACACCGCCGGCGGCCTGCACAACGCGCTCTGCCGCATGTTCCGTTCCGCAAGCCAGGACGAACGCCTCGGGGTTCTGACCGCGCACCCCGATCTTGCCGGCAAGCTCGCCCAGGCCAAGCGACTGACCGCTGAATCCAACAAGGAACAGGCCTCGGCCGGGCTCGACGCGCTGACCGACGCCGAACGGGCCCGTTTCACCGAACTCAACACCGCCTATGTCGAGAAGTTCGGCTTCCCCTTCATCATCGCCGTCAAGGGTCTGACCAAGGACAAGATCCTCGCCGCGTTCGAGGCGCGCATCGGCAATGACCGCGACACCGAATTCGCCACCGCCTGCAAGCAGGTGGAGCGCATCGCGCTGCTGAGGCTGAGGGACCTTCTGCCGCTATGAGGGATGCCACGATGAGCAACCGCCCCTATTACGCGCCGCATGGCGGCCTGCCCCCGCAAACCGACTTGCTGACCGGCCGGGCGGTGTTCACCGACGCCTACGCCGTGATTCCGAAAGGCGTGATGAGCGACATCGTTACCAGCATGCTGCCGTTCTGGGACGAGACCCGCTGCTGGGTTCTGTCGCGGCCGATGTCGGGTTTTTCGGAGACTTTTTCGCAATATATCATGGAGGTCGCGCCGGGCGGCGGCAGCGACCGCCCCGAGCCCGACGCCCGCGCCGAGGGCGCCCTGTTCGTCGTCGAAGGCGAACTGACCGTCACCGTCGGCGGTAGCCGCCACACACTCGGCCCCGGCTGGTTCGGCTACCTGCCGCCCGATTGCGGTTGGAGCGCGCGCAACGAAAGCGGCGCGCCGGTGCGGTTCCACTGGATCCGCAAGGCCTATGAGCGCGTCGAGGGTATCGACATGCCCGAGGCGTTTTTCGCCGACGAGGCCGCGATCGCCCCGACACCGATGCCCGACACCAACGGGGTGTGGGCCACCACACGGTTCGTCGATCCGGCCGACATGCGCCACGACATGCACATCACCATTGTCACGCTCGAGCCGGGCGGGGTCATTCCCTTCGCCGAAACCCACGTTATGGAGCACGGGCTCTACGTGCTGGAGGGCAAGGCGGTCTATCGGCTGAACCAGGACTGGGTCGAGGTCGAGGCGGGCGACTTCATGTGGCTGCGCGCCTTCTGCCCGCAGGCCTGCTACGCCGGCGGGCCAGGCAAGTTCCGCTATCTGCTCTACAAGGACGTCAACCGCCACATGGCTCTCGGCGGGATCGCGCCGCGATGACGCGCGCCGTCACCGCCCAGCCGCTGACCCGCGAGGCCTTCGCCGCCTTCGGCGACGTGCTCGACACCGACTGGCCGAACCATTTTTCGATCAACAACGGCAAGTGCGAACGCTATCACGACCTCGCCCGGGTCGAGGCCGCGGGCCCGAACGCGCGCGTTCTCGTCTCGCTGTTCAAGGCCACGCCCTACGCCTTTCCGCTCGAAATCGGCATGGTCGAGCGCCATCCTTTCGGCAGCCAGGTCTTCATGCCGCTGTCGCCGGCGCCGTTTCTCGTCGTGGTATGTCCCGACGGGCCCGAGGGGCCCGGAGCGCCGCACGCCTTCGTGACCGCGCCCGGCCAGGGCGTCAATTACCGTCGCAACACCTGGCACGCCGTGCTGACACCGATCGGCGCGCCGCAGGACTTCCTCGTCATCGACCGCGGCGGCGACGGCTCCAACCTGGAAGAGTTCTTCTTCGACGCGCCGTGGGAGGTACGCCTGCCAGAGGCCGCGGCCGGTGACTGACGCCGCACTGATCAAGCGCCTGCTCGACGTGATCGAGCAGGACATCATGCCGAAGACGGCCGAGGGCGTCCGCGCCGGCAACAAGCTGTTCGGCGCGGCGATCCTAAGGAAATCCGACCTCTCGGTGGTCGTCGCCGAAACCAACAACGAAATCGAAAACCCGCTCTGGCACGGTGAAGTGCACGCGCTGAAGCGGTTTTACGAATTGCCGCAGGACCGGCGTCCCAATACCGCTGACTGCATCTTCGTGGCCACGCACGAACCGTGTTCCTTGTGCCTGTCGGCGATCACCTGGACCGGTTTCGACAATTTCTACTTCCTGTTCAGCCACGAGGATTCGCGCGACTCCTTCGCAATTCCGCACGATCTGAAGATTCTGAAGGAGGTCTTCACGCTCGATCCCGGCGGTTACAACGCCAAAAACGCATACTGGACCGGCTATGCGATCCGCCGGCTGGTCGAGGCCTTGCCCGAGGCCGAACGCGCCGCTCTGCATGAGCGCATCGCCGCCATCGCCGCCGGCTATGACGCGCTCTCGGCGGCCTACCAGTCCGGCAAATCCGGCAACGACATCCCTTTGAACTGAAGCATGACGCCGGCGCTACTTCGAGACGCCGAGCACGTGATAGATATCGCGGTCGAGCATCCAGTCCTCGCCAACCTTCTTCCAGACATGCAGGTAGCGGCCGTGGACGGTCCGCCCGCCGGCCTTGACGCTGGTTTCGCCGATCTCGACCGCCGCCGACGGTCCGACCTGATCGATCTCGAGTATTCTGACTTCGAGCGCGCCCACGCCCTGGCCGAACGCCGACGCATAGTGCGCCGCGATCGGTCCGCGGCCGACCAGCGCCTTGCTCTGCGGCGGCAGCAGCGCGCCCCGTTCGGTATAGAAGCCGGCGATACCTTGCGCGTCCTTCGCGTTGTAGGCGGCCCGGAACGCCTCGATGCGCGCGACAATCGGATTATCCTGCGCGGCCGCCGGCACTGGGGCGAGGACCACAAGCAGACAGACGGCGATCAGTTTCCGATACGACATCGGTTCCCCCTGGATATCCCGGCGATCATGCGGCGAGGGTTCGAGAATTTCAATTCCCCGGCCGCGCCAACCGCCCGCGCCTTGCCCTAAGCGAGACTGGGCTTGCGCAAGACGCCTGGCGCATGCCTTCCTGAACAGCGGTTTGTTGACAGGCTGGGCGTGGAGCGAAGCGGGCATGAAGACAGTCACCGAATTTCCCCGGAAGGTCGTCGAGTTTGCCGATATCGGCATCGTCATGCCAGACGGCTGCCGGCTGTCGGCACGCGTGTGGATGCCCGAGGACGCCGAGGCGGATCCCGTTCCGGCAATCCTGGAGCACCTGCCCTATCGCAAGCGCGACGGCACCACCGCGCGCGACTGCCTGACCCACCCCTATCTCGCCGGCCACGGTTATGCCTGCCTGCGCGTCGACATGCGCGGCAACGGCGATTCCCAGGGCCTGATGGCGGATGAATATACCGAACAGGAACTCAGCGACGCCTGCGCGGTGATCGCCTGGGCGGCCGCGCAACCCTGGTGCAGCGGCCAGGTCGGCATGATGGGAATCTCCTGGGGCGGCTTCAACGCCCTGCAGGTAGCCGCCCTGCAACCGCCGGCGCTCAAGGCGATCATCACCCTGTGCTCGACCGACGACCGCTATGCCGACGACATCCACTACAAAGGCGGTCTGCTTCTGAACGAAAACCAGGGCTGGGGCGCGACCATGCTGTCTTATTCCTCGCGGCCACCCGACCCGGCCCTCGTCGGTGAAGACTGGCGCGCCATGTGGCTCGACCGGCTCGATAACGAGCCTTTCCTGCCCGCGATCTGGCTCAACCACCAGACCCGCGACGCCTATTGGAAACATGGCTCGGTCTGCGAGGATTATTCTGCCATCCGCGCAGCCACCCTTGTCGTGGGCGGCTGGGGCGACGCCTACAAAAATGCCGTCTCGCGCCTGGTCGGCGGTATCGAGAACGCGCCGGTCAAGGGCATTGTCGGCCCGTGGATCCACAAATACCCGCATTTCGCCATCCCCGAACCCGCGATCGGGTTCCTGCAGGAGGCGTTGCGCTGGTGGGACCGTTGGCTGAAAGGGCACGACACCGGCGTCGAGGACGATCCGGCGATGCGCCTCTACCTGATGGAGTCGGTGCCGCCGCGCGACTGGTACGACGTGCGGCCGGGGCGCTGGATCGCCGAACCGCACTGGCCGTCGCCGGCAATCGCGACGCGCAACCTGTTTCTCGACGGGTCGGCCGGCCTCGCTGACAAAGCCCCGTCCGCCTTCGAGGCGAACATCGCCTCGCCGCAGGATTGCGGATTGTTCGGCGGCGAATATTGCCCGATCTGGCTCGGTCCCGACCTGCCCGGCGACCAGCGCCAGGACGATGCACGGTCGCTGTGCTTCGACGGCCGAGCGGCGGATACGACCGTCGATATTGTCGGGGCGCCAATCGTCTCGCTGACCCTTTCGGCCGATCGGCCACGCGCCATGATCGCGGTCAGGCTTTGCGAAATCCAGCCCGACGGCGCATCGACCCGCATCAGCTATGGCGTTCTCAACCTGTGCCATCGCGAATCGCACGACCGTCCCCAGGACATCGTTCCCGGCGCAAGAATGGCGATCACGCTGCGACTTGACGACATCGCCTATGCGCTCAAGCCCGGCCACCGGCTCCGCCTGGCGATCTCCAGTGCCTACTGGCCACTTGTCTGGCCGTCGCCCGATCCGGTGAAACTTACCGTGTATGAGGGTAGGCTCGCCCTGCCAGTGCGCGCGCCCACCAAGGACAGGGGCAATGAGGTCGAGTTCCCCGAGCCCGAAGGCGCGCCGCCGTGGCGGGCCGAGACCATACGCGCGCCCACCAACAGCCGCAGGATCGAGCGCGATCCCAGCACAGGGACCGCAACCGTGATCATCGAGGACGATTTCGGCGCCTTTCGCGACTGCGAGCACGGCCTCGAGATCGGCGGCGCGGCGCGTGAAAAATGGTCGATCCATCCCCACGATCCGCTGTCGGCACGCGGCGAAACCCATTGGAGTGAAACCCTGCGCCGCGGCGCCTGGTCGGTGCGCACAGAGACGTTCACAACAATGCACGCCGATCGCAAGTATTTCTTTTTGTCAGGGCGCATCGAAGCTTTTGAGAATGAGACGTTGCGCTTTACGCGAGAATTTGCCAATAAAATCAAACGCAACTTCATCTAGCGGATTCGTCGCCTGCAAATGGTCCCTCGCCATTTACGCCAGGGAATGTCGCATTCGGTCTTGCGATATGCACGGCGATAGCGCCAATATTCCCGTCAAATAGAGGCCGGATAATCGGCCCGCGGGCAACCAAAAAGAGTGAGGAACATCCCATGTCGCAAGAACTGAAATATCTGAGCCGTCATGTCGCTGTCGGCAAGCTGAGCCGGCGTGACTTTCTGGGCCGGGCCGCCGCTCTCGGCGTTACGGCCTCCTTTGCCAACACGCTTTTGAGCAGCGCGGCCAGGGCGGCCGGTCCGCAAAAGGGCGGCATCATCAAGGCTGGAATGCAGGGCGGCGAGGCGACCAACAGCCTCGATCCGGCGAGCTTCCTGTCGCAGGTGCCGTTCACTTTCGGCAAAAGCTGGGGCGAATATCTCGTCGCGCTGACACCTGCAGGCGGGCTCGAAAACCGCATCGCCGAGGAAATCGGCGCCTCAGACGACGCCAAGGTGTGGACCTTCAAGATCCGCGACGGCGTCGAGTTTCACAACGGCAAGACCGTCACCGCCGACGACGTGCTGGCCACGCTCGAGCGCCATTCCAACGAGGATTCCAAGTCCGGCGCGCTCGGCATCATGAAGGGCATCGAATCCATGAAGGTCGACGGCAAGGATGTCGTCGTCACGCTCAAGGAGGCCAATGCCGACCTTCCCTACCTGATGGCGGATTATCATTTGATCATCCAGCCGAACGGCGGCAAGGACAAGCCGGACGCCGGCATTTCGGCCGGTCCCTACAAGGTCACCGTCAACGAGCCCGGCGTACGCCACGGCGGCGAACGCTTCGCCAATTACTGGCAGGGCGACAGGATGGGTTTCGCCGATCAGATCGAGATCATTGTCATCAATGATGCAACGGCGCGCACCTCCGCCTTGCAGGGTGGCCAGGTCCATCTCATCAACCGGGTCGAGCCGAAGATCGTCGATCTGGTCAAGCGCGTGCCGGGCGTGACCATCCGCAACGTGTCGGGTCGGGGCCATTACGTCTTCATCATGCATTGCAATACCGCGCCGTTCGACAATGCCGATCTGAGAATGGCGCTGAAATACGCGATGAACCGCGAGGACATGGTCGAAAAGATCCTGCGCGGCTACGGCTCGGTCGGCAACGATTTCCCGATCAATGGGGCCTACCCGCTGTTTTCCGACGATATCGAACAGCGTCCCTACGACCCGGACAAGGCCGCGTTCCATTTCAAGAAATCCGGCCATGACGGACCGGTCCTGCTGCGCACCTCTGACGTCGCCTTCCCCGGTGCGGTCGACGCGGCCCAGCTCTATCAGCAGAGCTGCGCCAAGGCCGGCATCACCATCGACGTCAAACGCGAACCCGGCGACGGCTACTGGTCGGAAGTGTGGAACAAGCAGCCGTTCTCGACCTCGTACTGGGGCGGCCGGCCGACACAGGACCAGATGTACTCCACAGCCTATCTTTCGTCGGCGGACTGGAACGACACCCGGTTCTTCCGTGAGGATTTCGACAAGCTGATCATCGCCGCGCGGGCGGAGCTCGACGAGGCCAAGCGCAAGGCGATGTATCGCGACGCCGCGCTCATGGTGCGCGATGATGGCGGTCTGATCCTGCCGATGTTCAACGACTTCATCGACGCCTCGACCGACAAGGTCGACGGATGGGAACCTCATCCGGCGGCCGAAATGATGGACGGCTACGCCCTTGCGAAGTGCTGGCTGACGGCCTGAGAGGGCCGTTGACCAATGGGTTCATCCATCGCAACTCTCATCGCCCAGCGCATTGCGCTGGGCGTCCTTCTCCTCCTTGCCGTGTCGGTTCTCATCTTCGCCGGCACCCAGATTCTTCCCGGCGACGTTGCCCAGTCGATCCTCGGCAATCAGGCGACCCCGGAGGCGCTCGCCAATCTGCGCAAGGAACTGGGCCTCAACGATCCCGCCATCGTGCGCTATTTCGCCTGGCTTGGCGGCGTTCTGACCGGTGATCTCGGCACCGCGCTGACCACGCGTCAGGATATCGCCACCACGCTGATGCCACGGCTGTGGAACACGCTGTTTCTGGCGTTCTGGGCGGCGGTGGTCTCGGTCCCGCTCGCCATTATCCTGGGCCTGCTCGCGGTGCGCTATCGCAACGGCCCGATCGACAAGGCGATCTCCGGTTTCGCGCTCGCCTCGACCTCGCTCCCGGAATTTTTCGTCGGCTACCTGCTGATCTTCTTCGTCGCCGTCAAACTGCAATGGTTTCCCTCGATCTCCACCGTCT
>SWBZ01001727.1_pt1 | contig 12118 bp, 12 predicted proteins | sample 4693031 | NCBI WGS metagenome assembly SWBZ01 (sample SAMN10267274, study PRJNA491770) | bioreactor metagenome | isolation source: DHS bioreactor inoculated with | place: Japan: off Shimokita Peninsula
AGTCGCCGGTTTATTGTCGCTGCGGGAGAAAAAGTCCATGCGAAGCGTTCCCGCTTCGACAGGGCGTGGCCGTTGCGGGCGTCTGTGCGAAAAACATAACAGAAATTTTATCGCCGTCGGGCCAAGGCTCCGGCATTTGCTGTTGCCATAATGCGGCGCTACGGTTCGATTCTGCCGCCAAACGGCCGCATCCGGGACCGGACGCGTTGAAACGGACGGGCAACCAGGACACTAAACGGGACCAAGGGCAGGGTGATGCACACAAACCGCCGTCGATTGCTGGCCTATCCGGCTTCTTTTCTCGCCGCCGCCATGATGATGGCGCCGGTGCCGGCCGACGCGCAGAATTTTTTTGAGAGACTGTTCGGCGGCGGCATCAAGGAGCGGCGCGAGCGCGACGTGCGGCCTGAGCCGGCAAAGCCGAAAAAGCGCGTCAAGCGGGTCAAGATTTCCGCGCCGTCCTATTACGCCTACCGCCCCGACAAGCTGGAGAAGGTATCGTTTTCCGACCTGATCGAGGCGCCGCGACCGGCGAGCTTTGAACCCTCGCTGGACGGCGGGCTCTTCGACGAGGCGATCGGCGGTCTCGAGGATTTCGAGCTGCGTGCCTATCAGGAGGTGGTCGCCGCGCTGACGGCGCATTACGGCGACAAGCGGGCCTTCATCTGGGTCTCCGGCTTCAGCCCCAACGGGCGCGCGGCCGAGGCCGTGCGGGTTCTGGGCGCGGCCGCCGATTTCGGGCTCGAGCCGGCCGACTACGCGGTGACCATGCCGGCGCCGGGATTTTCGATGGACCAGATGGCCGCCCGCAACGCCGAGCTGATTCGTTTCGAGATGGCGCTGTCGGCAAAGGTGCTGCGTTACGTGCGCGACGCCTGGTCGGGCCGTGTCGACCCCAATCGACTGTCGGGCTACCACGATTTTCCCAAAAAGCCGCTCGACCTGAAAAAGGTGCTCGACCGCCTGGCTCATACCCGGGACGTCCGCGCCTATCTGGAATCGCGCCATCCGCAGAACGAACGCTTCGCGGCGCTGCGCGTCGAGCTGGAGGCGCTGCGCGCGAGCGCGGAAAACGACATTGTCGTCGACCCGAAACTGCTGCTGCGGCCGGGCAAGTCGAGCCCCGAACTGCCAAAAATGCTCGTCCTGTTCGCGCGCGAGACCGACGAGGCGTTTCGCACCGAGCACGCAGCTTTGCTGGAAAGTTCCAAGGACAGCGAGCTCTACGACGAGCAACTGGTGCCGCTGGTCAAGGCCGCGCAGGCGTTCAAGGGCTTGCGCGCCGACGGCATTATCGGCCCGCGCACGGTCGCCGCCTTTGCTGGCGAATCCAGGGCCGCCCGCATCGCCAAGGTCGAATACGCGCTTGAGCGGCTGCGCTGGCACCCGTCCGATCTCGGCAGTCCGCGTGTCTTCATCAACCAGCCCGCCTTCACCGCGACCTATGTCGAAGGCAATCGCGACACGCTTTCCATGCGGGTGGTCGTGGGCAAGAAATCCAATCAGACCAGCTTCTTTTACGACGAGATCGAGCAGATCGACTACAATCCCTATTGGGGCGTGCCGCAATCGATCATCGTCAACGAGATGCTGCCCAAGCTCTACCGCGACCCGGCCTATCTCGACCGGGCCGGCTACGAGGTCACCGATGCGCGCGGCCGGCGCATCTCTTCCTCCGCGATCAATTGGGGCCAGTATGGCGGCAAGGTGCCCTTTAACGTGCGCCAGCGTCCGGGCTCCAGCAACGCGCTCGGCGAACTGAAAATCCTGTTTCCCAACAAGCACGCCATCTACATGCACGACACGCCGTCCAAGAACCTGTTTGAGCGCGACACGCGGGCCTTCAGCCATGGCTGCGTGCGCCTTGCCGACCCGCGCGGCATGGCCGCCGCGGTGCTCGACAAGCCGGTCGACTACGTCGCGGCCAAGATCGGCGCCGGTCATTCTTCCGAAAAGATAACCCGCAAGATCCCGGTCTATGTCGCCTACTTCACCGCCTGGCCCGATCAGGACGGCAAGGTCGACTATCATGCCGACGTCTATGACCGCGACAGCCGGGTGCAAAAGGCGCTGGACGCGATTGCGGCAGTGCGCCAGCCAGCCGGCTGACGTGCCTCGTGCCGTGCGGGAACGCGGCACGGCAAAACGGTCGCGGGATCGAAGCGGGGCGGGCGCCGCCGCGGGAACCGCCCTCAGTCGGTCTGCGCCGAGGCGACGAGCAGGCCGCCGCCCGCGCCGGGCTTGAGATGCACCACCTTGTAACCGCCGGCCTTGAGGTCGGCGAGCAGGCCCGGCAGCATCGCCGCCGTGCGCGGGTGGATGTCGTGCATCAAAATCACGCCGGAGCCGCGCTGGCGCAGCCGCGTCAGCGTGCGGGCGCGGATCGCCTGCGGCCCGCTCTTGAAATAGTCCTTAGAATCGATGCTGGCGTCGATCACCACCACCCCCTGGGCGGCAAGGCTTTTGCGCAGTGCGGCGGTGGAGGCGAGATAGGGAAAACGGAAGAACGGCGCCGCGCGGTAGGGGGCGAGCGCGGCCGCCACGCTCTTGCGGCCGCGGTCGATCTGCGCCTGCGCGCGGGCATGGCTGAGGCTGGCGAGATTGGCGTGGCCCTGCGTATGCGTACCGATCGTGTGGCCGCGCGCGGCCACCTTGCGCGCCGTGGCGGGGTAGGCGTTGGCCATCTGCCCGACCATCAAGAACGTCGCCTTGACCCCGAAACGGTCGAGTATGTCGAGCACCGTGTCGGTGCGGCCGGGGATCGGCCCGTCGTCGAAGGTCAGCACCACTTCGCCCGGTCGCAGGGCGATGTCGGCGACCCGCGCGACGCGGATCGTGCGACCGGCCAGCCCGCCAAGCACGCGCGGCAGCTGGTCAGGCCTCAGCATGGCGATCTGCGGGCTTTGCTCGGTGTCGACCGGCGCGCGTTCCTCCGCGAAGGCGAGGCCGGGGCGCTCGCCGGCGGTGAGCTTTTTCGGCGCGTTGGCGCAGCCGGACAACAAAAGCGCGGCCACCACGCCGCCCACAACCGCCAAACCCGAACGCATGATACGCAACCCATACTGTTGAACGCCGCCAAAAATGCACGCACAGGGTTAAGAGAACGCTAAAACAAGCGTCTGGTTAACCATGCGCAGTCGTGACCGTGGGTGCGCCGCGCCCCGGCGCCGTTTGAAACGGCGCGCTAGGCGTGCCCGCCGGGGCTAGGCAGGAATTTTGGCTGAATTCGTCCGAGGAAAAATGGTGGGCGCGACAGGGATTGAACCTGTGACCCTTCGCGTGTGAAGCGAATGCTCTCCCGCTGAGCTACGCGCCCGCAGGGGCCAGGGCCCCGCGACAGGCGGCGATATAGAGGCGGAGGCTTTGCAAAGTCAAGCGCAACACGTGCCGGTATGTGCGGACATAATCGTCATCGGCACCTGTTTCAGAAATCACCGCCATCCTTGCCGGATTATTTGAGGAAACCGGTGTTGCTGAAGCCAGTGCCACTTCGCGTCGCGGTGTAGCCACTGCCGTTCCATTCGAGCCTAAATTTCGCAGCTCCCCAGTTGAAGCGGACGGTTCCCTTGTTTGAGCCGGAGTATTTTGTGGTGTGACATTGTCCTTGGAAGCAATAGGTCAGACGCTTTTCTCCAAGAAAATCAAGGGTTGAGCTCCATTGGGGATTGTTGTCCCAATATCCCTTGTAGGTCTTTGCCTGCGCCGCGGTTGTTCCTAAGCATAATGTCAGTACGAACGTCAGGAAGGCAGGAAGCATGTATTTCATCAAACTCTTCCCAGATTCTGAAAGTAGTACTCAAAGTGAACAATATCAGAAATTCATCCATATATAAAATGAAATTGGTCGATTATTCTTACCGTTCATGCCAGAAATGGTAACGTCGCTCAACCGTCGAGCGTGCCGTCGATCAGCCGTTGCGCGAGCGCCGGCGTCAGCTCGTCGAAATGCGAAATCACCCGCGACGGCTCCAGCGCGCGCACCGGAATGTCGGAATAGCCGTGCTCGACGGCGACCACAGGAATGCCGGCCGCCTTGGCGGTGGCGACGTCGTTACGCGAATCGCCGACCATCACGGCGCGTTGCGGGTCGGCGCCGGCGAGCGCGATGGTTTCGGTCAGGTGGCGCGGGTCCGGCTTGCGAAACGAAAACCGGTCGGCCCCGCACACGGCCGAGAAATGCCCGCCCAATGCCAGCGCCTCCAGCAGGCGCTCGGTCATCGCCTGCGGCTTGTTGGTGCACACCGCCAGCGAAAAGCCGGCCGCCGCCAGCCGTTCCAGCGCAGGCATTGCGCCGTGATAGGGCAGGGAGGTGCCGGGGATCGTGTCGGCGTAATGGGCCAGAAACGTCGCGACCATCGACGCCGTGGTCTCCGGCTCGAGCCGCAGGCGGCGCTCGGCATGCACGCGCTCGATCATCGCCTTGCCGCCGAGGCCTGCGAAGGCGCGCATTGCGGCGGGATTGACCGGGGCGAGCCCGTGATCGGCGAGCGCGTGGTTGAGGCTGGCGATCAGGTCCGGCGCTGTGTCGACCAGCGTGCCGTCGAGATCGAAGACGATGACGGGGGACTGGCGCGTCATGGGGGCGGGCTCCTCGCTGTCGACCGGCAGGCTTGACGAAACCCGGCGATAGCCCGTGCCGTCATTGCCGACAAGGCAATTCGTCGCGCTTGGCGTGCCGCCGCGCTCTTTGACCATCGGATCGGAAGTGCTAGATCAACGCCACAACGGGCTGACAGGCTGGATTCATGGACGCACGATTGCTGAAGATCGAGGCGGCGCGCGCCGCGCTCGCCTATGTCGAGGACGGTACGACCATCGGTATCGGCACCGGCTCGACGGCGGAGGAGTTCGTGCGCCTGCTTGCCGCGCGGGTCGCCGAGGGTTTCACCGTCGTCGGCGTGCCGACCTCCGAGCGCACGGCGCGTCTGTGCGGCGAGCTCGGCGTGCCGCTGACGACGCTGGATGCCGCGCCCCGCCTGTCTGTCACCGTCGACGGCGCCGACGAGATCGGCCCCGACCTTGCCCTGATCAAGGGCGGCGGCGGTGCGCTTCTGCGCGAAAAGATCGTCGCGGCCGCCTCCGAATCCATGGTGGTGATCGCCGATAGCGCCAAGCTGGTCGAGATGCTGGGCCGGTTCGCGCTGCCGATCGAGGTCAATGTTTTCGGCCTCGCCGCAACCCGCATCGCGATCGAAGATGCCGCGAGCCGTCTCGGCCTGTCCGGCCCGGTCGCGCTGCGCGGCGGCGACGACGCGCCGTTCATGACCGATGGCGGCCATATGATCCTGGATGCATCTTTTGGCCGCATTCCCGATCCAAGAGCGCTTTCCAGTGCCCTTCACGCCATTCCCGGCGTGGTCGAACACGGATTGTTTCTCGATCTCGCAAGCGTTGCTATCATTGCCGGCGAAAACGGCGTGAGCACCATCAAAGCCACCCGATAGAAAGGGAGTTCTGTCAGTGATGACATCCATGATCCATGCCCGCCGCCTGGCCACCGCCTTCGGGGCGATCCTGATTCTGGCGGTCGCACAGCCGGCCTTCTCGCAGGATGTGTCCGAAAGCCACCTCAAGGCGGCCCGCGCCGCCATTGATTCGCTCGGCGCGACGGAGGAGTTCGACCTGATCCTGCCGGGTGCGGCGCAGTCGCTGAAGGGCGAGCTGATCCAGAAGGATCCGAATCTCCAGGACGTCATCGTTGAGACCGTCGACGAGGAGGCGCTCAAGCTCGCGCCCCGCCGCGGCGATCTGGAAAAGGAAGCCGCGCTCGCCTATGCGCGAAACTTCACCGAGGAAGAACTCAACGCCATCGCCGCCTTCTACACCTCGCCGGGCGGCATTGCGTTCAAGACCAAGTCGCCGCTGGTGACCCGCGACGTGCTTCAGGCTGCCGACATCTGGCAGAAGGGCCTGGCCCGCGATCTGGCCGTGGCCGTCAACGAGGCGCTGAACAAGAAGTCCGAATCGGGCGAAAACGCCGCCCCCGCCGATCCGGCCGCCGCGTCCGACTGATTTTGTCCGTCGACCGTCCCCGCTCCATCCGGCGCCCTTGCCTGACCTTGTCGTCGCGCGGGCGCTGGATTTTTCCGCTTTGCCCGGTTTTGGGAGCATAAGCGGCGTTCCTGTCATGCGCCTGCCGGTGTAAGGCGTTTCCAACCGATCTGTTTCGAGGCAGCAACCATGGCCAGCTATGACTACGATCTGTTTGTGATCGGAGGCGGTTCCGGCGGGGTTCGCGCCGGCCGTGTCGCCGCGTCGCTGGGCAAGAAGGTCGCGATCGCCGAGGAATACCGCTATGGCGGCACCTGTGTCATTCGCGGCTGCGTGCCCAAAAAGCTGTTCGTCTACGCCTCGCAGTTTCCCGAACATTTCGAGGACGCGGCCGGCTATGGCTGGAGCGTGCCGGAGGCGAGCTTCGACTGGCCGACGCTTGTTGCCAACAAGGACAAAGAGATCGCGCGGCTGGAAGGGCTCTACCGCAAGGGGCTCGACAATGCCGGCGCGGAAATCTTCGACTGTCGTGCCGAACTGGTCGACAGCCACACCGTACGCCTTGTCGGGCTCGACCGTACCGTCACCGCCGCCACGATCCTGATCGCCACCGGCGGCCAGCCCAACCCGCATGCCGCGCTGCCCGGCCACGAACTGTGCATCTCTTCCAACGAGGCCTTCCATCTCGACACCCTGCCGCGCTCGATCGCGATCGCCGGCGGCGGTTACATCGCCGTCGAGTTCGCCAATATTTTTCACGGGCTCGGCGTGGAGACCACGCTGGTCTATCGCGGCAAGGAGATTCTCGGCCGTTTCGACATGGATCTCAGGCGCATGCTGCACGAGACCATGGAAAAAAAGGGTATCCGTATCCTGTGCCATACGATCTTCGACCGGATCGAGCGGCGCGCCGACGGCCGGCTCGACGCCCATCTCCATGAAGACGGCCATCTGGTGGTCGACACCGTGATGCTGGCGCTCGGCCGCACGCCCAACACCGAGGGCCTGGGGCTCGAGGCGGCCGGCGTTGCCGTCGGCCCGCTTGGCGAGATTCCGGTCGACCAGTTCTCGCGCACCAATGTCGACAATATCTACGCCATCGGCGACGTCACCGACCGGGTGCAGCTCACCCCGGTGGCGATCCACGAGGCGATGTGTTTCGTGGAAACCGTCTTCAAGGACAATCCGACCCGTCCCGACCACGACGACGTTGCCACGGCGGTATTTTCGCAACCCGAGATCGGCACGGTCGGGCTCGCCGAGGACGAGGCGGTCAGGCGCTTCCGCCATGTCGAGATCTACAAGGCGAGCTTCCGGCCGATGCGCCACACGCTGTCGGGCCGCGATGAAAAGATGATGATGAAGCTGGTCGTCGACGGCGACAGCCGCCGCGTCGTCGGCGCGCACGTTCTGGGGCCGGACGCCGGCGAACTGGCGCAGGTTCTGGGCATCGCCGTCAAGGCGCGGCTGACCAAGGAGGATTTCGACCGCACCATGGCCGTTCATCCCTCCGCCGCCGAGGAACTGGTGACCATGTACCAGCCGAGCTATCGCCCGCGCGCCGGCGAGCGGGTCGACTAGAGATTTTTCATCGAAGCGGAGGCCGGCCCGCCGTTCAAAAACGCGTCGGAACAACAGGTTAGGGCCGTTTGCTGATTCGGTAAAAGGCCGGCCGGCGCGCAGGCCGGGCGAGAGTTCCTAGTCGACGAACTCGGCCGTCGAGGCCGCGTCGCGGGTGGGAACCAGATCCTCGGCCGCGATCACCTCGACGTCCTGGTTGCGGCCGGCCACTACCGTGAAGTCGCGCTGGTAGATGCGCTCGCGGTTCTTGGCGATGACGGTATAGTCGCCTTCGGCCAGCACCATCGAGGCGAAGGCGCCGACATTCTCGCGCACCGGATCGCCGGACCCCGTCAGCACCGACCACGACGTGTCGGCGATCGCCTCGCCGCCGGCGTCGCGCACCAGCTTCATCGTCAGCTGCGCCGCCCGGTGCTCGACGGTCGCCTCGGTCAGCTTGCCGGCCTCGACCCTTATATCGGAGCGGATGACGGCGTTGACCGCGCCATAGGTCGACACGACGTGATAGGTGCCGGCGCTGAGCCGCACCACCGTGTTGGGGCTGACATTGGGAATGATCAGCGCCCGGTCGCCATCGGGGTCCTCGGCCGCCTCGTAGATCGAAAACCGCAGTTTCGCCGGCGGGATGCGCACGCCGCCGGAAAGGATCGCGTCGAGCTTCAGCCCGCCGGCGTCCAGCACGAAGGTCTCGCGGCTGGGCGTGGCGCCGACCGTGATGCGCTTGGTCGCGCCGGCGCGGCCGAAGGCGGCATGCACCAGATAGCTTCCCGGCTCGAGCGAAAACGCGCTGGTGCCGCCCTGGCCTTGCGCGACCAGAGGCAATTTGCCATCGGCGGCCGGTTCCGGCTTGAACACCCGCCACACCAGCCCGCGCGTCAATTCCGGCGCATCCTCGGTCAGCTTGGCTTCCAGCGTCACTTCACCGCTTGCCGTCGTCGCCAGCGATTGATCGCCCGTTGCCGGCGCATAGCCGCTCAGCCCCGGCAGCGAGAGCTTCAACTCGGGATCGGGCACGTCCTGTGCGCCGGCCGGTGTCGCGGCAGCCGTCAGCGCGGCCAAAAGGCACAGACGGGTGAACAGTGCGGAAATCCCCTCGCTCATGGCTTGCCATCAAACCCAGGCGGATGGCAATTTCAAGGCCGGTTTTCCGCAGCCGGGCGCAATCACGCACCGCATCCGTTTTCAACAACAGGAACAAAGCCTTGGCATCACCGATCGTCGACTTTCTTCTGACCCGCAAATCGCCGCCGATCTCCGAACTCGCCGAGCCCGGGCCGCGCGAATCGGAAATCGAGCAGATGATCCGCGCAGCCAGCCGCGTTCCCGATCACGGCCGGCTGCAGCCGTGGCGCTTCATCCTGTACCGCGGCGAGGCGCGCAAACGGGTCGGCGAGGGGCTGGCCGCGCTCGCCGAGGACCGCGAGGGGCCGCTGAGCGAGGCGCGCCGCGAGCAGGAAAGAACGCGCTTTTCGCGCGCGCCGCTTGTCGTGGGGGTGGTGTCCGTGCCCAGGTCCAACCCGAAAATCCCGCAATGGGAGATGTTTGTGTCCGGCGGCATGGCCGCGATGAACCTGATCCACGCGGCCAGCGCGCTCGGCTATGGCGCCAATGTAATCACCAACTGGTATTCCGACACGCCGCAGGGGCGGGCGCTACTCGGGCTCGCCCCCGACGAGCGGGTCGTCGGTTTCGTTCATATCGGTAGCCATCCCGGCGGCACCACCGACAGGCCGCGACCGGAGCCGTCGGCGATCATGTCCGACTATGCCGGCCCCTGGGAGAACGGATGATGTTTTACGAACCCGAAGACGGTCACGGCCTGCCGCACGATCCTTTCAAGGCGATCGTCGCGCCTCGCCCGATCGGCTGGATATCGAGCCTTGGCGCCGACGGCGCGCTCAATCTGGCACCTTATTCCTTCTTCAATGCCTTCTCCACCCATCCGCATCTGGTGTGGTTTTCCTCCGAAGGCCGCAAGGACAGCGCCACCTTCGCCGGCGAAACCGGCGAATTCGTCGCCAATCTGGTCACGCTGGACCTGGCCGAAAAGATGAACGCCAGCGCCGTCGACGCCCCGCGCGGCACCAGCGAGTTCGGCTATGCCGGGTTGACCGCGGCGCCGAGCCGGCTGGTTTCGGTGCCTCGCGTCGCCGAGGCGCATGCCGCGCTCGAATGCAAGGTGACCGACATTCTCGAACCGAAAGGCCTTTCGGGCGAGCCGGCCGGCGTGCATGTGGTGGTCGGCGAGGTGATCGGGGTTCATATCGACGAGGCGTTCTTGACCGACGGCCTGTTCGACATCGCGCGCGCCAAGACCGTCTCCCGGCTGGGTTACATGGACTATGCCGCCGTCACCGAGACCTTCGCCATGCGCCGTCCGCGCTGGCAGCGGGATTGAACGCCTCTAGCCGGCCGCGGCTTTTTTCCTGCCGCTGGCCTTGGCTTTTGCGGTCCCGGTACTGGCGCTTTTTTTCGCCGGCGCGCTTTGCGTTTTTGTTGCGCCGCCGGCCGTCGAGCGGGCCTGGGCGGTCTTGGCCTTGCCGGCGCGGGCGGCCGGCTTTTTGGTCGCTGGCGGCGCTTGTTGTGGACGCGGACGGTTGTAGATCGCCTGTCGGCTGACGCCGACCCAGAACGCCTCGCGCTCGGCCGCCGTCGCCGGTGTGGTTGCGCCGAGCTTTTGCGCCAGTTCCGGCAGGAAGCAGTCGAAGGCGGCCTTGACCAGGCTGCCCCAGGCGACGCTGCGCTCGATCGCCAGTCCGTATGCCAGCCAGGCCGCAGCGGCCGCCGCGATCGCGTAAAGGAGAAACCCGGCCTGCGATCCGGACAGCATGAACGCCAGGTCCGCGGCCATGAAGTCCGCCCACGGCATGCTGGCGACGAAACGCGCCAGGGCGAGGCCGCAAAAAACCGTCGCCAGTACGACGATGTTCAGCAGGCTGTTCACATGCGTGCGCGCATCGTTGACGTTGTCCATGAAGTCCTTGGGAATGACGGTGGTCAGGTGGATCCACAGCGGAATGCTGTCGGCGCCGTAAAGCGCGCGCGAATAATCCTCGAAGGCGCGGATGGCGTTGCCGAACCGTGTCGGCAGCACCAGGTGGCGCTCGGAGGGGTAGTGCGCGACGAAATCCCGAAGGCTTTCGTCGTGCCGGTCTTGCAGCGCCTTCGGATAGGTTTTGCCGGCCTTTCTCCACGCGGCGGCGAGTGCTTCGATCTTGCCTTTGGCCGCGTCGTGCCGCGCCAGGGCGCGCCGCTTGAGAAAGCCGAGCCAGGTGATCGGCGGCAGATACCCTTCCACGACCCGGTAGAGGACGGTGTTGAGCAGCGACAGGACGATCGCGAACAGCCACACGCTGATCGCCGCCTTGGCCAGAACCTCCAGTCCGTCGGCTTCGCCGCCAAGCCCGAGCGCCCCCACGAGGTCCGGCCAGTCGGAAAACAGGCTCGCAAAGGCTGCCAGAAAAAGCGCGGCCGGCACAAGATAGCCGATCAGAAAGGAGCGGTCGGCAAGCTTCGGCAGGCTTGAAAGCATCGATCGCTCCTTGAGGCGCGCGGCCGATTATTCCCCGCCGGGACCACCCGAGCCCGTGCCCGGCTTGCCGGGCAGTCCGACCACGGCCAAGAGGTCGGCTTCGCGCATGATCAGAAAATCCTCGCCGCCAAGCGTAACCTCCGTTCCCGACCATTTGCCGAACAGCACCCGGTCGCCGGCTCTGACGTCGAGCGGCAGCACCTCGCCGCTTTCGCTGATGCTGCCGCTGCCGACCGCCACCACTTCACCTTGCTGCGGTTTTTCCACGGCCGTATCGGGGATGATGACGCCGCCGGCGCTTCTTTCGTCGGCCTCGATGCGGCGCACGACGACGCGGTCGTGTAGCGGGCGGAACAAGGGTTTTTTCATCGAAATCCCCAAAAAACGTTCGCCACGATAATAACTGTTGAACAGGCAATGTAAATCGGCCCGGCAAAGCAGTATTCGCTGCGCCTTCGGATGTTTTAGACCAGAGACGGTCGATCTCGGGCTTGTACGGTGCTTGCGCGCCGGGGCTTATCCGTCCGCGCGCCGGGCAGCGCGCGCGCGGGCAAGCAGCCTTTCGGCGCGGCGCAGATGCGGCCGGTCGAACATTTTGCCGTCAATGCCGACCACGCCGACATCGCCGGCTCCGGCGAAGGCGGCAACGATCGCCTCTGCTTCCGCGACCGCCTCGGCCGACGGGGTAAAGGCGGCGTTGATCACCGGCACCTGGGCCGGGTGGATCGCCAGCTTGCCGGTAAAACCGTCGCGTTCGGCTTCCACGCATTCGGCCTCGAGCGCGTCGAGGGCGCGAAAATCGACGAACACCGTGTCGATCGCCGGTGTCTCGGCGGCCGCCGCGGCAAGCAGGGTCATGGAGCGGGCGAGGCGAAACACGTCGGTAAAGCGGCCGCTTTCGTCGCGCGCGCTACGCGCGCCGATATCGGCCGAAAGGTCCTCCGCGCCCCAGGTCAGGCCGGATAGCCGTGGCAGGTCGGGCGTGTAGCTGCCGGCGGCGAGCAGCCCGGCACC
>SWBZ01001840.1_pt1 | contig 12077 bp, 11 predicted proteins | sample 4693031 | NCBI WGS metagenome assembly SWBZ01 (sample SAMN10267274, study PRJNA491770) | bioreactor metagenome | isolation source: DHS bioreactor inoculated with | place: Japan: off Shimokita Peninsula
ACGAGCAGGTTCTCGGCAAAGTTCAAACGCGCCTCGGGAAAGAACGCCGCGCCCGGCATGCGCTCGCCATCGACGAGCATCCGCTCGCCCTTTTGGCCGACGACCCCGCAGAAATCCCAGACCAGGGACCAGAACGCCTCGCGGTCCTCGACCGACCAGGCGTGCAACTCTTCATAAGTGTTGAAGACCCGGCCGGCACGCTTGGAAGCGTCGGCCATGAATGCCATGATGGGTGCCCTGCGGACAGCGTCGGGCGATGGGGTCCAAAGCGGGTCTGTCCGAGACATCGATATCCTCCAATTGTCGTCGTGCGGTTATGCATTGGGCGCCGCAAGAGGGCAAGGCGCCATGCCGGGCTGCGCCATCGCCCGGCCACAATGGCTTGAAATGGCTTGGAGCCTCGTGCAAACCGGACAGCGCGCGAACCGCTGGCGGTGCGAGAGCAGGAGTTGGGCAACACGGATGCGATCGCGACGGGCACGAAGAGGCATCTTGATCGTTGTCGCCGGCATGGTGGCCGTACTCGTCGTCCTGGCCGCGCTGCCCTATGTCGCCTCGACCCAGCTCGTGCGCAATCGCATTGCCCAGGAAATCGGCAACTGGACCGGCTATCGCGTTGTTTTGCGCGGGACGCCGCGCATCGACGTGTGGCCCGTGCTGCGGGCCGATCTCGCCGACGTCGCCTTCCTGGAGTGGGGCGAGCCCAACGCGCCTCCCGTCCTTCAGGCCGAGCGGGTCGAACTCGACCTGTCGGCGATCGCCGCCCTTGGCGGAGAGGTGTCCTTTTCCAAGATGGTGCTGGTGCGCCCGCGGTTGCGACTCAAACAGACACCGGGCCCGTTGCCGCTGCCGGCCGGCACACGTGGCGGGCGCATCACGCGGGCGATCAACGCCACGCGCGCGCTCGTGGAAGCCAATCCTGCCGCCCCCGACACCAGCCTGATGCCGAAAGAAACGCTGGGCACGGTCGAATTTGTCGACGGCCAGATCGTCCTGGCCAACAGCGACGGCACGGAGGAAACGCTGGTATCGGACATGTCGGGCCGTGCCGGCTGGCCATCGCTCGACCGCGCCTTGACCGTGGCGACGAAAGCCGTCTGGCGCGGTGAGAACGTTGCGGTCAAATTCACCGTCAACCAGCCGCTGGCACTGTTTGCCGGCGGCAATGCCAGCCTAGATTTCTCCCTGGCCTCCGCGCCGCTCACCCTCGACTATGACGGTCTCGTCACCTTCTCCAACAGCGGCTTCATCGACGGCACGACGACGTTGTCGTCGCCGTCGCTGCGTCGGGTGCTGGAATGGTCGCAAACCGAAATATCACCCGGCAGCGCCGTTGGCGCAGCCTCCATTTCCGGTCGCGTTATCGGCGACATGACCCGGCTCAAGGTGGAGGATGCCAAGATCGTTTTCGGCGGCAATCCCGGCATGGGCGCGATCGATCTGTCCTTTGCCGGCCCGGTGCCCGCCATCACCGGCACGCTCGCCTTCCAGACACTCGACATCTACACGTTCCTGTCGGCCTTCTCGCCAAGCCCGGATGGGGTGATCGTATGGGACGGACAGATCGACACCTCCTTCGCCCACGAACTGGGGCTCGACCTGCGCCTGTCGGCGGACAAGGCCACGGCCGGCGCATTGTCGATGAGCCAGGTCGCCGCGACAGTTCAGGTCAAGGACGGGCTTGCCGCCTTCGACATTTCCGATGCCACCGCCTTCGGCGGTACCGTGCAGGCAGGCTTGCGGATCGAGCCGCACGAGGGCGACAAGACGGCGCAACTGCGCATTCTGGCCACCGACATCGACACGGCGCAACTGGAAACCGCCATGCAACTGACCCCGCCGGTACCGCGGGCCAGAGGGACGGTCTCCGTCATTCTCGACAGCACCGTATCGGTTTGGAAGGATTTCCTGTCCAAGGCCAGCGGCTCGGTAGCGGTCAAGCTCGGCTCCGGCACCATCGCCGGCCTCGACCTGCCGGGTTTTCTCGCGCGCGCCAGGCAAGGCGGTTTTTTCCCTCTTAGCGAGGTCTCGAACGGGAATTTGCCCATCGAGAGTGCGGAACTGAAGGCGACGGTCGCCAATGGCGTCGCCCGTCTCGATATCGCCAGGGCGATATCGGGAGACCAGGCCATCTCGCTGACCGGCATTGTGCCTTATGTCGGCCGCGGCCTGGCTCTGTCGGGCATGGTCGCCCCGCGGCAACTCGCCGGCGACACCGAACCGCCCGGTGAAATGTCCGCCTTCTTCGTCGGCGGTTCATGGAGCGCGCCCTTCGTGTCGCCGATGCTGGCGCCGGTCGAGCCGACAGAATAGGCACGCTGTTTCTTGACGGCGGCGAATCGCGCTAATGTCGTCCCGGCGCCGATCGGCAGACGAGCCTCCCGGGCCGCTGCCGCGACGGCCGGTGCGCGGGAGCGCCGGTGTCACGCGCGGGGGAAAATGTGTTTCGCTTGCTGTCCGGCCTGTTCAAGATCGCGCTCGTCTCGCTGATCACCGGGGCGGGGCTTTCGGCTTTCGACATCACCGCCGCCGACATCCTCGCCGATCTTGGCCTGACGCCCGAATCCGTGCTCGCGCTGATCGAGCGCGGCGTTGCCTGGGCGATCCCCAACATCGTCTTGGGCTCGATGGTGATCGTGCCGATCTGGCTCGTCATCTATCTGCTGCGCCCGCCGCGCAGCTAGGCTCCTTTGATCCCTTGCCGCGGCCTGCACACCGGCCGGGGCGACTACAACCGCATCGCGGCCTGCGCGTCGCGCTGCCGCTGCACTTCGCGGCGCTTGTTGACAAGCGAGGCGGCGACCACGCCGACCGTGACGATGGCGATCAGGATGGTGCAGACCGCGTTGATTTCCGGCGTCACGCCGAGGCGGACCTGACTGTAGATCTTCATCGGCAAGGTCGTCGCCCCCGGCCCGGAGGTGAAGCTCGCAATCACCAGATCGTCGAGCGACAGGGTAAAGGCCAGCATCCAACCCGACACGATGGCCGGCATGATCACCGGCAGGGTAATGGCAAAGAAGGTCTTGACCGGCGGCGCGCCGAGATCCATCGCCGCCTCCTCCAGCGAGCGGTCGAACGTCAACAGCCGCGATTGCACCACCACCGCGACGAAACACATGGAAAAGGTGATGTGGGCGAGCGTCACGGTCATGAAACCGCGATCGAAACCGATCGCCACGAAAAGCAGAAGCAGTGACAGCCCGGTGATCACCTCCGGCATCACCAGCGGCGCGAACACCATGCCGGAAAACAGCACCCGCCCGCGAAACCGGGTGTAGCGGGTCAGCGCCAGAGCCGCCAGCGTGCCGAGCACGGTGGCGACCGTGGCCGAAACGAGCGCGACCCGCGCCGTCACCCAGGCCGCGTCGAGCAGCCCGCGATTGTTGAACAGCTCGAAATACCATTTGGTCGAGAATCCGGCCCAGACCGTGACCAGCTTGGATTCGTTGAAGGAATAGACGACCAGAAGCACGATCGGCAGATACAGAAACGCAAATCCGGCGACGATCGAGACGATGTTGAACCGTGTCCAAGACCCCGTCATCGGTCCTGCTCCTGCGCGCGCGCCTGCACCTGCTGGAAATACATGATCGGCACCACCAGGATCAAAAGCAGCACCACCGCCACCGCCGAGGAGACCGGCCAGTCGCGATTGTTGAAGAATTCGCTCCACAGTGTCTTGCCGATCATCAACGTGCGCGATCCACCGAGAAGATCGGGGATGACGAATTCGCCCACGGCCGGGATGAAGACCAGGAGACAGCCGGCCACCACGCCGGGTATCGCCAGCGGAAAGGTGATTTTCCAGAACGCCGCGATCGGCGGGCAACCGAGGTCCTGCGCCGCCTCGATCAGCGAATAGTCCATCTTTTCCAGCGACGCATAGAGCGGCAGCACCATGAAGGGCAGGTAGGAATAGACGATGCCGATGAAGATCGCCGTATGGGTGTTGAGGATGATCAGCGGCTCGTCGATGATCCCGATCCACAGCAGGAACTGGTTGAGCAGGCCCTCCGGCTTCAGGATGCCGATCCAGGCATAGACCCTGATCAGAAAACTGGTCCAGAACGGCAGGATGACGAGCATCAACAGTGTCGGCCTGAGCGCGGCCGGCGCCCGCGCGATGCCGTAGGCGATCGGAAAGCCGACCAGCAGCGTGATCGCCGTCGACACAGCCGCGATCACGATGCTGGAAACATAGGCGTTGACGTAAAGCGCGTCCTCCGTCAGCCAGAGATAATTGTCGATGCCGAGTTGTTCCAGCTTGGCGAAGAAGCCGGAAACGCCGTCGGCGAATGAAAACACCGGCGTGTAAGGCGGCATCGCGATCACCGTGCCCGAAAGCGATATCTTGAAGACGATCAGGAACGGAACCAGGAAGAAGACCAGCAGCCACAGATAGGGAATGAGGATGACCAGGCGGCTCGCGACGGCGGTGGCAACGCGTTTCATCGACATGTCCTATCGCGTCAGCACAACACCGGCATCGGACCTGAAGGATATCCACGCCCGGTCGTGCCAGGTCAGCATTTCGTCCGACACGCGGGCACTGTTCATGGTGCTCGCTTTGACGATGCGGCCGTCGTCGAGCCGGATGTGAAAGATGGTCATGTCGCCGAGATAGGCGATGTCGTAGATCTCGCCTTCGGCCGCATTGCTGTCGGTCGTGTCCGGTTTGGCCGCGCTCACCTTGAGCTTTTCCGGCCGGATCGCGAACCAGACCCGGTCGCCGGCGGCCGCGTCGCCGTCATCCTCGGTCAGGATCGTCAGGCCCCGGCCGTCCTCGATCCGTGCGACGCCGTTTTCACGGCCCCTGACCTCGCCCTCGATCAGGTTCACCGTGCCGACGAAATCGGCCACGAAGCGCGAACCGGGCGCCTCGTAGATCTCCGCCGGCGTGGCCACCTGCACGACCTCGCCCTTGTCGAGAATGGCGATGCGGTCGGCCATGGTCATCGCTTCCTCCTGGTCGTGGGTGACGACGATGAAGGTCAGGCCGAGATCGTGCTGCAGATCGACCAGCTCGAACTGCGTTTCCTCACGCAGTTTCTTGTCGAGCGCGCCCAGCGGCTCGTCCAGCAAAAGCACCTTGGGACGCTTGGCCACCGAGCGGGCCAGGGCCACGCGCTGGCGCTGGCCGCCCGAAAGCTGGTGCGGCTTGCGTTTGGCGAACGGCTCGAGCTTGACCAACTTGAGCATCTCGCCGACCCGCTTTTCGATATCGGCTTTCGCCATGCCGTCCTGTTTCAGGCCGAAGGCAATGTTCTGCTCGACGCTCATATGGGGAAACAGCGCGTAGGACTGGAACATCATGTTGACGGGCCGGCGATAGGGCGGAATGCCGGCAAGATCCTGTCCATCGAGCAGGATGCGGCCGGAGGTCGGCGCTTCGAAGCCGGCCAGCATGCGCAGCAGGGTCGACTTGCCGCAGCCCGACGCCCCAAGAAGCGCGAAGAACTCGCGCTCGTAAATATCCAGCGACAGCGAGTCGACGGCGGTGAAGTCGCCGAATTTCTTGGTGATGTTGTCGAACGAGATATAGGGCTTGGCCGACGCATCGGCCCAGGGCGCAAAACTCCTGCGAATGCTGCCAAGTGACTTCATGACGCCCCCGCCGGACCAGGCCCTGCGGCCCCGGTGCCCGGCACCGGGACCGTGAGCGGATTACTGTCCGGTCACGACCCGGGTCCACAACCGGGTGATGCGCCGCTGCTCCTTCGAATCGTAGGGCATGGTCGTGTAGAGATTGGCCAGCGTCTCGTCGTCGGGATAGACCGCCGGATCGCCGATCACGTCCTCCTCCAGCAGCTCCTGCGAGGCCTTGTTGCCGTTGGCGTAGTAGACATAATTCGACGCCTTGGCGATCACTACGGGACGCATGATGTAGTTGAGGAACTCATGCGCTTCCGCGCTGTTGTTGGCGTCGGCCGGGATCGCCATCTGATCGAACCACATCAGCGCGCCCTGTTTGGGGATCGCGTAGTCGACGACCACGCCCTGATCGGCCTCCGCGGCGCGGTCGCGCGCCTGGAAGATATCGCCCGACCAGCCGATCGCCATGCAGATATCGCCGTTGGCGAGTGCGTTGATGTACTCGGAAGAGTGGAATTTGCGGATGCTCGGGCGGATCGACAGCAACAGCTCCTCCGCCTTGGCCAGGTCGTCGGCGTCTGTGCTGGTCGGCTCCAGTCCGAGATATTTAAGCGCAGCCGGCACCATCTCGGCCGGCGCGTCGAGCATGTGGACCCCACATTCGGCGAGTTTGGCGATCATCTCGGGCTTGAACACCACGTCCCAGCTGTCGATGCGCTCGATGCCCAGCGCGTCCTGCACCTTCTTGACATTGTAGCCGATGCCGGTCGTGCCCCACATATAATTGATCGAATAGGCGTTTTCGGGATCGTATTTCTGGGTCCTGTCCGCGATCATGTCCCACATGTTGGACAGGTTCGGCAGCTTCGACTTGTCGAGCTTCTGGAACACGCCGGCCTGGATCTGCCGGGCCAGGAAGGTGCCCGTCGGCACCACCACGTCGTAGCCGGTTCCGCCGGCGAGCAGCTTGGTCTCCAGGATTTCGTTGGAATCGAAGACGTCGTAGACGACCTTGATGCCGGTTTCCTTGGTGAAGTCCTCCAGGATCGACTCGTCGATATAATCGGACCAGTTGTAGACGTTGACGGTCTGCTCCTGGGCGGCCGCGCCGAAGGACAGGATGGCCGCAAGCGAGGTGGCGGCGAGCAACGCGATGCTGCGTGACATGAAAACGTCTCCTCTGTCTGATCCCCTGCCGGCCCTGGCTTGTTTTTTATCGAGCCGGTTTTGCTCAAAGCCTATTGACGAAATTTCACCGCGACAAGCGGGAAATTCCGCCGCCGATCAAAGATAGGTTGTGCGCTCCAGCGGCGTGATCTCGCCCCAGAAGGCAAGGATTTCGGCGCGCTTGAGATCCTTGTAGACCTTGGCCAGAAGCGGGCCGAGGGCGCGGTCGACAAAGGCGCTTTTTTCCATCAGCTGCAAAGCGTCGTCCATGTCGTCGGGCAAAAACAGCCCATCGTCGTCATAGGCGTTGCCTTCCACCGGCGGCGGCGGCACGAGACCGCCCTCAATGCCCTCCGTCATGCCCTGGAGCAGGGCCGCCAGCACCAGATAGGGATTGGCGTCGGCACCGGCGATGCGGTGCTCCACCCGGCGATTGTCCTCGTTGGAAACGGGAATGCGCAACGCCACCGAGCGGTTGTTCTCCGCCCATACCGCCCGCGTCGGCGCATAGGAGCCCGGCGTAATGCGGCGGAACCCGTTCCAGGTGTTGATAAACAAAAGCAGCGATTCCGGCATCGTCTTCAGCAGGCCGGCCACCGCCGATTCCAGCCGCGCGCGGCCGCCCTCTCCACCAAAGATGTTGTGGTCGTCGCGGTCGAGCATGGAGGCATGCACATGCATGCCGTTGCCGGCATGTTCCAGGAAGGGTTTGGCCATGAACGTGGCGGTGAGCCCGTGGGCGCGCGCGCAGCCAATCACGATTCGACGCAGCAAGATAACGTCGTCGGCCGCCTTCAGCGGGTCGGCGCGATGTTTGAGATTGACCTCGAACTGACCGGGCGCGGCCTCCTTGATGATCGTATCGATCGGCAGGTCCATCTCCTGCGCGGCATCGCGGATCATGTCGAACAGGTCGGCGTGCTCGGCAAGATCGTCGAGCCCGTACATGCGCAACCGGTCGGGCCCGGCGGTCGCTCCCACCGGCGCCGGCATACCGTCGTCCCAGTCGGTTTCGGGATCGAGCAGATAGAATTCGAGCTCGAAGGCGACGACCGGGAAAAACCCCTTCTCGTTGATCTCGGCGATCTTCTTCTTCAGCACCTGGCGCGGATCGGCCAGAAAGGGTTCGCCCTCCGGCGTGAAGGTCTGCAACAGCACCTGCGCGGTCTTGCGCTTGGCCCAGGGCACGATCGACAGCGTGCCGCGCGTGGCCCGGCAATAGCCGTCCTTGTCGCCGGTTTCGATATGCAGCCCGGTCTCGTTGACCTCGCGCCCCCACACGTCGAGCCCGTGCAGCGACATGGGAAAATTCACCCCGGCGAGATAGGCTTTTTTCAAGGCGTCCCCCGGCGCCCATTTGCCGCGCATGACGCCGTTGGGATCGACCAGCAGGAATTCGACCGCTTCCAGATCCGGATGCTTTTCCACGAAAGCGCGATACTCGGCCTCGTGTTCGGCCGAGGCGAACCCTTCGCCGTCATCGGGAGCACGCGCGGCGGAACGCGATTGGGTGGCCGTCGCGGCCTTGACTGGCGCTGCCTTGGAACCGGCGGGAGCCGTACCGGATATGGAAAGGGGCAAGATTGGCCTGTATGGCTGTTGCTAATCGCCTAAGCTGCCAGCGCGGCTGCGAATTTGTCAATCGCCGTTTGCCGCGCTCGGGCGCCCGGCCGGCGCCAGTCCCCGATCGCGCGCAGACCGGACCTCAGCCCGAAATCACAAAATCGCCGTCCATGCGGCCGGGATCGGCATCCTCGACCTGAACGCGCGCCACCGCCGCATGGCGCGGGCCCTCGTGCAGCCGCGCCAGCATCGCATCGAGGCTTTCCGCTGTTCCCGCAATCAATGCCGTGACCGAACCGTCGGCCTCGTTGCGCACCCAGCCCGACAGGCCGAGAGCCTGGGCCTCGGCCCGGGCCCAGGCGCGATAGCCGACGCCCTGAACCCGTCCGGTTATCCGCGCCACCATGGCCTTGTGCTTGTCGCTCATGGCGCCCTCTTGTGCTTCACCGCCGAAGTGTGGAGGCTGTTTGCCGCCGGCGCAAGCATGCGCGACGCGGACAGGGACAGGATCGGAGAACAGGCGTGAAAGCGGTCTGGTACGAGAAGAACGGCGCGGCGCGCGATGTGCTGGTCGTCGGCGAGATGGAGAAGCCGGAACCCGGGCCGGGCGAGGTGCTGGTGCGGCTCGCCGCGTCAGGCGTCAACCCGTCCGACGTCAAGAGCCGGGCCGGCCGGCCGCTGGTCGCCCCGCGCATCGTTCCCCATTCCGACGGCGCCGGCGTGATCGAGGCGGTCGGCGAGGGTGTGGCGCCAAGCCGGGCGGGCGAGCGCGTGTGGATCTGGAACGGACAGTGGAAACGGCCGTTCGGCACCGCGGCGGAGTTCATCGCCCTGCCTCACAATCAGGCCGTCCCCCTGCCCGACACGATCGACTTTTCCGTCGGCGCCTGCCTCGGCATTCCCGCGCTGACGGCCCTGCGCGCCATCGACCTGCATGGCGCGGTCGCCGGGCGCACGCTGCTGGTCACCGGCGCGGCCAACGCCGTCGGCCACTACGCCGTGCAGATCGCCAAACGCCGCGGCGCCCGTGTCATCGGCACCGCTTCCGCCGCCCGCCGCGATCATGCGCTCGATGCGGGCGCCGACGCGGTGATCGACTATCGCACCGAAGACGTCGCGGCGCGGATGCAGGAGCTGACGGATGGAAGGGGCGCCGACGGTATCGTCGACATGGACCTGTCGTCGACCGCCGCCCTGCTGCCACACGGCGTGTTGGCCGCCCACGGCAAGCTTGTGTGTTATGGGTCCAATCTCGCCGCCGAGATCCCGGTTTCGTTTCCCGCCATGCTGTGGAACAGCCTGACGCTGCAGGTGTTCGTCGTCTACGAACTGCCCGCCGACGTCAGAAGAAGGATCATCGGTGAATTGACCCGCATGCTGGCGGCCGGCGAATTGCGCCACGCGATCGGCGCGACCTTTACGCTGGAAGAAACCGCCGACGCACACGAGGCGGTCGAAAGCGGCGACACGCAAGGCAATGTCGTCCTGTCGATCGGATGATCGCGCCGGTCGCTTCTATTCAGCCGCGACCGGCATGTCCGCGCTGCCGCGTTCGGGCTGCCGATTGCCGATCACCAGCCAGCCGAAGAAAAGCATGTCGGCCAGGATGACGATCGACGAAACCGCCGCGACCGGCTCGCCGATCGGGCTCTCGTTCATGATCAGCGTGATGCCGCCGACCATGACCGCGGTGGCGACGATCCAGATGCCGACCTGGATCAAAGCCGCGCGGCTGCGGTCGAGCGCCGGATGCAGCCGGTAGAACACGCCGCTCAGGAAAAGCGACACCCAGCCCAGCAGATTGAGATGGGCGTGGGCCGGCATGGTCGTGTGGTCGTGTGTCATGGCCATGTAGATGCCCCAGCTCATGCCGAAAACGCCCATCAGCACGGCGGCGGGAAAACTCACGGAAGATGCGGTCATGGTTCAATCCTGTGGTTTAAAAGCGGGTTTCATCGGCGCGTGCATGGTCGGGGCATGCGGCAGGCGGCCACCGCGTGTTGCACGGCGGCAAACCGCTCTGTACCGTTTCTCGACCATCGGCCGCACCGCTCCCTGCCTGGCGCCCCATAGGTGCACGGCAAACGATAGCTCTCGGCGGCCGCGGGCTGGAAATTGAATGTTGATATGGGGTGCATCACGAATATGAATTTTGCATCCTTCGACCTCAATCTCCTGCGCGTCTTCGATGCGCTGATGCGCGAGCGCAGCGCCACCCGCGCCGGCCAGACGATCGGCCTGAGCCAGCCTGCCGTCAGCAACGCGCTCGCCCGCCTGCGTCATACGCTCAAGGACGAGCTGTTCGTGCGCCGGGGCAACGACATGGTCCCCACCCCGTTCGCCGAAACGCTGGCCGGAGCGGTGCGCGACGCACTGGCGCAGATCGAGCAGGCGCTTGCCGGCGACGCTTCCTTCGATCCGTCGAGCGCCGACCGGCTTTTCACGCTTTACGGCGCCGATTTCTTTTCCTCGCTGACGATGCCGCCGCTGTTTGCCCGGATCGCGGCGTGCGCGCCCGGCGTGGCGTTGCGGCTTCTGGAGAGCGCGACCGGCGAAGTCGAGCGGCTGTTGCGCGACAATGCCATCGACGCGGCGCTGGAGCGGCGCATGGAGATGCCCGACTGGGTGTCGAGCCGGCCGGTGCTGCTATCGAGCTTCGTGACGGTTGCCGCGCGTGACCATGCCCAGATCGGCGGGGCCGGCATCAAGCCGGGCGACATCCTGCCGTTGGAGCTTTTTTGCCGTTTGCCGCACGCGCTGCGCTCCGTCGACGGAACGATGTCGGGCATGGTGGACGACGCGCTGGCCGAGATCGGCATGAGCCGTCGCGTGATGTTGGCCCTGCCGCATTTTCACAGCGTCGCCGTCGCCGTCGCCCGCAGCGACCTGATTGCCGCCCTGCCGCGCCAGATAGCCGAGGCGGTCACCGACCACCTGGATCTCGCAATACACCCCCTGCCCGTCGAGATCCCCGCTCAGGAACTGCGCCTTTACTGGCATCGCCGCCATGACCGGCACCCTGCCCATTGCTGGCTGCGCGAACAGATCGTGGATATCGTCAGCACAATATCGGAACAGCCGGTCTGACGCCCCCCACACCGGCCGGAACGCGGCCCGTAACGGCGTCGCGGACCCGACCGGTCCTCAGCGAAAATCGAACGCCGAAAGCCCTGTCACCATCTCGTCGAGCCCGAGCGGGCGCGTCACCGGCGGTTCGGCGCGGGCCAGGCATCCGTTTCGCTCGCACAGCCGGCAGGCGGGCCCGACCGGGATGGCCGCGACATCGCCGGGTTTGCCCGCACTTGCCGGCGCGGCCGCCGGCAATGCGGCCGAATAGACGATCTCCTCGCGAAAGCCGATATCGCAGCCGAGCAGCAGCGCCGTGCGGCGCGGCCGTTCGTTGAACGCGCCCTGCGGGCCTTCCAGCGTGCGCGCGATCGTCAGGAACTCCGCCCCGTCCGGCATCTCGACCGCTTCGACCAGAATGCGCCCCGGCTGCTCGAAGGCGGCGTGAACCGGCAACTTCGGACAGCCGCCGCCGAAGCGGCTTTGCGGAAAACCCTGCGCGCCCGCCTTGCGGAAGCGATGGCCGGCATTGTCGACCTCCAGCATGAAGAACGGCACGCCGGCAGCACCCGGCCGCTGCAGCATGGTCAACCGGTTCGCCGCCTGCTCGAAGGAAACCCCGAACCGCGATTTCAGCACGTCGATATCGTAGCGCGCGCGCACCGCCGCCGACTGGAACGCGGCAT
>SWBZ01003359.1_pt1 | contig 12005 bp, 8 predicted proteins | sample 4693031 | NCBI WGS metagenome assembly SWBZ01 (sample SAMN10267274, study PRJNA491770) | bioreactor metagenome | isolation source: DHS bioreactor inoculated with | place: Japan: off Shimokita Peninsula
CGGCCGGGCTTCCCGGTGCGCGTGATCGTCACGCGAGATCTCGTCCTCGAACCCTATGGAGGCTGAGTCATGACTACCAAGCTGAAGCTCTCATCCGTTCCGGATGACAAACCCGTCAAGCTGAGTGTGGAGCTTCCCCCGGACATCCACCGCGACCTGCTCGACTACGCAGCAGTGATGGTGCGCGAGAACGGACAGGCAGCGCCCGAGCCTGCAAAGCTGGTCGCGCCCATGCTGCACCGGTTCATATCGACGGACCGTGCTTTCGCGAAGGCCCGGAAGACCCTGCGTCAGCCTTCGCGACCTCCCTCGCCAGGCTCAGAAACCGCCTAAGGGCGGGATTGTCGTTTTCCGGGCGCCAGGTCAGCGAGAAGGGGATGGTCTCCGCTTGCCCGTTTTCCTCAAGGGGAACGAACACGACATTTGGATATCGGACACCACACCATTGGTCGCAAACAACGCTGATACCGAGCCCGAGGCCCACCAGATTCATCAGCCCCTCGCGCCGCATCCTTTGTACCTTGATGCAGGCCTGGTGCCCGAAACTGCTGATCGTTCGAATGATATAGTCATGAATTGTCGGCCCGGGCACGTCCGCGCTCACCACAAAAGGCATCGCCGCCACTTCCGACCAGTGAACGCAGCGCCGGTGAGCAAGCGGATGGTCTTCTGAGACTGCAATATAAAGGGGCGCTCTGGTGAGCAGCATCATGTCGCTGTGCTCGGATGCCGGTTCTCCCGCCGCTCCGACCACATCGAGGCTCCTGTGACTGAGGGCGGTCATCAATTCGCCGAGGCTCGCCTCCGTGAAAGACAGTTCGACATCGGCATGTTGCATTTGGAACCTGGCGACAACTTCGCGCAACGCCCCTTGAGACAGTGATGCCGTCAGGCCCATGCGCAACTGTCCGTTTCCAGCCATACCCGCGGCCCGGGCTGCACGCACCGTGTCCAGAACCTGGTTGATAATCTGTCGTGATCGGATGGCGAAACTCCATCCGGCCGGTGTCAGACGCGCCCCAGCCGCGCTTCTCTCGAACATCGAGACACCGAGCACATCCTCCAGTTTCCGGATCCGGCGCGTCACGGCCGACTGATCAATGCCTAAAAGTTTGCCGGCCTTCCGGAAACTTCCGGCTTCAGCGACCGCCAACACGGTTTCGACGTCGTAGATTTCGAGATGCTGGCATTGACGCCACGTATCCGAACCGAGCTTTTGGAGTTTGTACGGGAAGGACATTCAAGACCCTCGCGCCGTCGTCGTCAGGCCGCATCCCGCAGTGCAATTCGAGCACCAGAAGTGGCTCGGATGCCGCGAGACCAGCACTTCATGCCCCAACCGTTGGGATGCTCCGTTTCAGGAACTCCATGACCCGGTTCGACTGGTTCGGAAGATAGTGATAGCCGTGTTCGAGAAAGCACACCTCAGCATGCGGTGCCGCTTTCGACAGTCTGTCCCGCGTCTCCCGTGAATCCAGCAGAGCGTCTCTCCCGCCGAGAATAACGAGTATTGGCATCTCCAGTTTGCGCAGTTGGTCGTCGGTCAATTGCGGAATCTTGACAACCCGTGGTCTCACCACACGGCCGATCTCCTCCATGAGATCGGCCATGGGTCGCATTTCTTCGGGGGTTTTGGAGGGTTTCGGGCCGAATATCATTTCCCGAAACCTGTGTTTTCCCCACGAGCCGAGGAGAAGCAGGGGCGCCGCCTTGAACAGGAAGTTCTTTTGGCGGCCGATTCCTGCCGGACAAAACAGAGCGAGCGCCCGCACTGCTGCCGGTCGTCTGCTTGCATAATCCAGAGCGAGCCATCCTCCCAAAGAAGTGCCGACGATACCGGCGGTCTTGATTCCTAGACCTTCGAACACGTCATCGAGCCACAGCGCGTGCGCTTCACCTGCTAGATCCGGCCTCACCCTCGCGCTGAGACCGGGTTCTCCGATCATGTCGATTGCAAAGACCCGATACTTCGATGACCACAGCCTGACGTCCGGCATCCAGGCGGCCGAGTTCGCCTGAGAGCCGTGAAGCAGGACAAGTGGTGGTGCATTCTCAGGTCCGGAGGCGACCACAAAAGTCTCGCCCTGCCGCGTCGGTATGCGAAGTTCGGATTTCTGGACCGGCCATCGATCCAGAACCTGCCGATATTGCTCTTCGACCCGGTGGGCTGCCTCTCCACTTCTGAACACGATGTCGTTCACGAGAGCGATCCCAGTTGTAGTTCCACCATTTCGAGTAATCGGGCGGCATCCGAAGGTCGGCCGACCACGACAATTTTGAGAGTCTTGGCGGCAGGATCGAAAGCGGTGCTGATATGCAGTCGCGGCGTTTGAGCATCTCCCGTCATCGCGGCTGCGTTGAGCAGCATTGAGATCCGCTCCGCGCTTTCCACTTCCAGGCTCGGGATATCGACGATGCAGGTCGCGCGCGCGCCATCATCCACGCTTGCATGACCGCTGGCGACGCCGGCGAACTCATCAAGCTTTGCCCGATCGATGCGATAGGATTTGCCAATCCGTGTGGCCTGCAAACGTCCATCCCGGATGTAGCGAAGGACAGTCTTGGGGTGGAGCTTGAGCTGCTCCGCTGCTTGTTCAACCGTCACCAGGCCGCTGGACATGCTCTCGATTGATCCCTATTATCCCCTTTTAAGGTCTATATAGGGATAATAGAGAATAATAAGGAGTGTCAAGCGACCTGAAACAGGGGAGCGGTTCGATCAATGCGAGCGGAGCCTAGTCCTCGCGTCACTCAGGCGGCGACGCGTGGAAGTGTCAGGTCGGTGACCAAGAGCGCCAGCAAATGCCCAAAATCGACATCCAGCTCATCAAGGCGCTCCGTGAAAGCACGGGGTCCGGGATCATGGCCTGCAAGCGTGCGCTGATCGAAACCGATAGCGACCTCGACGCTGCGGGCGAGTTCTTGCGGGCGCAACAGCTCCATTCCCCTAAAACCAGGCACCGTCCCACCCCGGAGGGCGTCATTGCCTGCCTGGTCGAAGGCGGGCGCGGGGTGCTGATCGAGTTGCTGGCCGAGACGGATTTCGTAAGCCGTAGCCCCTTGTTTCACGAGGCCGCGAGCAGCTTGGCACGCATCGCTCTGGAAGCGGGAGCTGAGATCGAACCGACCTTGCGCGCTCCGTCACCCGACATGGATGGAGATGTCTCTCACTATCTCACGCGTCTCTCCGCTCAGGTTGGCGAGAACATCGTTCTGCGGCGTGTCGACGGGCTCAGTACCAAGGATGGCGTTTTAGGAGCGTATGTCCACGATAGCCGTACGCCCGGTGTCGGCCGTATCGCCGCTCTGGTGTCGGTTGCCGGTGGCTCCGACAAGGCATCCGCAGACATCGCCCGAAACCTGGCATTGCATGTCGTCGGCGCTTCTCCCTTATGGACCTCAATCGATGAGGTGCCAGCTAGCGTGACTACCCAGAAATATCGGGGTGGTGCGGAAGCGTCAGACCCATCTATCCATGCCCGCCTCGAAAAGTTCTATGAACAGACGGTGTTGCTGCGCCAACGCCATCTCCTGGCGCCTGAATTCACAGTCGCAGAGGTCTTGGCAACAGAAGCCGGCGCCAACTCACGGGTTGAAGGATTCCTTTGTTTCCGGGTCGGTGAGGATGCTTCTCACGACGCGCGCGTCGCTCAAGCCGTCGAGTTGGAATGGACCTTCGGGAACGACTGGTCGAGTGAAACGCCTCTCAGATTGGTGGAGGCTGGCGAGATCAAGGTTTTCGAGGTGCGTCCGTCAGGGCCGAAACTGCGCGACGACCGCGATGCTGTCGACCTGATCAACGCGGCTTGGTCGGTTGGAACAACGTTCATCGCACTGCCCATCGAACGCCTCGGGGAGGACTTCTTCCCGCTAAACACCCGGAGGGCTGGAACGATTCTGCAGAAGTTCTCCAGCCTGGGGACGCGCCTTGCAATTGTAGGCGACTTGTCCGCCCAGATTGCTGAGAGCGCGGCGCTACGCGATTTCATCTATGAAGCCAATCGCGGTGAGCACATCTGGTTCGTTGCGGATATGGAGAGCTTGCTACGGCGACTGCGTCGATTGACATAGTATCGATATTTAGCTAAACATCGAAATTATGAGTGACGTGTTCAAAGCCCTCGCCGATCCGACACGCCGCAAGGTGCTAGAATTGCTGCGCCAGCGGCCGATGACCGCCGGGGAACTCGCCGACCATTTTCCGGTGTCGCGACCTACTATGTCCGCCCATTTCGCGGTGCTGCGCGAGGCGGATCTCATCAGCTCGGAGAAGATCGGCACCACCATCACTTATCAATTGCGGCTGTCGGTGCTCGAGGACGCGTTGCTCGGCTTTGCCGAACTGTTCGGCGTGCGTGCCGGGACAGGTGCGTTGAGCGATGCCCATGAATCGTATGAGGCCAGTGCAATAAAAAAGGGAACCGTCAAATGAGCAGCCGATCACAAGCGCGCGGCGGTCTGCGCGCCGCCATCATCACCGGGGCAATTTTGGTCCCCGGCCTCGTGCTGCTTGCCCTCGCACGGAGCCAAGGTCTGATCGGCGATGAGATCGCAACACGCGGCATCATCGTGCTGATCGGCCTCGCGGTCGCCGTCTGGGGCAATACAATTCCCAAGTCCATGAGTGGCCCACCTCTCAACTCCACGGCACTGGCCGGGATACGCCAAGGTGTTTTCAGGACGACAGGCTGGGCGCCGACGCTTCTCGGCCTGGCAGTAGCGGCGCTGTGGTCCCTCGCTCCGTATGATGTTGCGTATACCGGAACGCTTGTCGCGGTCGGAGCCGTCGTATCGGTCGTGTTCGGAACGATCATCTGGCGAGGCGTCAACCTGCACCATCATCCGAAATCCTAACGCCCTCTGGTGAACTGGTGGGCTACGGACGAGGTACGAGAAGGGCTCCGATATATTTCGCAGCCGCAGCTTATTGCCGCTCGAAGCGATAGCGCACCGAACCTCCCCGCAGCACGCGGAACCGATCGCGAGTATTCGGGGCGGCCGGGTTCGACAGCGGCAGCACGCGCCATTGGGCGGGATCGAAAACGAACGGGACATAGAGGATACGGTATCGCCGCTTGCGCTCGAGGCTCGCACTGCCCGCGACCTCGAGTTCGCGGGCAGTGAGTTCGAACTCGCCGCCCGCGTCCACCGCGGACTTCACCTCGTAGAGCCATTCGTTGCGTTCGGTGACGACCCGGAAATCATAACCGAGGCCATCATCGCCAGAGGGGCCCGTGCAGAAAGCGGCGCGGTTGGATGAGACCCAGGCAGCGTCGGTCATTTCCTTGGGATGCCGCCTGCGCAAATATTCGCGGGCGAGCCACTCACTCGCAATGCCCATCGCGGTCTTCACTGCTTCGGGTGGCTGCGTTCGCCACGACTGACCGCCACCTCCTCCGCCGCCTCCGGGCGTTCCTGGTAGGCGCTGATCCTGCGGGCGCAGTCGCGGCGCACGGCTCCGCGTGAACCAGTCATCGCCGTTTTGGATCGCAGCGGTAGCAAGTGCTTCGAACCGCCGGACGAAATCTCCAGCACCCGCGTCGAGTTTCTCTCCCGCGAACGGGATCGTGCGCCGCGCGGCTTCCGCTTTCCGCTTCGCCTCGCGCGCCTCAATCGCATCGCGTTGCAGATCGTCGGGATCGAGCCCAAGGCGTGCGAGATCGGCGGTGAGCGGCATCCCCGCCGGCCAAGCTCCCACACGCGCGTAGAATTCCGGTAACCGTACCGCGTCGAGCTTCTCGAAGTCGAGCAAGCCTGCCTCGTCGAGCGTGCGGACCAGCGTTTGCGGGTCGGCCGCTTCGATCAATGCCGGCACCGCGGTCTCGCTTTTGCGGCACCATGCGCGCGCCAGCCCCGCAAGGTCCGGATGATAGGCCAGCACGAGCTTGCGGTTGTCTGCGGCGACACGGTCGAGCGGCGGGAGATCGACCTCCGGATTGTCCGGACCCAGAAGCTCTGCGGCGGCGGCCGCTGCGCGCGCCGCCACGACCTCGCGGGTGAGCGATTCGAGGATCCGGGGCCACGCCGGATCGAATGTCACGAAGTCGAGGCTCCGCGCGGCCACATAGGGGGCAAGGTCCTCGCCCGCAGCCCATACGCCGGCAAAACGGCGACGAACACGATCGAGCAGCCCCGGCTTAAGTTCACCGAGATACACCTCGAACATCCGCCGGAAATCGTTCTCGTCGTTGAGCGGAGGATAGCCCAGCGACGCGAGTGTTTCGCCATAGGCCGCGAAATCGAACCCCATCGCCCGGCGGATGAACCCCTGATTGTCAGTCTCCTCGACTGCGGCAAGCGATCGCTCGGCGATCGTCTCGTCGAACCGCTCGGAAACCCAGGAGCGCAGGTTCAGCGACGAACCAAGCCGCTCGTGCAGCTCTTCGAGGTCCTTGGCGCGTTCGAGCCCTCCGAGATGCGCGACAACAGGAAGCAAGGCGCGCACCCGCCATTCGACACCGCTGCGGGTCGCCGCGAAATGATCGCGGATGATGGTCTCGTCGCGTTTGATGGCGCGTGCATAGTGTTCCTCGGTCGGCTTCCCGGCGCCGCCGAACCCCGCCCGCTCCAGACGTTCGAGCATGGTTTCCAGCGTATTCCGCCGCACTCCCATCAATTTGGTAATGGCCGGCGCCGCCTCGCAGAGTAGGTCGAGCCCTATCGCGGCGTCAGCGACCAGCACAAGGGTCGGCGTCTTGGGATGAGCGACCGGTTGGGCGCGTTCGTCGCCGCGTGCATGTGCGAGCTCGCCATCGATCATCAGAGCGAAGCTGGCGCAGCGCCGGAGCCGGATCTGGCGCAGGCGGCGCTCCAGCTCGTCGGGCGGTATGGTCCGCAATTCCAGGGGGTCCCCCAGGTATTCGTGAGCGAGGACGGCAGCATCGACGAGCCAGGCGAGCGCGTCGGCGACGAGCGGAGGGTCGTTCGGTTCGGGTGCGAAGTCCTCGCCGTCGACGATGAGCCGCACTTCGCTCGAGTCGGCGAGCTGCACCCGAAAGCCACCCATGGCCTCGATAAGGCCGGCGATCGTCGCGCCGTCATTCTCGCCGACGTCGAGTACCGCTTCCCCGCGATCGGCCAAGGCCCGCGCCGCGAATCCTTGTCGCTCGCTTGTGATATGGACGAGCGGCGGATCGGTCGGGTCCGGACGACAGCGTTCAAGACTCCCCGCGCGCTCTACGACCAACGAGAGGGCCGCTGGCAATGCGCCCTTGGTTTCCGCGACGTCGCTCCAAGCGCGGCGTAGCTGGTCGCGCAGATCGCGGCGCTCGGCGGCCGAGAGGTCTTCCAGGCTGTCCGCGAGCGATGCGAGGCGCGCGGGCGCATTGTCCCGGTTTGACCAGTCGCGCAGACCGATGCGCGGGTCGAACAGGATCGCGGGCAACGCCGCGCGGGCGCCGACCTCGGACTGAAAACGCGGAACGAAACGCGGTGGCGGCTGGCGGGCAGCGGTTGTCGACCAGCTCGCCGCGGGCGCCGCGAAGACGATCTCATCCTGTTTCGTGCTGGCGACCCAAGGCGCGGTGGCGAGAAACACCGCCAGCGGCGACGGCAGCGCGACGCGGTTGTGATGGCGGTAATGCTCTATAGAAAATTGGAAATATTTGTCGCCATGGTCGCGCAGGAAGGTGACGATTAAATCGGACAGAGCGGCGCGGGCGTCGACGGACAGCTCGGCATATTCGGTCTGGCCCGGCAGCCGCCAGATATCACCGGCCAGGTCGTAATCGGTGTAGGGATTTTGGAAGGAGGTCGAGCCGACCTGGGCTACCCATGCCCTGTCGAAGCCCTGCTTCGCCGAGACGGTGGAGAGGATATCATTCCAATAGCCGGTTGGTGTCCCGCGGCGCCGGACATCGGCAGCGAGCGCCGGAAGGCCGTCGTTCGTTCCAAGCAAGGCGAGAAAGCGGGCCCAGTCCTCGCGCCGATCGTCCGCGGCGGCTCGCGGCCAATCACCGAAACTGACGAGCAGACGGTCGCGCGCCCGAGCGCAATCGGGCGAGATTGCGGCTGCCTCGAGGAGATATTGTTCGACCGTGCGGCCGAGCGATGTCCAAGCGCCCGAGAACAGCGCGGACCGAGCCCGGCTCCATCCGCCGAGGGTCGGCACCGACAGATCGGCCGCGCGCAGAGCTTCCTCGATCACTTTCCCGCCCCCGCCGCGCCACACCTTGAACGACCAGAGCAATGCCTCCTGGCGCTGGAGAGCGCTCGCCTTCGGTTCGAGAGCACCCTTGAGCGCAAGCAGTACCTCGAGCGGATCGTAACCTCTGAGGAGCCCGGCCTTCTCGAATGCACGCTGGGTCGTCTCGCTCAGCGTGATCGCAGGGCTCAAGAACCGGAATTTGCGCTTGAGCGACGCGGGCGGGCTAGGCGGGCCTTCGCCGCGCCGGCCGCGCCCGCCCTTCGTTCGGACGAACACCGGCGGCGCGCCGTCGCGGCCCTTTGCCGTCGCCACAAGGAGTTTGCCGTCGGCATCGACAAATATCTTCCGGCCCTCGAGCGACGACAGTGGGAGAGCGGCCGCGTCAAACACCGTGTGGAGGTCATCGAGAAATGTCTTCCACCGGGTCGGCGAGACCCTGCGCCCGCGCGCGAGCCAATCGGCCACCGCTTCGGTCCATCCGCACAGCGCATCGCCGGATAGCTCCAGGGGCAAACTTACCGACGCCGCGAGCGCCTTGATACGTGACACGCGATCGGCATCGAGGATATCAGCAAGAATATCCGCCTCGGCGACCTCCGCGAGCCGCCGCTTGGTCATCAGCCCCGTTTTGACCTGGGGCCAGACGTAAAGTGTTTTGAAGCTCGCCCAGTTCGACGGACCGCCGGGCACGATGGGCCAGATCGCAGCTTCTCCGAGTGGGCGTTCGATATTTCGGAAGGCGGCAAGCAATTTTGGCGAATGTGGCGACGCCCAGGCAGCGAGATCGACGACCGCTGTCGGCGGCAACTCGAGACCCCGATCGACGATTTCGGTTGCCGCTATCGCGCAGGCGGTGGCCGCCGCCTCGAGCAGGTGCTTGTTGAGCGGCAGATCGGGCTTCATCGAGCGGCGATCGATATCGGCGAAGAAGGGCGCATCGATATGGCCGGCCATCGGTGACGTCGCATTTTCGGTCATCGGCAGGAAATTGTAGAGACGCCCCGCCGCACCGCGCCCGCGGAGCGGGACGGCGACCGAGACGACCGCCTCACCCTGCCATTCGAGCCACCGTTTCAACGTCGTAGCAGCCTGCATGCTTGCACGAATGGCATCGAACAAGGGTTCTTTAGGCAGCACCGAGCGAGCGAGCAGATAAGAGTTCCCGTCAACCATGACCTTCGCCAGCGAGCAAGCATCGGATGCCATATCGGCAATCGGTTCTACCGAGCGGGTCGAGCGGCGGTGAAGGACGGACGCACCCTCGCGTGCGATCTCCACATCCAACGCCGCAAGCCGATCGAGGAACAGGAGCACCGGCGCCTTAGGATCAAGCAACTCATTCACTTGTCGTTCAGCGAGTGCGACGGCATCTACAGTTTTCAGCGGCAGTGAGACGACGGTCGCGAATCCGGCGGCCGCGAGCGCATCAAGCGCATCGTTTCGTTCTGACACGGGCTTGGGAACCAGATACCGAGGCACGGTCGCGGCCACGTAGCTAGCGTCCTCGGGGCTTGCACCGATGGCTAGCAAGTCGGCCTCGATTTCTTCCTGTGTCGCAAATCGGAAACAATAGCCGTCGAAGCGGCCGCGCGTCCCCGTTGGAGAACTCGAGAATATCCGAACCTCGCCGGTCAGCGCCTCGACGCTTCGAAACCCGAGACCTTTGTTGCCGATCCCTTCTCCGATACGCTTATCGCTGGTCCCGATATTGATAACCGCATCGAGGTTCGATCGGGCAAAGGAGCGCCCGCGGTTGGCAACGAGCAACTCGCCGCTATCGTCAGCCGAAATCAGAAGCCGGACGGCGATTTCTCCGGTGCCGTTGAGTGTGTCTGACGGGTGCGCGTCATGTCCGTTTTGCACTAGCTCGAAAAGGACCCGATCACCATATTGGGTGCCGATGACCTCGTTGAGATTCTTCAGGCTTTCATAGACTTTGATTTTGCGCCGGCGGCCTTCGAGCGCATATTCGAGCTGCGAGGTTGCGATATTCGTGATTTCGCGAGCGAAGTCCCACGGCATGAGATCGCGGTCGGCGTGTCGAGGCGCATCGCTGTCAGCCGTAATCGACAAGAATTGCTCTCTCCCCTTGCGTTGCGCTGCAGGCTGATTGTCGCAGTCCATCCCCGAGCGAGAGATAACACAAGGGAGAGGAAAGCAAACCGTCGCTAAAGGATCGAGAAGATTATGCCCTTGAAAATCACCTCGAGCCCGTAGAGGGGCTCATCGTATTACAAAGACCGGTTGAGCAACGTCGGCTTCCCCGTCGTGCCAGCCTAGCTGCTGCCACCACTGCTACAGGCGCTACAAAACGCCGCCAATTCTAAGCCCTTTTGCTTGCTGGCGACTCTTCTACTCCTTGCCTGCGCGTAGTTTCGGCGGTGATCGGCGGCTATAGAGGGCAATCGGGGGGTATTTGGCGCACCCGACAGGATTCGAACCTGTGGCCTTCGCCTTCGGAGGGCGACGCTCTATCCAGCTGAGCTACGGGTGCTTGCCGTGTCGCAACTGCTTACGCAGTGCTTACGTGAACTTTTCGCGAGTTGAAAGATCAGAACGAGGGCCTCGCAAATCCTTGTTCTTACTACCTCTTTTCGTCTCCTCTTTGTCGCCCAGCCCCTTGACATCAGCCTTCGGAGCAATTTGTCCTGGCTATCCTAAATGCACGCCAGGGCACGCTATGAAACTACAACCTACTGACACTGCTGGACAATTTGGATTTCCTCGCCGAAATCCATATCCGAAACTTCGCTCCGATTTTCAACCGGCTGCTTCCGTGGTGCTTCCGCGGAAGCAGACCCTCCTCAACAGGAGGAGTGCCTGATGGCAAGGCTCACGAAACGTGTGGTGGACGCCGCTGCCGTCCGCGAGAAGGACTATTTCATTTGGGACGACGAGTTGCCCGGCTTTGGCCTTCGCATCTTCGCGTCCGGCAAGCGCAGCTACCTAATCCAATATCGCGCCGCAGGTCGAACCCGTCGCTACACGATCGGCCTGCATGGCATCTGGACGGCGGAGACGGCCCGGCAGGAAGCCAAGGTGCAGCTCGGTCGCGTCGCGCAAGGCGACAACCCCTCCGAAGAACGACTGCTCGATCACCAGGCGATCACCGTCAAGGAATTGTGCGCCCTGTACCTCAAGGACCTGGAGGCGGGTTTGATCCTCGGGAAGGGTGGCCGACCGAAGAAGGCGGGCACCATCATCAGCGATGTCGGTCGTATCAAAAGACATATCATTCCGCTCATAGGCAATCGCCGGGTCAAGGACCTCGTCAAGGCGGACATCGCAAAGGTTTTGAAGGATGTCATGGCTGGCAAGACGGCGGTGACCGTCAAGACCAAGAAGCTGCGTGGCAAATCCATCGTGCGAGGCGGGGCTGGCACGGCGACACGAACAGTGGGACTGCTCGGTGGCATCCTCACCTACGCCATGGAGGCAGGCATCATCACGTCCAACCCTGCTCACGGCATCCGTAAGCCAAAGGACAATGTGCGTGGCCGCCGTCTCACCGAAGCCGAATATCGGACACTCGGCGAAATGCTGCGAAAAGCCGCCGAGATCGAAAAATACGCGATGACCGTCGAGATCATCCGTCAGATCGCCCTTACCGGCTGCCGGCGAAGCGAAATGATCAATCTGAAATGGGCCGAGGTCGATACCGACGCAAGTTGCTTGCGCCTGGCTGACAGCAAGGAGGGCGCGTCCGTCCGCCCGATTGGCCTCCCCGCGGTCGAGTATCTCGAAGCAAGGCGTGAGGAGCAGATAGGCACCTATGTCTTCCCCGGCCAGGGTGAGGACAACGCGTTCGGTAGTTTCCCGAACCACTGGCGGAATATCTTCAGGGGTTCCCCCCTTGCCG
>SWBZ01005496.1_pt4 | contig 11948 bp, 6 predicted proteins | sample 4693031 | NCBI WGS metagenome assembly SWBZ01 (sample SAMN10267274, study PRJNA491770) | bioreactor metagenome | isolation source: DHS bioreactor inoculated with | place: Japan: off Shimokita Peninsula
GTGTAGGGTTCGCGGTCGTAGCGCACGACAGTGCCCAGGATCAGCACCGCAAGCGCGATATAGGGATAGATCCCGAATAGCAGCGTGTTGAAGAAATCAGGCATGGCGGTTTCCTCTCAAGCGTTCGGCGAATCTGGCGCGCCAGCGGGGTTGCGGCGCGCGGCCCGGACCTGGCGCTGAAGCCGGTCGGGACCGCAGGCGCCCTCGCCGGCATTGCCGCCGAAGGTGACCGCCTCTTCCTCCCAGACGCGGTCGAGCGCCTCCAGATCGGCCGGGTCGTCCTCCGGCATCGCCAGAAGGTCACGGGTGAGCCCGGCATCCGGCTTTGCCCGCGTCAGCGCCTCCAGAACGGCGAAAGCATTGGCGTAGATCGATTTGCGCTTCTTCAACCGCTCGCGCAGCACGGCAAGGATATGCGCCGTCTGGCCGAGCAGCTCCCCCGCCTCGTCGGCCGGCTTGACCGACAGGTACTCCAAAAACAGCGGCAGGTAGTCGGGCAATTCCTTCGCATCGATCTCGAAACCGTCGGCCTCGTACATGGCCATCAGGTCGACCATCGCCTGGCCGCGGTCGCGGCTTTCGCCGTGTACGTGCTCGAACAGATGCAGCGACAACGAGCGGGTCCGGTCGAACAGGAAGACGTAACGCTCCTGGGCGTCGTAGAGGTCGCACGCGGCGAGGTCGTCGATGAGACGTTCGAGCAACAGACCGCGCCTGGCGTCGAGTCCGGCCTCGCCCAGTGCCAACTTCAAGTCCGGCAGAGCCGCATGCAGCTCGGCGTTCGGATAGGTCAGCAGCAGCGAGACGATCTTGAGAGCCTTGTTCATCACACGCGCTCCTTAAAAATATCCGTCGGCGTCTGTACGGTGCGCGTGCGCTTGGCGCCGAACAGATCGGTGTCGCTTGAACCGCCCGAGCAGCCGTTGCCGAAGGAGAAGCCGCAGGACCCGCGCACGTCATAGGCGTCCTCGGATATTTCGCGATGCGAGGTCGGGATGACGAAACGATCCTCGTAGTTGGCGATCGCCATCACGTGGTACATCTCCTCGATCATCTCCCCGGTCATGCCGACCTTGTCGGCGACCGCCTCGTCGATGACGCCGTCGACCGTCTTGGCGCGCATATAGGCGCGCATGGCAAGCATGCGCTCCAGCGCCGAGACGACGGGCGCCTCTTTGCCCGCAGTCAGCAAATTGGCGAGATAACGAACCGGAATGCGCAACGAGCGGACGTCCGGCATGGCGCCGTCGAGGCCGATCTTGCCGGCCTCCGCCGCCGACTGAAGCGGAGAAAGCGGCGGGATGTACCAGACCATCGGCAGGGTCCGGTATTCGGGGTGCAGCGGAAAGGCGACCTTCCAGTCCATCGCCATCTTGTAGACCGGCGATTTCTTGGCGGCCTCCAGCCACGCATCGGGAACGCCGTCCGCGCGCGCCTGGGCGATCACGGCCGGATCGTTGGGGTCGAGAAAGACTTTCAGCTGTTCTTCGTAGAGATCGCGCTCGTCGGCCGTCGAGGCGGCCTCGGCGATGCGGTCGGCGTCGTAGAGCACGACGCCGAGATAGCGGATGCGCCCGACGCAGGTCTCCGAACACACGGTCGGCTGGCCGGCCTCGATGCGCGGATAGCAAAACACGCATTTCTCGGATTTGCCCGACGACCAGTTGTAATAGATTTTCTTGTAGGGGCAGCCGGAGACGCACATGCGCCAGCCCCGGCATTTTTCCTGGTCGATCAGGACGATGCCGTCATCCTCGCGCTTGTAGATCGCGCCAGAGGGACAGGCCGCCACGCAGGTGGGGTTGAGGCAGTGCTCGCACAGCCTCGGCAGATACATCATGAAGGTGTTTTCGAACTCGCCGTAGATCTCCTTCTCTACGCCTTCGAAATTGGTGTCGACAGACCGCTTGGAAAACTCGCCGCCGAGGATTTCCTCCCAGTTGGGACCCCATTCGATCTTTTCCATACGCTCGCCGGTGATCTGCGAACGCGGACGCGCGGTCGGCGAGGCCCGGCTTTCGCCGGCCGTTTGCAGGTGGCCGTAGTCGAAGTCGAACGGCTCGTAATAATCGTCGATCTCCGGCAGGTCCGGATTGGCGAAGATTTTCGCCAGGATACGCCACTTGGCGCCCATTTTCGGCTCTATCTTGCCGTTCGCCTTGCGCGTCCAGCCGCCGTTCCACTTCTTCTGGTTTTCCCATTCCTTGGGATAACCGATGCCCGGCTTGGTCTCGACATTGTTGAACCAAGCGTATTCGACGCCCTCGCGATTGGTCCACACGTTCTTGCAGGTGACCGAACAGGTGTGACAGCCGATGCATTTGTCGAGATTGAGCACCATGCCGATTTGCGCACGAACTTTCATTCTGCCGCCTCCTTGTGTGCAGCGGGTTCAACGTACGGGCCTTCGAGCCAGTCGACCTTGTCCAGCTTGTGCACGACGACGAACTCGTCGCGGTTGGAACCGACCGTGCCGTAATAGTTGAAGCCGTAGGCCTGGTGGGCGTAGCCGCCGATCATGTGGGTCGGCTTGGTGATGGCGCGGGTCACCGAGTTGTGAATGCCGCCGCGCTGGCCGGTGATCTGCGACCCCGGCGTGTTCACGATCTTTTCCTGGGCATGATACATGAAGATCGTGCCTTCCTTCATGCGCTGGGATACGACCACGCGCGCGACGATGGCGCCGTTGGCGTTGAAGACCTCGACCCAGTCGTTGTCGACGAGGCCGGCCTTGGCCGCGTCCACCTCCGAGATCCACACCACCGGGCCGCCGCGGTTCAGCGTCAGCATCATCAGATTGTCTGAATAGGTGGAGTGGATGCCCCATTTCTGGTGCGGCGTGATGAAATTCAGCACCACCTGCGGCTTGCCGTTCGACTTGGCCTCGATGACCGGATTGATCGTCTTGGTGTCGATGGGCGGCCGGTAGACGCACAACGCCTCGCCGAACGCGCGCATCCACAGATGATCCTGGTAGAGCTGCTGGCGACCAGACAGCGTGCGCCACGGGATGAGCTCGTGGACATTGGTGTAGCCGGCGTTGTAGCAGACCTTTTCCGATTCAAGCCCCGACCAGGTCGGCGAGGAGATGATCTTGCGCGGCTGGGCGACGATGTCGCGGAAGCGGATCTTCTCGTCTTCCTTCGGCACCGCCAGATGGGAATGGTCGCGGCCGGTATTCTTCGACAGCGCCTCCCAGGCCTTGACCGCCACCTCGCCATTGGTTTCGGGCGCCAGCGACAGGATCACCTCACTGGCGTCGATGTCGCTGTCGATGCGCGGCCGGCCCTTGGTGGCACCCTCCTCTGTGACGACACCGTTGAGACGGCCGAGCAGTTCGACCTCGTGCTCCGTGTTCCACGAGATGCCCTTGCCGCCGTTTCCGAGCGTATCCATCAGCGGCCCAAGCGCGGTGAAGCGCTTGTAGAGATTGGGATAGTCGCGCTCCACGACGGCGACCGCGGGCATGGTCTTGCCGGGGACGGGGTCGACCTCGCCCTTTTTCCAGTCCTTGACGTCGAACGGCTGGGCGAGCTCGCCCGGCGTGTCGTGCAGGATCGGCACCAACACGACATCCTTCTCCACGCCGAGCACCTCGGGTGCGACCTCCGAAAACGACTTGGCGATACCTTTAAAAATGTCCCAGTCGCTGCGGGCTTCCCAGGCCGGGTCCGCCGCACTCGTGAGCGGGTGGATGAAGGGATGCATGTCGGAGGTGTTCAAGTCGTTCTTCTCGTACCAGGTGGCGGTCGGAAGCACGATGTCGGAATAGACGCAGGTGGTGGACATGCGGAAATCGAGCGTGACCAAAAGGTCGAGCTTCCCTTCCGGGGCCTCGTCGCGCCACACGACGTCGGTGCCCCGCTGGCGGCCCTCCTCGCCGAGGTCCTTGCCAAGCAGGCCGTGCGACGTGCCGAGCAGATGTTTCAGAAAATATTCGTGTCCCTTGCCCGACGAGCCGAGCAGATTGGACCGCCATACGAACAGGTTGCGCGGCCAGTTGGCCTCGTCGTCCGGGTCCACGCAGGCCATCTCCAGTTTTCCGGCCTTGAGCTGGGCGGCGACATAGTCCTTCGGCTCCTTCTTCGCCTTGGCGGCGGCCGCGGCTATGTCGAGCGGATTGGCCTTGAGCTGCGGCGCCGAGGGCAGCCAGCCCATGCGCTCGGCACGGATATTGTAGTCGATCAGCGTACCGTCCCACGGGCCTTCGGGCGCCGTCGGCGACAGGATTTCGTCGATCTTCAGCGTCTCGTAGCGCCACTGGTCCGTATGGGCGTAGAAGAACGAGGTCGAGTTCATCTGCCGCGGCGGCCGGCCCCAGTCGAGACCGAAGGCGAGCGGCAGCCAGCCGGTCTGAGGACGCAGCTTCTCCTGGCCGACATAGTGGCTCCAGCCACCACCGGACTGACCCACGCAGCCGCACATCACCAGGAGATTGATGATCCCCCGGTAGTTCATGTCCATGTGGTACCAGTGGTTGAGACCCGCGCCGAGAATAACCATCGAGCGGCCATTGGTCTTTTCAGCGTTGGCGGCGAACTCGCGCGCGACGGCGATGATCTGCGCGCGCGGCACGCCGGTAATCTTTTCCGCCCATGCCGGTGTGTAGGGCTGGTCCTCGTCGTAGGAGCTGGCGCAGCTGTCGTCGTTCAGCCCGCGATCGAGCCCGTAATTGGCGACGAACAGATCAAACACGGTCACAACCAGCGCGTCGCCCTCGGCGAGCCTGATCTTCTTGGCCGGCACCGCACGGACGAGCACGCTGTCGTGATCGGTACCCTGGAAGTGGTCGTGCTCACGATTGCCGAAATACGGAAACGCCACGGACGCGACCTCATCGTGGTCCTCATCCATGATCAGGCTCATGTCGAGATCGACGTCCTTGCCCTTGCCGTCTCGAGCCTCGAGATTCCATTTGCCCTGCTCGCCCCAGCGAAAACCGATCGAGCCGGCCGGCGCGACACATTTCTTGGTCTTGCCGTCGATGGCGACCGTTTTCCATTCGGGATTGTTCTTCTCGCCGAGGCCGCCCTTGAAATCGGCGGCGCGCAGCAGGCGGTCGGGAACGTAGCGGCCATCCTTTTCGACCAGGCGCACGAGCATCGGCAGGTCGGTATAGCGGCGGCAATAATCCTCGAAATACTCGGCCTGACGGTCGAGATGGAATTCGCGCAGAATGACGTGGCCCATCGCCATGGCGAGCGCGGCGTCGGTGCCCTGCTTGGGATGCAACCACAGGTCGGAAAATTTCGCGGCCTCCGAATAATCCGGCGACACGACGACCGATTTGGTGCCCTTGTAGCGGACCTCGGTGTAGAAATGAGCGTCGGGCGTGCGCGTCTGCGGCACGTTCGAGCCCCACAGCATCAAAAAGCCCGCATTGTACCAATCGGCCGATTCCGGCACGTCGGTCTGCTCGCCCCAGGTCATGGGCGACGCCGGCGGCAGGTCGCAATACCAGTCGTAGAAGGACATGCACACGCCGCCCAGAAGCGACAGGTAGCGCGAGCCGGCCGCGTAGGACACCATCGACATGGCCGGGATCGGCGAGAACCCGATCACCCGGTCGGGACCCCATTTTCTCGCCGTATAGGCGTTGGCGGCGGCGATGATCTCGTTGACCTCGTCCCATTCGGCACGCACGAAGCCGCCGAGGCCGCGGACCTTGATATAGTCGGCGCGTTTGGCCGGATCCTCCTGGATCGCGGTCCAGGCGCCGACCGGTGTCTTGACCGCTCTTTCCCGGCGCCACAGTTTCAGCAGCCGGGACCGGATCAGCGGGTATTTCACCCGGTTGGCCGAATACATGTACCAGGAATAGCTGGCGCCGCGCGAACAGCCGCGCGGCTCATGGTTCGGCAAATCAGGCCGGGTGCGCGGATAGTCCGTCTGCTGGGTTTCCCAGGTGACGATGCCGCCCTTGACGTAAATCTTCCACGAGCAGGAACCGGTACAGTTCACGCCATGGGTGGAGCGCACGATCTTGTCGTGCTGCCAACGCTTTCTGTAGACGTCCTCCCAGTCCCGGTTCTCACTGGTGGTTACCCCGTGTCCTTGCGAGAACGTGCCGGTGTTCTTGCGCGCCAGGAAATTCAGGCGATCGAGAAGATGTGACATGGCTTTCGCGCTCCTTACTCGGCCGGCGTGGCTTGGGTTGCCGGCGTCGCCGGGGTTCGTTCCGCGGCGTGCAACAGGCCGCCGCGGCGCGTGTAGAAGATGAAGGTCAGGACGGTGCAGACCACGTAGAAGACCAGGAAGCCCCACAGGGCGATCTCGGGCCCGCCGGTCATGGTGATCGACGTGCCGTAGGCCTTGGGAATGAAGAAGGCACCGTAGGCGGCGATGGCCGAGGTGAAGGCGATGATCGCCGCCGATTCACGCTCGGCCTGCTTGAGGCGTGCGGCCTCGTCCAGCTCCGGCATCAGGCGCGGGATTTCCAGGCGCATGATCGAAGGGATCATCTGGAAGGTGGAGGCGTTGCCGACGCCGGTCAGGAAGAACAGCGCCATGAAGCAGGCGAAGAACCCCCAGAAATTGCCGCCGACGCCCTGATCGGGCAGGAACTGCAGCACGCCCCAGACCGCCACGATCATGCCGGCGAAGGTCCACAGCGTGACGCGGCCGCCCCCGAACCTGTCGGATATCCAGCCGGTTCCGGCACGGCTGAGCGCACCGACCAGCGGGCCGAGGAAGGCGTAGGACAGCGCATTCACGTCCGGGAACTGCGTTTTCATCAAGAGCGGGAAGCCCGCCGAATACCCGATGAAGGAGCCGAACGTGCCGGTGTAGAGAATGCACATGATCCAGTTGTGGAAGCGCGAGAAAATGATCGACTGTTCGGCGAAGGAGGCACGCGCGGCGGCGATGTCGTTCATGCCGAACCAGGCGGCAACCGTCGCGACGATCAGGAACGGGACCCAGACGAAGCCGGCATTCTGCAGCCAGATCATCGAGCCGTCGGCGGCGGTCTGCCCGTCGCCAAAGGCGAAGGCGAAGGTGCCGGTGGAAATGACGACCGGCACCAGGAACTGCATCACGCTGACGCCCAGATTGCCGAGGCCGGCATTGAGCGCCAGAGCGTTGCCCTTTTCCTTCTTGGGGAAGAAATAGGAAATGTTGGCCATCGAGGAGGCGAAATTGCCGCCGCCGAAACCGCACAGCAAAGCCAGAACCAGGAAGATCAGATACGGGGTGTCCGGGTTCTGCACCGCGTAGCCGATACCGAAGGCCGGGATCAGCAACGATGCCGTCGACAGCGTCGTCCATAGGCGACCGCCGAAGATCGGCACCATGAAGGAGTAGAAGATACGCAGCGTCGCACCCGACAGGCCAGGCAGGGCGGCGAGCCAGAAAAGCTGGTCGGTCGTATAATCGAACCCGATCCCCGGCAGCTTGGCGACCACCACCGACCAGACCATCCACACCGAGAAGGCCAGGAGCAGCGCCGGAATGGAGATCCACAGATTGCGGCGCGCGATCCGGCGTCCCTGTTCGTTCCAGAAGGTCTCGTCGTCCGGCCGCCAGTCCTCCAGAACCCCGGCCAGACCCGCGTGTTTTTCGCCTTCGTGGATCGGCTGCATCTCGGGAAGCTGGGGAAGGTCGACCTGGCCTTCGGCCAGGGCTTGCTGCTCCATTGCACGGATGGAGAAGTGCATCCACACCATCGCCACGGCCACGATGAGGAACAAAAGCATGAAGCAGGTCGTCCACACGCCCGTCAGGTCGAGCATGGCACCGAAGGTGATCGGCAGGACGAAGCCGCCGAGGCCGCCGATCATGCCGACCAGACCGCCCACCGCTCCGACATGGTCGGGATAGTAGACGGGAATGTGCTTGTAGACCGCCGCCTTTCCGAGCGACATGAAAAAGCCCAGCACGAAAATCGCCAGGACGAAGGGCACCAGGCTCATGCTGGTGGAAAACTGGATCGGGCCTTGCGTGCCGTGGATGATGTAATCCGTATTCGGATAGGACAGCATGAAGGTCAGCACCGCGGAGACGCCGAAGGTCCAGTACATCACCGAGCGCGCGCCATGCTTGTCGGACAGGTGACCACCATAGGCGCGGAAAATCGACGCCGGCACGGAATAGGCGGCGGCGATCATGCCTGCCGATTTGATGTCGAGGCCGTAGACACCGACCAGATAACGCGGCAGCCAAAGCGCCAGCGCGACGAAGGCGCCGAAGACGAAGAAATAGTAGAGCGCGAAACGCCAGACCTGGAGGTTGCGAAGCGGCTCGAGCTCCACCAGGGTCGACCGCGCCTTCTCGCCGCTCGCCTTGCGCGCGGCGGTGGCGGGATCCTCCTTGGTGAACAGGAAAAAGACAATCGCCATGATGGCCAGGGCTACGGCATAGACCTTTGCCGTCGACTGCCAGCCAATGGCGACGAGAAGAAATGGCGCCCCGAAATTGGTGATGGCGGCGCCGACATTGCCGACGCCGAATATGCCGAGCGCCGTACCCTGGCGCTGCTTGGGGAACCAGCGCGACACATAGGCTATGCCGACCGCGAACGATCCGCCGGCAAGCCCGACACCCAGGGCCGCGACCAGAAACATCGCATAGGTCGAAACGGTGGACAGCAGCCAGGTGGCGACGGCGGTCAACAGCATGACCAGCGTAAACACGATCCTGCCGCCATACTGATCCGTCCAGATGCCCAGGAAGATGCGGCTAAGGGAGCCGGTCAGGATCGGTGTCGCAACGAGCAGACCGAACTCGGTGTCGCTGAGACCCAGCTCCTGCTTGATCCTGACGCCGATGATCGAAAAGATGGTCCAGACCGCGAAACAGGTGGTGAATGCGATCGTGCTCATCCCGAGCATTCGGGTCTGTTGTCCGGCCGATACGCCTGAGAGCGAGTGCATTAATCCGTCCCCTTCTCCTGCGAGCGGTAATGTCGCAACTTCGAAATGACGGGTTTAGTTGTGCGCGCTGAGGCCCGGCGCAGTTGATCCGGATCAATCCGCAGCTTCGTTTTGGCGAAAACAAAGCGCGCGCCGGCAAATGGCAACAAGTGCGCGCCTCTACATCAAGCGGATCGGTTGAACCGGGAATTTACCGCTGCTACTAGTTCAATCACGGGCTTGATAATTATCAAGGATCAGGAACCTTGCGAACAAACGACCTGCCCCAGATGCGATCCCTGCCCTTGTTTGAAAGCATGAGCGAATCGAATTTCGAGACGCTGATGAAGGCCGCCTATCTGCAGACCTTTCCCGCCCAGCTCGATCTGATCACCGAAGGCGATCCGGCCGACTTCCTCTATATCGTCACGGAAGGATGCGTGGAGCTCTACGCGCGTTCCAACGGCCGGGAAACCACGATGGCGATGGTGCGGCCGGTGGGCACTTTCATCCTGGCGGCGGTGCTGAAAGACGCGCTCTACCTAATGTCGGCGCGCACGGTGCAAAAGTCGCGCATCCTGCTTATTCCCTCACAAAATGTCCGCGCGGCCTTCGAGCACGACGAGGCTTTTGCGCGCGCCATCGTCCAGGAACTGGCCAATTGCTATCGCGGCGTGGTCAAGGAACACAAGAGCCTCAAGCTGCGCACAGCCGTCGAGCGGCTGGCCAACCGGCTGCTGCGCTATCACAGCGACCAGGGGGCGACCGGGTCGCTGGAACTGCCCTACGACAAGCGCACGATCGCATCGCTGCTCGGCATGACACCGGAAAACCTGTCGCGCGCCTTCAACACGCTCAAACCCTATGGTGTCGACGTCGACGGGTCGCTCGTGCGGCTGAACGACCTCGAAGGATTGACCACGCTGGCCAAACCCAATGCCCTGATCGACGACCGGGGGGCATGACCCGCCCCCCGGCCGAGATACTCAATTCATGCAGAAATGGATCCGCGCGCGGCTGATGGAAAACGCGGCCGGGGCCCTCAGCCGCCAAGCGGCGGTCGCCGGTCGCGCCAGGCCATGGCCTCTTCCAGCTGTGCGGAAACGGCCAGAACAGTGGCCTCGTCGCCATAGCGGCCGACGAGTTGCACGCCGATCGGAATATTCTCGCGCGACCATGCCAACGGCAGCGAGATCGCCGGCTGACCGGAGATGTTGAAGGGAAAGGCGAACACGGAATCGGTCCATTTGGCATTGTAGCGGTCGATGTCGGGCTCGGACATGTCGTAGTAGCCGACCGGGCGCGGCAATTGCGTCAGGGTCGGGGTTATGAACAGGTCGAACGGCTGCAACTGGCCTGCGACCGTACGCCCGATCTGGCGCACGCCCTCAACGTCGGTAATGTGCTGGATGCCGCTGGTGGCGCGCCCGCGCTCGATGATCGCCCAGGTGACGGGCTCGACATCGTCCGGCGTGACGGGACGGCCGACCGCGGGCTCCAGCCAGTCGAACATGGCCGCGGTCTGCACGCAGGTCATGTCGGTATAGGTCTTCCAGGCCGCGTCGCCGTCGAGGTCGAGATCGCATTCCTCGACGCGATGGCCAAGCCCCTCCAGCGTCGTAACGGTCTTCAGGACGGCGTCCCTGACCTGCGTGTCGATGGCGGTGCCGTTGGGCGGCGTGACCGAATAGGCGATGCGCAGTTGTTTCGGCGCGCGGCGCGACAAATCCGACCAGCTCTCGGCCGGCACCGGCGGCGTGTACGGGTCGCCCGGCATCGCACCGGCGACCGCATCGAGATAGGCGGCGGTATCGCGCACCGAACGCGTGCAGCTCAGGAAATAGGCGCCGCCATACCAGTAGTCGCCGAGCGGGGCCAGCGTCACACGGCCGCGCGAAGGCTTCAGCCCGACAATGCCGCAGCACGAGGCCGGGATGCGGATCGAACCGGCCCCGTCGCTCGCCTCGGCGATCGGCACCATGCGCGACGCGACCGCCGCGGCGGTGCCGCCGCTCGACCCGCCAGGCGTGACATCCTCGTTCCAGGGATTGAGCGTGGGGCCATAGAGCTTCGGTTCGGTGGCGATCGACCAGCCGTTTTCGGGCGCGTTCGACTTGCCGACCAGCACCAGCCCGGCGCGCTTGATCCGTCCGACGACCTCGCTGTCGGCCGGTGCGACGACATCCTTGAAATAGGCCGAGGAATTGGTGATCGGCGCGCCCTCCCAGGACGAGGCCAGTTCCTTCAGAAGGTAAGGCACGCCGGCGAAGGGCGCGGTCGTGTCGATGGTCTCGGCGCGGGCGCGGCCCATATCGTAGAGCCGGTGGACGACCGCGTTGAGGCGCGGATTGAGCCGCTCGATCTGGGTGATCGCGGCCTCGACGAGTTCGGCTGGTGACACCTCCTTCTTGTGCACGAGCTCGGCCAGGCCGAGCGCGTCGGACTGGGCGTAGGTTTCCAGCAGGGATTCGGTGATTGTCGGCATATCGTATTCTCCTGTCGAACGAGAGTGACGCCCAGGCGCACGCCATCGCCGCCGCATCGATCCTGCGGACGGGCGAGACGGTTCCGGGTCAAAAGCGGCCGCCGGGCCGATAGCCCGACGGCGATGGCGTCAGGAAAGCTCGATGGCGCGGCCTTCCTCGATGCTCTGCTCGGCCGCGAGAACGATGCGCAAGGAGTTGACGGCGGCGTCCATGGATTCCGACAGATCCAGATCCTCGCGGATCGCGCGCAGCAGGAAAGCCTGCTCGCGGTCGCAAAGCTCCTGATGGCCGGGCTCGTCCTCCATGCTGAGGAGCTCGTCCTTCTTGACGAAGTTCTTGTCGCCATCGACCTCGGCGTAATGGATCTTGATCGCATCGGTCTTGGTGTGCTGGTCGATATCGGCCGAATCCGACAATTCGTCGGTCTCCTTACCGTTTTCAGCCTGGCCGGCAACGATGGAGACCGCGCCCTTGGGACCGACGACGTCCTTCACGAAATAGGCGATCTCGCTCATCATCGGGCCCCAACCGGCCTCGTACCAGCCGACAGAGCCGTCGTCGAAGGTGACATGGAGATGGCCGTAATTCTGCTTGGCAGCGTCCGCCCACAATT
>SWBZ01001086.1_pt1 | contig 11946 bp, 8 predicted proteins | sample 4693031 | NCBI WGS metagenome assembly SWBZ01 (sample SAMN10267274, study PRJNA491770) | bioreactor metagenome | isolation source: DHS bioreactor inoculated with | place: Japan: off Shimokita Peninsula
CCCTCTCTGGCCATTGAGCAGAATGGATGGATCTGGCATTGACCAGGTATTGAACCAACGATGAATCGACTAACGGTTGTGCTAGAATTTCGATGGCTCGTAGAAGTAAGCCAGGGTAATCCTCAGGTGAATATTTTACAAAGGTGTGCTCTGTCTGCAATAACTGACTGGCTTGGCGTGCATATTCAATCTCAAATTCAAATGAGGGCACCTGAATTGCATAACTGATCGAACGTGATGGTTTTCGGGTTGAGCTGGCATTGACCAGGTATTGAACCAACGATGAATCGACGCCACCTGACAGTAATGTCACCAATCCCTGGTTTTTTGCTTCCACCTGTTTGACATAATCACTAACGACATCCTGCAGAGATTCAGAAAGTAAATTCAGCGCTGTGACGTCCTTCCGGATATACTCCGCTTCGGTTGAAACAACATCCAGGCTGCGTACCCGTCTTATTTCGGTATTCCATTCCGCCCACTTTAGATATTGCCCAGGTATTACCCGCTCGACCCCTTGAAAATAGGTATCGGATCCATATACCGATCGAAACAGATAATGCTGCGGCAAGATGGATTCATTAAGTTCACGGTTGGGAATTAACTGAGTAAGGATGCGTAAAACATCCGAGCAAATAATGCTATCCTCAGATTCATAATAATAAAGTTGCGGTACCGACATCAACGTTTGGAAAATCGAGAAAACAGGTTCGGTTTTACTTAATCCCATAACCAATCCATTACCACTGAAACCATCTGTATTAATTGATCTTGGACCAACCAGCTTTTGGTCCAGCAACTCCTTGGCAGTCAAAGCTGATTTGGCTCTCGACCGTAAAAATCCCAATTTGAGCACTAATTCGTTTTCCGACTCCGCTATATCTCCATAGGTAGTATAAAAAAACATCTGACCCAGTGCACCAATCTGAAAGACTTCAGGTTCAATCCCGAATAATTCCTGCAATCGCCGATCAACAAAGTGCGGGTTGCGAGTGAATCCAAAGATTGTGAAATCGCCGGTTAACAAGCTGGTGTTTTTTGATGACATTCCTCAGGTTCCTTTTGCATATTAATGATAATTAAATCAGAATATTTACTTATTCAATTCAGATACTGCATATTGATGTTTACCAGATTTAAGTGGCAAAATCTGATCTGGAAATTCAAAATCTACAACAATTGTTGATCCAAATGTAGTTTGGATTACATTTGTGATCTCATCTAAAATGTCCTGGGGGATATCACCCTCTCTGACCAGACGGACAATCATACTATCCAGAGTTTTCTGCACCACTTGAAATTGCTTGATTGTGGGATGTGTCAGGCATCTAAATCCAGCCCCTGCAAACCCTGCCCATACCGTGCGACCATCCCTGGTTTGGAATGAGTCCACCAGGCGTCCTTCAAGCATTTCAATCATCTGGCTCTCTCTTCCACAGGAACAATTCTCACCCCCATACCACGCACCCGCATCCTCAATACTATAGCGAATAAAAGGCATTCCTAAATTATTTAAGTTAGTAACGATTATTTCCCCCACTTCTCCTGGCTTAGCTGGGGAGCCATTATTTACAATTTCCACATAATTATTTTCCATGCTGACGTGCAAACCCGTGTGCTTTTCGCACTCACAAGCTACACCTCCCAATTCCAATGTTCCGTAGCGGTTAAATACTTTACATTGGAACGTATCTTCAATGTATTCGCGTACTGGGCTCAATAAGGTTTCGGAAGTAGTTATTACACCTTCAAAGGTAATATGCTGATATTTGCTGGAACGAATAAATTGTGCAAATTTATAAATGGCAGTTGTGTATCCAAAAAGCACTTTTGGTTTCCTTTTCGTAATAAGTTTTGCAAATCCAGACAAACTTAGCTCTGTCATGATGAAGGCATCAGTCAGGAAACGATTCCAGATAAAATCTATCAATTTTGCACGGGTTTTTTTCATTAAACTCATCTGACTACTGGCACCCCAAATGAATGCTTGTGGTTCTCCCAATTCGCATCCAGCCCAGGCAACATGGCGTTGAATGTCAGCAGTTACATAATCCCGAAAATCAGGATCTTGCATGAAAATTAATGGGTGGCCAGTAGAACCTGAGGTAGCCAATTTATTCAACTGTTTTCGCCGGTTACTATCGGTCGTTATCAATTCATTAAAATTTTCACGAATTATTGCCTTGGTCAATATAGGTAGTTCGGAAAAACTTTCGGGATCTTTATGTAGATCATTTGGATGAAAACCTATTTGTTTAAATATACGCTCGTAATAAGATACATTTTGATAGGCGTATTCAACCACCTTGTGTAACTTTTTTTGTTGGTATGTTAATAACTCATCATAACTCAACCACTGGGTTTGGTTTAATTCATTTAAGCGGGATAAAATTTTACGTCCTGTGGTTTTTTCGTACAATTGTAAGGCGAAATGTCTCATTTTAACCTTTACAGATAATCTCTCATCGAATAATGGCAGTAAATAAACTGCTCATTTCTTCCCATTAATGACCAGGCAATCATACCTTAATCCATCAAACGAATCCGGTACCAGGACAATATACGCAGAAAATCAATTTTTCCGGTGATTTTTGCACCCAGCTTTTTTTGCCAAACAACTAAAGAAGGAGTATTTCGTGCCTCAATGTAACAGACAGCATTTTGAAAACCAAGTTCCTTGAAAAGTTGAAAACGAGCTAGCGATAATGCGGTCTGGATTCCTTTTCTACGAAAAGATGGTACGGTGAAAACATCCGTGCACAAAACATCACCGGGACTCAGTTGAACGGGTATTTTTTCAAGTTTAGGTTTCATTTCAGGACCACCCCATGCATATCCCGCCACTTCACCTTGATAGGTGGCAACGAGACCCCTATGACCATTATTTAAATGTCGCTCGCATTGTTTCGCCTCCGAAGGTCGATTCAAATTTTTCACCTTTTCCAAGTCATTGAATTCAAAAGGGCGAATAACCAGGTCAATTTTTGGAGCTATTTCCGGCAAAGGGTCGCTTAGTGGATATTCAAGAATTTTAAATTGGAGATGCCGGAAGGGAAGCCGGACAATATCAGTTGCTATCTCCCTTGTCACCAATCTAACCCCATCGCGCTTGATGAGATATCTCCAATCTTCAATAAATTCGGCCAATCTTTTGAATGGGTTCATGGAGGTCTTCATTATTCCTAAATATATCCAAGCATCTTTTGGAATATTTTATAACCTTGTTGGCTTAACTTAAGCAAATTGGGTCTGTGAATTTTGGTATTGCGCCCATAACAAACCAATTGGCCGCCAAACTTTGCCTTAAAATCTCTTACCCCGGATTCTTCTTCGGGTTTACCTGCCCCACCAAAATCATAAACCTTATATCCATTAGAAGCGCCCCATTCAAGAATGTGCCACATCAACAACTCGTTGGGTGTATATTTAGAAAATTCTCGATTCATGCCACCATACCAACCGTAAATAACATCTTTAAAAAGTAACTCCGCGGAAGCTGCTACATAATCTGATCCTACCCGTGCCAATAAGAATTTAATCATATTTTTAGGAATCAGAATATCGAAAGCTGCTTCAAATAGAGAGAAGTCTGCTAATGGAATTTGCGCCGCTTTATAGGTCATTTTGATAATATCATACCAATTTCTTAATTTATTTCGGTCTGACATAAATTCTACAACCACATTTCCTTTCCGTAATCCACGTCGAATGTGTTGGCGGGTGCGAGTTCCAAATCCCTGCAATAACTGCTCACTGGAGCAATTCAAATCAATTAAGTAATTCAAGTGATCTTCATAAACAAAACCACTTTCAGAAAGGCTTTCCTGGAAAAGGATCATATCGGAGAGATTCCGTAACTCTGTAAAGAGAGTGTCTCGGCCTGCTTCTTGAGAATACACTTGCAGCAAAGTACTTAAAGCTTGTTTCCCGCCAGGATCCGGAGTACTGAGAACGCTACCGTAAGAAATGGATCGGCTTGTTAAGCGCTTCAATAGACCATTGAATATGGTCACCTGTACGGTTGGTAAAAGAGCCAGGATTTTTTTATTCTCATCTACTACTGCATGGATGAGGGGTTGATGATTGTGGGCTGATTCAAATACCTGAAACATCTCCGGTGTGTGAAAAATATTGGCCTGCCTGGTCTGGAGAACAAAATCTCGCCAGTTTTTTTCATCTAATTGATGAACAACATCCAGTTTTTCAGGCAAATTTTTCACCATTGAATACTTTTCCTCCGTTTTATTTCATTACAGTTTAATTATTTGCTTTTTGATTTATTATCAACACACTGATTCACCTGGTTGACATACATTTGACTGGTGTTTTTCCAGTTATAACGTTGATTAAAATTTTGGCTTCTCTTAGCTAGCTCAGTCAATCGATCTGAATCATGATAAAGCAATCGAATACAGCGAGCAAGATCTTCAACATTCTCCGGCTCGCAAAACTCGACATTTGCATCACTAAAATAGGAATCAATTGTTGTTGTGCGTGAAGCAATAGCCGGCATCCCCAATGCAGCATATTCCAGTAGTTTTGTTGGTAAAAGTCCATCTGTGAAAACATCATTTCGGTAAGGAACCACACCAACATGGCAACTTTTAATGGCCTGAGGAAGTTCTTCAGCAAGGATTGAATCAACAAAGGTTACATTTTGATCTAAATCAAGATTTTTAACCAGAGATTTCATTTGAGGTAAAAAATCACCATAGCCAATCAGAGTCAGGTGAATCCCAGGAATCTCATGTTTAATCAGGTTAATTGCCCGCAAGATCAAGTCCAACCCATATCTTTCTACCATTGCGCCGTGATAGATTAACCGAAAACTTTTTTGATCCTCCCTCGGCAATAGAAAAGAACCAGAATATTGAAAGATGCTATCATCTGCAACATTCATCACCACACTGCATTTTTCCTCTGGTACACCGCGCTGAATGAGTGACTGACGCCAGTGTTCACTGACGGTGATGACATGGTCTGCAAACCGGCAAGACAAACGCTCCTGGAAAAGCACTAATCTGAATAATAATGATTGTCTGCTTCGAAACCGACTTGCAAAAAATTCAGGCATTAAGTCATGCAGATCAAGAATAATTGGAACATGCAATAATTTAGGTATGAACGCGGAAAAAACCAGAAAATCTGGCAAGTTGTGTACCTGAATCGAATCATATTGTTTTTGAAAGTGAAGTATATTAAGCCTATGGGCGGCTGAAATAAAAAAAATCAGGTATTGGTAAAGTTTTTCCCCTAAACTACCTGGCTTCCAGAAATTCAGCAGAAATTTATACTTTTCACGATAAATTGTAACCCCTTTATATTGATCAACCGTTAAACTCCCCGCTGTTCGACAACAAATCACATCCACTTCATATCCGGCATTGATGAGTGCTTCTGCTTCTCTCTGGACGCGTGTTTCTCCCAGTGGGTAAGTAGCAAATACGATCATGCAATGTTTTTTTTCATTTTTTTGGTGTTGCGACATAAACCTTCCCTGTGTTGAACAATATCCTCGTAAGTTGAATTGTTTAGAGATTAGCGATGGATGATAGGTAGATAAAAAACCTTTCCATTGACAATTAAGGTAGAGGAGAAACGGTACTCTCCTGCATTCCCGGCATCAAGAAAGGCTTCATTCTTGATGCCAGCCGGAGAAATGGTTGCCACGACTGCCTGATATGTTACCGTCACCTGACTATGATCAAACAAAGAACCTGCGCCTGACCATTGTAGCGTAGGTATCCCACTCTCATCAACCTCACCTGCTGTAGAAGACAGGCTGCCAGGTACATAAACCAGACCAGTTGGAACGCGATCCGTTAGGGTAATTGGGTTATCCAGGGTAGCTCCAGTACGAATCAACCTTATTGTGTATGTAACAGTCTCTCCAAACATGGCATTTGAAATGCTGGTTCTTTTATTGGATTGTGAAAAACTTGGTGAAATATCTTTATACACACCGGTGCGCTGTAAATCATGACGCGCCATTGGCCAGGGAAGATTTTCGGGTGTTGCTGTTCCCTGGGTATCCCAAACATATAATCTACCATCATAGGTGGCTGCAACTATTTCTATATAGCCATCCCCATCCAGGTCTCCCAGAGAAGGAGTATTGGAGATACCTACGGAAGTCAATAACAATTTCGCGTTTTCTGTTCCATCATGATTAAGAACATAAACACCAACATTTCCTCTGGTAACCAGATCCAACCAGAATGTTCCAAAAATGATTTCAAACTTTCCATCTCCATCGACATCACCAACTACCACCTCGCTGGCATGTACCTGGCGTCCTTGATAATAATTATATTCCCATAATTTCTGCTTTTCTGCGTTATATGCCCGGACATAACCATCCTGAGTGGCAATAATAATCTCTGGTTTGCCATCTCCGTTGAGATCCGCGATCACAGGTGCTTCGATCATCCTGGTGGTATTGCTCACCCAACTTAAACTATACCCTTGGGCTGGCGTTTCCCAACCGGTGAAACGTGTGGCATTGGTGTTATAAATGAGTAATGCAGGATTAGTATAAGAATATGGAGGAAGAGCTTCTCTTCTATGCCCGGGCACGATATATTCCAGATTTCCATCCTGATTTAAGTCTGCTAACGCTGGTGAAGATCTTGGAAACTCAATTTGATCTTCATACCAATTACCAGCATCATAAGGATACCAAACGTAATGAGGCCAATAATTATTTATATTTCCTCCCAAACGATTAAATGCAAACAAACGGTTATAATCTCGCCCGGTCACGATATCCGGGTAAGTATCCCCATTCAGATCACCAACAGCAATCTGTCCAATAATCGCTGTGTCCTTTTCATCTGCATTCGGCCATCCAGGAACTGAGCTTCCGTTACTTTCCCATATATATAGATTCGGTGCAACGCGCGAGTCATAAGGAATGATCCGATTATTGGTTGCGGCAATTATATCGAGATTTGAGTCTTTGTCCACATCTGACATCACAATGGAAGAAATATTACAATAAAAAATTGATATTGCGCAAGCAGTGGTCTTTGGCCAGCCTGAATAGGTAGTGCCATCCGGATTCCAAATCCCAACTCTTGGAGCAACGCCGGTATTAGGTGAATCCAAACCTGCAGCAATTTCAAGATCACCATCGTTATTCAGATCACCCAACGTGAGATGTCCACGTATTTGGCCACCAGTATTTGTTATTGGAAATCCTGCCAATAATTGCCCCGACGAATTCCATGCATAAATTCTTCCATAGAATGGAGGTTCGATTTCCTCGTAAGTGGGCAGAAGTATTTCCATCTTGCCATCATTGTTTATATCAGCAATCGTTGCACTGGCTCTTTCGGTCCAACGGTCATAAATAATTGGGAAACCCGGGTGAATCGGGTAGTTCGCTTTTGTCTGGGCGATAACAATTCCTTTTCCATCTGGTTTTTTGACCAACGAGAAAGAATTATTAAGTTGATATCCAAAAATCCCTTTCCTCTCTTCAATTGTCAGAAAGGTGAGGAGTATGATTATCATCATAACGAGTCTGGTTATTGCTATCCTCTTGATTTTCAATTTCCATATCCTGTTTTTGTTGCTACCATCTCAGCAAACCATATACATTTATCTTCGATTATTGCCAGGCATCCCCAACTTTTTATGTATGGATCGGTTGTCCTTTCAACAGACCCATCAGTTTTTGTAGCTGTGTCTTTCTGATAAATCGTATCACATCGCTATCTGCTAAAAAATCTTCCTTTCGGATCAAGGCTATCAAATAAGCCCAGATCAATGCCAGACCCCCAATGATATAAGGACGATCTGTCATGCGTCTAATCCCACGGGCAATAATGAAGAGAGGATGGTATCCCATCCGGTAAGCGCCATATCCTTGTTCGTAAAAACTTTTTAAATAACCTGTCGCAGCTCCAGTATAACGATAATGCATAAACTTCAAACCTAATATACTACGTACCTTCCAACCTTTCGAAAGTGCCGTCCATTCATCAATGCCATCCCATCCCATGGAAGGTTTCAAGCCACCAATCGCTTCAAAACATGTACGTCGGTACATTTTTGTTGCACCCCGCACATGATCTTCTGTCGTATTTAATTTCCACTTGACACCATCAGGTTTCTCGTATAAACCTCCCCCTGCAATCCCAAGTGAAGGGTCAGACAAAAATTCTTTTATTAAAGACTCAAAATAATCCGGTTCAAAAGAAACATCCCCATCCAGTTTGACAATAAAATCAAAATTTTCATCGATGGTTTCAAAACCTAAGTAGAACGACTCCACAACACCTTTGCCGCGTTTACGGATATCGTCTCCCTGACGATTGATGAGCTTGATCCAGGGATAATCACTGGTATATTCCCGGATAATCATTTCGGTTTCATCCTTGGAGCCATCATTCACAATCACCCAGCTCAGAGGTTTAATGTACTGGTGAATCATTGATTCGATTGTCAATCGAATAAATTCAGCTTCGTTTTTCACCGGAGAAATAACAATGTAGCTTGTATCTTTCAATTTTTTTCATCCCATTTTCAAAGATCTTTTTGTCAATTATTCCTACAATTTTTTATGGAAATTTTCTGAACGAGTTGCCATTTCTAATCCGAGAATTCGTCCAAGAATTGCTTCCTTTTGTAAAGAACCAATTTGCGAGCTTGACAGTAAATTATTAAATTGAAATTGGTCATATAAACTAGCAGAAACCATTTCGTCTGGTGTTAACAAGCATCTTTTTTCCAACTCTTTAAGCGTTGCCTGCAACCATTTTTCTGTGGGATAAGCTTTCCCAGATGCACCAGCATCCTTTCTGTTCCAGATTGGTTTTCCAGCAATTTTATTTCCAACTCGCCACAACAATTTTTCTCCAGAACTCAACCAGTATGGGAAAAAACGGTTAATATTTGTTAGTTTCATTCTAACCGCTGGCCCACCATCAGCGGTATCAATTTCTGCCAAATCAGGGGCTAACCGTTCTAATATCGATCGAAACAAGCGGGAGTGTGTTCTCCAACGATAATCAATTGAGAAACTGCGAGTGATATTTTCCTTTAAATTAAACGGGAGGATTACACGTTGTTGTCCTAAGACAGAAGCAATGGTAGTCCCGCAGACATGCCTTTCTAACAAAGTACCGATCATATCTAACTTGGTAAAAACCGGCCAATCAGGGTTTCGTTCACCGACAGTTCTTAATCTGGTTAGAATTTCATTGCGTAAAAATAGGCTCCAATGATTTGCATCACTTAAAATTGAAACAGGGGAGGGAATCACGCGAAAGTCCATCAGGCGGTCATAATTCAGTTTAGTATTATTATTTGATAATAAGAACTCATGTTTCCAATAGATCCCTCTATGGAGCTCTCCCCCAAATCCCCATAATGAGACAGCCATCTGTTGAGCTTTTATTGATTGTTCCCGAATAGTGCGACTCATTTTTATGATATCCAGGTGTCCATCCATTTGGCCTAAAACCAGGTCGAACCAGCTTGTTCTTTGAATACCCCAATCATTAGGCAATCTAAAATATTCATAATCCCATTCTTTTTTGTGGCTGATATGCTCCGCGAGAGCAACATCCCGTGAGTCAAGTGGTCCATGTGCGTATGTTTTGAAGGGTATTTTACCGTAATCAGCCAGAGCAGCAATCGTGCGCGAGTCCAGTCCACCAGTCAGGCTGAGCCAGACTTTCCCTTCCTTTTTTAAAATCTGCTTGAGACCACTTGAAAAGCTTTCGATCATACAGTCAACTGACTGGTTCTCAGACAATCGTAATAGATTTTGATCAACCTCAAAGGACCAATAGGTGGACTGATGAACATGGTTTGCTTCTATTTTTAGTACTGTTGCAGGTGGAATCAAATGAACATCTCGCCAAATCGTGTCTCCGAAGGTAGACCCATACAGAATAAAAGCTCTCGCTCCAAAATCGCTGAGATCAGACTGCAATTCACTAGCAACTGCAAGTCCAGAGGTCGAAACAAAAACTTGATCATTCTTTGTCCCATAATAAATTGGTATCATCCCAAATGGGTCAGTAATCACCTTCGTAGCTTTTGCAACATCATCGTAAAGTACAAGAGCAAACTGACCATCCAATCTTGAAAATACTTTATCACCTAACAGCAAGTAATCATCTAGCAATTTGTTCATAGTAGAGTCATCGGAATCATCTGCTGTGTCCAAAACAGTTCCAACAGCGAGCAACCAGGAACCAGTTAGTCCATGTTTGGTATAACCACGATGAAGACTACACGGGGCATTCAATTTGGCAGCCAAACAATGTAAACCATTTGTCCAAATTTCAGGTGTTTCCAGAGATTTAAAACCAGCTACTGATTTTACAAAACGAGTAAATCCTGGTAATTTTATTGATTGTTCGGACGTAGATAATAAAGCAAAAGCTGCCATGATTCTCCAAATATTCCGGTGGAAAAATTTGAGTCTTAATCGATCAGTGCCAGGAGATTTTCTAACCAAATCTCCCATGAAAACCCTTTAACAATCTTCTCACGAATTAATTCCCTATCCCATTTAATTCGATACGCTTGTAAAAGAGCTTCAGTTAATGCTGCTGAATCTCCAGGTGGAATTATTATTCCAGATTGGTCATCTACTACCTCAGCAACACCTCCAACATCGGTGGCAACAACAGGAACGCCACATGCCATTGCCTCAATCACAACACAGGGTAAACCTTCTGAAAAAGAAGGAAGACAAAATACATCTGTTTGTTGATAAACTTTTACGAGTTCATTCTGTGCCATCGGTGGAACGATCTCCAGAGAATCCGATATACCATTTTCCATGGCGATTTGGCGCAATTCGTTAAGTTGTGGCCCATCTCCAACCAATATTATTTTGAGAGGTTTTTCTATCATATCTTTAAACCGGGAAACCGCATCGAGTAGAATATGAAAGCCTTTCATTCTAACGAATCTTCCGACGCCTAAAATTGTAAATGTCCTTCTTTCATCATCTAAAGGAATTAGTTTGAATAATTCAGTATCCACTGCGTTGTGAATGACGAAATTCTTTTGTCCATATAAACCCTTTGTCACACCAACATTTTTCAATGCCTCAGAAACAAAAATCAGACTGGTAACTTTTGAATTTAAGATGTCCCGGGCAGTATTCCAACCAGTGTATTGCTCAGTCCATACGTTTACATCGGTACCATCCGCAATTGACATGATTGGAATATTCAATTGATCTGCAATCATTGCAGCGGCTACACCATCCGGAAGCCAGGACGAAAGGATTAAATCCGGATGAAAGGTCTTTGCTAATTGTTTGACTATTTTTCGTGTCTGCCAAAACAAAAATTGACTCATGCGCCAACCAAAAATTTTTCTCGGTGGGCAAATCCAGCGGGGATAATATACATTTACTCCGTGAAACAGCAGTTCAGCCGGCACTTGAGACTGTAACTTAATCCAATTTATGAATTGATCTGGTTTAGACATCAACTCAGGTGGTGGATTCATAAGTAACGGGCTCACCACCAGCACCTCACAACCAGCCCGTTGAAGCGCAAGCACTCTTTGAAGTGAAAAAATACCTATATTTGGACTACGAGGATTGGGAAATTGTGAGGAGAAATAAAGGATTCGGAGATTTGATCTCATTTTCAATTTTCTTTACTTAATGGAGACATTCGTAGCACGCAATGCCATTTCAGTTGTAAGGACTTTGGCGAGGAACTCACTAATTTCAAATTCATTTTCCTCAGCTTTCGTTACTATTGAATGCAATCCTTGATTGTTGTAAAACGCACCAGAGAGCATCTTATCAGGATCAAACAGTCCTTCTCCTCGAGCGTAATCAAATAGAGCCTTCCTCCCAGCTACTGCTGAGGGACTACCAGTAGGATGAATAAACTCAATTCTTTCTTTGGATTGATGCAATATTTTTTGCTTGATCTTTGCCATTCGTCTTTGTATGATGGGTTC
>SWBZ01001446.1_pt1 | contig 11940 bp, 7 predicted proteins | sample 4693031 | NCBI WGS metagenome assembly SWBZ01 (sample SAMN10267274, study PRJNA491770) | bioreactor metagenome | isolation source: DHS bioreactor inoculated with | place: Japan: off Shimokita Peninsula
TCAGCGATCGCCCGATGCAGCACAAGCGCTTCCTCGACCTGGTGGCCAACCTTGTGCAACGGCGACAGCGACGTCATTGGCTCCTGGAATATCATGGCGATGCGGCCGCCCCGCAGCGAACGCATCTCGGCGCTGTCGTCGTCGAGCGCGGCAATATCGCACTCGTCGTCCGGCTTCAGAGGATCGCGGAACCGGATACGTCCACCGGTAATGCTGGCCACGCGCGGAAGAATGCCAAGTATGGATTGGGCGATGATCGACTTGCCCGAGCCGGACTCGCCGACGAGCGCAACCGTCTTGCCGGCGGGAATGCGGAAGCTCGCATTCTTCACCACCTCCAGGCTGGTATCCTGGATCGCGATCGAGATGCTGAGGTTCTCGACGCGCAGCAGGTCTTTGTTCGCGCTCACGCCCGATTCCCCCGATCGCGCTGTCTTCGCCGTAGTCGCGGCAGCGTAGACGCGCCTTCGATTTTTGCAATACGTCCCGTCGCCGCAGTCTGGCAGGACCTCATGACGAAGCTATTTCATCCGGTGGTCGCAGCGCCAGCCGCTCGCGCCCGCCATCGAAGAAATGCACAGCGCCATGGCCGACGGCATTGCGCAGCGCCTCAACCGGGTCGCGGCCGGCGGCTCGTATCATCAAGATGCGCAGATTGCCGGCATGAGTGACCAGCAGCGACGGCGGTGCCCGATCCAGCTCTTCCAGCAGGCCGAGGATGGCGCGGTCGATATCGGCATAGCTTTCGCCGCCAGGCGGAGCATAGGACCAGCGATCGGCCTTGCGCCGACGCCGCTCCTGGGGAAAGCGCGCCTTGACCTCCAGCGTCGTCAGCCCCTCCCAGTCCCCGAAACCCGCCTCGCGCAGCCGCGTATCGACGCTGAGCGCTTCCTCCGGCAGGCCGAGTGCGTCGCGCACGATCCTGGCCGTTTCGCGGGCGCGTGCGAGCGGTGAGGTCACGATGCGTTCGGGCGCCGGCAGGTGCGGCTGTTTTGCCAGCATCGACCGCAGATGCGCAGCACCCGCCCTGGCCTGCGCGCGGCCTGCGGGCGAAAGCGCGATATCGCTGTGCCCCTGGAAGCGGCCCTGCGCATTCCACGCGGTTTCGCCGTGGCGCATTGCGTAAAACGCGGTTTTGACCATAATTTACTCTGATTGGGCGCCGTTTTGTGGCATTAAATCTGAAAAGATTGGCATTTTCGGCGCAGATTTCATGAAAAACCAATCCCTTTTCGGGGCGATCGTTCGGCAATTGCAGCTTTTGCGCCCGATCCTGTTTGTCCTGACCGTCCTCGTGTTGCAAGCCCTGCTTCATGCCGGCGCGGCGCTGGCACAGACGCCCCAGACGCAAACTGGCGACGAGGCCGCGCTGGAAGCGTTCCTGGAGGCGGCCCGCAAGGACGGCTCCACGGTGATCGTCGTGCGGCCCGGCGGCGAAGACGAGGCGGTCGATCCGCCGATGACGATGGCGTTTTCGAGCAAGAGCCTGCTCGAGGCGCGCACCAACATGCGCCGCATGATAGGCAATTCGCTGATTTTCCTGGACGATCTTCCGAAGTCGCTGAAGGCGGTCAGCCCGGACGGGACCGCCTGGTGGCTGGTCGTCGGACTGGTCACGGCGGTCGGCGGCCTGATTGCCGGGCATTACATGTTTCGCCTGGTCACGCGCTGGGGTCGCGATCATTTCCGCGCACTTTATGACGAAAACGAGCAAAAACGCTCCGGAAAGCTCGCCTATCTGCTGGCGCGGGCGGGCTGGATGCTCTTGAGCGCGACGGTGATGTTCGTCACCGCGATCCTCGTCGCCGTCATCTTCGATTCAGGCCATGAACCCACCCGCGCGACGATTTTCATCGTCGTGTCGACCTTTATCGGCTACCGCGTGTTGCGGAGCGTGGTGTTTTGGAATTTCTTCGCCCCGACATCCCCGGCGCACCGCCTCGTCGATCTCGACGACGCGCAGGCGCAGAGCATGTTCCGGCACTGGGCGATCGCGCTGGCGATCGGCGCGATCATCATCGGACTGTGCCGCTGGATCCAGATTCTGGCGTTGAAGGACGGTCCTTCCGGCGCCGCGATGGACATCGTCAACGCCGACGCGCACAGCCTCGCTTTCATTGTCGGCCTGCTGATCTGCGCGGCCATGCTGGCCCTTCTCGCCATCGTCCACAGGCAGGAGTTGCGGACCATCATCCTGGGCAAGGGCGACCCCGCGCAGAAACCGGCCTGGCTGAAAACCATGGCCTTTCTGGCGGTGCCGCTGCTGCTTCTATATCTGGCGCTGGCCTGGTTCGTCAGTTCGGTGCGCCTGACGCTCGGCCTGCCGGGCGGTTATGTTCCCGTCCTCGCCCCGATCATCGTCTTCGTGGCCGCGATCTTCGCCTACGCGGTCGCCTCCTATCTGATCGAAATCGTCTACGAGCGGCGCGCGGCCGCACATCTCAGGCGCGAGGAGATGAAGCTGCAGGCCGAAAAGCAGGCCTGGGAACGCGCGCAGGCCGCCGACGAGATGATGTCGGAAATGAGCGAGGACATGCGCGACATGATCGAAGAGGGCGGCCAGATGACGGTCATGCGCACCACGCCGGAGCCCTCGACGGCGATTCGACCTTATTTTCCCGCCTTCAAGCCGTTTTTCGAGAACGTGGTCCAGGCCACGATCCTGGTGGTCTCGGCCGGCGAGCTCGCCCGGCTGTGGGGCATCGATATCGGTCGCGAGGGCGGGCATCCGCTCGCCGCCGCGCTCGACATCCTGCTCGCAGTCATCGTGGCGGCTTCCGCGTACCGGACCATCAACGGCTACATCGATCACCGCATCATCGAGGAAGGCGGCACGCTCGACGACCAGCCGAGCAATCCCGGCGAAGGCGACAGCGAGGGCGGCAAGGGCCAGTCACGGCTCGCCACCCTGCTGCCGATCTTCCGCAACGTGCTGATCTCGGCCATCGTCGCCATCGGCGCGATGGTGGTGCTGGCCAATCTCGGCGTCGACATCGGCCCGCTCTTCGCTGGCGCGGGCGTGATCGGCATTGCGATCGGCTTCGGTGCCCAGACCCTGATCCGCGACATCTTTTCCGGCGCGTTCTTCCTGATCGACGACGCCTTCCGCAAAGGCGAATATATCGAGATCGACAATGTGAAGGGCGTGGTTGAAAAGATCTCGATGCGCTCCTTCCAGCTGCGTCATCATCTGGGCGCCGTCCACACGGTGCCCTTCGGCGAGATCCACCAACTCACCAACTATTCCCGCGACTGGGTGATGATGAAGCTGCCGCTGCGGCTGACCTACGACACCGATATCGAAAAGGTGCGCAAGCTGATCAAGAAGCTCGGCCAGCAATTGCTCGACGACGAGGTGGTCGGGCCGCTGTTCCTGCAGCCGCTGAAATCGCAGGGTGTGTACAAGATGGAGGATTCGGCGATGATCGTGCGGGTCAAGTTCATGACCCGGCCCGGCGACCAGTTCGTTACCCGCAAGGTGGTCTATGCCGCGATCCGCGATCTATTCGAGAAGGAAGGCGTGCGCTTCGCCCATCGCGAGGTCACCGTGCGGCTTGCCGACGGCGAAAAGGCGAGCGAATTGAGCCCGGAGCAGAAGGAGGCGATCGCCGGGTCGGTGCGCTCGGCAATCGACGACGAAGACACCGGTGGCAAGAGTGCCGGCAAATCGACCACGCCAGCGCTCTGACCGGCAAGCGCACGACACCATGGCCACGCCCCGCCCGCCGCTCGACACGACGACCCCGTTTGGCCAGCGCCGGCCCGGCTTCACGGCAACGGCGGCGTGGCGTCTGGCCACCGCCGGCCTGCTTTCGCCCGCGGCCCGGCGCCTCGTGCGCAAGCGTCTCGCCGGCCGCTTTGCCGGCCCGTTCGATGTCGAGCTGGCGGGGCTGAAGCTGCGCGCCTATCCGACGGAAAACCGCGACGACCGCATCCTGCTCGGTCGCGGAACGATGCCGGAGCCGGCCGAGCTGGCGCTGATTGCCCCCCGGCTCGCGCCGGGCATGGTGTTCGTCGACATCGGCGCCAATATCGGCACCTATGCGCTGTTGGTGGCAGGAACCGCCGGGCCGACCGGGCGGGTGCTCGCCTTCGAGCCGCATCCGCGCACCTTCGCCAAGCTCGCCTTCAATGTCGCGGCCAACGCCAACCACACCATCGCCGCCCGAAACCTCGCAATCGCCGAAACGGCCGGCACGATGACGCTCCATAGCGACGGCGGCGGCAATATCGGCCATGCCTCGCTGCTGGCCGAAGCCGCCGGCACGGTGCGCGCCGGACACGAGGTCGCGGTCCGGCCGCTCGCCGCCGAAATCGCCGACCAGGGGCTTACGCGGATCGATCTCCTGAAGATCGACGTCGAGGGTTTCGAGGACCGTGCCCTGTTGCCGTTTTTCGACCAGGCCGAACCGTCGCTGTGGCCGGCCGCCATCCTGATCGAAACCGTGCTGTCGAAATTGTGGCGCACGGATTGCCTCGCCGTCCTGGCGCACCGCGGTTATGTCGTGGCCGGCGAGACTGCGGAGAACGTGCTTCTTGCCCGGTAGCGCGCGAGCCGCGTCGCCCCGTCAGGCCTTCCGGTAAAACACGTCGCCGACGACAAAGCCGTCCAGCCCGGTGTCGCGGGCATACCGCACCAGGTCGCTCATCCGGTTGATGAAGCCCTTGCCGGAAAAATTGAGCGAGGTGTTGCACAACACCCCGTAGCCGGTTGCCGCCTTGAACGCCGTCAGCAGCGCGTGGATCTGCGGGTTCTGGGCCTGCGTCACCGTCTGGGCGCGCGCCGAGCCGTCGACATGCGTCACCGCCTTCAGCGCGTCGGTGGTCACGGTCTGGAAGAAAAGCATATGCGGGCTCGGCCCGTGATGGCCGAAATGGCGGTCGAGTTCCTCTTCCAGAAGGATCGGCGCGATCGGCCGAAAACCTTCGCGCTGCTTGATGGCGTTGAGACGCGTGTGGGTCTCGGCCGAAAAGGGAGCGGCGATCAGCGAGCGGTTGCCGAGCGCGCGCGGTCCGATCTCGTAGCGCCCCTGCACCCAGGCAAAGACCGCCCCCGCCTTCAGCCGCGCGGCGAGTTCACCATCGTCGCGGGCGACGGCCTCGAAACCGGACAGATCGGCCTCGTCGTGCACGAAATCCTCGCCCGCATAGGCGTCCCAGGCGATCTTGGCGTTGCCGGTGTAGCGATACTGGGCGTCGGCCGCCGTGCCGATCGCGGACCCGGAATCGTTGGTACAGGGCTGGACGAAGACGCCGGCGAACAGGCCGGAGCCGATCCAGGCGCTGTTCCAGTCGCAATTGAGCCCGCAGCCGCCCGACACCAGCAGCGGCAGGCCCTCGGTCATCTCGCGGCGCGCAAACGCGGCGAAGCGCTCGAACACGGCATCCTGGAACCGGCGGGCGAGATTGCGGAACGCCTGGCTGTCGAGGCCGATATTGAAGAACGGCGTGTCGGTGAAATCGGCCTTGCGCAACGGCGCGGCGACCGCGTCCCAGGCGATCAGCCGTTCCATCAGCGCGCGCTCCTCGGCCGCTTCCGGCGTGTCGTGTCCGTACCCGGCGATCGCCATCAGCTTGCCGGCGTCCTCGCGCCGCGATTTGCGCGCATCGACCGGCAGTTTCGGATCGGCGAGCCCGTAGAGAAAGCCGTATTTGTGGCCGGGGCCAGACATTGGCGTGCCGAGCCTTCTCACCCCGAGCTTTTCGTCGATCCGGTAGAAGCTGCCGATCACGCCTTCCCAGACCAGCGCATAGCACGGCTGGCCCTGCGGAAAGGGCGACATCGCATAGCTGCCGACAATATGGGAGCGTTCGTGCGAGGAAGAAAAATAGCGAACGTCGCGGCCCTGGAAACGATGCGGCCGGTCGATGATGCCGGCCTCCGTTTCGCCGAAATAGCCCGCCCCGATCGGATCGGCCATCGGCCGGAAGGAGCGCAGCCAGCCGGATACGGCCAAGACGTCGGGTACGTTGTCGGCCAGCGACAGTCCGTGCAGCATCAGTTCCGGCGTGATCGGCCCGTAGCGCGGCCCGGAATCCTTTTCCGCCTCGATCGAGAAGGCGAGCCGCCCGTCCTCCAACAGCGCGACATGGCCGTCATGGCCGGGCTTGTAGGCAAAGATTTTCATGAAGGCTCCGAACTGCGGGAGAACGAGACGGCTGCGGCGAACCAACCCCCTGTCCTTACCCGATCATCGTTCGGCATGAAACCGCTCCCGGCGCTCAAGAGCGCCGGGAGCGTCTGCGAGGCTACTCCGCCGCCTCGACGAACTTCTTGGGCGTATAGTTGAGCACCGGCCCGAGCCAGCGCTCCACGGTCGCGACCTCCATGCCCTTCCGGGCGGCATAGTCCTCGACCTGGTCGCGCTCGACCTTGGCAACACCGAAATAGTAGCTGTCTGGATGGGACAGATAGAGCCCGGAGACGGACGAGCCCGGCCACATGGCGAAACTCTCGGTGAGCTTCACCCCGATTTTCGCCTCGGCGTCGAGCAGGCCGAACAAGGTAGCCTTTTCGGTATGGTCGGGCTGGGCCGGATAGCCGGGCGCCGGCCGGATGCCGTCATAGGGCTCGCCGATCAGCTCTTCCGGCGTAAAGGTCTCGCCCGCGCCGTACCCCCAGAATTCCTTGCGCACACACTCGTGCATGCGTTCGGCGAAGGCCTCGGCGAAGCGATCGGCCAGCGCCTTGACCATGATCGAGGCATAGTCGTCATTGGCCCGCTCGAAACGCTCGGCAATCGCGATCTCCTCGATGCCGGCCGTCACCACGAAGCCGCCGATATAGTCCGGTTTGCCGCTTTCGACCGGTGCGACGAAATCGGCAAGCGCCAGGTTCGGCTTGCCGTCGCGGCGGGTCAGCTGCTGGCGCAGCGTGTAGAACGTCGCCAGTTCCTTGTCGCGGCTATCGTCGGCAAACAGGCGGATGTCGTCGCCGACCGCGTTGGCGGGCCAGAAACCGATCGTCGCCTTGGGCACGAACCATTTTTCGTCGATGATCTTTTTCAGCATTTGCTGGGCGTCGTCGAAGAGCTGGCGCGCGGCCTCGCCCTGCTTTTCGTCCTGCAGGATCTTGGGATAGCGCCCCTTCATCTCCCAGGTCTGGAAGAACGGCGTCCAGTCGATATAACGCGACAGCTCCTCCAGGTCCCAGTTGTCGAAGACGCGCGTGCCGGTGAAGGACGGCGCCGGCGGCTCGTAGCCGGCCCAGTCGGGCTTGAACGTGTTGGCGCGCGCCGCCGCCAGCGGCAGCCGGCGCTTTTCGGCCTCGTTGCGCTCGTGCGCGGCCGCCACCTTCTTGTATTCGGCCTGCACGGTCTCGACATAGGAGGCGCGGGTTTCCGGCGACAGCAGGCTCGACACCACGCCGACGGCGCGGCTGGCATCGGTGACGTAGACGGCCTGTCCGCGATCATATTGCGGATGGATCTTGACCGCCGTGTGCACGCGGCTGGTCGTGGCGCCGCCGATCAGCAGCGGAACGTCGAAACCTTCGCGCTCCATCTCCGCCGCGACATGCGCCATTTCGTCCAGCGAAGGCGTGATCAGGCCGGACAGGCCGATAATGTCGACCTTTTCCTCGCGCGCGGTCTGCAGGATCTTGGTTGCCGGCACCATCACGCCGAGATCGATGATCTCGTAATTGTTGCAGGCCAGCACGACGCCGACAATGTTCTTGCCGATATCGTGCACGTCGCCCTTGACCGTAGCCAAGAGCACCTTGCCGGCATTCTTGCTTTCGTCGCCGCTCTCGCGCTTCTCGGCTTCCATATAGGGCAGCAGATGGGCGACCGCCTGCTTCATGACGCGGGCCGACTTGACCACCTGCGGCAGGAACATCTTGCCGGCGCCGAACAGGTCGCCGACCACGTTCATGCCGGCCATCAGCGGCCCCTCGATGACGTGCAGCGGCCGCTCCGCCTTGGCCCTGGCCTCTTCGGTGTCGTCCACCACATATTCGGTGATGCCGTTGACGAGCGCGTGTTCGAGCCGCTTTTCGACCGGCCATTCGCGCCAGGACAGGTCCTTTTCCCGGGCCGCCTTGCCGCCGGTTCCGCGGAAGCGCTCGGCAAGGTCGAGCAGGCGCTCCGTCGCGCTCCCCTCGCCTTTCGGCGTCCGGTTCAGCACCACGTCCTCGCAGGCCTCGCGCAATTCGGCGTCGATCGTGTCGTAGACGGCGAGCTGGCCGGCATTGACGATGCCCATATCCATGCCCGCCTGGATGGCGTGATAGAGGAACACCGCGTGCATCGCCTCGCGCACGGGCTCGTTGCCGCGGAAGGAAAACGACAGGTTGGACACCCCGCCCGACACGTGGACATGCGGCAGGGTGCGGGTGATCTCGCGCGTCGCCTCGATGAAGTCGACGCCGTAATTGTCGTGCTCCTCGATACCGGTGGCGACCGCGAAAATATTCGGATCGAAAATGATGTCCTGCGGCGGGAAGCCGACCTTTTCGGTCAAAATCTTGTAGGCGCGGGTGCAGATCTCGACCTTGCGCTCTTTGGTATCGGCCTGGCCGGTTTCGTCGAAGGCCATCACCACGACCGCCGCGCCATAGGCCCGGCACAGCCGCGCCTGCTTGAGAAAGGCCTCCTCGCCTTCCTTGAGCGAGATCGAATTGACCACCGCCTTGCCCTGCACGCATTGCAGGCCGGCCTCGATCACCTCCCATTTGGAGGAATCGATCATCACCGGCACCCGCGCGATGTCGGGCTCCGAAGCGACCAGATTGAGATAGTCGACGATGACCGCCTTCGAATCGATCAGCCCCTCGTCCATGTTGATGTCGATCACCTGGGCGCCGTTTTCGACCTGGTCGCGGGCAACTTCGAGGGCGGCGGCGTAATCGCCGGCGGTGATCAGCTTGCGAAAGCGCGCCGAGCCGGTGACGTTGGTGCGCTCGCCGATATTCACGAACGGAATGTCGTCGGTCAGCACGAATGGCTCAAGCCCCGAAAGGCGCATGCGCGGTTCGATGTCCGGCAACGTGCGCGGCGCATGTTTGGAAACCGCCTCCGCGATGGCGCGGATATGCTCCGGCGTCGACCCGCAGCAGCCGCCGACGACATTGACCAGCCCCTCGCGGGCGAACGCCTCGACCTGTTCGGCCATGAATTCCGGGCTTTCGTCATATTCGCCGAACGCGTTCGGCAGGCCGGCATTGGGATAGGCGCAGGTAAAGGTGTCGGCGACGCTCGAAATCTCGGCCAGATGCGGACGCATCTGCTCAGCGCCGAGCGCGCAGTTCAGCCCGACCGTGAACGGTTTGGCATGGCAGATCGAGTGCCAGAACGCCGTCGGCGTCTGGCCGGACAGGGTACGCCCGGAAAGGTCGGTGATCGTGCCCGAAATCATGATCGGCAGCTCGATCTCCTTTTCGGCGAACACTTCCAGCGCGGCGAAGATCGCCGCCTTGGCGTTCAGCGTATCGAAGATCGTCTCGATCAGGACGATGTCGGCGCCGCCGTCGATCAGGCCGCGCAGCTGATCGGCATAGGCGATCCTGAGATCGTCGAAGGTGACGGCGCGGAAACCGGGATTGTTGACGTCGGGCGATATCGAGGCCGTGCGGTTGGTCGGTCCGAGCGCGCCGGCGACGAAACGGCGGCGACCGTCCTTCTTCTGGGCGCGGATCGCGGCGCGGCGCGCCAGCCGGGCGCCGTCGCGGTTGAGTTCGTAGACCATCGCCTCCATGCCGTAATCGGCCTGGGCGATCGAGGTGGAGGAAAACGTGTTGGTCTCCAGGATGTCGGCGCCGGCAAGCGCGTATTCGAGGTGAATGTCCTCGATCGCCTTGGGCTGTGACAGGATCAGGAGATCGTTGTTGCCCTGCTGGTGGCAGGCGCATCCGGCGAACTTCTCGCCGCGATAATCGTCCTCGCCGAAGCCGAGGGCCTGAATGCGCGTCCCCATCGCGCCGTCGAGAACGAGAATGCGTTCGCGCGCCGCTTGTTCGAGCGCGGTGCGAATTTCCTTGCCGTCCGGCTTATCCGCAACCGGGCCGAACAGCTCATCAAGGCTGGAAGCCATAAAATATACTCGCGTGATCGTGTTCTGGAACTCCCTCCATGGTCACATAAGGATATCTTTATGTCAACATGACGTCGCAATCGGATGCGATACCTGTCGCATTCACGAACATAGCGCGCGGTGTCGCGCGCACGAGGAAGCGCGCGCGACGCGACGGGCCGCAGGCGGAGCGTCCGGGCGGCCGCCCGGCGCCCCTAAGGCGGACCGAGGCCCGCCGGCGGCGGCTCAGTCGCCGTGCATCTTGCCACCGCCCATGCCGGTGACTTCGAACATCGCCTCGGCCGCACCGGCCTTTTCGAAAATCATCCGGACCGCGAAGCTCTCGCCCTCCTCCGGCTGCGCGCCGAGCCCCATGAACATGAGGTGGAACGAGCCGGGCTTCAGCGTCACGGTCTCGCCGGCCGGGATCGCCATCCCGTCCGCCAGCGGGCGCATGGTCATCACGCCCTTGTCGTCGACCGACATCTCGTGGATCTCGCCACGTTCGGCGATCTCGGTTTCGACGGCGACCAGCCGGTCGTCGGCACCGCCTTCATTGCGAATGACAACGAAGCCGCCGGCTACTTTTGCGCCGGCCGGCGCAGCCCGTGACCAGCCATGTTCGACGACGATGTCGCCGGCCCTGATCTCGGACGCCATGATCGGGAACGCGCTCGCCACGAGCAGCGCGAAGGTGAGAACGGCAACACCGAGCCTTTCCTCGAAACTGGCGAGGAAGGACGGTTGCGGACGGAAGGAACGCGCGAAAGCCGCGCTAAGAATAGTTGACATGATGGTCTCCAGAAACAGGCGTCAGCCGGGGTCTGCCCGGCGGCAAATCCAAAACGGGACCGTCAATAACGGTCCGGATCAGCCCGACAGTGGCGGTGCGCGCGGCCTGCCCGGTTCGCCGCGCCCGCGTGTTGGAGAAAGGACGGGATGATAGGTGGCGACCGCCACTTCGCCGACCAGGCCCGGGCGGAGCGCGGCTGCGTGCGCGACAGTCGCCATGGCCGGCGCGAACATGGAACACGATGCCAGGCAGCAGTTCGGCAGTTGATGACCGCCAGCCCCGTTTTCGTCCGGATCGCCGACACTGTTGCCGATACACAGCGGGTTGCCGAACGCGTCGAGCGCAAGCGGAGCGGCGTTGGCGCCGCCGGCGAAGCCGGCCAGCGCGGCCTGCAGCACAAGGAAGGCCGTCGCAACTATGGCGATCCAGGATCGCGTCCAGTGTGGCCGACTTTGCACGTTGTTTGCCTTTTCCGTTTCGATCCCACTCATACCAGCGTCGCCGATCTGGAGAAATCGCAAATGCGCGCCTGCGGCAATTCGGACATTGGCTTATGCCCCGCGCCTGTGCCAATCGATTGACCCGCGCAGCCGCTTGCCTCGCCGCGCAGCCTATACCAAGTGCCGGATCGATGCACCGTGCGAACGCCCACGAATGGCCCGCGCGCGATCGCTTATCATGAGGCCATAATGAGCAGAGTGGCAGATTGCCCGGCCGCGCCCCAGGCGCCGCCACAAACGTCCGCATGGCGGCGGGAAATCCGCGCCACGCTGGCGCTTGCCTGGCCGATGGTCATGACCAATCTCGGCCAGAACGCCATGACGGCCACCGACATCATCATGATGGGGCGCCTCGGCCCGGTCACGCTGGGCGCCGGCACGCTCGGCTGGTCGCTCTACTTCGCACCGATGATCTTTGGCCTCGGCCTGATCCTGGCGACGGCGCCGATGATCTTGATACGTCGATCTGGCCGCCGCCATTCGGTACGCGACGTACGCCGCACGGTGCGCCAGGGCCTGTGGATCGCAACGCTGGTCGCGGTGCCGATCTGGGTGTTTTTGTGGTTTGCCGAACCGCTGCTGTTGCTGATGGGCCAGCAGAAGGAACTGGCCAGCGAAGCCGGCCGCTACATGGTG
>SWBZ01001328.1_pt1 | contig 11890 bp, 9 predicted proteins | sample 4693031 | NCBI WGS metagenome assembly SWBZ01 (sample SAMN10267274, study PRJNA491770) | bioreactor metagenome | isolation source: DHS bioreactor inoculated with | place: Japan: off Shimokita Peninsula
AAACAGGCCGTATACGACCGCGCCTTCCGGACGTTCGGCATAGATGTCGCGGATCGTCGCGAAGGTCGCGACCAGCATGGCCGACGCGCCGGTCGCCTGGAGAACCCGAAAGGTGACGAAAAGCGTCGCGGTGGAGACCGAGGCCATCCCGACGGAAGCGGCGATGAACAGCCCTGCCCCGCACAGCAGAACCGGACGACGCCCGACGCGGTCCGACAAGGGCCCGAAGACCACCTGCCCGACGCCAAGCATCACCATATAGAGGCTGAGCGTCAGTTGAATCACCAGCGGCGTGGTGTCCAGCACGCCGGGCATCGCCGGAACGACGGGAAGATAGATGTCCATTGCCAGCGAGGCCAGGACATCGAAGGGCGCCATCAGCAGCAGGGTCGACGGCAGCGCATAGGCCCATTTTGGGCGTGTTGTGGTCATGACGAAACATCCGCTCGAAAGGAAAACGAACGGCGTCCACGCGTCAGGGACCGGCTGGAACGAGACGGACGGAGCGCCGCAGCAACAAGGAGAGTTGCTGCGGCCTATCTGTCTGCTGAAATGACGCTTCCCATGCCTACCCGCCAGAACATAGCTGATGGGCAGTGCCTTATCCGACCCGTTTCCGCTTGGCAACTTCGTTGCCGCAAAAGCGCCGGGCGCATCGCCCGCCCCGGTCCGGTGGAACGAAACGGCGCCGGCTTGACGCCTCAGCGCGGCGGCTGGCGCTCGAGCACGGCGTAGAAATCCTCGAAGATCGCGTCCCGGTTGATGTCGAACGCTTCCAGCATCGCATGCCGCCCGCCGGGATGGCGCCAGTAAAGCTCCTCGTCGAGGACGGGGGATGTCGTCAGCGTGGTGGCGACGTAGCCTGGGTCGAACAGCCAGGCGATGTTGATCACGTCCCAGATCACCCAGGTCTTGGTCTGCGCCTCGCTGATCGCGAACATCTCGTGCAGCGGATTGTGGGTGTAGAGATGGAAGAGATAATCGCCGATGGCGCCCCGACCTTTGACGAAGCGCTCCATCTCCGGCAGCGAGATCTTCAGCTGCGCGCCGACATGGTAGCCCGGCAGGTAGACATGCGGCACGCCGCAATCGAACAACAGCCGCGAGGCCAGCCGGTCCTGCACCAGATTGAGCGACGGCTTGTTGGAAAACGGCGCGTGGGAGGGAAAGCCCGAGGTCCACACCACCACGATGTTTTCGATGATGTCGGGCGCCATCAGCAGGGCCGAGGCGACATTGGTCAACGCCCCCATCGCGGCGACATAGAGCGGCCCCTCGCCCTTGGCGCGCGCGCGCTCGACAATGAACCGCGCCGCCGGCGTGTCGAGCGGTTCCTCCAGGCTGGTCAGATAGCCGGGCGAGCCGCGAAACGCCTTGCCGGCGGCCGGCAAATGGCATTTGTCGAACACGCGCAGGATTTCCTGATAGGAGAGCTCCGCGCCCTCCTCCGGTCCTACGAAGCGGATGTCCTCGGCCCGCCGCCCTGCCGCGACCACCCGTTCGGCCCAGCCGCCGAGCCCGCCCATGAAGCGCTCCTCCTCGGCGTCCTTGGGCCCGCCGGCGCGCACGATTTCGGTGCTGCGGATCAGCCCGTCGCGATGATGCGCGAAGGAAAACGGCACCGCGGTGACCCCTTCCAGATCGAGCCGCTTGGGAGAAAGCAGCGCCCAGGCCAGCGCGTACTGGTCGTCGATCTCGTTGGCCGCGTCGGTGTCGATGATGACCCGCGGCCGCGCCGCGGGTCGTCCCAGACGCTCTCTCACCAGTTCGGGAGAAAGAGTGGGGAAGCGCTCCAGAATCGAAGCCGGTGTCGTCATGATGGTCATGTCCTCAATTTCCGAAACCCTTGCCGAACGCCTCTTCCTTGATGAAGCGCTCCGACAGGATGAGCAGGATGATCCCCGGCAGGGTGACGATCAGCGTGATGCCGGCGGCCGAGGCATCGAGCGTGCCGCCGGAGATCTTGGAAAACAGCAGCGTCGGCAGCGTGACGATCTGGCCCTGGCCGAGGAAAAAGGTCAGGAGGAAGATGTTGGTCGACACCAGGAAGGTGAACAGCGCCCCCGCGACCACGCCCGGCAGCAGCATCGGCAGCGTCACGCGCCACAGGATCTGCCGGCGATTGGCGCCCAGGATCATCGCCTGTTCCTCGAAATCCCGGCCCAGCCCCTGATAGACCGCGGTCAGCATGCGCACCATGTAGGGAATGGTCGGGATCAAATGGGCGATGATGATGCCGACATAGCTGCCGGCCAGGCCGAGCCGGATGAAGATCATCAACAGCGCGATGCCGATGGCGGCCTCCGGCACGATTAGCGGCAGGGACAGGAAGAACTCGAACGCGCTCTTGCCGCGAAAGCGCTCCCGCGCCAGAACCCTGGCCGCGGGCAGACAGATCGCCAGGCAGATCACCGTGACGACGCTGCCGATGAAAACGGTATTGACCGTCGCCTCCCAGACCCGCGAATAGGGCGAGAACACATAGTCCCAGGCGAGCGGCAGCATCGACTTGTCGCGCTGCTCCAGCCACCAGGTCGACGGCAGCAGGTCCGGCCAGGCCCAGCGGAATGCGAAACTCTGGATCAGCAGCGGAATGAACGGCCCCAGAATGAACCCGGCGATCACGATCAGATAGAATTTCTGAAACGGCGACAGGCGCTCCGACAGGCTCTGCACGTTTTTGAAGGCCATCTCAGTTCCGCCCCATATTCATCTCGTAGCGCCGGTAGGCGGCCAGATAGGCGAAAAGGATGACCCCGGAGACGAGGCCGATCGACACCACCGTCGCCATGCCCTGAAGCTGCAGCGTGTAGTCGGCGTCGTTGAAATAGCGCCACGCCACCACCGGCAGTGTGTCGGGAAAGCCGCCGCCGAGGATGAAGGGCGCTTCGAAGGCGCCGACATTGAAGGCGAAGCAGATCAGCGTCGAGGACACGATGCCGGGCAGGATCTGCGGCAGGGTCACGCGGAAGAAGATCGTCTTGCGGTCGGCCCCCAGGATCGCAGCCGCCTCTTCCGTCTCGCGCCCGATACCCAGCAACACCGCATAAACGGCAAGCGTGATGAAGGGCACCTGTTTCCACACATAAACGGCGATGATGCCCCAGCCGTAATGGGTCTTCAGGATCTGCGGAAACTGGCCCGGATCGTCGATCAGCCCGGCAAAGGCGGCGAGCCTCGACAACATGCCGCCATTGCTCAGCATCAAGACGGCGAGCGCGATGCCGACCGTATAGGGGATCATCAGCGGCAGCTTGTAGAGATATTTGTAGAAGGTCTTGCCGGGAAACGCCTTGATCAGCGCCAGCGCGAGCAGCACCGCCAGCACCAGCGCGATCACCGTCGACACCGTGGCGTAATAAAGCGTCAGACCGAGCGACCACCAGAACGAAGCCGACGACCACAGCGCCCCGAAATAGGAAAAATCGGGAAATGTGTTGACGCCGAACCAGGGCGCAAAGCCGAGCGACTGCAGCACCGCCAGCACCAGCGCCCCGCCGAACAGCACGAACAGCACCGCCAGGATCGGCGTCAGTTGCAGGATGACGCGCAGCCGCTCCCGTCTGCGCATCGTCTCGTGTCGTGCCTGTGTCACCGTGACCTCCGGGCGCGGGCAGCCGCCGCCGCGCGATGCGGCGGCGGCGACACCGTTACTTGCTCAGGTTTTCCGCCGCGCGCGCGACGATGTCGGCGATCGGCGCGTCGCTGCCGCGCTCGATATAGTCCAGCCAGGTCGCCTCGATCACGTCGACCAGCGTGGCGTTGGTGTCGGGGGCGGTGTTGGCGTCGAGTTCGGCCGGGTCCACGCCGACATGGCCGGGCGAGGCCTCGGCAAGCGCGGCCGCGTCTTCATCCGACAGTTTCCAGGGGTCGATGCCGGCCGGCATGCCGACATTCTTCAGCTTCGAGACCTGCGAATCGACCGAGGTCATGTAGTTGACCAGCACCAGCGCGGCGGCCGGGTTCGGCGCGTTCGCCGGGATCGCCAGATAGTTCTTGTTCTTGATCATGTTGCCCTTGGGAAAGATGAACTCCTGGGCCTGTTCGGGATAGGTGCCCGTCGCAAGGCCGGTCGCCACGGCGTAAAGGCCGAACTTGCAGTTGAAGTTCACCTCGCCGTTGAGGAACAGCCCGTCCAGCGCGGCATTGTCTTCGGGATAACGCGGCTTGCCGCCATTGGCGTCCAGAAGCAGCGGCTCCAGCCCCTTGAGGTATTCCAGACCCGGCGTGATCAGGCGGGCGAGTTCGGCGGCGCCGATCTCGTCGAGCGAGGACTGGAAGGCTTCCGCGCCGTTGCCGTCCGGATTATGCGCGTAGATCGCGGCCTGGACGAACGTGTTGCCGAGATAATGCGGCGGCTTGATATAGGTGAACTTGCCCGGATTCTTCTCCAGATAGGCGCGCAGTTCCTCAAAGGTCGACGGCACGTCGCCGGCCTCGACCCGGGCCGCATTGACCGCGCACACATATTGCTCGCCGGACCACGGCATTTCCTTGCCCTCGGTCTCGACGCCGAAATCCCGGAAATTGAGCAGCGAGCGGCTGTCGGACTGATCCCACTCGATGTTGACCGCGTTCGGCAGCAATTGCGCGAAGCTGCCGAACAGCGCGTCCTGGCGCTTCAGGGTGGCGAAATTCTCGCCGTTCAGCCAGATCGCGTCGACGCTGCCCTCTCCGACGCCCTTGCCGGAGTTCTTCTCCGCCAGCACGAGATCGATGGCGTCCTTGGTGCTGGTGATGCGCACGGGATTGAGCTTCACGCCCTCCGCCTCGAGCGCCGGCGCGACCACGCGGTCCATCCACACGTTCAAGACGTCGTTGCCGCCCCAATAATAGAGATTGACGGTCCCTTCCTCCTTGGCCCGCGCCTGGACTTTGTCCCAGCCGGCCGATGCGTCCAGGAACGCGTCGCGGAACTGCTGGGCCTGTTCATCGGCAAAGGCCGCTGTGCCGTACATCACGAGCGCGGCGGCAAGATATTTTGGGGTCGATCGCATTGTTTCCTCCCGTTGGTGCGGTCAAGTCTCGGTTTGGTTCGTTCGCCTGGGCATCAGCCAGATCCGGTCCGGCGCAATGTCGAGCCACACGGTGCTGCCGACCTCGACAAGCCGGCGCGACTGCTCGCTGACGGACAGCCGCGCCTCGCCGCACGCCACCGTGTAGTTCACGTTGGCGCCGAAGAAGTCGCGCGCCACGATCTCGCCGGACAGCGCCTGATGGGTCGCCGCGTCGGGCCGGTCGAGCATGTCGATCGCCTCCTCGCGCAGCACCACGTCGATCTCCTCGCCGGTCCGCAAATCCGCGCGCGGCGAGACCTTGAGCGTGCCGAAGGCGGTTTCCGCGCGGTCGGGCGCGGCAAGCCGGGCGGCAAACAGGTTGCTCGCTCCCATGAAATCGGCAACGTCGAGGGGGCGCGGCTGTCGGTAAAGCGTGTCGGGCGTGTCGTACTGGGCAAGATGCCCGTCGAAGATCACCGCCACCCGGTCGGCCAGTTCCATCGCCTCGACCTGGTCGTGGGTGACAAAGATCGTGGTGATGCCGAAACGCTGCTGGAGATCGCGAATGAACCGCCGCATCTCGCCCCTGAGCTTGGTGTCGAGATTGGCCAGCGGCTCGTCCATCATCAACACGGACGGCTTGGTGATCAGCGTGCGCGCGATCGCCACCCGCTGCATCTGGCCGCCGGAAAGCTGGGCGGGAAACCGGTGCCGAAACCCGCTCAACTGAACGACGTCGAGAATTTCGGCGAGCCGTTCTTCGATTTCTGCCTTGGGCACCTTGCGCACGCTCAGTCCGAAGGCGACGTTTTTTTCCACCGTCATGTGCGGAAACAGCGCATAGCGCTGAAACACCATGCCGACATTGCGGTCCTGAACCGGCAGATGCGACACGTCCTGATCGTCGAACATGATCTCGCCGCTGGTCGGCGCCTCAAGCCCCGCGACCATGCGCAACGTGGTGGTCTTGCCGCAGCCCGAGGGCCCGAGCAGAGCGACCAACTCACCGGATTCGATCGTCAGATCGATATTCTCGATGGCGGTGAAGGTGCCAAAGACCTTACGCACACCGCTGAGCTGCACCTTCGTCAAGCGCCGGTCTCCTCCCTGGCCCTACCGCATCCAACCAATTTGTTAATACAAATTAATTCTAATCACGCGACTGTGTCAACCGGGTTCGGGCATTTCCCGAGGCGGCTGACAAACTGTTTTCAGGCCGGCAAACCGTTGTGAGCGCGGATAGGCCTGAGCCGCGCGAGCGCGCCCCAGGCGGCGAACTCTTCGAACACCTGCGCCCAGCATCCCGCAACGAGCACGAAATGATGTTCGAGCCCGTGTTCCATGACCGTTGTGACGACGTCGCGAGCGCTGAGCGGCCTGTCCGACGCGGGCGCGGCGAAACTGCCCACCCATCCTCGACAGCCGGTAAAGCCGCTCTCCGGCGCGCCGTGCACGGCAGCCTCGAGCGCGAACAGGGCCTGACCGTCTCGCGCGACGCGCAGGATCGTCACCGGACCCTCGGCGAACTGGTAGTCGGCGATCGCGCCGAAACACGGGCCCGCCTCGGTCCCGCGCCCGATCATCGGATGGTTGATCCACGCCGGGCGCTGCTTGGCCATGTAAAGCGGCCCGCCGCCGCCATGCCACATCAGGATGCGGTCGGCGTCGAGATCGGGCGATGTCATGTCGAGCAGGCAGCCCACCCGCCCCGTCGCGGCGGAAACCGCGAGCTGGGTCACCGCGCCGAGCACGTCGCCCTCGGATGCGACCGGCAGATTGTCGACCTCTTCCAGCCAGCTGAAGGCCGCGCCCGGATGCATGCCCGGTGCCTCCTGCAGCGCCGGCCAGTCCGACACCGCCAGCGCATCGTAGTCTCCGTCGCGGGCGATCGCGCGCAGCGCCAGCACGGCGCGCGCGGTGAGCGCCATCTGTTTATCAGACACACCGCGAATATCGGCCGCCGCCGCCATGCGCGAGACCTCCTCGGCGACGGCGCCCTCGCCCGCCGCGGCCATGCCGGCCGTCATGCGATGCATATCGATATGGTCGACATCGACCCCGAGTTCCACCTTCAGCGTGTTGGTGGAAACGTCCATATTGTAGAAAGTCGGCGCCAGCCCGCCGACGACGCCGATGCGCGCCGTCCGCAGCGCCGCGCGTGCCGACAGCGCCCTGATCGTCTGGCCGAGCCGGGACTGGAGGGCCGGATCGCCGGGCGCGCCGAAATACCATTGCACCGGAGCGCGGGCGAGGTCGCGCACCCCGCGCGCAATCGACATGCTCATATTAAGCGACACGAAATTGTTGAGCTGGATATCGCCTTCGTGGCCCGGTTCCGGCGTCGCCCACACGCCCATCGGCACGCCCGCCACGGCGATCTGGCGCGCGACGTCGCCCATCGTGAAGCCGCCATGCAGCAGGAGCAGGAACTCGGCCCCCTCCTTCAGGCAGTGGTCGACCGCCGCCTGGGCGGCGCGGCCGTCCATCGGTATCTCCGGCGCGACGACCAGGCGCGCGCCGAGCGCGTCCAGAAACGGCTCAAGCATGGCAACGGCCTCGGTGAAGACGCCGTGCCGCTCCGGAAAATAGCTGGGCAGCGACGCCCGGATCAGACCAACGGTTATCGGCATTGCAAACGAGCTTCCCTGTGGAACGGCCTCATGAACCCGCGCCGGTGCCGCGGGCCAGGCGGCGATGAAACGGGCAGAGTGAGCGGCATCGCCGAAACCATGAAATCAAAACCGCGTTAGCTGAGCTGTTCCTGGCGCCGGCTGCCGCCGAGATTGAAGGTGATCGGCGTGTTGCGAAAAACCTCTTCGAAAAACACCGTGCCCTGCTCGTCGTCGAAGGCAGTGCAAGCCTGGACCAAGAGCGGCGTCTGGACCGGCACCTTCAGGAAGCTCCCGATTTCGTCGGACGCGACGCAGGAGCGGATCGTCTCGCAGGCGCGGCTCCACTCCAGGCCGAAACGGCCGGACAGGACCCGCAGGATCGACTGGTCCTGCCCGGTTTCGGGAAAATCCTCTTTAGAGATGCCTGCCACCCGCGCGGTGGGCAGCCAGGTATTGACCAGCATTTTGGGTTCGCCGTCGACGGTGCGCAGCCTGCGGATGCACACCACCGCATTGCCCAGCATGTCGCTGATCGCCTCGGGCGCGTCGCCGTCGAAAAACGTGATGTCGATAAATCTGGCGCCGGGCTCGCGGCCCTCTTTCAGCACCGAATCCGTGAACGAGGTCAGGCATGTGCTCGACGGCGGCGACAAGGTGTCGACCAGATAGCCGCTGCCCTGGCGCGCGACGAGATAGCCTTCGCTGACCAGCATGTCGAGCGAGCGGCGCACGGTGACCCGGCTGACGTCGAACGTGGTGGCGAGCGCGTCCTCGGTCGGCAGGCGCGTGCCGACCGAATAATAGCCCTCCTGCAGGCGCTTGCGCAGCGTGTCGTAGACGCGTTTGTATTTCGGACCCGGCTTGTCGTTCATGGCGTCACCACCCGCATTAAGATCAATTTGTCCGACTCTATTGATCATAGCGTGGATTGCCAAACGCTCTTTGTCTGGCTGTAGAGCGCGATCGCCTCGCGTCCCATCTCGCGGCCATAGCCGCTCTGTCCCATGCCGCCGAACGGCGAGGCCGGATCGGTTTCGCCCCAGCAATTGGTCCAGATCGTGCCGGCTTTCAGCCCCGCCGCCATCCGGTTGGCGCGCCCGAGATCGCGCGTCCACAGCCCCGAGGCGAGCCCGTAGATCGTGTCGTTGGCGCGCGCCAGCACCTCGTCATCGTCGGCAAAGGGCAGCACGCACAACACCGGGCCGAAGATTTCCTCGCGCGCGACCCGCATGTCGTCGGCAACCCCGGTCAAAATGGTCGGCGCGACGAAATAGCCGGAGCGATCGAGCCGTACACCGCCGGTCGCGCACGCGGCCCCCGCGGCAACGCCGTCTTCGACATAGGAAAGCACCGTGTCCATCTGCTTGCGCGAGATGACGGGCCCCAGATCGTGGCCGGGCTCTGCCATGCCCGGCCCCACTGACAGCGCATTCGCCAGCTCCATCAGGCCGTCCACGACCCTGTCGTGAATGTCGCGATGGACATAAAGCCGGGCGCCGGCGGTGCACGACTGGCCGTTATTGCCAAACAGCGCCCAGAAGGCGCCGGGGATCGCGCGCTCCAGATCCGCATCGGCGAAAAGGATATTCGCCGCCTTGCCGCCGAGTTCCAGCGAGACCTTTTTCAGGTTTCCGGCCGAAGCCTCGACGATCCGCCGGCCGGTTTCCGTCGAGCCGGTGAAGCCGACCTTGTCGACGCCTGGATGGGCGGCCAGCGCGGCGCCGGCCTCGTGGCCGAGGCCCGGCACGACATTGAGCACGCCCGGCGGGAAGCCGATTTCCAGCGCCAGGTCGGCGAGATAAAGTACGCTGAGCGGCGTCTGCTCGGCCGGTTTCAGGACGACCGCATTACCGGCGGCAAGCGCCGGCGCCAGCTTCCACGCCGCCATCAGCAGCGGATAGTTCCACGGCGTGATCAGCCCGCACACGCCGACCGGCTCGACACGCGTGTAGTTGAAACGATCCGGCACCGAGACCGGAACCGTCGCACCCTCGATCTTCGACGGCCAGCCGGCAAAATAGCGAAAATGCCGGGCCGAATAGACCGCGTCGACGTCGCGCGCCACCGCAAACGGCTTGCCGTTGTCGAGCGCGTCGAGCTGGCCGAAAACGTCCTTGTGCGCTTCGATCGCCTCGGCGAGCCGCCACAGAAGCTGGCCGCGATCGTGCGACGTCATCCGCCCCCATGGGCCGGCCATGGACGCGCGCGCGGCCTCGACCGCGGCGTCGATCTCGGTCACGCCGCCGGCGGCGACCTCTGCGATCACCGCTTCCGTCGACGGGTCGACCACCGCCAGCCGCGACGCGGCCGCGACGCGGGCGTCGCCGATCCGCGCGCCCTGCGGCGTCGCCAGGAACGCCTCGACCTGTGGCAGCAGGGACAGGCTTGCGTTCATGATACGACGGCGGCCAGCCGCGCGAGCCGCTCGCGGCCCGGTCCGCGCATCCACGCTTCGGCCGCTTCCGGCCCCTCGGCGCCGTAAACGGCAATTGCGTCGCTCCAGATCGCACGCCCGCACATGAAACCGGCCATGTCGACGCCCGCCGCCCGCGCCAGGCCGAGCGCGCCCTCGAACTGCTCGAACGTGACCCCGGCGCTCAGATAGACGATCGGAATGTCGCCGGCGGCGTCTGCGGCGCGGCGAAACGCGGCCTCGGCGTCCTCCCGGCTCATCGCCGGTTCGCCAAAACCCTCGACAAAATTCAAATTTACCGGGACTTCGACCTTTAAAACGTCGATTTCGAAGCGCGGATCGGCAAAAATACGTGTCGCCTCGGTCACAAGTTGAGGTTTTAAGGCGGCAAAATCGGACGATGCGCCATCCGGCACCGCCCGGTCATAGACGATCGGCTCGAACAGGAACGTGACCCCGGCCGCGCTGCACTGGCGGCCGATATCGGCGACGAGGGCGAATTTCCTCTCGTTGATTTCGGCCGGGTCGCGCGGCCCGAAATAAAGAAAGAACTTCAGCACCCGCACGCCGAGGCCGGGATAGTCGGAAACGCTCAGATTGTCCGGCAGCACGGTGATCCGGTCTTCGTTGGAGATCCGGTAGACGTCGGCCTCGAAGGCCAGCATTTTCTCGCACCCCGGCGCGAAAGAAGGCAGCAACTCGCGCCCATGGGCGGCATCGACCAGCATCGTTGTCGCCTGGCCGCTGAGCGCCTCGACCACGAGCTGCTTGAAGCGGAACAGATCGTCCGGCGCCGCCGCCGGCCCGCGCGCCTCGCGCAGCGCCTTTTCCAGCCCGCTGCCCTGGTCGATAGCCACGCCGCAGATCGGCTTTTTCAGGAAAGATCCGTTTGCGGTCATGCGGTGTGATCCTCGATAGGTGGAAAAAAGGGGCTGTCGGAGGGTGCGCACCACAAGTCGAGCATGCGCTTGTCGGGCTCCAGCAGCGAGATCGAAAAGCCGGCCATTTCCTGGGTGGTGACGTAGGAGCCGATCATCGGCGCGACCGCCTCGATGCCGCGCCGGGTGAGCGCGGCGCGGGTCTCGCGGTAAATGGTCAAGAGCTCCATCAAGGTGGTGCCGCCCATGCCGTTGACGATCACAGCCGCCTTCGCGCCCTTGGCGATCGGCCGGTCTGCGAGCAGCGCGGCGACCATGCGCTCGACGAGCGCGTCCACAGGTCCGACCTTGACCCGGCCGATGCCGGGTTCGCCGTGCACGCCCATGCCGAGATAGATTTCATCGTCGGGCAGGCAAAACATCGGCTTGCCGGTCAGGGGCGAAACGCCGGGCCCGACCGCCGCGGCCAGCGTCGCGGTGCGCGCACGCACGGCTTCGCCGAGCGCGACAAGCGCGTCGAGCTCCATGCCCTGTTCGGCCGCCGCGCCCAGGATCTTGTAGATGAACATCGTGCCCGGCGCGCCGCGACGGTCGTGCAGCCGTTCGCGCGGCGCCGAGGAAATGTCGTCATACATCGGCAGCGCGCGGACCTTCAGTCCTTCTTCCTCAGCCAGCATCACCGCCGCGCGGCCGTTGATCATGTCGCCCGAATGCTGCGAGATCAAAAGCAGGGCGCCGGCCGGTCCGGCGACTTCGCGAATGCCGTCGAGGATCAGATCGGCCGAGGGCGCCGCAAAGACGTCGCCGACCACATTGGCGTCGAGCAGTCCCGCGCCGACGAAGCCCATCGCAATCGGCTCGTGCCCGGACCCGTTGCCGATCAGGAGCGCCACCTTGCGGGCGGAATCCTTGACCTGCCGCGCCCGGACCACGATCCGCGTGTCCTGCGCGCCGCGCCGAACCTGCGGGTAGGCCGCGACATAGCCGTCG
>SWBZ01000022.1_pt1 | contig 11835 bp, 6 predicted proteins | sample 4693031 | NCBI WGS metagenome assembly SWBZ01 (sample SAMN10267274, study PRJNA491770) | bioreactor metagenome | isolation source: DHS bioreactor inoculated with | place: Japan: off Shimokita Peninsula
CTATAAATAATCCTGAAAACATTATTGTTAGTGCTCCTTTTACTTGGGATTTTAGAATTGCGTTGAACAGAGAAATTCTTTCGAGAGATAAATTTTCCTTAAAACTTGGGGTGGGATTGGCGCATCAATCTAACAGTCATGTTAATTTACCCAACAAGGGAATGAACTCTTTTTTAATAGGGATTTCAGGACAGTTTTATGAAAACGCTAAAAAAGAAAGACCTGTAGTTAATAATGATTATAATCGTTCTAAAAAGTCTTTTGTCAAATTCCGATACGGATTAGGTTATCATGAGCAAAGTGAAAATGAAGGTCCTGTGCAAGGCATTAATCAACCTGTACATTCTGCTTCATTAGGTTATGGATATACGATTAATCATCATTCAAAAGTGAGTGTGGGTTTTACCTATCGGTTTTATCAGCATTATTACAATGATTTATCTGCTAACAGAGGCGAAAAGTTGAATGGTGACCCTACTTTACAAGCTTCCAACTTTATTTTATTTGTAAACAATGAATTCCTTATGGGACATGTAGGATTAGATTTAGAATTGGAATTTAACTTATACAAACCCTATTTTAATTATCACCATCCTTCAAAAGGTGTAATTTCTACGTTGAGACAAATCTTATCTACCCGTAAGGGATTAAATTTCTACGCTAAAAATACCAACTCGCTACCAAAAAGCAATTTGTTTTTAGGTGTTTATGTCAACACCAACATGGGGATTGCCGATTTTTTAGAGTTCAGTATAGGGTATAATCATAATTTCTAAGTAATTTTTCTTTACCGTCACTACTAAGTATTGTGTTGGACTTTTTGAGCTGGAGCTGAAGTAGTCTTTTTGGATATCTGTAATTTTATATAAACCAATTACCTCCTCTCCTTACGAAGTGCAACGGAGATAAGGAGTCCAGCCTAATAACCAATGCCCAAATAATAGTAAAGATAAAGTAGAATAGTACTGGATCCCTGATCTTCACTTCGTTTCGTCAGGGAAGTATAGGCGTTAAGTAAAGATTGCTTTGTTTCCCGAATTTTTGGAACAGGCTGTGCCTCAAGCTCAAAGACAGACAAACAATAAACTCATAACCTTATAAACTATTAAACTAACTATTAACTAACTTAAAAAAATATTACTTTTACAGCCATGAACCCATTATACATAAAAGCATTACACATCATATTTGTAGTCACTTGGTTTGCCGGGTTATTTTACATTGTGCGTTTGTTTATCTACCATGTAGAAGCCGAAGACAAAGAAGAAAGTGCCAAAGCCATTTTGCAAGAACAATATAAAATCATGAGCAGACGCTTATGGTATGGCATTACTTGGCCATCGGCAATATTAACTGCTTTTTTTGCAGGTTGGTTGCTCTATACCAATTTTGGGTATTATTTATCGCAACCGTGGATGCATGTTAAACTTACCTTTGTAATGGCATTGTATGTTTACCATTTTATGTGTCATCGTATATTTGTTCAGTTGCAACAGAATAAAATTAAGTACTCTTCTTTTAAATTACGCATTTGGAATGAAGTAGCTACCATCTTTCTATTTGCCATTGTGTTTTTGGTTACCCTCAAAGAAGCCATGAGTTGGGTTTGGGGAGTGGTAGGTATTGTGCTTTTTGGCGTTTTGCTGATGTTAGCCATCAGAGCTTACAAAAAAATGAGAGAAAAGTAGGTTGATGTGTGGATTGAAAATTTTCTGTTTATAAAATTTTGAAAACTCATTTTAAAGGGCTGGAATTATTTCTACTTTTGAAAACAAAAGAAATTTATTATAATTCTTTTAAAAGTAAATATCTATGAAATTTGGTAAAACAATAAAAATTTTTCTTATTGATGGTGATCCTAATGGAAGAATGAGTTGTGAACTTTCAAATTGGTCAGGAAAAGCATATAAAATCCCAAGAATTAAAGTTAAAGATTGTATTGACCGTGGAGACCTTACAAGTACGGGAGTTTATTTGCTTTTTGGAAAAGATGATGATGGAAAGGATAAAGTTTATATTGGAGAAGCAGAATCCATTTTAATACGACTTAATCAACAATTAATAAAGAAAGAATTTTGGAATGAAGCTATTGTTTTTATTAGTAAAGATGAGAACTTAAATAAAGCTCATATAAAATATTTAGAAAATAGATTATATGACATTGCAAAATTAACTAATAGATATAAAGTTGATAATTCTATTGTTCCGACACAATCTTCCATTTCTGAACCTGACAGAGCAGAAATGGAAGAATTTATTGAAAATATTAAAATGCTTGTTAATACTTTAGGACATAAAGTATTTGAAGAAAAAAGAGAATTTAAACCTAAGCAAAAACAAGCAATCTTTTTTATTAAAGCTGCTCGTGGTGCGGATGGTCAAGGAGAACCTACTTCTGATGGCTTTGTAGTTTTAAAAGGTTCGAAAGCAGCTGCTTCAATTGTTAATTCTATGACTTCGAGTTTTATTTCTTTAAGACAAAAACTTATTGACGAAAATGTTCTTATTAATCAAGGTGAATATTTAGAGTTTTCAGAAGATTATATTTTTAGTAGTCCGTCAACAGCAGCAGTAATTGTGATGGGACGAAATGCTAATGGTCTAACTGAATGGAGAAATAAAGAAGGTAAGACGTTAAAAGACTTTGAATCAAATACAAAAATATCTAAAGCTTAAAAGTAGGTTCTAAAATTTAAAAAAGTAAAATTTAAATATAATCCTATCCCACCAAAACCTTATTTTTATTAATCACCCCATACACTTTGCCGTTCAGTTTTTTACCGATAAAAGGCGAGTTTTTAGATTTAGAAACAATATCGCTAGTAGCAAGTTTAGTTTCGCTGTTGGGGCTAAATAAGGTAAGGTTGGCTGCTGTTTTTTCTTTGATTTCAGGAATGCTTAGGTGCAGCAATTGGCGTGGTGAAACGGTTATTTTTTCAATAAAATGGGCTAAGGGCAATTTGTTTTTAATAGCGGTATGAGCAACCGCAAAAGAAGTTTGTAAGTTAATGATGCCAAAAGCCGCATGGTCGAACTCACATTTTTTGTTTTCAATATTTTCGGGAGTGTGGTCGGAGCAAATAATGTCTATCGTTCCTTCTTTCAATCCTTTAATCAATTCTTTTTGGTCGTCTTTGGTTCTTAGTGGAGGCAACACTTTGTAGTTGCTGTCAAAAGTTTCCAATGCGGTTTCGTTTAGTAGTAAGTGGTAAGAATTTACATCGGCAGTAACTTTTAGTCCCTTGGCTTTGGCTTGTTTTATCAGTTCTACCGATTTTTTTGCAGAAATATTGGTTAAGTGAATCGCTGCATCGCAATATTCAGCTAAATAAATGGCTCTTGCTACTTGCAGTTCTTCGGCTAAAGATGGAATGCCTTTCATTCCCAGTCGAGTGCTTACTATTCCTTCGTTTATTTGTCCGTTGTTAAATATATTTTTTTCGTTAGGAAATTCCATTATTAACCCGTTGAATGATTTGGTGTAGAGCATGGCTCGGGTAAGCAAACTTGGATTTTCTATGCTTTTTTTATTGTCGGTAAAAACTACTGCACCGGCATTGTGCATATCGTACATTTCGGCAATTTCTTTTCCTTCGGCTTTTTCAGACAAGCATCCGGCAGGATAAACATTTACAATAGCATTGGCGGTTTTGTTAATTACATATTCAATTCCGGATTTGCTATCGATAGTTGGATAAGTATCGGGCATGGCAACAACACCTGTGAAGCCACCTAACGCAGCAGCTTTTAATCCACTGGTAAAATCTTCTTTGTGTTCATTCCCTGGGTCGCAAAAATTAGCTCTAAAATCGAACCAACCAATAGAAACGTGCAAATCAGGATAGGAGAGTTCCTTGTAGTTCCCTGAATTTTTAATGGATTTAGCTATTTTAACGATAATTCCTTTTTCAATAAGAATGTCCATTTTTTGCCCATTCAAATTTGAGTTGTTGTCAACGATTACTGCCGATTTGATTAGTATGTCCATGTTGTTAGTTGTTACTAGTTATCTCTCGCAAAGACGCTAAAATTATTTTTATATGAATCAGTAAAATCTTTAATTTCTAATTTCCAATTTATTTCATCAACCTTATTAAAGCAATTTCTACTGCTAAGAAAATAAGTGCTAAAATAACGCAAATTTTCCAATATTTTTTCCCTGATTCAATTTCGTTTAGTGCCGACTTAAATGAAACTTCGTTAGCGTTAACAATGTTGGCGTTTAGTCCGTACTGTGTTAGTTGGGTGGTTAGCTCACTTTCGGTTAAACAGGCTAAATCAGATTCTTTTCTGTTGTAATTAAAAGCAATACCCATTTCTATGGTTTCGTTGCTAAGTAAATAATTGCCTGCAGTGGTAATTTCGTTGCCAAAGAAAATGGAGGTAGTATTTTGTTCGCTTTTAATTTTTGGAATAATCTCCATGTTGTCATTTTTCAGATGGAAAACATTGTCTTTAACATTGGTGTTGATATTGATGACATTGTTTTCTCCAATAATAAAATAATTTGGATAGGTTGGTTGACTTAAAAAAGCAATGTTGTACAATACCGGAACAAAAAGTGCATGATTGGCAAAGTTCGTAGCAGTTTTGTTAAGACTTGAAGCACAAAGATAAACATGTCCTTTATTAATTTTAAAATCACTAAGAAATGGCGTTCCGTTGTTAAGTGTTAATACATCACTTCTGAAAATGGTATTAAAATCTGCCAACGCATAATGATTTTTAACCAATGGAAGGTTTAGTTTCTCAGCTTCTTTTTTCTCAAAAACATTATTAAAGATAGGATGTTCGTAGTTAATATCTCTTACTTTTAATGAGGAGGTATCGTTGGTTAAATAAGGATTTATCTGAAAAGCATTCGTTAGCAACTGATAGCTTTCTAAATTCATTTCTTCTGCAGGGAAAACTAACAAGCTTCCGCCATTTTCTACAAAAGATTTTAGCGTTTGAACCAATCCGCTATTCAGTTCTTTAAGCTCATTCAGCACAATTAAATTAGCTGTTTTTATGAGTGAATAATCTAGCTGACCAATAGCTCCCGATATAAAATTAAATAAGCTGTCGGTTTGGTAAAGAGCAGGGATAGCCTTGCTTTCAGCAGCTTGTTTGTCGTGAATTTCTAAAACAGTTATCTGACTAGCAATTTGATAGGAGAAATGAAAAGTATCATCGGTAACAACAGGATGGTCACGTAATTCAATTTTTCCTTGTTGTATGCCTTGCTGTTTGTTTTGATAATTAAAAGCAATGGTAGTTTTATCGTTAGCTTTAACAGAAACACTTGTAGGCGTAATTAATTGCTCATTGATAAATAGTTTTACGGGAATATTTTCTACGTCTTTTTCGCCTTTATTCACTACAATGGCTTTTAATTCTTCCTGCTGATTAAACAAGTGAGTAGGCGATTCGAACCAACAACTATCAATGTATAAATTATCTGTTTGATTTCCGGTTATGGGAATTAACAACCAATTAATGGTACTGTCTTGTTCCAAGTCGTTAAAGTCGCTAATGGTTTTTTGGAAATCGGAAAATAGGTAGAAATATTTATTGGCAATTTCTGCATTGTTAATGCCTTCTGTAGCTCTGGAGTAAATGGCAGAAAGGTTTTTAGTTTGCGGAACAATTTCTATTTGTTCTATTTGTTCTATAGCCTGCTCTTGCGAAAGCAAACGATATTCGCCTGAGCCAAAAGAATTAGTGTAAACCAAAAACTTATCGGAAGCATTGTAATTATTTATTACTTCAGCAGCGTTAAGTTTAGCTTCATCAAGCAAAGCACCTAAATTTCCTGTGCTTTCCATGCTGAAAGAATTATCTACATAAATGCCTACTACTTTGTTTTTAGGAGAAGTTATTCCGCTGTTGGTGGGGATATAAGGTTGAGCAAAAGCAAAGGCTAAGAAACTTATCGCTAAAATTCTGCTGATAAGAATTAACAGGTGTTTTAGCTTAGATTTTGATTGGGTTTCTTGCGTTACTTCTTTTAAAAACTGAACGTTGGAGAAGTAAATTTTTTTAAATTTTCGGAAATTAAATAGGTGAATGACAATAGGGATAGCTATTGCAAAAAGGGCATAAAGAAATTCCGGATAAACAAATTTCATTTAAAGGCAAAGATAGAAAAATAAATAGTTTAATTAGGTTAAAAGTTTATAGTTTATGAGGTTAATAGTTATTGGTTTAGCACGGTTAACAAATAATCATTAACTTTTTTCAAACCTACTTATACCAACCCGAATACATCACATAGCTTTCGGCAATTCTTTTAATTTCTCCTTCAGAAAGTTCCTTATTCATTTCTTTCACTTTTTTTGCGGGCACTCCGGCATAAATGCAATTAGCTTCTACATGTGTTCCTTGAGTAACAACAGCTCCGGCAGCAATAATGGTGTTACTTTCTACCACCACACCATCCATAACAATAGCTCCCATGCCTATTAGTACATTGTCTTTTACGGTACAACCATGCACTAAGGCATTATGTCCGATAGAAACATTATTACCAATATTAGTAGGGTGTTTTTTATACGTGCAATGAATTACAGCTCCATCTTGTACGTTTACTCTGTTGCCCATGCGGATATAATGCACATCACCTCTAATTACTGCATTGTACCAAACACTACATTCATTTCCCATTATTACATCGCCAATAATAGTTGCGTTCTCTGCAAAAAAGCAGTCTGCTCCAAATTCAGGAGTTTTGCCGTTTATTTTTTTTATTAATGCCATTTTTTAGTAACCGTATTTATATTAAAACCTACCATTTATAGGTTAGTTGATGTAAATCATTGTTTGTAAAGGTAAAAATTCCTAAATTGCAAAAAGATTTACAAGTAAGATAAAAATCCCATACAAAGTTACAATATAAATTTTGCTTTGAGACGCAACTTAATTGGTAAAAAATGAGTCTAAGTGTTACATAATTAATTCTTTTCTGTATGAAAAAATATTATAGTTTTTTAATTTTAGTAGTATTTTTGTTTAGTTCTAATATACATGCTACTCCTATTACAATAGGAACAGGAACAACTACCAATACAACTACAAGTTATCCAGCACCATATGGTAATTGGTATCATGGAGCAAAACACCAGTTTTTAATTTTAGCTTCGGAGCTTAGTGCAGCAGGAATGACGGCTGGAAATATTAATAGCCTAGCTTTTGATGTAGCTCAGGCTCAAGGGACTCCATTACAAGGATTTACTATTGCATTAAAATTAACTTCTACTTCTACAGTCTCAGCTTTTGAAACGGGTTTAACAACCGTTTACGGACCTCAAACTCATACAGATGTTGTGGGTTTAAATAATCATATGTTTATAAGCCCTTTTTATTGGGATGGAACTTCTAACTTATTAGTAGAAACTTGTTTTAACAACACCTCTTGGACTAATAATGCAATGATTTATAACTCTACAACTTCATTTACAAGTTCAATTTGGTATAGAGCTGACAATCCGAATGTCTGTACATCTTCTTTGTCAAGTGTGACTGGAACTCAAAGACCTAATATGGTTTTTGATTGGATAGCAGCCAATATCCCGCCTTCAAGTAATTTTTCTGCAAGTACTACATATACTTGTTCGGGAGTGGTTTCTTTTACAGACTTATCCACACAAAACCCTACTTCTTGGCTGTGGAATTTTGGTGATGGAAATACTTCTACACAGCAAAACCCTACACATACTTATATCTCTGGAGGCACTTATACAGTAACATTGCTTGCTTGTAATGCTTTTGGTTGTGATACTTTAACTATGAATAATTTAATAACAGTAAATCTTTCTGGAAGCTCACCAATAGCGGCATCTTGTACACCTAATACATTAACTTATTGTTGTGGTTTCGGAATTACGCAAGTAGATTTTAATACTATCAGTAACTCATCTACAGATGGTGCAGCAGGATATAGCGATTTTACTTGCTATCAAACTACAGTTTTTGAAGGTGCTTCATATACATTGTCAATAGGAAGTTCAGCTCAATCTACTCAAAATTATGCCGCTTGGATAGATTTTAATAATGATGGAGTTTTTAATAACACTACAGAACGTGTTTTTACAGCTACTTCTCAAATGAATACTTCTGGCAGTGTTGCTATTCTATCCGGAGCAGTTTTAAATACACCTTTGAGAATGAGAATTTCTGCTGATTATGATTTTAGTGCAGCTCCTACTCCATGTGCCAATTTAGATTTTGGTCAGGCAGAAGATTATACGGTTATTATTACCCAAAACCTAAATGCTCCAATAGCTGCTTTTAGCTTATCACCTAACCCAAGTTGTAGTGGAACAACTTGTTTTACTGATCAATCTCAAAATGTACCGACATCATGGTTGTGGAATTTTGGTGATAGTAATACTTCTACACAACAAAACCCTTGTCATACTTATGCGGCAGATGGTGTTTATACAGTAACGTTTATTGCTACCAATACCAATGGAAGTGATACTATTACTCAAACTGTTAATATTACAACGGCAAACCAAGTGTTGTCTGCAAGTTGCACACCTTCTACGCTTTCTTATTGCTGTGGTTATGGAATTTTAGATGTCAGTTTTAATACCATTTCTAATTCATCGGCAGATGGTTCAGAAGGATATAAGGATTTTTCTTGCTCTCAACAAACAACGCTTAATGAAGGGTCTTCTTATGTTATAAATATTACTACAGGATCAAGTAATGCTCAAGATACTAGAGTTTGGATAGATTTTAACAATGATGGTGTATTTAATAATACGAATGAATTAGTACTTACTATAAACAATGCTTTTAATCCAATAGGAAATATTACTATTCCTAGTGGAGCAGTTTTGAATACACCTTTAAGAATGAGGATTACTTCTGATGTAGTTGGAAATGTTCAAAATGCATGTGGCAATTCTAATTTCGGTCAGACAGAAGATTATGGTGTAATTATTCAACCTAATACATCTCCACCTACAGCTAATTTTACAGCTTCAACTATTGTTACTTGTTCAGATACTATTCATTTTACGGATTTATCAACGAATATACCTACTGGCTGGACTTGGTATTTTGGTGATGGGAATACTTCCATACAACAAAATCCATCACATTATTATGCCAATCCGGGAACTTATACGGTTAGCTTAGTTGTTACCAATGCTTTTGGACAAGATTCAGTAGCAATGGTAAACTACATTACTATAGAGTGTTTTAATACTATGCCAATTAGTGGGTCAATTATAATAACAGACTGTAACGGAACACTTTACGATGATGGGGGACCAGGTATGCCCTATTCAAATAATACCAATGGAGTGGTAACCATACAGCCAACCGGAGCAACACAAATAACACTAAATTTTGTATCCTTTAATTTTGAAAGTGGGTTTGATTCTTTAATTATTTATGATGGACCAACTACTGCTAGTCCTATTTTGGGAGGCTTTTCAGGAACTACTTTACTGGGAATTATAAGTTCAAGTGGAGGAAGTATTACGATTAGACAAAAATCTGATTTTACAGTTGTACGACCAGGTTTTGAATTGGATTGGTTTTGTTCAGTAGTCGGGATAGATGAAAACCTGTTAAACTCAGCTATAAATGTTTATCCAAATCCTGTTTCAGAAAAATTTAGTGTTGAGATAAATAATTTTAATGTTGATATTAAAGAATTAGTATTAATGAACACAATAGGACAAGTGGTGGATAAAGTACTGCCACAAGCTAATGTTTTTATTTATGAGTTTAGTGTTGCTCATCAACCCAAAGGAATTTACTTTATGAATGTTATTTCAGACAAAGGAGTAATAACGAAAAAAATTATAGTTCAATGATAAAAAGAGTTTTAATACTATTCGTTGCCATTATTAGTAGTGGTTATTTGTTTGCATCCCATTTGGTAGGAGGAAGTTTAGGTTATGAATACATGGGTCAAGTAGGAGCAAATTATAGATATAAAATTATCCTTACAGTATATAATAATTGCGATAATAATTCTCAAATACCAATACCTGTCGCATCACATAATGTCTCTATTTATCAACAAGATATAGGTGGAAATCCAATGGGCGGTGGAAATAAAAGTCTTTTTCAGACAGTCTCCGTTCCTATTGTAGACTCTAATTTAGTTCAACCTCCTGTTTCTAGTGGTTGTGCAGTAGGTCAAAGTGTTTGTATTTATAAAGCTGTTTATGAAACGTTGGTAGATTTACCTTTAAACTTTAACGGTTATCATTTATATTTTGAAAATTTTGCTAGAAATGCCGCTATAACCAATTTGTTAAACCCCGGAGGTACGGCTATGGCTTTTCATGCTTATATAGCCCCTTCGTTGGTAAATAACAGTTCGCCTGTTTTTCAAGATGATCCGGTTCCTTTTTTATGTGTAAATGATACAGTTTCTATATTGAATACTGCTATAGATCCTGATGGAGATCAACTGATTTTTTCTTTTGTAACGCCTTTTCAAGGCGCAGGACAAGCTCCAAGTCCACTTCCATGGACAATTCCAGCGGTAAATTATAATGGTGGTTATTCAACAGCTCAGCCTTTTGGTGCAGGAGGTTTTTCTTTTATTAATGGGGCTACCGGGTTAACACAATATATGTCGCCTACAACAGGCAATTTTGTCGTAGCCGTTGAAATTAGAGAGTATAGAAATGGAAACTTGATTGGAGTGTCAAGAAGAGATTTACAGTTATTAGTGATTACTTGTCCGCCTAATCCCGCTCCAAACTTATCAAATACAGGAGGAAGTGGAGTAACACAATACACTATTAGTGAGTGTGATAATTTAACATTTCCTATCACCTTTACAGATCCTAATGGAGATAGTTTAACATTAACTGCTACAGGTCAAATTTTTGACCCCAACTTTATGAATCCTCCTGCAACTATTAATTCACCAGTTACAGGAGCAGCAACAGTAACTTCTAATTTTAGCTGGACAGCTCCTTGTGGTTCTGCCCAAGCATTACCCTATCAATTTTCAGTATCAGCAACAGATGATGGCTGCCCTCCAAAAACTACTAATGAAGTATATCAAATTACTGTGGAACCACCAACACCACCAGATACCATTATTGGACCTTTAACAGTTTGTCCAAATACAACAGCTTCATATACTACAAGTCCCATTTCCGGATATACGTTTAATTGGGTGGTAACAGGAGGAACGGTAGCTTCGGGGCAAGGAACAGATTCTATAACGGTTAATTGGGGAAGTTCAGGGACAGGTACAATTACTTTGAATAGCTTAAATGGTTGTGGTTGCCCTTCAGATGTAATAAGTATTAGTGTAAACATTTTACCATCTCCTTTCGCTGATGCAGGAAATGATACCACCATTTGTTTGGGAGATAGTGTGCAGTTAGGGGGTAGTCCAACAGGACCAGGTGGCTCTACTATTACGTGGTCACCAACAACTGGCTTATCTAATCCAAATATAGCGAATCCTATAGCTTTTCCTTCTTCAACTACCACTTATATTGTAAGTGTTGATAATGGTATTTGTCCAACAACGGATACGGTAACAGTTTTTGTTGGTTCAGCATTGATTAATGCAGGAAATGATACAACTATGTGTATTGGTGATTCTGTTCAATTAAGTGCAACTGGAGGCGTAAGTTATTCTTGGTCACCAACAACAGGGTTGTCTAATCCAAACATAGCTAATCCTATAGCGTTCCCTAACACCACCACTACTTATGTGGTTACTGTTACTGACTCATTAAGTTGTACAGGTGTTGATTCGGTTACGATAACAGTTGTTACTCCACCTGTAGTCACTATAACTAACGACACTACCATTTGTGATGGAGTATGTGCACAATTAAATGCAACAGGCGGTACAAGTTA
>SWBZ01006370.1_pt1:0-5000 | contig 11834 bp, 5 predicted proteins | sample 4693031 | NCBI WGS metagenome assembly SWBZ01 (sample SAMN10267274, study PRJNA491770) | bioreactor metagenome | isolation source: DHS bioreactor inoculated with | place: Japan: off Shimokita Peninsula
GGGGGCGCGTTCGATGAGCGCATGCGCCATCAAGGCCAGGCCGGGGATGATCAGGCCCCCAAGGTGCCGGCCATCGGCCGCCAGGGCATCGATGGTAATGGCGGTGCCGCAGTCAATGACACAGGCCGGACCGTCCACCAGTTGGCGCGCACCGATGAGGGCGGCCCAGCGGTCGCTACCGAGTTTCCTGGGTTCATGGTAGGCGTTGCGCACGCCGCAGGCCTCCGCCTCCGACTGGATGAATTCGGGTGTTACCTTCCAGTGGCGCTTGGTCCAGAGGGTGAGGGATTTCTTCAGGGTCGGCCCGGCCACATTGCACACCAGTACCCGCTCCGGGGGTTCCCAGCCGGCCCAGCTGCCCTTGGCGAGGTCCTTGAAATCCTTGTCCGCCCGCACCACCGCGCCAGCCTGCTCCAGGCCGTCCGCTCCCAGGAAGGCCCATTTCATGCAGGTATTGCCGATATCCAGCAGCAGAATCATGGCGTGATCCGCAGGCTCACTTCACCGGAGGTGAAGCGACGGATACCCTCCGGGGTCTCCAGGAGAAAGGCGCCGTCGCGGTCGATGCCCAGCCCCATACCCGAGAGGGCCGATTCCGCGTGCAGGATCTGCACCGGAACGCCGTAACTCAGGTCATGGCGCTGCCATTCCTCCTGGAAGGGCTGCATCCCATGGCGCGCGAATTCACCCAGGGCCGGCAACAGTTGTTCCAGGAGCGCAGCGGCCAAGCGGTTCCGTGATACCGGAATCCCGTGCGCACGGAGATCGGTCCAGCGCTGATCGATATGCCGGCCCTGCTGTTCGGGCATGGCCACATTGACCCCAATGCCGATCACGGCGGAACAGGGCCCGGCGCTCTCACCGGTGACCTCGATCAGGACACCGGCCAGTTTGGCCCCCTGCAGGTAGATATCATTGGGCCATTTCAGGCCGGCACCCTCGACCCCCAGCTGCCGCAGGGCACGCACCAGGGCAATGCCCACTACCAGGCTGAGGCCGGCCAGGGCCGAGAGGCCGCTCTCGAAACGCCAGGACAGGGATAGATAGAGATTGGTGCCGTAAGGCGAGACCCAGTTACGGCCGCGCCGACCCTTGCCCCGGGTCTGCCGTTCCGCCAGGCAGACGGTGCCGGACGCAGCCTCGCCACGGGCGCGCAGGTAGTCATTGGTGGAATCCAGTTCGTGGAAATACTCGATGGCGGTCAGAGAGTCCCGGGATGCGGGTGTGAGCGCGGAGCGGATGGCCTCCACGTCGAGCAGTTCCAGCCGCTCCGCCAGGCGATAGCCCTTGCCGCGCACGGCCTGGACCTCCAGACCCAGCCGCTCCAGCTCACGCACCTGCTTCCAGACCGCGGCACGACTTACACCCAGGCGCTGACCCAGTGTCTCACCGGATTGGAAGCGCCCATCCGCAAGCCATTCAACCAATTGATAAGCTACTGACATCGGGGGATTTTAGCATGTATCTCCCGAGACGAACCGATGATTATCCAGGTTACCCGTTCAGGGCGATTTCCATGTCCGCAAAGGTGGTGGCAACCTCGACCATGTCTTCCATCGGCCGGCCCAGTTGACGGCAGATCTGGCTGAACGAGAACATCCCGCGAATAGCATTGCTCTGGCTGTGGCGGTCGAAATCCAGCACCAGGGCATGGCGGCGCCCGACTCGCCGCAGGGTATCCACCACCTCGCCGACGGTGGCCTTGAGCACATTCTCCATGGCGATGACGTCCAGGTGTTCGTAAGACGTCATGACCTCGCGCACGGTGATCTCGGCAAAGCGGCGATTGTATTCGGTCCCCAGGCTCATGGGTTTCTCACCCTGGATGTCCGTGGTGGTGATCAGGCCCAGCACCTGCTGTTGCGGATTCGTGACCAGCAGCATCCGCACCCCACATTCCTTCATGCGTTGCAGGGCCCACTCGATGGAAACGCCGGGCTCGACCGTGATGGCGGGCACCTGGCGGAAATCGGTCATCACCAGGATGGCCGGGCTGTGGGAGGCCACCTTGTCCGGCAATTCCTGGCGTGGACGGAAGAAACTCACCAGGGAATCCAGCGGTGCCATGGGGACAGGATTGAAACGGAGCGTCATCATCCACCTCCTTCGGGACGGTATTTAGTTGATATAGACCATATTCCGCACGGCTGCCCGGCAAGGCGGGCGATGACGGGACGGAAAATCATCGCTTAGACGTTGTTCTGGAAACGATTTCTCAACACAAAGAAAAACCCCGCACCGGTTTCCCGGTGCGGGGTTTTTGGGTTTAGAGCCTGGCAGTTGCCTCGACCCATCGGAGATGGGTGAGGTACTCGCAATGAACCTCGAAGAGGTTCTGCGAGGCCCTACCATAAAAAAAAACCCTGCACAGTTGCCTGTACAGGGTTTTGGGGTTAGAGCCTGGCAGTGTCCTACTTTCGCATGGGGAAACCCCACACTATCATCGGCGCTGAGCGGTTTCACTTCCGAGTTCGGAATGGGATCGGGTGGTTCCCACTCGCTATGGCCGCCAGGCAAACTGTTTCGAGATTGGCGCCCGTGGACATGCCACGAGCATCGCTCTCAGATTCGGGGAAGTTGTATTGGCGGTATGTTGATGAGTCCATGCACAACCAAACTGTTTGGGTGTTATATGGTCAAGCCTCACGGGCAATTAGTACTGGTTAGCTTCATACATTGCTGCACTTCCACACCCAGCCTATCAACGTTGTAGTCTCCAACGGCCCTTTAGGGGACTCAAGGTCCCAGTGAGATCTCATCTTAAGGGGGGCTTCCCGCTTAGATGCTTTCAGCGGTTATCCCTTCCGTACGTAGCTACCCGGCAATGCCACTGGCGTGACAACCGGAACACCAGAGGTACGTCCACTCCGGTCCTCTCGTACTAGGAGCAGCTCCTCTCAAATCTCAAACGCCCACGGCAGATAGGGACCGAACTGTCTCACGACGTTCTAAACCCAGCTCGCGTACCACTTTAAATGGCGAACAGCCATACCCTTGGGACCGGCTACAGCCCCAGGATGTGATGAGCCGACATCGAGGTGCCAAACTCCTCCGTCGATATGAACTCTTGGGAGGAATCAGCCTGTTATCCCCGGAGTACCTTTTATCCGTTGAGCGATGGCCCTTCCATACAGAACCACCGGATCACTAAGACCGTCTTTCGACCCTGCTCGACGTGTCAGTCTCGCAGTCAAGCACCCTTATGCCTTTGCACTCAATGCGCGATGTCCGACCGCGCTGAGGGTACCTTCGTGCTCCTCCGTTACTCTTTGGGAGGAGACCGCCCCAGTCAAACTACCCACCATACACTGTCCCCGATCCGGATAACGGACCTAGGTTAGAACCTCAAACATACCAGGGTGGTATTTCAAGGTTGGCTCCACCGAAACTGGCGTTCCGGTTTCAAAGCCTCCCACCTATCCTACACAGATAGGTTCAAAGTTCAGTGCAAAGCTGTAGTAAAGGTTCACGGGGTCTTTCCGTCTAGCCGCGGGTACACTGCATCTTCACAGCGATTTCAATTTCACTGAGTCTCGGGTGGAGACAGTGTGGCCATCGTTACGCCATTCGTGCAGGTCGGAACTTACCCGACAAGGAATTTCGCTACCTTAGGACCGTTATAGTTACGGCCGCCGTTTACCGGGGCTTCGATCAAGAGCTTCGCCTTGCGGCTGACCCCATCAATTAACCTTCCGGCACCGGGCAGGCGTCACACCCTATACGTCCACTTTCGTGTTTGCAGAGTGCTGTGTTTTTAGTAAACAGTCGCAGCCACCTGGTCACTGCAACCCCCTTCGGCTCCACGAGCAAGTCGCTTCACCTAACAGGGGCGTACCTTCTCCCGAAGTTACGGTACCATTTTGCCTAGTTCCTTCACCCGAGTTCTCTCAAGCGCCTTAGGATTCTCTCCTCACCCACCTGTGTCGGTTTGGGGTACGGTCTCACAATACCTGAAGCTTAGAGGATTTTCCTGGAAGCATGGCATCAACCACTTCGCTCCATAAGGAGCTCGTCATCACGTCTCAGAATTAAGGACCCGGATTTGCCTAAGTCCTCTCCCTACACGCTTAAACCGGGACGTCCAACACCCGGATGGCCTAGCCTTCTCCGTCTCCCCATCGCAGTATTGTGAGGTGCAGGAATATTAACCTGCTTTCCATCGACTACGCATTTCTGCCTCGCCTTAGGGGCCGACTCACCCTGCGCCGATTAACGTTGCGCAGGAAACCTTGGGTTTTCGGCGGGAGGGTTTTTCACCCTCCTTATCGTTACTTATGTCAGCATTCGCACTTCTGATACCTCCAGCATGCCTCACAGCACACCTTCGCAGGCCTACAGAACGCTCCTCTACCATGCATACAAGTATGCATCCGCAGCTTCGGTACACAGTTTAAGCCCCGTTAAATCTTCCGCGCAGGCCGACTTGACCAGTGAGCTATTACGCTTTCTTTAAAGGATGGCTGCTTCTAAGCCAACCTCCTGGCTGTCTGTGCCTTCCCACATCGTTTCCCACTGAACTGTGATTTTGGGACCTTAGCTGGCGGTCTGGGTTGTTTCCCTTTCCACGACGGACGTTAGCACCCGCCGTGTGTCTCCCGTGATTGCACTTCCTGGTATTCGGAGTTTGCAATGGGTTGGTAAGTCGGGATGACCCCCTAGCCATAACAGTGCTCTACCCCCAGGAGTGAGACACGAGGCGCTACCTAAATAGCTTTCGAGGAGAACCAGCTATCTCCGAGCTTGATTAGCCTTTCACTCCGATCCACAACTCATCCGAATCTTTTTCAACAGATCCCGGTTCGGGCCTCCAATGGGCATTACCCCATCTTCACCCTGGTCATGGATAGATCGCCCGGTTTCGGGTCTACTCCCAGCGACTGATTCGCCCTATTCAGACTCGGTTTCCCTACGGCTCCCCTAAACGGTTAACCTTGCCACTGAGAAGTAAGTCGCTGACCCATTATACAAAAGGTACGCAGTCACATCCCGAAGGATGCTCC
>SWBZ01006370.1_pt1:10000-11834 | contig 11834 bp, 5 predicted proteins | sample 4693031 | NCBI WGS metagenome assembly SWBZ01 (sample SAMN10267274, study PRJNA491770) | bioreactor metagenome | isolation source: DHS bioreactor inoculated with | place: Japan: off Shimokita Peninsula
CGCCATCATTATTGGCTTGGCCTGGCGGCCATTCCCATCATAATCGCCTCGTTTTTCAGTCTCGCCAGCGATCACCGCGGCGTGGCGGCGCCCCAGGAACCATACGAATCCGCGGAACCACGGGAAACCCTGGCGCTGGTCCTGCCGGAATCCATCCTCCCGGCGGCACCCGAGGCTGATGATATGGAGGTGGATCCCGCCGCGGAAATGGCGGCCGCCAGTCCGGCAACGCCCGCACCCGACGCTGTGGCTGCCGAATGGATCGCGGTCAAGGTGCAGTCCGGCGACAGCCTGGCGCGTATCTTCAGTCGTGAATCCCTCGGTGCCCGCACCCTCCACGACATCATGAGCCTGGGTGGTGACACCAAGATCCTGACCCGCATCCATCCCGGCGACACCCTGGAATACCAGCTCGACGCCGAGCAGGGCCTGCTCGCTCTGCGCTATCGCATCAATCCTCTGGACGAGGTCGTGGTCCAGCGTGTGAACGAGGGTTTCCAGGTCGAGCGACTGACCCATACACCGGAAGCGGAAATTGCCCACGCCATCGGCACCATCGACAGTTCCCTGTTCCTGTCCGCGCAAAAGGCCGGCCTGAGTGACAACCTCACCATGGCCCTGGCCGGCATCTTCGGCTACGACATCGACTTCGCGCTCGACATCCGCGAGGGGGACTCCTTTTCGGTCATCTACGAGGACCGCTACCTGAACGGGGAATTCATCGGCCACGGCCATATCCTCGCCGCCGAGTTCATCAACCAGGGACGCCGTTACCAGGCCGTGCGCTACACCGACGCCAGCGGCACCACGGACTACTACACCCCCGAAGGCAAGAGCATGCGCAAGGCCTTCCTGCGCAGCCCGGTATCCTTCTCGCGCATCAGCTCCAAGTTCAATCTGAAGCGCCGCCACCCGGTGCTGAACACCATACGCGCCCATCGGGGCGTGGATTATGCGGCACCCACCGGCACCCCCATCATGGCCACCGGCGCCGCCAAGGTGGTACATGTGGGTAACAAGGGTGGTTATGGCCGCACCGTCATCCTCCAGCACGGCAGCCAGTACTCCACCCTCTACGCCCATATGTCCCGCTACGCCAAGGGACTGCGCGTGGGCAGCCGGGTGCAGCAGGGGGACGTTATTGGCTATATCGGCAGCAGCGGCCTGGCCACCGGTCCGCATCTGCACTACGAATTCCTGGTCAACGGTGTGCACCGCAATCCTCTCACCGTGGCCCTGCCCGATGCCTCCCCGATCCGCGCCGAGTACAAGGATGACTTCATGGCCGCCGCCCGGACCCTGCTCGCCCAGCTGGAAACCCGCAAGCAGCTGGCCCTGGCCGCCCTCGAGCCCTGATCCCGCGCGCCCCAGGGGCACGCGCCAGCGGCAAGCACCATGGCGGATTACTACCTCGGCCTGATCTCCGGCACCAGCATGGACGGCATCGATGCCGCCCTGGTGCACGGCGGCGAAACGCCACCGCGCGGCATCCACTACCACCATCACCCCTACCCGGGCGCCCTGCGCGAACGGCTGCTGAACCTGGCCGAAGACCGCCAGGCCTTCTCCCTGGACGACTATGGCCGGCTCGACAGTGAACTGGGGGTCCAGTTTGCCCGTGCCGCCCTGGACCTGCTGGAGCAGGCACGCCTGCCTGCCACCCAGGTGCGCGCCATCGGCAGTCACGGTCAGACGGTACGCCATCGCCCCAACGGTCCCAACCCCTTCAGCCTGCAGATCGGCGACCCGAACCGCATTGCCGCCCTCACCGGCATCACCACGGTGGCCGACTTCCGACGCCGCGACCTGGCCCTGGGTGGCCAGGGAGCCCCCC
>SWBZ01001107.1_pt1 | contig 11749 bp, 10 predicted proteins | sample 4693031 | NCBI WGS metagenome assembly SWBZ01 (sample SAMN10267274, study PRJNA491770) | bioreactor metagenome | isolation source: DHS bioreactor inoculated with | place: Japan: off Shimokita Peninsula
AGCGGCCCCCGCTGCGGCATAGGCGAAATACTCATCCCGCCGGTCCAGCCCGGCTCGTCCATCATGCCGGGGAAAGTGAACCCCGTAATCCCCGAAGCCGTGTGCCAGGTAGCGGCGCAGGTCATAGGGAACGACCTTACGATAACGATAGGCGGGCAGTTCGGGAACTTCGAGTTAAACGTCATGATGCCGGTGAAGGGACACAACCTCCTTCAGTCGATAGAGCTCCTGGGGAAGGTGTCGCAGGTATTCGTCGACAAGTGCATAAAGGACATCAAGGCCGACAAGAAGCGCTGCGAGGAGATGATAGAGAAGAGCCTCGCCATGTGCACGAGCCTCGCGCCGGTGATCGGTTACGACGCCGCAGCGAAGATCGCGAAAGAGGCCTACGAGACCGGAAAGACCGTTAGGGAAGTGGCCCTCGAAAAGAAGGTTCTCCCGGCCGAGAAGTTAAAGGAGCTTTTGGACCCGTGGTCGATGACCGAGCCCGGGACAAAGAAGTAAGACGGGAACTTAATATACTGAAAATAGAAGCGGGCCGCGCGGCCGGAATAATCCCGGGAGCAGGCCCGCTTTTTTGTTCGGAACCCCTCCCCTTCGCCCTTCTCTCCATTCGAAGCTTTTAGTATTCCCATGCATCCAAATACCGGAGAGGTTTCCATATGCGGATTACGGGATGCGGACAATCCTGTTATATTTTCTCTCGCGGATTGGAAGCTAAAATCACACATTCAGCAGGTCTTAAAAGACGGCTGCGGAGGTATTAAATGAACGTAAAGGAATTATTCGACCTCACCGGGAAGACGGCGATCGTAACGGGGGGATACACCGGGATAGGAAAACAGATGGCATACGGGCTGGCCGAGGCCGGGGCCGACGTCGTCATCGCCGCAAGGAACTACGACGGCTGCGTCGTGACGGCAAAGGAGATAAGCGAGGCTACGGGTGTTAAGACGCTCCCGTTTAAGTGCGACGTTTCGGACGAGGGAGACGCCGCGGCGCTCGTCGGGGCGACTGTGGCGGAATTCGGCAAGGTGGACATACTCGTCAACAACGCCGGCATCGCCCTGGGGGCGCTTCCCGAAGACACCACGCTCGAAGACTGGGAAAAGGTTATGAGCATAAACGTGACCGGGACCTTTCTTTGCGCGAGGGAAGCGGCAAAGGAGATGATAAAAGCCAAGAGCGGGAAGATAATCAACATATCCTCCGTAATGGGTTACCAGACGACGAGCGTCGTAAGCGCGCCGTCATACGTGGCGTCGAAGGGCGCCGTCGTAACGCTGACGAAGGATCTCGCAATCAGGTGGGTAGGGCATAACATAAATGTAAACGCCATAGCGCCGGGATGGTTCCCGACGAACATGACGACTCCCGTAATCAGCGCCGAGTTCATGGGCAAGGGCGACGAGCTTCTGGCGTCGATACCGGCCGGCAGGTTCGGGGGCCCGGACGATCTTAAGGGCGTGACGGTGTTGCTGTCGTCGCGCGCGTCCGATTACATCACGGGCGAGATCATAGTAGTCGACGGCGGGACGCTTTCGAGGTATTGAGGTCAGAGCTTCTCGAAGGCTTTTTTCACAGCTTCGTACCCGCCTTCGTGGACGATGTCCTTGTGGGCGAGGACGACCTTGTCGAAGTCCCATTCGAGGATTCTGTCCGCCGAGCGGCGCACCTTTTTCCTGTCGCCTAGGAGGATGTAGCGGGTGAGCCTAGACACGGCTGTTTTATCGTAAACGCCGTCGAGAAGAGCGAAGAGCTTCTGGCCGGGCGTGAGGCCGGAAGAGAAGTTAAAGACGAGGTCCGTGAAAATCACCGTCCGGCTCGTGGGGTGAAAAAACACGACCTCGTTCACCGCCGGGATGCCCTCAAAGAAATGCTGCTCAAGTGAATCCTCCCAGTAGGGCTCGGGCTCGTCGGAAAGTATCCCGTGGAGGTCGAGGTCTTTTCGCTTTTCCTTGAGACCCGGAGCGCCGTAGAGACGGGCATCCGGGAAGGCAGCTGCGAATTCACCCGCGTAGAGATGGTGGAATTTGTTCGGGGCGATAATGAACCTGACCTCGCCGAGGGCGGCGAGCTCGTTTTTGAGCGCGTCCGTCGGGCGCACCGGCGAGTGCATAAGAAGGAAACCCGAGGCCAGCCTGACGACCGTCATGCGGGCGCCGACGTCCATGCCGAGAAAAGCCTGAGAAGAAACAGCAGTCCATATATCCCGAGCCAGGGGGATGAGAGAAGCAGGCATGGTATAGAGTATATTGAACGCGCGGCTCTATGAGAAGGAGGGCCCCGAAGAATTTCGCCACCGGCGGTAGGCGTACAGGATGGACCGTACGCGCTCGTCGGGCTTTTGTGTGAGAAGCTGAAGGAGGAGGCTTTCGAGCGTAGACAATATCAGAAGCGTGGAGGCGATGTAAAAGAGCATCGGGCTGTAGCCGACGACGAACATGAATATGATGAAGACGTAGCCCCCTGCCGAGGAGGCCTTTGTCATGTAGAGGTGGAGGTCGGGGATGCGCCTGAACTTCACGAGCCCGACGACGAGGGAAGCAGTCCCGATAAGCATCCATGACAGGACCAGCAGTTTATTATTGAAGAAGATATCCGGCTCTACGAGGACCACCCAGAATGCGGCGCACGTGACAAGCACCATGTCGGCTGCGGAATCGAGCCTGCTGCCGTATTCTGTAACGACACTCCATCTCCGGGCAAGGTAACCGTCGAGGATGTCCGTGAGACCCGCGATAATGAGCCCGGCGCCTACCCACATGGAGCGGTCGAGCATGGCCGGAACCCAGAGCGCTATGGCCAGAAGGAGGCGAAAGCCGCTCAGAAAATTCGGAATTCTTTTATAGTCGATTCTTTTCATAGGCGTCATCTATCGAATATTTTTTGAAGACGCTGCCCTCGTCTTCTTTTTCCGCCCTAAAAATTCTAACTTATAAAATCCAGGGGACAGAGGAAATCGTACTCCGCCCGGGGACGGCAAATTCCGCTATTATTAGCACATGCGGATTTTAATTCGACCATCGTATTCATAGATGCCTATGATAATTCGATTATTATTTTGTGCAAATGCGTACAAAAACCCTTGACAGGGCCCGAGTGGCAATTATATTAGTATTAACTAAATCCTATTCAGGAGGTTTGCTATGTCAGAAACGACGAGAAAAGCAGCCTCGAAAGTGAAGGACTTCACCGAGCCCGCAAAGGAATTTTCCGGTCTCGTTAAGGAAAATTACCTTAATGGTCTCGATTTTTCCTTCTCACTCTTCGAGCAGAATTTCAAGGCTCTCACGGCCCAGGCCGATCAGATTTTGAGCCTCGAGAAAGAATTCCTCGCTAACGTGGGCGAATTCTACAAGGACTTGCCGAAGGACCTGCCCTTCGCGAAGGAATTTCAGTTCGATGGCGGCTTCAAGAAGGTATCGGAGCAGCTCGACACCTACAATTCCTATCGCAAGGAACAGCTCCAGTCTGTAAAGACGACCACTGAGAAGCTCGCGAAGGACGCGCATGCGGCCGCCCGTGAGAATGTCGAAAAGGCCTTCTCGCTGTTCGGCGAATATTTCAAAGCATTCGGCGCCTAATCTCAACTCGAAATACTTCTTACATCAAGATTAAATCGAGTGATGATGGAGCTCAGGAGACGTGAATTCGTTCACGTCTCCTGAATCTTTTCCCCCATGAGCCTTCCGCCGGATCGGACTATATCCGGAGGGGAGGAGTATTAGCCTCTCGTATGAAAATCGATTATAATTTCCTGGAATGACCAGTAAACACACTGAACCCGGGGGTGCCAGATTGATTCGCGCTACAGCCATACTTCTCTTGTTCGCTCTTATACTTCCTGCGGTCGCTTGCAGCACCGTACAGACCGGGAAGACCATGGCCATAGACAATCCGCTCCAGGAGTCGAGAACCAAGCAGTCCCTGAGCCAGGCGAGGCAGGACGTGGAAAAGTCCCGCAGGGCACTCGATAAGTGCATGGAAGCGAGCGGCGGCGACGAGACCAGGTGCCAGAGCCAGAAGGCTCAGTACGACAAGGATGTCGAGGCCTACGTATCGTTTCAGGGGAGCTAAAGCCGCGGCAGGCTCCGGCATTTAAATCCAGCGGGAATAAATAACCGGAGGTCACTAATCATGAGGCCGTTCGTATTTACCCTGCTTTTTTCCGCAGTCCTCTTTTTAAGCCCCGCCTACGGCGCGGGTCCCGAGCAGACGGCCGGACCGGCGCAGAACGTTCAGAGATTCGAGATTGTCGTAGACAGCTATTCCTTTAAACCCGACCACATAACCGTAACGGCGGGCAAGCCCGTAGAGATAATGTTAAGGAGCGTTGCGTCCATAGTGCCGCATGATTTTTCCATAGACGACCCCGCTTCGGGGCTGGACGTCCACAAAAATGTTCCACCGGGCAAGGACGTCACGGTCACTTTCACACCCCGGAAGACCGGAACGTTCATGTTCTATTGCAACAAGAAGGGCATATTCGGCTCTCATCTCGAAAAAGGGATGAAGGGCACGATAGAGGTAATATAAAATGCCTCACGTGATCCAGCGCTTTAAAATCTGAGCTGAAAATCGAATATGAAGTCCGCCTTGGCGACATCCTTGCTGGGACCGCTGACGGGGAACTGTACGGCAAAGCCCGGGCTGTACTTCCGCCCGAACCGGAGCCCGGGTGTGACGTAGAGGTCGGTGCCGCTCCCCCCGCTGTCGTAGGTAGTAAACGTATACCCGTCGAACTCGAAGTAGAGCATAGGCGAGCCCGGCACGGGGACTTCGAGCCCGGCCGCAGCATGGTAGGTGAACCTGTTTTCGAAATCGTTCCCCTCGAAGTTCTTGGCGCCGAAGATAAAGTCGAAGCCTATGGACGTCTGAACGCTGAAAGGACCGCGCCACACACCGGCGGTGAGGTAGGGCAAGACACCGTAAGCTTCGTAAAGATAGGTCGGTATGTACCTTCTGTACTTTATCACCTGCTGGAGCCTGTTCTGATCGTCGGTGAACGACGTTGGGAAGAATATCTTTGTTCCGGCGGAAAGCGCGAAATTCGAAGACTTTGCCAGGACGCCCTTGGCGCCGATGCCGAGGTTCCCGAACTCGAACCCGTCCCTTATCTTCGTGTCGCCGTCTTCCACGCTGTTGACGCCGCCGTACGGGACGTCGAGGTATATACCCCAGAACCCGCTCTCTGAGGGAAATTCGAGCCTCGCGGGATAGACTATGATCTGCCCGCTGCCCAAAACTTTCTTTAAGGTTACGACCTCGAAATCAATACCCACCCTTCCAAGAGGAAGAACCGGCTCGAAGTAGCGCGGGTAGGCAAGCTCGAGTGCCTTACCCTTTGTCGTCGAGATGGTGAAAGGACCCTGGAACTGGAACGCGCCCGTGAGGGGGTTTATGAGGCCGAGGTTTCTGTTCTGTACGAAGAGGCGAGTCGGGTTCGCGACGTACGCCGCAACCCGCGCGACCCCGCTGTCCTGCTCGATGAGCCAGTCGGAGAGCTTCTCCATGCTCCACCCGAGAGGGATACCGACCGCCGGGGTGACGATAAGATCCGTACCCGAGGGCTTGATGACCCAGCCCTCTATTGCGTATTCGAAGAGAGTGCTCTGGATGACTGAGCCGAGCGCCGAGGCCCAGACGCTGTGACCCCTCGCCCTGTAGAACTGGTAGTGAAGCATGCCGAAGAAGGGATGCATAACCCAGTTGACGAGGAATGTGTCGCCGTCGTTCCATTCGGGCGCGGAGGTGAGGTTGTGCCAGAATGTGGAGAAGGAGGCGTCGAATATCTTGATATTCTTGTCCCTCACCCACCAGAGCCTGCCGCCCCACTGCACGGTGTACCAGATGAGGGTGTCGTACATGTAGGTCTCGAGGTTGGCGGGCCTGAGCTCGGTATCTTGATATGAGCCTATCTCGTATTCGCCGCCCATGGGAAGAATAACGTCGTCCCCTTCGGCGGGATTCTCCGCAGTTTCTTCCGCGAGCCCAGGTTGTTGATTATTGCCGGCCCATGCGCCCGTTCCGGCCGGCAGGCTCAATACAGCGAGCAGGATAAGACATGTTACCCTGAGCCTCATCGCATCCTCCATATTGCCGCATGCGGAAAAGTAGCCGGTGGGCGGACGGCCGAAGAGTGGACCGCATACAACTATTTGAATTGTAACGACTTTTTTAGCCGTTTTAAAGTAGAAACATGTATATACTGCGGATAGGCAACGCCCGGGAGACGAAAAAAAGGAGGCTAGAACCTGACCTGAAAATCGAACATGTAGCTGTATTTGTCTATGCTTTTGTCGGGCCCGGTCAGGGGAAACTGCATAGCGAAACCGGGGCTGTATTTGCGGCCCAGCCGGACGCCGGTCGTTACGAAGAGGTCGGTCTTTTTAAACGTGTCCGCCGTAAGAGCCGAGTAGCCGTTAAACTCGGCGAAAAGCACCGGCGACGCTATGACCGGGATATTCACCCCCGTGACGGCGCTGTAGTTTATCCTGTACTCGAAAGAATTTCCTTCGAGCCCGCTGGCGTTGAGAACGAAATCGTTCTGTACCATTGCCTGAAGATTGAACGGCCCGCCCCAGGCGGCGGCAGTAAGATATGGAGACACAGTCCACGCCTTCTGGAGATTTAGCGGGAAATTCCTCCTGAAGAGCGTAATGGTCTGGAGACGGCCCACGTTGTCTTTGTATGACGTAGGCAGCATCAGGCCGAGACCGGCCGAGACTATGGAGCTGTGCGTTTTGAAGAGTATGTGCTTTCCGCCCACGAGGACGTTCGCGAACTCGAAGCCGTCTCTCTGCCCTTCTCCGACTATACTGAGCGAATTGATGCCCGACTGAGCTATCTGGACGTATACCCCCCACAGGCGGCTCTTGGACGGAACGTCTACACGGAGGGAATAGAAAATGAACTCGCCGTTCCCCATGCTTTTCTTGAGATTCACTACTTCAAGGTCGGCGCGGAATCTCCCGAGCGGGAACGGCTGCTCGAAAAAGAACGGATAGGCGAGGTCTATGGCCTCGGGCTTTCCTGGCACAAATTCGAGCGGACCGCTTATAGACATGAACTGTTTCGAGAACGGATTATAGACCCCGATTTGCCTGTCGTGAATAAAATTCCTCATGGGGTTCAGGATATGCCCGAGAATTTTTGCCGGGACGAAATCCGTGGAGACAAGCCAGTTGGAGGATTCCTCCAGAAGCATACCCATGGGGACGCCCACCCCCGGGGTGGAAACGAGGTCGACAAGCGATGGGGTTTCGACAAGACCCTCGACAGTATATTCGAAGAGGGTGCTTTGAACGACGACGCCGAGCGCGGACACCCACCTCGAATGCCCCATGGCCCTGTAGAAGAGGTAGTCCTGAGAGCCTACGATCGGGTGCGTGACCCAGTTGGTGAAGAACGAATCCCCGTCGTCCCATACGGGCCATTGAGAGATATTGTTCCACCATTTTGACAGGGACGTGTCGAAGATCCTGCTGTTCTTGTTCCTTACGTAAAAGAACCGGGCAGCCCAGGTAGCCGTGTAGGCTATCGCTGTATCGCGGGCGAATGCCTTGAAGCCGAGCTTTTCGGCAGTGACCTCTTCGACGGCCGGGGGCTCTTCAGCACCTTCGCCTTCGCCGTTCTCAGCGCCGGCCTCCGGAGTCTTCGCATACTCGAAGAGATCCTCGACCCGCACCTCTTCACGAGCTGCCGCGCTAGAGGCAATCACAACCGCCAGCAGAATAAGAATACACTTTTGAAGCAACCTCACCGATTATCCTCTTATCCTCGTCCTCTTCGTGCGGGCATGCGCAGGAAAAGAATTGCACTCTAAGATACACCGAAAAGACGACAATGGGAATATTATTTATGACGACATTTAACTTAAAGAAGTTAGTAATGGCCGGATAAGACTAAAGAATACGGGCAGGTAGGAGCGCTAGAACCTGACCTGGAGATCAAACTTGTAGCTGAATCTGTCGATTTTCTTGTCGGGCCCGTATAGGGGCAGCTGGACGGCGAATCCCGGACTTACCTTTCTTCCGAGCCTTACGCCCGAGGACATATACAGCCCGGATTTCTTGAACGTCTTCGCCGTAGGGACCGAGAACCCGTCGAGCTCCGCGAAGACGACGGGAGAGGCAATGACCGGTATGTTCACCCCGGCGGCCGCGCCGTAGTCCACCCTGTATTCGAAGCCGTTCCCTTCGAGCTCGCCCGCGTTGGCGATAAAACCGCTCGAGGCCGTAGCCTGGATGCTGAACGGGCCCTTCCACGCAGCCGCCGACAGATATGGAGCAACTGTCCATGCCTTCTGGAGGTTCACCGGGAAGTTCCTCCTGAAGAGAAGAAGCGTTTCGAGCCGGCCGAGGTTGTCCTTGTAAGACGTCGGAATAATAAGCTCGAGACCGCCTGAGTATACAGAGCCGCTCGTTTTGTACAGCACGGCCTTGCCGCCGGCTTTCATATTCGCAAACTCAAATCCGTCCCTTACCTTTTCGCCATCCACCGAAAGGGAGTTGAAGCCCGACTGTGCTATGGAGACGTAAAGCCCCCAGAGCTGGCTCTTCGAGGGCACGTCAACGCGCGCTGAATAGAATATGAGCTCGCCGCCGAGATCTCCCTTAAGGTTCACGATCTCGAGATCGACCCCGAACCTCCCGAGGGGCATCGGCCCTTCGAGATACATTGGATACGCGAGGTCGATGGCGATGTCCGCTGAGGGCACGAAGTCTATAGGCCCCGACAATGTCATGAACGTCTTGGACAGGGGATTATAGACCCCGATCTGCCTGTCGTGAACGAAATTCCGCATCGGATTGAGAACGTGGCCGAGTATTTTCGCCGGGACGAAATCCGTCGATACGAGCCAGTCGGAGGACTCTTCGAGCACGACGCCGATGGGAACTCCAACTCCAGTTGTGGATATGAGGTCGGGAAGCGACGGGGTTTCAACCAGCCCCTCGACCGTATATTCCCAGAGGACGCTCTGAACCATGGAGCCAAGGGCGGAGGTCCAGAAGTCGTGCCCCATCGCCCTGTAGTAAAGGTATTGCTGGGAGCCGATGATGGGGTGTGTCACCCAGTTGGTGAAGAACGAATCCCCGTCGTCCCATTCGGGCCATTGAGAGATGTTGTTCCACCATTTGGAGAGAGAGGTATCGAAAATCCTGCTGTTCTTGTTCCTGACGTAAAAAAACCGCGCCGCCCAGACGAAGGTGTAGGAAAGTGCGGTATCCCTTAGAAAAGCCTTGGCGCCGAGCTTTTGCGTATCCCCGGCCGCAGCGTCAGGGCGAACCGCGCTATCATAATCCCCGTAATCGCCTTCAGAGGCGCTTTCATCGGGGGGTGTTTCGAGGGAGGCAGCACCGGAGAACGCGTAATCGAAGATATCCCTTATCTCGACCTGGTCAGCAATCGCTGCCTGGATCGGGAACAGCGCCGCCAGGAGCATGATTAAAAATCTGCGAATAAAGATCAACTCGTTATCCTGTTTCTCAATGCGGAATGACGGCTTGTGCCGAGTTGAAAAAGATACCCCACGACATCAGGATTAAAAAGCGTTTATTTAAAGCCGAGGACCTTCTTTACCCTCTCTTCCCATGTGTAGCCGCGCACGTCGGCGAGTGCGCCGGAGGCTATCCGGTCCGCAAGGGCGTTGTCCTTGAGAATGCGGGAGAGGCCTTCGTAAAGGGCGACTGCGTTGTCAGGGGGGACGACGACTGCGTTTTCTCCGTCCCTTAAAAGCTCGTTTACGGAAGGAAGCGACGTCGCCACTATGGGCCTCCCCGAGGCCATGTACTCGAAGAGCTTTATCGGCGAGGTGAAGTCCGTAGCCACTGTTCCACCCCTTATCGTCATTGCCGAAGTGTACGGCATCACGAGGACATCCGCCGCGGCGAGATAAAGTGGGACGAGGTCGTGCGAGACATAGCTCGTCAGCTTAAGGCCCGAAGCGTTTTTTTGTGCGGCGAGCTGCCTGTAGCGGAGAACGTCTTCGTCACGGCCGCCGACGATGAGGAATTTGGCATCCGGGAGCTTGAGCGAGGCGTCTATCAGGAGCTCTATACCCCTGCCTTCGTATATGTTCCCGGAATAGCAGATTATATCCTTGTCGAGCGAGAGACCGAGCTTTTTCCTGGCTTCTTCTTTTTTGGGAAGGTTTGCGTACCGTTCGAGGTCTACACCGTTGTGGGCGACGGCAAGTTTTTCGGGCGGAAGACCCTCCCCGAGATATATATCCGCTAGGCCATTCGTATTTGTGGAAAACCTGACGAGATTCGGCGAATCCTTGATCGCCCTGAATAAAGGCCGTGCCCCTGTGACGAGCGGATGATGAGCGTCGTACACAACAGGAATGCCGAAGACCTTCGCGGCAAGGAAAGCGTAGACTATGTTCCTCGTCACGGTTATATCGTACAGGCCCTTTCTCATACCTATATACACCCCGGCCCGGACGCCGTGGAAGACATTCCTCGCAAAGGAGCTTTTAAAATAGGGGAACTGGATTATTTTGAATGTGTAATCTACACCGTAATAGGCGCGTATATCGGGCGTATTCCCGGGCGTTGCCAGTATGAGATCCGTCTCGATACCGAGGCGGCCCATTGCCTGGCACATCTTCATGACGTGTATAGCGCTTGCGCCTCTCGAAAAGAGCTCGGGACTTCCTATGTAGGCGGCCCGGCGCGGCTTTTCCAGAGGGCTGTTCGGCTTTTCCTGGCTCATAATGCCTCCAGAGCGATAAGTATATGTGCAATATACGGCGTTGACTAATAGACCGGAATTTATATAGCAATTTGCCGCCCCGATTAGAAACAAGGCCCCGGCCTGTATATACTTAAGTCCCTCTGCCGTAAGGACAACCGGGCGGAAAGCCGTTATATTAAAAAGGAATATCATGGAAACGAGAACACCCAGGGGATTTCACGACGTACTGCCGGACGATATTAGGAGATGGCAGTTTATCGAGGACAACGCCCGGCACATATTCGATCTTTACGGATTTTCTGAAATCAGGATCCCTGTGCTGGAATTTACAGAGGTATTCGCCCGGAGCCTGGGGACCACGACTGACATAGTCGAAAAAGAGATGTACACCTTCACCGACCGGGACGGTTCGTCCATAACGCTCCGCCCGGAGGGAACGGCCGGCGTCGTGAGGGCCTTTGTCGAAAACTCGATGCACGCCAAGTCGCCAGTGAGCAAGCTATGGTACAGCGGGATGATGTTCAGGCACGAGAGGCCGCAGAAGGGCCGTTACAGGGGGTTTTACCAGATAGGGGCTGAGCTCCTCGGCCCCGAAGACCCGGCATCCGACGCGGACCTTATAACGATGGTCTGGAAATTCCTCGAAAGCATCGGGCTTTCGGACAGGCTCACCCTCGAGATAAGCTCCCTCGGAGACCAGAACTGCAGGCCGCAGTATAAAGAAAAGCTCGTCGCTTATTTTAAGCCCGACGCAGACAAACTCTGCCCAGACTGCAAGCGGAGGCTCGAAACGAATCCGCTTCGTATACTCGACTGCAAGGAAGAGGGATGCCGGAAAATAGCGGCCGGTGCGCCTAAGATGATAGACAATCTTTGTGACGAGTGCTCCGCCCACTTCGAGGCTGTCAGGGAATACCTCGGAAGCACGGGCGTGCCGTACACAATAAACGCGAAGATCGTAAGGGGGCTCGACTATTATACGAGGACTGTGTTCGAGGTGACGACGAACGAGCTCGGCTCGCAGAACGCCGTTGCCGCGGGGGGG
>SWBZ01002017.1_pt1 | contig 11741 bp, 16 predicted proteins | sample 4693031 | NCBI WGS metagenome assembly SWBZ01 (sample SAMN10267274, study PRJNA491770) | bioreactor metagenome | isolation source: DHS bioreactor inoculated with | place: Japan: off Shimokita Peninsula
CCGTATGGCACCGGAACGAGGTGCGTTCGTCCCGGTGCCGCCTTCAACCGGAACTCCTTGACCGAAGCGGCGCGAGCGGTCCGGAGCCCGGAAACCGGAAGCACCGTACTGGCCGCGAATGCCGCGGCGGATGTGAGAAAGGCTCGACGCGTCGGCGTCGGCAAATGCAAGACCATGATGTCCAACCATCCTGAGAGGGCGCTTGAGCCGCAGCGCGCTAACCGCGCGAAGCGAAACGGCATCACGGGCGGCCAATGTGACCGCGCGTGATTTCAGGCGCCGCTTGCCGGAACTTTAGTCCGGGCGGCGTCAGCTCAGGATGATGGATCTGGGAGGATAAGGATCCGGCGGTCCGGTGCGCCCGGTCACGCTTTGGAGAACCGGGCTTTCGGTAGTCGTCTCAGTCCCAGGCAGGCTTGGCTGGTCCGGTGGCACGACAGCCAGGATCGACGATACGCAGACATTTTCGCACAAAGGCATATCGCCATTGCCGTCCGGGCAATCTTGGCAGTCGCCCATGTCCGCGCCATCGATCGCAGCAAGCGTCATCTTCATGCTCATGGTGGCAGCATTGGCGGCATGGACGACCGTTCCCGCCGCGAAAGCGGCGAGCATCATGATCATGAAGATGCGGACATACCTTGTCATGCTTTGCTGAATACCTCGAAAGCCCTTGCGCTGTCGACACGCGTTCTGTCGCATCTGCCGCACCGATCCAAGTTTTGTTCAATGTTCGAAAGGAAGGATGCAGTTTCGGAGGTGAATACCTGGCGACAATTGTTTGACCGCTTCACATAGTTTTGATCTCCAGCGATCTGCCAAGCGTCGGAACGCCACTCCGTTTCGACACCGGCTTCAGTCGTGCGGTGCCGCACCGGTCGCGATCGCAAGATGGTGTCCCTGGTGGTGCGCGCCCAGTGTCATGACACCGATGAAGCCGAGACCCCTGAGTTTCGCCAAGTGGATGGGATCGGCAAGGGTGACGGTCATCACCGCGCCCTCAGGGTGCTCTTCCGCTTCGGGTGGTCGCAAGCGCTTCGTGAACACCCTGCGCCGCAACTTAGCGGGAATTCGGTCGCTTTGACCAAACTTTGTATAGAAAATTTGGTCACTCGCCCACCTCATTGCTAGTGACCAAAATTTGTATATAATCTTCGGTCATTAAATGAGGTTGCAAATGCCCGATCCCACCTCCGACACCCTTAATCGCGTTCATGAGCGGATAGTAGCGGATGCCCCCGGCGGGGTTTGGTCGCGGGCGGATTTCCTCGATATCGCCAGCCCGAACGGGGTCGAGAAAGCGCTGCAAAGACTAGCCAAGCGCGGCGATATCCGGCGCCCGTGCCGAGGACTTTATGACAAACCGACCACGAGCAAACTGACCGGAAGGATGGTGTTCCCTCCCATAGGGTCATTCGTCGATGCAATCGCCCGGCGGGACAAGCTGCGAGTCCTCGTCGACGGAATGACCGCCGCAAATGATCTGGGTTTGACAACGGCAGTCCCGGCCCGCAGCACGATTTATGCCGACACGTACCCGCGAACGATCGAAATCGTCGCCAACACTGGCGACCCGAACGCGAAAGAACCCGTCGTGTACAAACTCGACTTCAAACGGATTTCCGCCAAAACAGCGTTCTGGGCCGGCCGGCCGGCCATGCGTGTCGTTCAGGCCCTATCATGGTTTCGCGATGACCGGTCGACTCTCGACGTAGCGATCAACGGTATCGTACGACGTCTTTCGAGCGCACCCGAGCGCGACGCCATTGTTGAAGACCTGCACCAGAACATTCAGGCCGTGCCTGCGTGGATGTATTCAGCAATCGAAAAGATCACACAAATGCTGTCGGCCGACGAAGGCTCGGACAAATCATCAGCGCCGCTTGAGACGTCGGAGAACCATGCACAAAACCTTCGCTGAAATCCTTGGCTCGAGCATAGACGAACGGCGGGCGCTCTATTCGGCGGTCGCGGCCAAGCTGGAGACACGCGCCGAAAATGTTGAGAAAGACCTCTATGTCTGTTGGGTGCTCGATTTCCTGTTCAACCGACGCCAGGACGATCCGGTCCATCTCTATTTCAAGGGCGGGACCAGCCTGAGCAAGGCCTATGGCCTCATCAGACGGTTTTCCGAAGACATCGACATCGGAATATACAAGGGTGATCTCAATGCCCCGCTTGAGGCCGATATCGCCGCATTGCCATCCATCACAAAACAGCAAAAGGCTCTTGCCGACGAGGTCGACGAAGCGGCGCGGAAGTACATTTCCGGTCCGCTCAGAGAGCAGTTGCTGAAAGAAATTGCCGCAGTCGAGGATGAGATTGGCCAAAAGGATCATTTTTCGGTCGGGTTCGGTTTCGATGCCTACCGGAACAAAGATGCGCTCGATATTCTTGTCGTCGGCTATGACAGCGCGTTCGGATCCGGAGATGGCTACGTCCAGGCTGCGGTACGAATAGAGGGCGGCGCCCGGCCAGACCCCGTTCCCGTCGAACAGCGGGAAATTATTCCCTACGTCGCCGACGAACTGTCGAACGGCGCTGACCTTAAATTCGGAGGGGTGACGACGGTGAAGCCGGAGCGCACATTCTGGGAAAAGGTGCTGATCCTGCACGCCATGACCGAGATGACCGACAAGCGCACTGCCGACAACAACCCCATTCGACCGGTCCCCGACCTCAGTCGTTATTCCCGGCACTACTATGACGTCCATCAGATGTGGCGGCATGGCGAGTACGGCGAGAGGATTGCCGCGATGCGTGATCTTGCCGAGGCCTGCCGCCAGCACAAGGAGCTCATGTTCCGTGCACCTGATCATAGATATGACCGAGCCGTGCCAGGCACCTATCGCCTGATTCCCACCGAAGAGATGATGAGAAAGCTAGCAGCGGACTACGAGCGAATGTCGGCCATGATATTTGGGGCACCGCCGGAGTTCGAAGACGTGGTGGTTAGTATTGAAGAGCTGGAAAAGTTCATAAACGACATGAAAAACAACCAGGACTGATCGTTTTGTTATCTATACCGCGCGGGGGGAATGTAAATTGGATAAGCTGCCGCGAGGGTCGGAATGGCATCGATGGGAGCTCCAAAGCCGGTTGAGAACAGATTCCGGGAAGGATGGCCGGCAGGCGCCCGGTTTGAATGCGGACGGGAGGCTTCCGGTCACGCCGCTTCCGCTTGGCGTCGTTCAAGTTCGGTTCCAAACATGTGTCTGTTGAGGCGCCTGATAAACGCGAAAACCGTGTCGAGCGGCAGCAGCAAGGTCTCGGGATGGCGTTCTATCCAGCGCTCACCCGACTCTCGCGAGGCGAAGAAGAAGTGGAAATGGCAGGCGGTCGCCATGATCCGGACCGCCGAGGTGGCTTCCCACAGCTCCGAGCGTCGCCAGGAAACCGCGACCTACGTCGGGTTCACGGTCTCGATGCGGCCGGGCGACATTGCAAGGCGGACCAACTGATCCCTCTCTGGATCCCGCGTCTCGATCTCGGTTGTCTCTCCGAGAAGTTCCGCATACGCTAACGTGTCCGGCGCGCACCATGCCCACAGCCTACGTCCGCCAATCGTGATCTGGTGGTGCGTGGGTGTCACTGAGAGCCCCAAGAACGCCTGGATTCGGCCCCCTTCATCGGTATGGACGAATGGGCTCAACGGCGATGCGCTAGTGAATGCCTCCATCTCATCGACGGATCTTCCTAGCGCCTCGGCGAGCCGAGCTAGGGTCACCGGCTCGCCTCTTGCAAGTTCTTGAAGAAGCTTAATGCCGGCTTTCTGGTCATCCGGCGACGGTGTCGGGAAATGGCGGCGTGCCGCCTCCCACAATTCGTCGGCAGTTGCGATGTCGTTGCGCGTCATGGTGTCGTCTCCTTCTTGGGCGCACCCTTGGCGAGGGTCCCGATCCGGGTTGTCCATTGGCCGAACGCTCTCGCGATCCGGGTGCGTTGGATGGTACGGCTGCATCTAACCGCAGGCGGAGACAGTGGTCTTGAACCGGATTAGCGCCTAAGCGCACAACTGCGGGCGGCGCGCGAAGAAGTGTGCGCGGAAAACGCCAGGCGACATGCCGACAAGCCGCCGAAATGTATTGGTGAAGTGGCTCTGATCCGCAAAGCCGGCGTCGAGCGCGATCTCGGAAAGCGGATCCTGCGAAGTCGTGAGCCGATGGGCGCCGAACTCCACGCGTCGCTGGCGGATATAGTGCCCCACTGTGCAGCCGAAGCGTCGGCGGAACGCACGGGCCAGATGCACGTGGTTGACACCGGCCGCTCGTGCCAGGCTTTCAAGCGTATGATGGCGGCGAAATTCGTCGTGGATCTGCTCCTGGACGCGCGTTAGCCACGACGGTGGGCCATCGCGCACGTCAAGGCCCTGCCGGCCATCAAGCTCGCCAAGCAGATCGATCAAGGTGTTTGCCACGGATGTGGAAGACAGATCGTCTCCCAGTTCCAATTCGCTCCGCAGTTGGAAGGCGAGCCAGTGGGGCGGCGGTCGGCGCATGGCATTCAGGCGTTCGAAGTCCAGCGTGCCGGCGGCGGTCCCAACGAGAGACGGATCGATCGCCACGGTCAGGCAGTGGCTGCCAGCCTCCGAGACGTGGGCGCGGTACGTCTCGCCGGGCACCTGGAAAACAAGCGATGCCGGCCCGCAATTGAGCCGGGTGCGGCCCCGTTCAATCCGGTAACCGCCTTCCAGCGTCAGACATAGCCCCACCCACCGGTCCAGTTCGGCCGTAAGGCTAGTGGCCGCACAATAAACGGCGTCACGGACCGCAAAACCCGGCGCATCGAGCGTCTTCAGCGGCCTTATGCAATCGATGGGGCCTTGATATCTCATCCCGTCTTCCATGCCCAATGTCCAATCTTCCTAGACCATCGAGGCGATATCGGATGCAAAGCTGGGATAGGCGAAGATAAGTCCCTTGATCCTGTTCGTGGTCAGGCCCGCGGCCATCGCCATTGCGAAAAGGTTGATCTGTTCCTCGGCGCCGGGGCCGATCAGATGCGCGCCCAGGATCTTTCCGGTCCCCTTTTCGACCAGAACCTTGTAGGCGGTATGCTTGGCGCCGACGCGCAGTGACGCGTACCAGCCCGCCGTTTTGTCAAAATGGGTATCGAACTCAAATCCCTTGTCGTGCGCTGCGGCTTCTGAAAGTCAGACGGAGGCCAACTGCGGCAGTGTGAAGACAACGCTTGGGATCGGCGGATAGTTCACCTCACGCTCATCCTTGCCTACAAGCAGGTTCTTGCCGACAATCCGGCCTTCTTTGGCTGAGACAGGGGTCAGGTTCGGGCCGCTGTCGGCACAATCGCCCGCGGCGAAGATGGCAGGGTTGGTGGTGCGCATGAATGGGCTGACCTTGATACCCAAGTGGCTATACTCAACGCCAGCGGCTTCGAGGTTGAGATGGTCGATATTGGGCACACGACCGGTTGCATGAACCACCAGATCGCAGCAGACGGTCTGTACGCCTGTCGGCGTCTCGTAGGTGACCGAAAAAGCTGTGCCATTTTTCTCGATCTTGAGAACTTTGGCCTCCGTCCGCAGATCGACGCCGAGATCGGCTGTGGCTTCGGAAAGGATCGCGACCAGATCCGGATCGAAATTCCCCAGCGGCCGCTCCATCATTTCCAGAACCGTCACCTCGCGCGCCCCCGCACGCTTTGAGATGTGCGCGAATTCCATCGCGATGAATCCGCCGCCAACGAACACCACCCTGTCGGGCCGTTCCGGCAACTCGAGGAAATCGGTGCTGGTCGCCAGCAATTCCTCGCCGGGGATGTTCAGCGTCATTGGCCGGGCGCCGGTGGCGATATGAAAATGCCGTGCCGATAGGGTCTCGCCATCCACCTCGATCGTATCACGCCCGGTGAAGCGCGCCTCGCCGTGCAGCACGGTAATGCCGGCCTTCTCCAGCCCGCCCTCGATGCGGTCAGGCATCGCGTCGGTAAATGTGCGCTTGAAGGCGATCATGTCCGGCCAGTTGACAGCGGTCTGCGCCTTGAGCCCCTTGCCATCGAGGCTGCGGGCCCATTCGATTCCCTCGGTCACGGCGATCAGCATTTTTTTCGGGTCGCAGCACCGCAACGCGCAGGTGCCGCCGAAGGGCAGGCTGTCGATGCTGGCAACCCTCCAGCCCGCCTTGGTGGCCATCCGAGCGACGCCGTTTCCACCCGTGCCGCCGCCGATCACGATCAGATCGAAACTTTTTCTATCATTCATGTTTTCTCCTGTTGCGGCCTGTCGCTTTGGACTCCAATCATGCCTTCAGAGACGATGCCGTATCAGTGGTGTTAGGGCCATCTCGACTGCCTGGCGCTCGTGTGGAATAGCAGATGGCCGCTCGCGGGCGTATTCCCGTGAAGGCTGTCGCCGATTCCGGCGAAAGCTTATTTGTGCGGGCCGTGAAGGGGATGCGTGATGGCGTCTTCGCGAACATCGCTGCCGCTCGGTCGTGCACTCCGGTGCCACAAACCGATTCCGATGATGGCCAGGACAGCGGCGAGCCAGAAAAGACCGCCGCCCGTCAGCCAACTGGCAAGACCCGCCAAGCTGACCGCGCCGCTGGCAGCGAGCAACAACCCGCCACAACACACGACGTAGGCCCCAAGCACCCCGGCAATGCCATATCGATATGAGGGTTCCATGCTTGCCTCCTATCCGGCGCAGCAGGACAGCTTCGCCACGTCCTTGCCGAAGCCTTGCGCGGCCAGCTTCAGCCCTTCCACCGTGGTGAGATAGGGAAAGATCGTCTCACCTAACTCCCTCGTCGTCATGCCGTGCTTGATGGCCAGCACCAGGGTCTGGATGCTGTCGGCTCCCTCCGGCGCCAGGATCTGCCCGCCAAGTAGACGGTCGGTCCTGGCATCGGCGACCAGCTTGATGAGCCCGCGCGTGTCGCGCGCGGCGAGCGCCCGCGGCACCTGGTCAAGGGAAACGATCGAGGTCTTGGGCTCGAATCCCGCGGCGCGGGCGGCCTTCTCGGTCAGCCCCACACCCGCCACCTGTGGATCGGTGAACGTCACCCACGGCATGGCCGCGTTGTCATAGGCGAGGCTGTCGCCGTTCAGCGCGTTTTGCGCAGCAAGCTTGGCGCCGTAGGCAGCCATGTAGACGAACTGGTCGCGGCCGGTGACATCGCCCGCCGCATAGACACCGGGCTTGGACGTGCGCATCCGCTCGTCGACGACGATGCCGCCATTATCCGCCAGCCTGATCCCCGCTTCGACAAGTCCGAGACCATCGGTGTTAGCAGACCGGCCGGTGGTCAGAAGCACCTGCTCGGCGGCGATCACTTCCTTCCCCCCGTCATTGGCGATCGTGAGCGCGGCACCGTGCTCCGTCCGCTCGATCCCGTCATAGGAAAGACCAGTGCGGACGGTGATGCCCTCGTTGCGGAGATAGCCGGTCAGGGCCTCCGAGATTTCCGGCTCGGTTTCCGGCAGCAGGCGGCGACGGGTGACGAGTGTTACCTCGGTCCCGACGCGGGCAAACATCTGCGCCAGCTCGCAGCCGATATAGCCGCCACCGATGACCAGGAGCGAACGCGGCAGTTCAGGAAGCTCAAGCGCCGTTGTGCTGGTGAGGTAAGGGATGTCCGCGACGCCGGGAATATCCGGTAGGGCCGGAGAAGAACCGGTCGCGATGATGATCTTCCCGGCCGGAATCTCGGCGCCATTTACCATCACCCCCTGCCCGTTCAGGCGCGCGGGACCCTCCTGATAGGCGATCCCGTTATACTCGGGCAGCAGATCGACATACTTCTTTTGCCGCAGGCTTGAGACAAGGTCGTCCTTGGCCGTGATCAGCGCCGGCCAATCGGCAACATTCGCCTCCCCTGCCAAACCGGGAAACCGATGTGCGGCGCGCGCGCCGTGCAGCGCTTCCGCCGCGCGGATCATCGTCTTCGACGGCACGCAGCCGACATTGACGCAAGTGCCGCCGATCGTGCCATGGCCAATCAGCGCGACATTCGCGCCTTGCTCTGCGGCCGTGATCGCGGCCGAAAATCCGGCCGAACCGGCGCCGATCACGGCGAGATCATAGCGGCCATTGCGCTTTCCATTTGTGGCGCAGCAATCTGACATTTCAGCCCCTTTCGTCATTCGTTCGTGTTTCGCTCGCGCCATAGGTCGCTGCGCGCTGGCGCCGCCATACGCCATAGGCGGTGATGCCCAGGAACAGCGCCAAGGCCGGGAACAGCACATAGTCGATCCAGCCGAGCCACGCGGACAGGCCCACGGCTCCAAGGCCGATTACCAGAACGGGGGTAAAGCAGCAGATGGCGGCGATGACCGAGCCTATGATACCGGTCTTGAGGATTGTCGCGTCCTTCACCGGACTTAGCCTTGCACTGTCGCCGGGTATCCGGCATTGGCCGAAGCGGCAGCGATCGCTTCGAGGGTCGTCACGGACGGATCGAACATCACGGTCGCCGTCCTGGCCTCGAAATCGACCGTAACTGTCTTCACGCCTTCAACGCCTTCCATCGCCTTTCTCACCGTGACGGGGCAAAGCGCGCAGAACATACCTGGCACGTCGAAGGTGGCGGTCTGTTCGGTCTCAGCCGCCTGCACGGCCGAAACGAGAGCCAGCGAGGGGACCGAAGCAATAGAGAGAAGGCCGGACACGCCGATAGCCAGCAGTCCCGCCGTAGCGATGAGAAGTCGCTTCATGTCAGTGCCTCCTAATAGAAAAGCGGCGCCCACCAGTTGATCGTCAGTGCCAGGACGACCAGCGAGGTCGAAAGCCAGAGAGCGGATTTGGTGATGAGGGCGGATTCGGGACGGGCGCAGTGGGAGCCGTCCTCGCAGGCGTGCTTGGGCCTGAAATAGACCTGCCGGAACCCGAGTCCTATGAAGACGAGCGCTACGCCGGCGAAGATCGGCTTGTAGGGCTCGAGCGCCGTGAGATTGCCAATCCAGGCGCCGGAGATTCCAAGCGACAACAAGACGAGCGGCGCAATGCAGCAGGTTGAGGCCAGAATCGCACCAACGACACCGCCGGCGGCAAACCATCCTTGCCTCCGATCTCCCACTTGCGTCGGCGCGTCCAACGCCACGGTTTCGATTTTTGTCTCGCTCATACAGTTCGCCCTCGAATTTCAGTCGAAAGCAAGCTACAGTCTGTAGCAACTACAGAGTCAAGAGGTTCTTTTACGATGGACGAACAGGCTGTTGTGAAGGGTCTGCAGCGGGCCGAGTTGGCTCGGCGGACAGGCTGCAATCTGGAGACTGTCCGTTACTACGAGAAGGTCGGCCTGCTGCCCGAGCCGCCGCGGACGGCGTCCGGCTACCGCAACTACGACACTGCGCATGAGCGACGTCTTCGCTTCGTGTTGCGGGCGCGTGAACTAGGTTTCTCGCTTGATGAAATCCGCGGGCTCCTGCGTCTCGTGGATGAACGCGATCGGCCCTGCGCCGAGGCTAGAGACGTCGCTGCGACCCATCTTACCGACGTCCGAGCGAAGATCGCCGACTTGAGGCGCATGGAACGCGTGCTCAAGGACGTCGTGATCCAATGTGGCGACGGCACGTTGCCGGAATGCCCGCTGATTGAGACGCTGTTCCGGGGCCAACTGCCCAATTGAAGCCGACGGGGCTGGCGCAAGATGCGCGGTCGAGGGGTGCTGATTTGGTCGCCCTATGGGCTCAGCCATCCGGCATAGAGGGCGGCCTGATAGAGGAAGTAGAGCGCCGCGGCGAACACGAGCGCGGCGCCGATCCGCTCGGCCCAGAGCGTGAATGCACGCGTGTGCTTAAAATGCGCAACGCTGCCCGCCACCGTGGCGGCGACCATGATCGGGACGCCGCGGGCTAGGCCGAACGTTGCCATGAGAACGGCTCCCATCAGCGGGCTGGCGCTTGCGGCTGCCGCCGCCACGACCGGGAACAGCATCGGGGTGCAGGCCGGACACGCGGACAGGCCGAACGGAAGACCGAGCAGGTAACTGCCGACGAAGCCGCGGGCTGGCTTTGCCGATGGTGCAAGCGTCGGGATAATGATGTGAATGACACGCAGGAGCGCCAACCCCACCACAATCAGAATGATCGCGAGCAGGAGATAGGTGAGAGCAAGATAGCTCGCCAGGAACCGCAGCACGGCGAAGCCGGCGAGCCCGAACGTAGCGCCGAGCAGAGTGTCGATGGTTACGATGCCGAGCACGAATCCGGCGGAAAGCCGCAGTCCCTCGATGCGTCGCCTATTGGATGACGCCGCGCCCTGACCCGTTGCCAGGCCGGCGGCGACCGAGATGAGCGGGAAGGAACTGGGGGCGACCCCGACAATCAGACCGGCTAACGCCACAAGCGCGACCGTGTAGGGGGTCAGCGCGGTGATCTGCTGCATCAGCGGCTCGAGTTCGGTCACGGCCGCGGCTCTATCGGCTTGCCGACGCTCAGGATCGCCTGGAAGAACAGCGATGGGCGGCCCCAGAGCGAATTGAAGAAGATGGTGGTCACGCTCACTGCCATCGCGATCATTGCCCAGACTGGATAGAGGAGGCCGGTTGCCGCGATCGGCACGCCGATGCCGTTGAAGAGGAAGGCGAGCGAGACGTTCTGCACCATCTTCCGATAGGCGTGCCGACTGATCTCGTGGGCGGTCACTATGGCGTCGAGACGGTTCGAGAGGATGACGATGTCGGCCGAATCGATGGCGATGTCCGTGCCGCCGCCCATGGCGATGCCGACATCCGCCTGCATCAGGGCCGGTGCGTCGTTGATGCCGTCGCCGACCATTGCGACGCGGCCATTCTGCTGGAGCCGGCGGATAAGCTCCGCCTTCTCGCCCGGCAGGATGCCGGCGTGGACCTGATCGATGCCGAGTTCGGTCGCGACGCGTCGGGCGTTGCCTTCGTTGTCGCCGGTGATCAAGACGGTTCGAATGCCCGCCTGCTTGAGTGCCGCTACAGCGCCCGCGGCCTCCGGCCGGACCGTATCGGCCATGGCAAGAAGTCCGACGAGCTGAGCACCCCGGGCGACAGCGATCACCGTCCGCCCGAGGCCTTCCAGCGCTGCGACGCGGTCGGTCAGCAGCGCCAGCTCGACGCCGCTGTCGGCCAGGAAGCGTGGGCTCCCGATCAGAACCACTCCGCCGCCGACCTCGGCCCGGACGCCTCTGCCCGGCACGGCCTCGAACTGCTCTACCTCGGACGGGGTGATGTGCCGCTCGAAGGCCGCCGTGACGATCGCGTCGGCGAGCGGATGCTCGGATGCGGCTTCGACCGCAGCGGCAAGCGCGATCAGTTCGTCCTGGCTGATGCCGATCGGTTCGAGTTCGATGAGTTGTGGTCGCCCTTGCGTCAGCGTTCCGGTCTTGTCAAAGGCGACCTGCCGGACCAGCCGGTAGCCCTGGAAGGCCTCGCCGGTGCGCATGAGGATGCCGCGCTCGGCCGCTTCGCCGGCGCCGCGTACGATCGACAGCGGTGCGGAGATGCCGACAGCACAAGGATAGCCCATGACGAGCACGCTCAAGCCGGCGAAGACCGCCCGCTGCAGGTCGGGCTCGTAGCCGAAGAACCAAGGAATGGTTGCCCAGGCGAGCGTCGCAAGCGCGGCGATCGTGAGCACCGCCGGCGTGTAGATGACGAGGATGCGGTCGACGAGGTGGAGAAGTCCGGGCTTCAATGCACGGGCGTCCTCGACCTCGCGAACGACGCGCTGCAGGAAGCTTCCCTCGCCAATGGCGGCGACGCGGACGAGCATCGTGCCGATGCCGTTCATCGACCCGCCTATGACGCTGT
>SWBZ01006315.1_pt1 | contig 11630 bp, 12 predicted proteins | sample 4693031 | NCBI WGS metagenome assembly SWBZ01 (sample SAMN10267274, study PRJNA491770) | bioreactor metagenome | isolation source: DHS bioreactor inoculated with | place: Japan: off Shimokita Peninsula
CCCGGAACACCCCAAGGGTAGGGTTTGCTGTTGTGGGGTGTCTCCCTAGACTTCCATAACCGAAATCGAGGATCGTCCGTGTTTCGGTTGCTCTGGACCTGGAAACACGAGAACGGCATACAGATTCAAGCAATCTTGCAGTAAACGGTACTAACACGGCAGACGACCCCAAGGCCGCTTGCCACCCACAAAATCCTTATAGGAGAACGACATGGCAAAGAAGATCCATGAAACTCCGATGCTCGACGAACTGGAAAACGGCCCGTGGCCCAGCTTCATCACCGGCATCAAGCGTCTGCGCGACGAACATCCTGAAGAGCGCATTCGGGAAGTCACCAACTCTCTTCTGGGTCAGCTGGAACACTCCTACGAGACCCGCAAGGGCTACTGGAAAGGTGGCACCGTTTCTGTATTCGGTTACGGCGGCGGCATCATCCCCCGCTTCTCCGAAGTGGCCAAGGCCTTCCCCGAATCCAAAGAATTCCACACCCTCCGCGTTCAGCCGCCACCCGGCAACTACTACACCACCGACATGCTCCGCAAGCTCGGGGACAGCTGGGAAAAACACGGCTCCGGCCTGCAGACCTTCCACGGTCAGACCGGCAACATCATGTTCATCGGTACCGACACCCCCGGCACCCAGCACTTCTTTGACGAAATCAACGAATATGGCTGGGACCTCGGTGGCGCCGGCCCCTGCGTTCGTACCGGCATGTCCTGCGTGGGTGCCGCCCGTTGCGAACAGTCCTGCTGCAACGAGCACGCCATTCACCGTCACCTGCTGACCAACTTCACCGACGACGTGCATCGTCCGGCACTGCCCTACAAGTTCAAGTTCAAGGTTTCCGGCTGCCCCAACGACTGCCAGAACGCCATCGAACGTTCGGACTTCGCCGTGATCGGTACCTGGCGCGACGACATGAAGGTCGACCAGGAAGAAGTGAAGGCCTACGTGGCCAAGAAGGGTCGCCAGTACATCATCGATTACGTGGTCGGCATGTGCCCCACCAAGGCCCTGTCCCTCGCGGATGACGACACCCTGGTGGTGGACAACAGCAACTGCGTACGCTGCATGCACTGCCTGAACGTCATGCCCAAGGCCCTGAGCCCCGGCGATGACCGCGGCGTGTCCATCCTGATCGGTGGCAAGCGCACCCTGAAGATCGGCGACCTGATGGGTACCGTCGTGGTGCCCTTCAAGAAGCTGGAAACCGAAGAAGACTACGAAAGCCTGGTGGAAATGGCCGAGGAAATCATCGACTTCTGGGCCGAGAACGGCCTGGAACACGAACGCTGCGGTGAAATGATCGAGCGTATCGGCCTGATGAACTTCCTGGAAGGCATCGGCATCGAGGTAGACCCGAACATGATCTCGAATCCCCGTCGTATCTCCTACATCCGCATGGATGGCTGGGACGAGGAAGCCGAGAAGTGGTTTGCCCGCAAGGCCGAAGGTCAGGTGTAAATCGGCTGCGACCGTATTAACCCGGTAGGTATCTACCAAGTCTGGCGCGGGGCGGTTCCACCGCCCCGCCTTGACGATTGAATCAGATAAGTTTCAGGAGATAACCATGGCAATGTCAGACATGCGTCCGCCGATCGAATCCGGTTGCCCGGACGGATTCCAGTACATGCATCCTGTGATGCGCAAGAACTTTGGCCAGTGGAAATACCATGATGATCCGCGTCCCGGCGTGCTGCGGCACGTTGCCCACAGCGGTGACGTCGTGTGGACCGTGAAGGTCGGCACCCAGCGTATCCTCGACATCTTCACCCTGCGCACCCTGTGCGACATCGGTGACAAGTACGCCGACGGTTACATCCGCTTCACCCTGCGCAGCAACCTGGAATACACGGTTGCCGACGAAGCCAAGGTCGAACCCCTGATCAAGGCCGTCGAAGACGCCGGCTTCGTAGTCGGTGGCACCAAGAACTCCGTCACCAGCCTGTCCCATACCCAGGGCTGGCTGCACTGCGACATCCCCGGTACCGATGCATCCGGTGTCGTGAAGTCCATGATGGACGAACTGATCGACGACTTTAAGTCCTGGAACATGCCCAACCGTGTGCATATCACCACCTCCTGCTGCCAGATCAACTGCGGCGGCCAGGGTGATATCGCGATCAACGTGCAGCACACCAAGCCGCCGAAGATCAATCACGACCTGGTATCCAACGTCTGCGAACGTCCCTCCGTCGTGGCACGCTGCCCGGTGGCCGCCATTCGCCCCGCGCTGGTCGACGGCAAGCCCTCCCTGGAAGTGGACGAGAAGAAGTGCATCTGCTGCGGCGCCTGCTTCCCGCCCTGCCCCCCGATGCAGATCAACGACGCCGAGCACACCAAGCTGGCCATCTGGGTCGGCGGCAACCACTCCAACGCCCGTGGCAAGCCCACCTTCCAGAAACTGGTTGCGTCCGGCATCCCCAACAACCCGCCGCGTTGGCCCGAAGCCACCGCCATCGTCAAGCGCATCCTCAAGGTTTACAAGGAAGATGCGAAAGACTGGGAGCGCATCAACGACTGGGTCGAACGCATCGGCTGGCCCCGCTTCTTCGAGAAGACCGGACTGCCCTTTACCAAGTACCACGTCGACAACTGGGTTGGTGCTCGCGCGAACCTGAACGCCTCTACCCACATCCGCTTCTGAGCGGGTGTGCATGGCTAACGGGACAGAGGTGAATCAATGAAACTGGCAGTAATGGTCAACGAAGGCCCTTATCAGCACCAGTCCGCGGACAGCGCGCTGCAGTTCGTTCGCGCCGCCCTGAGCAAGGGACACGAGATTTTCCGCGTGTTCTTTTATCACGACGGCGTGAACAACAGCACCCGTTTTCCCGTACCGCCGCAGGATGATAGGAACATCGTGGACAGCTGGTCGAAACTGGCCGCTGAACACAATATCGACCTGGTGGTGTGTATCGCGGCCGCGCAGCGTCGCGGCATTCTGGACGCGGATGAAGCGAAGCGTCAGGGCAAGGATGGTAATAACATCGCCCCGGGTTTTCGCATCTCCGGCCTCGGTCAGCTGATCGAAGCCGGCATCCAGGCTGACCGTCTTGTGGTCTTTGGCGACTAACACAGGAAATCAGAAAATGGCAGAACCTTGGGAAGACGATGAAGTTGAAGGCCCGGTCTTCAAGTTCTTATATGTAAACCGTAAGGCTCCCTACGGCACCATCTATGCCCTGGAGTCCCTGGAAGTGGTGTTGATCGCCGCAGCATTCGAACAGGACGTAAGCCTGGCCTTTGTTGATGATGGTGTATACCAGATCAAGAAGGGACAGGATACCGCCGGCATCGGCATGAAGAACTTCTCGCCGACCTATCGGGCCCTGGAAGGCTACGATGTCGAGAAACTCTATGTCGAGAAGGAAGCCCTGGAAGAACGCGGCCTTACCACCGACGACCTGATCGTACCCGTGGAGGTCGTTTCCCGTGCGGAAATGGCCGACCTGATGGACGAACAGGACGTGATTCTGAGCTTCTGAGGAGATTTCCATGGCACAGTTGCATACGGTAAACAAATCCCCTTTCGAGCGTAACGCATTCGTCTCCTGCCTGGAGCACGCGAAGGAAGGTAGCGGCATTCTTCTGTTTGAAGACGGAGTCTATGCCGCAATGAACGGAACCGCCGTGGCCGACAAGGTGAAAGCCGCGTTGTCGGGCCGTTCCCTCTATGTCCTCGGTCCTGATGTCAAGGCCCGCGGGCTGTCCGAGGACAACGTGATCGACGGCGTCAAGGTCGTGGATTACGAAGGCTTCGTTGACCTGGTGACTGAGTACGACAAAGTCCAGTCCTGGCTGTAAGCGATTTCATAAACTGCAATCATCCCAACGAGGAGATGTATCATGCCTATCGAAGTAAACGGTAAAATGCTGGAAACCGACGAAGAAGGTTACCTGGCCGACCTGAACCAGTGGGAACCGGAAGCCGCCACCGTAATGGCCGCCGCCGAAGACCAGGAACTGACCGACGCCCACTGGGAAGTGATCAATTTCCTGCGTGAGTACTATGAAGAGTACCAGATCGCCCCGGCCGTCCGCGTTCTGACCAAGGCCATCGGCAAGAAGCTGGGCAAGGACAAGGGCAACAGCAAGTACCTGTACGAACTGTTCCCCTATGGTCCCGCCAAGCAGGCTTGTAAATATGCCGGCCTGCCCAAGCCGACCGGTTGCGTATAAGCGCCGACCCGGGTTGGATGTTCCTGGGGGGCTGCAAAGCCCCCCACTCCCGTTTACTGTATGAATAGGAGCCGACAGTGTCGCTCGTAACAGGTCTGTACGTCGTACTGTTCTATGCCGCCACGGTACTCCTGGTGGTTGGATTGGCATTTCGCATCAAAAAGTATGCGAGCACGCCTGCTCCCCTCAAGATTCCCACCACGCCCGCACCGACGACGCAGTCCGGTGTCGTGTTGCGTCTGTTTCGCGAAGTGGTCTTTTTCGAAAGCCTGTTCAAGTCCAACAAGTGGATTTGGTTGTTCGGCTACCTGTTCCACTTTGGCATGCTGCTGGTGCTGCTGCGCCATCTGCGCTATTTCACTGACCCGGTATGGACCTGGGTGGCACTCATGCAGCCCTTTGGCAAGTATGCCAGCTTCGCCATGCTGGCCGGCCTGCTCGGTCTGTGGGCGCGCCGCTTCCTGGTGGATCGCGTGCGCTACATCAGCGCCCCGTCCGATCACCTGATGTTGGCACTGCTGGTCGGCATCGCCATCACCGGCATGGGCATGACCTTCGTTGCCCACACCGATATCGTCATGGTCAAAGGATTTTTCCTGGGTCTGATGCGCTTCTCGCCACAGCCTCTGCCCACCGACCCGCTGCTGCTGGCCCATCTGGGCATGGTGGTGGCGCTCATGATCGTATTCCCGATCAGTAAACTGCTGCACGCACCCGGGGTGTTCTTCAGCCCCTCGCGCAACCAGGTGGATAACCCTCGCGAGAAACGCCATCTGGCGCCCTGGGCTGCCCGTCTGGAATCTGGCGAACAGCGCTAACACCGGTATCGGAGGAGTCAAGACGTGGCTGATTTTGAGGTTCCAGTACTGCGCGAATACCCCATCATCCCGAAGCTCAAGGAAGGGACGATGGCGCATAGTTCGCCATATGTGGCCAAGGCTGTCATGCAGGAGCCGCTGGGCTTTCCCGGTGAACTGCTCGACAACTGGAAGGAAGTCGCCATCGAAAAGATGGGCGAACTCTGCGGCAAGTACCGCTCCCTGCAGGTCTACCTGGATTCCTGCGTGAAATGCGGGGCCTGCACCGACAAATGTCATTACTACCTGGGCACGACCGATCCCAAGAACATGCCGGTCGCTCGCCAGGACCTGCTGCGCAAGGTATACCGTCGTTACTTCACCTTTGCCGGCAAATACTTCCCCAAGCTGGTGGGCGCCGCGGACCTGACCGAGGAAGTACTGGACGACTGGTACAGCTATTTCCACCAGTGCTCCCAGTGCCGTCGCTGCTCGGTGTTCTGCCCCTACGGCATCGACACTGCCGAAATTTCCATGGCCGCCCGTGAGATCATGGACGCCGTAGGCAAGGGTCAGAAGTACTGCAATGAGATCATCGGCAAGGTATTCAAGATCGGCAACAACCTGGGCCTGCCGGAGCCGGCCCTGCGTGACACCCTGGAAGGCATCGAGGAAGACGTCGAGGACGATACCGGCGTCAAGGTGCGTTACCCCCTCGACGAGAAGGGTGCCGAGGTGCTGCTGGTCACGCCATCCGCCGACTTCTTCGCCGAACCCCACGTGGACGGCCTGATCGGCTACGGCAAGGTATTCCATGAAGCCGGCATCAGCTGGACCCTGAGCTCCAAGGCCTCCGAGGCCGCGAACTTCGGCATGTTCATCGGTTCCTACGAGAACATGCGGCGGGTGTCCATGCGTATCCGCGAGGCGGCCCTGGAACTGGGCGTCAAGCGCATCGTGTTCGGCGAATGCGGGCACGCCTGGCGCGTCGCCTACAGCTTCCTCAACACCCTGGCCGGTCCCTTCGATTTCCTGGATCCCCGCTACCCGGTGCCGCAGCACATCTGCGAGCTTACCAATGGCCTGATCAAGGAAGGCAAGCTGAAGTTCGACAAGTCTCTGAACGACGACATGAAGCTCACCTTCCACGATTCCTGCAACGTGGCACGTGCTTCCCGCATGGGCGATAAGCCCGGCGGCCAGTTCGTCATTCCGCGCGAAATCATCAAGGCCTGCTGCAATCATTTCTATGACATGCCGGCGGACACCATCCACGAAAGCACTTACTGCTGCGGTGGCGGCGGCGGCCTGCTGACCGACGACCTGATGGAACTGCGGGTCAAGGGCGCGATGCCGCGCATGCAGGCCCTGAAGACCGTGGTCGAGGAGCACGGGGTCACGAACCTGGTCGCGATCTGCGCCATCTGCAAGAGTCAGTTCGCGAAGACACTGCCCTACTACGGCTTCGACATGAATTCGATCGTGAGCCTGCACCAACTGGTAAGCAACGCCATCATCCTGAGCGACGCGCCCAAGGATGACGATGAAAACGACGATGATGGTGACGACGCGTAAAGCGTCACCGGACTTCATTTACTGTTAATACTATTACGAATTCGGATGGACCGGATTCACCCGACAGGAGAAAAGGCATGGCAACTTCTCGTGACGACATGAAAAAACTGACGTTCCGTCGTTTTGAAGATGGCAAGAACACGTGGGACAGCTTTACCGACCAGATCTTCATCGGTGACCACTCCCACAAGTGCCCCACCTACGTGCATCGTACTCCGCCGTGCCAGGGTAGCTGCCCATCCGGTGAAGACATCCGTGGCTGGCTGCAGATCGTGCGCGGCATCGAAAAGCCGCCGAAAGACGTGGATTGGCAGGAGTACGCTTTCCAGCGTTCCACCGACGCCAACCCCTTCCCCTCCATGATGGGCCGCGTATGTCCCGCGCCTTGCGAGGATGGTTGCAACCGCAACGAAGTGGAAGATTTCGTCGGCATCAACGCCATCGAGCAGTTCATCGGCGACACCGCACATGAAAAAGGCTACAAGTTCGCTTGTGGTCCGCTGACCAGCGACAAGAAGGTCGCGATCATCGGTGGCGGCCCCGCCGGCATGGCCGCGGCCTACCAGCTGCGCCGCAAAGGCATCGCCTCCACCATCTTCGACGACCATGATGAACTGGGTGGCATGTTCCGCTACGGCATTCCCGGCTACCGTACCCCGCGCGAAGTCCTGAACCACGAATGCCAACGCATCGTGGACATGGGCGACATCGAAGTGCGTTTGAAGACCCGCGTCGGCAAGGACGTGGCCCTTGCCGATATCGAGAAGGAATTCGACGCCATCCTGTGGGCCGTCGGCTGCCAGGTGGGTCGTGGCCTGCCGGTGCCCGGCGCGGACGCTCCCAATTGCGTCAGCGGCGTGCAGTTCCTCGAGGCCTACAATACCGGCCGCATGCAGATCGTCCCCTCCAACGTGGTATGCGTGGGTGGTGGTGACACCTCCATCGACGTCGTGTCCGTGGCACGCCGCCTGGGCCAGATCAACAGCCCGCAGCCCAAGGATCGTCAGGAAGCTGCCGAGGCCGCCATCCTGGGTTACGTGACCCATGACACCATCTCCGTTGCCGAGAAGATGGGCGCCGAGGTCACCCTGACCTCCCTGTTCTCCAAGGAAAACATGACTGCCTCCGAACACGAGGTCATGGATGCCCTGCGCGAAGGTGTCACCATCCTGGATGGTGTAATGCCCGTCGAAGTGGTACTGGGTGACGATGGTCGTGCCACCGGCCTGAAGGTTGCCAAGTGCAAGATGGATGGCGGTCGTCCCGTTCCCGTGGAAGGCACCGAGCAGGTACTCAAGGCCGACCTGATCGTATCCGCCATCGGCCAGGGCGGCGACCTGACCGGCTTCGAGGACCTGGACAACGGCCGTGGTCTGATCGACGCCGACAAGTTCTACCAGGTGCCCGGCAAGTCCGGTCATTTCGTTGCCGGCGACATCATTCGCCCGCATCTGCTGACCACTGCCATCGGCCAGGCCTCTATCGCCGTCGACAGCATCATTCACTACCTCAACAACGAAGAACAGAAGAAGCGTCCGAAGGTCGACAAGCACCACTTCCACCTGCTGGACAAGCTGCGTGAAACCGGCCTGGAGCCGGAATCCTACGGCCATCGCGGTGAAATCCGCGGTACTTCCGATGCGAAGTTCGCCATCCACAACTACGAGGATCGCGCCGCCAACGAGGTGATCCCGGCCAGCAAGCTGTACCTGGGCCACTTCCCCTTCACCCCGCGCTACAAGCGTGCCGAGGAAGTGCCGGATGCCAGTGCGGTACTGGGGCATTTTGAAGAGCGCGTCATCGGTCTCGACGAGGCGACCGCCAAGCAGGAAGCCGAACGCTGCATGAGTTGCGGCATGTGCTTCGAATGTGACAACTGCGTCATCTATTGCCCGCAGGACGCCATCTTCCGCGTCAACAAGGCCGAGGCCACCACCGGTCGCTATGTGGATACCGACTACAACAAGTGTATCGGTTGCCATATCTGCTCCGATGTGTGCCCCACCGGCTACATCGACATGGCCCTGGGTGAATAACAAGGCAAGGGAATCGACATGACCCGTTTGTATCGGTTCGCAAGGAACCTGCCGGCTGGAATCCTGATGCTGGTCACCCTCGCCCTGCCCCTCGTGGTGCAGGGCGGTGGCGTGCCCATGCCAGATGTTCCCAAGGCAAAACGACACTACAGTGCGGATTCCGAATGTGTGGCGCCCGTCGACGAGATGCGCAAGAACCACATGGAATACATCCTGCACCAGCGTGACGAAACCATGCACCGGGGCATACGGACTCCCCAGTTTGCCCTGGAGGAATGTATCAACTGCCACGTGCCGGAGAACACCGAGGTACGCGCGGGCAATCCGGAGCATTTCTGCAGCAGTTGCCACACCTATGCCGCAGTCAAGGTGGATTGCTTCCAGTGCCATGCGGATCGTCCGGTCAAGCAGACCAACTTTCATCCGCTGACCTCGGGACGCATGCCGCATCATGGCAGCGACATCTCCAACAACCAGGAAAGCCTTTCCGAGGAAACCCTGCTGGTACTGACCAATCAGGGAGGTAAAGAGGAATGAGCGAAAAACAGGACAATCAGCTTTCCCGCCGCGAATTCCTGTCTGGTAGCACAGCCGCCGCCGGCCTGGCAGTGGCACCCGGCGTATTCCTCACCCTGACGGCACAGGCCAAACCGGCCGGCCAGCCGGTGAGCAGTGAGAATCGCTGGGGCATGCTGATCGACAGCAACAAGTGCGCCAATGGCTGTACTTCCTGCGTCAGCGCCTGCGAACAGGAAAATGGCTGGGGCAGTGCCAATCCCACCGAGAACAAGTCCTCGCCGGAACAGAAGGCCCAGTGGATCCGCAAGGTCACCTTGCGCGACAAGGAAACCGGTCACGTACAATCGCTGCCGCTGATGTGCCAGCACTGCGAGCATCCGCCCTGCGTGGACGTGTGCCCGACCGGCGCCTCCTTCAAGCGCGCCGACGGCATCGTGCTGGTGGACAAGCATATCTGCATTGGTTGCCGCTATTGCATGATGGCCTGTCCCTACAAGGCTCGCTCTTTCATCCACGAGGACCTGCAGGACCAGCTGCCCCACGCCCCCCGCGGTAAGGGCACGGTGGAGTCCTGCACCCTGTGCGTGCACCGGGTCGACCGGGACAGTGACAAGGCAGTACCCGCCTGCGCCGAGGCCTGTAACAGCGAAGGTCACAGGGCCATGGTGTTCGGTGACCTGAAGGATCCCGACAGCGAGATTTCCCGGGAATTGAAAAACTATGGCGGCGAACAGATCCGTGCCGACCTGGGTCTCAACACCGGCATTCGCTACCGGGGCATCTGACAACCAATAACGGATACGCGGGACTGCAATGAAACCAGTGATGCATTACAGTGAAATCGAGGGCCGCTCCACCGGCTACTATGGCCTGCTGGCGTTTTTGGGTGCGATGATCGCCATCGCCCTCGCTGCCACCTACCACATGGAGCACAGCGGCCACTGGGTCACGGGCATGAACAACCAGGTCGTATGGGGCATCCCCCATGTGTTCGCGGTGTTCCTGATCGTGGCCGCATCCGGGGCGCTGAATGTTGCCTCCATCAGCTCGGTGTTCGGCAAGACGGCCTACAAACCGCTGGCCCGCCTGTCCGGCCTCCTGGCCATCGCCCTGCTGGTGGGCGGCCTCGCCGTACTGGTGCTGGACCTGGGTCGTCCCGATCGCCTGATCGTGGCCATGACCTACTATAACTTCAAGTCCATCTTCGCCTGGAACATCTTCCTCTACACCGGCTTCATGGTCATCGTCGGTGTGTACCTGTGGATGATGATGGAACGGCGCATGAACCAGTACTCCAAGCAGGTGGGCATGGTGGCCTTTATCTGGCGCCTGGCATTGACCACCGGTACCGGCTCCATCTTCGGTTTCCTGGTCGCCCGCCAGGCCTATGACTCCGCCCTGCTGGCGCCCATGTTCATCGTCATGTCCTTCTCCTTCGGGCTGGCCATCTTCCTGCTGGTGCTCATGGCCAGCTACCGCTGGACCGAACGCCCCCTGGGCGATGCCATGGTACAGCGCCTGAAGAACCTGCTTGGTGTATTCGTGGCCGGTGTGCTGTACTTCGTCATCGTCTACCACCTGACCAACCTCTATTCCACCCGCCTGCATGGCGTGGAGCGGTTCTTCCTGCTGGAAGGCGGCATCTACACCCAGCTGTTCTGGTTCGGCCAGATCCTGATCGGCAGCCTGGTGCCCCTGTTCCTGCTCTACCACCCCCGCCTGGGCAAGTCCCGTACCATGATCGGTCTCGCCAGCGTGCTTGTGATCCTGGGTGGACTGGTACAGATGTACGTCATCCTCATCGGCGGCCAGGCCTACCCGCTGGTGTTGTTCCCGGGCAAGGAAGTGATCGAGGGCGGCTTCTTCGAAGGCAGCGTCGCCACCTACAATCCGAGCCTGTGGGAATTCCTGCTCGGCATCGGCGGGCTGGCCTTCGCCCTGCTGATGGTCGCCATCGCCGTGAAGGTGCTGCGCTTCCTGCCGAACAACCTCGACGACGCCCATGTGGATCCCCATCACGGCGCCGAGAAGGCCAGCTGAGATTTGCCGTTCTTTTGTAGGAGCGGGCTCTGCCCGCGAACGTTGGATCCACACAGTCGTTCGCGGGCAGAGCCCGCTCCTATATCTCCCAAATACGTCAGTGGGTCGTTCTGAGCCTCCCCCGCCATGACCCAGCTACTCGTCTCCGCCGCCCACAAGTCCTCCGGGAAGACCACGGTCACCCTGGGGCTGTGCGCGGCCCTTACATCCCGTGGCACCCGGGTGCAGCCCTTCAAGAAAGGCCCCGACTACATCGATCCCATGTGGCTGGGCCTGGCCGCGGGCCGCCCCTGTTTCAATCTCGATTTCCAGACCATGGAACGGGACGAGATCCTGGCCATGGTGGGACGCCATGCGCAGGGGGCCGACATGGCACTCATCGAGGGCAACAAGGGGCTCTACGACGGCCTTGATCTCGACGGCAGTAACAGCAATGCCGCCCTGGCCAAGCTGGTGCAGGCACCCGTGGTACTGGTGCTC
>SWBZ01005742.1_pt1 | contig 11620 bp, 13 predicted proteins | sample 4693031 | NCBI WGS metagenome assembly SWBZ01 (sample SAMN10267274, study PRJNA491770) | bioreactor metagenome | isolation source: DHS bioreactor inoculated with | place: Japan: off Shimokita Peninsula
TTTTTTGGGGCAGCCTCACGGTTTGGTGGCCGTTCAAGAGCAAGCATAGCATCAATGGTAGGTTATTCAATTTTCGGGAAAATCATGTCATGACAGACCTGTCATGACAGCCGGGCGGAGGGGGTCAGTGCCCGGGGCGAGGCTGGCGCAGCTGCTTTTCCCGGCGGTGCATGAGCCAGCCGGCGACGAGGATGCAGAGGGTGACGAAGGCGACGATCAGGGTGGCCAGGGCGTTTATCTGCGGGCTCACTCCCAGGCGCACGCTGGAATAGACCACCATGGGCAGGGTGGTGGAGCCGGGGCCGGCGACGAAGCTGGCGATGATCAGGTCATCGAGGGACAGGGTAAAGGCCAGCAGCCAGCCGGCCACCAGGGCCGGGGCGATCACCGGCAGGGTGACGAGCAGGAACACCTTCCAGGGGCGTGCGCCGAGGTCCATGGCGGCCTCTTCCAGTGAGGTGTCCATCTGTGCCAGGCGCGACTGCACCACCACGGTGACGAAGGCGGCGCTGAAGGTGATGTGCGCCAGTGTAATGGTGGTCATGCCGCGCCCCGCCGGCCAGCCGATGGCCTGTTCCATGGCCACGAACAGCAACAGCGAGGCGAGGCCGAGAATCACCTCGGGCATCACCAGCGGCGCGCTCACCAGGGTGGTGAACAGCAGGCGGCCGCGGAAGCGCCCGAAGCGCACCAGGGCCAGGGCCGCCAGGGTGCCGAGCAGTACGGCGAAACTGGCGTTCATGGCGGCCACCCGCAGGCTCACCCAGGCGGCGGCGAGGATCTGGTCATTGCGCAGCAGCTCGCCGTACCACTTGGTCGAGAAGCCGCCCCACACCGTCACCAGCCGCGATTCGTTGAAGGAATACACGATCAGGGAGATGATCGGGATGTACAGGAAGGCATAGCCGAAGGCCAGCAGGCCGAACAGCAGGAAGGGCTTGCGGCTGTTCACAGGGCCGCCCTCGCGCGCGTCTCGTCCTTGCCCTGGTAGCGCTGGAACAGGGCCAGCGGCACCACCAGCAGCACCAGCATCACCACCGCGACGGCGGCCGCGGCCGGCCAGTCGCGGTTGGCGAAGAACTCGGTCCACAGCACCTTGCCGATCATCAGTGTGTCGGGCCCCCCCAGCAGGTCGGGGATGACGAACTCGCCCACGGCCGGGATGAACACCAGCATGGAACCGGCAATGATGCCCGGCAGTGACAGCGGCAGGGTGACGGTGAGGAAGGCCTTCCAGGGTCGGCAGCCGAGGTCGGCGGCGGCCTCCAGCAGGCTGTGATCCATACGAACCAGGGTGGCGTACAGGGGCAGCACCATGAAGGGCAGGTAGGAATAGACGATGCCCACGTAGACGGCGAAGTCCGTATGCAGCAGTACCAGCGGCTCGTCGATGATGCCGATGGCAAGCAGGAAATTGTTGAGCAGGCCGTTGCTCTTCAGAATGCCGATCCAGGCATAGACACGGATCAGGAAGCTGGTCCAGAAGGGCAGGATGATGAGCATCAGCAACAGGGTGCGCAGAGAACCGCGGGTGCGGGCGATGCCGTAGGCCATGGGATAACCGATGAGCAGGCAGATGATCGTCGAGACGGCGGCGATCTTCAACGCATTCAGGTAGGCCACCAGGTACAGCGGGTCCTGCCAGAGGCGGCTGTAGCTGTTCAGGTGCAGCTGGATCTGGATATAGCCATCCTGGAGGTATTCCCATAACGGGGCGTAGGGTGGCCGTGCCAGTATCGCTTCGGAGAAGCTGATCTTGAAGACGATGACGAAGGGCAGCAGAAAGAACACCAACAGCCAGAGGTAGGGTAGTGCGATGACCAGTCGCCGGCCATGGTCGCCGGTAAGCAGTGCCCGCAGGCCTTGTCCTGCCGCGCGCGAAATCACGCCGGGAACACCACGCCACTGCCGGGTTGCCAGGACAGGTAGACATCCTGGTCCCAGGTGAGCGGGGTTTCCGTCAGGCGCGCCAGGTTGGTGAGCTGCACGCGCAGTTTCTGCCCGCCGGGCAGGCGTACATGATAGATGGAGACATCACCCAGGTAGGCGTACTCGGCCACAGTCCCCTTGACCCAGTTATGGGAGCTGGTCGGCATTTCCGTGGTGACCTGCAGTTTCTCGGGGCGCAGGGCCACGCTCACCGGTGTGCCTTCCGGCAGGGGCTGGACATGGTCCATCAGCAGCTCGCAGCCGGCGCTGTCGGCCTGGATACGCACCTGGTCGCCCTGCTGTTCCAGCACCCGGCCCTCGAGGATGTTCACCGAGCCGATGAACTCCGCCACGAAGCGATTGGCGGGGTATTCATAGACGCTGGCCGGCGCGCCCACCTGCACAATGCGGCCTTCGTCCATCACCGCCATGCGGCTGGACACCGTCATGGCCTCCTCCTGGTCGTGGGTGACCATGATGAAGGTGGTGCCGACCCGTTCCTGGATATTGATCAGCTCGAACTGGGTGTGTTCGCGCAGCTTCTTGTCCAGGGCCGCCAGCGGTTCGTCGAGCAGCAGCAGCTTGGGGTGCTTGGCCAGGGAGCGGGCCAGCGCCACGCGCTGGCGCTGGCCGCCGGAAAGCTGGTCGGGCTTGCGCTTCGCAAAGCGTTCCAGGCGCACCAGGGCGAGCATTTCTGCGACACGGGCCGTCACTTCCGCCTTGGGCAGCCGTTCCTGCTTCAGGCCGAAGGCGATGTTCTGTTCCACGCTCATGTGCGGGAACAGGGCATAGGACTGGAACATCATGTTGACGGGCCGCTCGTAGGGCGGCACCCGGGTCATGTCGGTGCCGTCGATGAGGATGCGTCCGGAATCGGGCCGCTCCAGGCCCGCCAGCATGCGCAGCAGGGTGCTCTTGCCACAGCCGGAGCCGCCCAGCAGGCAGAAGAATTCTCCCTGGAAGATATCCAGGGAGACGTTGTCGACGGCGTAGGTGCTGTCGAAGACCTTGGTGATGTTCTCGATGCGGACGAAGGGTTTCGCCGCCGGATCACGCCAGGGCTCCTGGCTGGTGGCGCCGGGTCGGGCCTGGCTCATCCGCAGGTCACCGTCCGCTCTTGATGCGGGTCCAGACCCGTACCTTGTCGCGTTGTACCCGGTCCGGCAGGGTCTGCATGGACACCAGGCGTTCGCGGGTTTCATCCGAAGGATAGATGCCCGGATCGTTGCGAATGGACTCGTCCACCAGCGGCGTGGCGGCACGGTTGGCGTTGGCATAGGCCACTTCGTTACTGATGGCGGCGATCACCTCGGGCTGCAACAGGTAGTTGATGAATGTATGGGCATTGTCCGGGTGCGGGGCATCGCTGGGAATCAGCATGACGTCCACCCACAGAATGGCGCCCTCGCGGGGTACACTATAGGCCACCTGCACGCCCTTGCCGGCTTCCTCTGCACGGTCGCGGGCCTGCAGGATGTCGCCGGAGTAGCCGTGGGCCACACACAGGTCGCCATTGGCCAGGTCGTTGATGTACTGCGAGGAATGGAAATAGCGGATATGGGGCCGGACCTGCTTGAACAACTCGGCGGCGGCCTCGAAGTCCTTCGGGTCATGGGTGTTGGGATCCTTGCCCAGGTAGAGCAGGGCGGCGGTCATGGCCTCCATGGAATCGTCCATGACGCTGATGCCGCAGTCGGCCAGTTTTGCGGCGATGGCGGGATCGAAGATCAGCCCCCAACTGTCCGTGGGCATGTCCGCGCCCAGGCGCGCGCGCACCTTCTCGATGTTATAGCCGAGGCCGGTGGTGCCCCACATATAGGGTACGGCGTGTTCGTTGCCGGGATCGGCGGTTTCCAGCGGTTTCAGGATGGTCGGATCGAGGTTGTCGTAATTCGTCAGTTTGTTCTTGTCCAGCTTGCGGTACAGGCCGGCCTGGATCTGGCGTTCGGCGAAGGGCTGGGCGGTGGGGAATACCACGTCGTAGCCGCTGCCGCCGGCCAGCATCTTGGCTTCCATGATTTCATTGGAGTCGTAGACGTCGTAGACCACCTTGATGCCGGTGGTGGCCTCGAAGTCCTTCAGGGTATCGGCGGCGATGTAGTCGGACCAGTTGTAGACATGGACCACGCCGCCCTGGGCCTGGGCGATACCGGCCGGGAGCGCGAGGAAGGCAACAAGCAGAGGGAAGACGGACAAACGCATTGGACGATCCTTCCCGCGAGCCAGCAGGGACCGGCCCATCCCGCGCTCGCGGATGACTGGAATGGACCGGACGAAGGCGCGATATTGGGCACGGGTCCGAGGGCTGTCAATCCCCTGCCTGGCTGTTTTTCAAGGGAGGTTTGTATGACGCGGGAAGAGGTGGATGATGCGGTCCTGCGCCCCATTTCGGTGCGCGCGAGCAGGCCGGCCTTGCCCGCCTTTCCTGAGCGGTTGAAAATCCGCGACAAGGATGCCCTGATCAAGGCATTCCCATCAGGGTGGCGCGTGGTTGAACCTATAGGAATCAGAGAGATGGATGCCGACTTGCGCCGGCATGACCACTATTCCTGACAAGAGGCGGATAGATGAAAGTCGAGGACATCATGAGTCGGCACCTGGTGACGGTGGGCATGGACGACAGCTTGGGCACCATCCGTCATCTGTTCCGGACGCGCAGCTTCCACCACCTCATGGTGGTGGAGGACGGTCAGTTGCAGGGCGTGATTTCGGACCGTGACTATCTCAAGCTGATCACTCCCGTGGTCGAGCAGGATCTGGGCTCGGCGACGCAGATGGCGGTGCTCAAACGTCGCGCCCACCAGATCATGAGCCGCAAACCCGTCACCATCCTCCCCGAGGCCGATCTGGAGACGGCCATTGCCCGTTTTCTCGATGACAAGGTCTCCTGCCTGCCGGTGGTGGACGCCGCCGGCAAGCTGCAGGGCGTTCTGTCCTGGAAGGATATCCTGCGCCTGGTGCGCGCCCAGTTGCACCAGGCGGCCGGGCGCCGGTGAGTCGCCGGTTCGCGGCCACAGGCCGCTCCTACAATGCATCCATCACCACCCCTGTAGGAGCGGGCTTCGCCCGCGAACGCCACGTCGCATCCGCCTTATCACCTGGCAGGGGGAAATAACCCTGTGCCTGGCCAGGCTTTCTGGTATAGTGCGGTCTCCGGCGCACTTCGGTCTGCGCCAACCCTCGCGGTAACCCTTCCGGTATAACCTCGACACAACACGACTGCCTGGACCGATCCAAGGCCATGCCTTGTCAGGCCGCTCAGGAGCTTTACCCCAATATGTCATTTGATTCCCTCGGCCTGCGTGCCGAATTACTCCGTGCTGTCTCCGATCAGGGCTACAGTGAACCCACCCCCATTCAACGTCAGGCCATTCCCGTCATTCTCGAAGGGCGCGATATCCTGGCCGGCGCCCAGACCGGCACCGGCAAGACCGCCGGCTTCACCCTGCCGCTGCTGCAGCGCTTGAGCACCACCGCGCAGGCCGGCGGCCGCAAGCCCATTCGCGCCCTGATCCTCACCCCGACCCGCGAGCTGGCGGCCCAGGTGGAAGAGAGCGTGGTGACCTACGGCAAGCACCTGGCCCTGACCTCCACGGTGGTCTTCGGCGGTGTGAGCATCAATCCCCAGATCAGTAAGCTGCGCAAGGGAGTCGATGTGCTGGTGGCAACCCCGGGCCGCTTGCTGGATCACATCGGACAGAAGACGCTCGACCTGTCCCAGGTGGAAATTCTGGTATTGGACGAGGCCGATCGCATGCTGGACATGGGATTCATCCGCGATATCCGCAAGATTCTCGCACTGTTGCCCAAGGGACGGCAGAACCTGCTGTTCTCCGCCACCTTCTCCGAGGAGATCAAACAACTGTCTGATGGCATCCTCAGCAAGCCGGTGCTGATCGAAGTGGCGCGCCGCAACACCGCTACCGAACTGGTGTCGCAAGTGGTGCACCCGGTCGACCGGGAGCGCAAGCGCGAGCTGCTGTCACACCTGATCGGCAGCAACGACTGGCGCCAGGTGCTGGTGTTCACCCGCACCAAGCACGGTGCCAACCGCCTGGCGGAACAGCTCGGCAAGGACGGCATTACCGCCGCCGCCATTCATGGCAACAAGAGCCAGGGTGCGCGCACCAAGGCCCTGGCCGACTTCAAGGCCGGTAATGTGCGCGTGCTGGTGGCGACCGATATCGCCGCGCGCGGCCTGGACATCGACCAACTGCCCCACGTGGTGAATTTCGAACTGCCGAATGTGGCAGAGGATTACGTACACCGTATCGGCCGCACCGGCCGTGCCGGCAACGAAGGCGAGGCTTTGTCGCTGGTGTGTGTGGACGAGGATCGCTTGCTGCGTGACATCGAGCGGCTGATCAAGCGCGATATTTCCAAGGTGGTGGTGGATGGCTACCTGCCGGACCCGCGCATCAAGGCGGAGCCGATTCCCAACGGCCGCAATGGCCGTGCGGGCGGGCGTTCCTCCGAACCGCGTAATGCATCCCCGGCCAAGCGCCGCCCCCAGGGGCAGGGTCAGGGCCGATCGCGGGATGGTGAGGCACGCCGCAGCACTGGTAGCGCGGCTGCCCCTCGACGTGGCGCCGGCGCTGCCTCCACCCCGCGACGGGGTGCGGGTGCCACGGCTGCGCCGCGTCGCGCGGACGGTAATCGACCCGCGGGCAATCGCGGCGAGGCGGATGGCAATCGCAGCCAGTCACCACGCCGCGAAGCCCGTCCCGAGGTCGATGGCAATCGTGCTCCGCAGCGCAGCCATGACCGCGAAGTGCCGGCCCTGTTCGGCGGAAATTCGCTAAAATAATCTCCTGATAAACTGCACGGCCCGGGTTTCGTTCCGCGAAATCCGGGCCGTGCTTTTCCGTGCGCATCGTGCCTGTATTCCAGGGGCGGTATTATGCTAGCTTGCATGCCGAGCCGAACATGGAGAAGATAATGAACAAGCAACTCTGGATGCTGGCCTGTGCCGGCCTGTTTTCCGGTAATGTCCTGGCCATCGAGTTCATGGGCAGTGACTGGAAGGGCGAGGGGGAATTCGGATACGTAGCCACATCCGGCAATACCGATACCACCAATCTCAAGGCCCGCCTGGGCCTGGTCAATGAACGGGACATGTGGCGTCACAGTGCCATGCTGGAAGCCCTGAATACCTCCGATAACGAAGTCACCACGGCGGAACGTTATGCCGCCAGCTGGCAGAGCGACTACAAATTCACTGAGTTCGACTACCTGTTCGGTCGCCTGCAGTACGAGACCGACAAGTTCAGCGGCTATGATTACCGCGTCAGCGAGATCTTCGGTTACGGGCGCCGGGTGCTGCACCGCGACGACATGACCCTGGACCTGGAAGCTGGCCCCGGTGCACGACAAAGCAAGCTGGATACCGGTGAGAGCGAGAACGAGATGATCCTGCGCCTGGCGGGCAGGTATGCCTGGCAGATCACCGAGCAGTCCCGTTTCACCCAGGATCTGTCCTTCGATATCGGCGAGGATGCCACCATCAGCAAATCGGTGACGGCGGTGCAGGCCAGCATCGTGGGTAACCTGTCCATGAAGCTTTCCTATACGGTGGAGAATGTCTCCGAGGTACCGCCGGGCGTGAAGAACACCGACACGGAAACGGCGGCCACCCTGGTGTATTCTTTCTAGCCGATTCGTCATTGCGAGCGCAGCGAAGCAATCTCCCAAGCATGGCAGCCATGATTTCGAGATTGCTTCGCTGCGCTCGCAATGACGGGTACTGTACTGAAGCAGAGGAGCCCGCATGAACCTGACCCGATGCCCCTCCTGCGGCCGCGACATCCCGGCGGACGTGGAACAGTGCGCCCATTGCGGCGCCGACCTGGCCCGTACCGGTTCCGGCTGGGGACCCAACGCCATCCGCCGCTTCAAATGGTTCGTGGCCGTGCTGATGGTGCTCTGCGCCTTGCTCATCCTGTGGCTGCCCCGCCAGCTGCCCTGATGCAGGACACCACGCCAGCCCTGCTCGCCCTGCAACGGGTGTTCGGCTATTCCTCCTTCCGGCCACCCCAGCAGGACATCATCGAGGGCCTGGCGCGCGGGGAATCCGCCTTCGTACTCATGCCCACAGGCGGTGGCAAGTCCCTGTGCTACCAGATACCCGCCCTGTTGCGTCCCGGTACCGCCATCGTGGTATCGCCCCTCATCGCCCTGATGAAGGACCAGGTGGACAGCCTGCGCGCCAATGGCGTGGCAGCGGCTCATTACAACTCCACACTGTCGGCGCAGGAGGCGCGCCAGGTGCTGGCGCAACTGCATGCCGGCGACCTCGATCTGCTCTATATCGCCCCAGAACGGCTGATGGGGGATGCCTTCCTGGCCCGGCTCGAGGAAGTCGACATTGCCCTGTTCGCCATCGACGAGGCGCACTGTGTGTCCCAGTGGGGACATGACTTCCGTCCCGAGTATGTACAGCTCGGCGCCCTGCGCGAGCGTTTCCCGCACATCCCCCTGATTGCCCTTACCGCCACGGCCGATCCCCAGACCCGCCAGGACATCCAGCGTTGCCTGCGCCTGCAGGACGCCGCCTGCTACGTGGCGAATTTCGATCGCCCCAACATCCGCTACACGGTGCTGGAAAAGCACAAGCCCTTCGACCAGCTGGTGAAGTTTCTCGCCAGCCGGGAACAGGAGGCGGGCATCGTCTATGCCCTGAGTCGCAAGCGGGTGGAGGAGATCGGCGCAAAACTGGAGGCGCAGGGTGTGCGCGCCGGCATCTACCATGCGGGTCTGGCGGTGGAACACCGGCGCCAGGTACAGGAGGCCTTCCTGCGCGACGAGCTGCAGGTGGTGGTGGCCACGGTGGCCTTCGGCATGGGTATCGACAAGCCCAATGTGCGCTTCGTGGTGCACTACGACATGCCCAGGAATATCGAGGGTTATTACCAGGAAACCGGCCGCGCCGGCCGCGACGGTCTGCCCGCCGAGGCATTGCTGCTGTACGGTGCCCAGGACGTGGTGATGGCCCGCAGACTGGTGGAGGGCAACCAGAACCCGGACCAGCAGCGAGTGGAGGTCCACAAGCTCAATGCCATGGTGGGTTGTGCCGAATCCCTCACCTGTCGGCGGCGTGTGCTGCTCCATTACTTTGGCCAGCCCCAGGACCGGGATTGTGGCAACTGTGACGTGTGCCTCGACCCGCCGGAGAAATTCGATGCCACCGAGGCGGCGCGCATGGCCCTGTCCTGCGTCTACCGGGTCGGCCAGCGCTTTGGCATGAAGCATGTCATCGACGTGCTGCGTGGCATGAACACCGAACGTATCCGCGGCCTTGGACATGATCGCCTGTCGACATACGGCATCGGTAACGCCTACAGCGAGGACGAGTGGGGCAGCATCCTCCGACAGCTGATTCACCATGGCTACCTGGTGCAGGACATCGCCCAGTACTCGGTGCTCAAGCTGACGGACGCGGCACGTCCGCTGCTGCGCGGTGAGCTGGAATTGCAGCTGGCCCGGCCCCGGGTCAAGGCACGTGCAACGAAAGCCGCGCGTACCAAGGGTGTCGCCGCCGGTCCCCACGACGAGGCCCTGTTCGAGGCGCTGCGGAGCCTGCGCAAGCGTCTGGCGGCGGAGCAGGGTGTGCCGCCCTACGTGGTGTTCGGCGATGCCACCCTGGTACAGATGGCCGCCGCCCAGCCCCGGGACGAGGACGCCCTGCTGGCCATCAGCGGGGTGGGCGAGACCAAGTTGCAGCGTTATGGCAACGAGTTCCTGCAGGTGATCCGTGAGCATGGGGAAAACACCGCCAGCCCGTCTGGCTGAAACCCCTGTGTCGAACTGCTCAGCGGCTGTTCGCGGCCAAAGGCCGCTCCTACGGGATCGGTCATGCATTCACTACTGCCCGGTGCACGAACGATCGGTCACCATGACACTGGCTTCAGCCTGGCGGAAGGCCTGCTATACTGCGCCGGACATCTTTACTCCGGCAGGCCCCGCTCACCATGAAAAAACACCACGACCAACTCTGGGAAATCACCCTGCCCGACGACTGGGAAGTGGAGGCCGACGAGGATTCCGTCAGTCTTTACCACCCGGATGGTCCCGGCACCATCCAGATCAGCGCGACCCGCCAGGAAGAAGGTATCCGTGAGGAGGATCTGCGCGAGATGGCGGCCGATCATCTGGAGGCCGGGGCCGAACTGGAAGAGGTGGAACTGGGGGACTTCGATGGCTTCGTGCTGCGCTATGACACCGAGGGCGAATACTGGTGCGAGTGGTACCTGAAGGCCGAGGATCGCCTGCTGTTCGTCACCTATGCCTGCGCCCTGGAGGAAGAGGGCGAGGAAGAGGACCTGGTCGAGGCGGTGCTGGATACCCTGGCCCTGCACGACTGAGGGCGCATCCCGCGGTTTCGGGCCGAACATGCTGAGTTACCGCCATTCCTTTCACGCCGGCAATCATGCCGATGTGCTCAAGCACCTGGTGCTGACCTCTATCCTTGCGTATCTGGTGCGCAAGGATAAACCGCTCTGTTACCTCGATACCCATGCAGGTGCCGGAGGTTATGCCCTGCAGGGAGTCCAGGCGCAGAAGAATCGCGAGTACGAGACCGGTATAGGCTGCCTGTGGGAACGGGATGACCTGCCCGCGCCGCTGGCCGACTACGTGGAACTGGTGCGCCGTTTCAATCCCGGCAGCGAATTGCAGTACTACCCGGGCTCCCCCTGGCTGGCGCGCCAGCTGCTGCGCTCAACGGATCGCCTGTTTCTCCACGAGTTGCACCCCGCCGATTGCGCGGCCCTGCGCGAGCAGTCAGCCGGTGACCGGCGTGTGAAGGTGAGCTGCGCCGACGGCTATCAAGGCTGCATCGCCCTGGTGCCGCCCATGGAGCGGCGCGGTCTGGTGCTCATTGACCCGCCATTCGAGGTGAAAAGCGATTACCTCCGGGCGATCGAGACCCTGCACCAGGCATACAGGCGCTTTGCAACCGGGGTCTATGCCCTCTGGTACCCGGTGGTGGAGCGGGCTCGGGTCGATCAACTGGAAGGGGCGCTGCGCGCGACCGGTATCCCAGGCGTGGATCGCTATGAACTGGGCGTGGCCCGGGACCGGCGTGGCCACGGTATGACCGCCAGCGGATTGCTGGTGGTCAATCCGCCCTGGATCCTGCGCCAGGAGATGGAACAGTGCCTGCCCTGGCTGGCAGGACAGTTGGGTCAGGAGCAGGGGCACTTTCGCATGGACAGCCTGGGCTGATTTTAATCAAACCCAAGAATTTCAAAATGTTAAAATGCAGATTCGGCAGACTTGAAGTATTAGTAAATTATTATATACTGACACTCAGTTCGGAATGACGGGTTTACCTTCCTCCTGGGGACATTGCCGGCAGCCCGTCGCTAGTTGAAACGAAAGCGCATCAGCGCAGGAGTAGACGTCATGAAAAAGGCACTGTTGGTATCTGCACTCATCGCCCTGTTGTCCGCCACTGCAAACGCGGCGGACCAGGCACCCTCCTGGACCTTTGCCAACTACGACGAGATCATGAGCACGATGCGCGTTGCGAATGCGCAGGATGCGACCATCGTCCGCAAGAAGGACGGGAAGGACAGCAGCGGGGAATCCGGGATCGTATACGGGGAACTGGGCTGGTAAGCCACTGACCTGGCCCGCCCTGGCGGGTCTGCAAAAGAAAACCCGCGCGCCATTGGCTGCGCGGGTTTTTTTT
>SWBZ01005783.1_pt1 | contig 11613 bp, 12 predicted proteins | sample 4693031 | NCBI WGS metagenome assembly SWBZ01 (sample SAMN10267274, study PRJNA491770) | bioreactor metagenome | isolation source: DHS bioreactor inoculated with | place: Japan: off Shimokita Peninsula
GGGGGGCGGTGACGGCTTCGCGCTGGGCGTCGTTCAGGGAATCGATGATGGGGGATACGTCCATCGGCGCAGTCTACCAAACCCCGGGGGTGTTGGTTTTGGGGCCAGCCGTTCTGACGGTTAAAGTTTGTGTCCTCGGAGTCGATGGCTGGGTTGGGGGAAGCCCGGTTCCCGGGATCCCGTTTTGTGGCGTCCTTCCCATGTCCACTCGGTTTCGTGCAAATCTGCTGCGCATTTTGCTGTCGGTCCTGCCGGGGATGCTGGCGTTACCGGCCTTGGCGGGCATCCAGCAGCACCAGGCGCGACTCCATGAGGCCGCCTGGGAGGCCAGGATGGTGGACATGGTCTGCGTCCTCAGTCACGAGATCCCCCGCTACGGTCGGGTGGAGTTCCGCCGTCAGGGTCGCCATGACCTGGTGTTCAGCGTGCATGCCCTGCGGCCGCCCGTGTTGCAGACCGAGGCGCAATTGTCCTCGGACCCGACGGATTGGAAGCACCAGGCCGCGCCGCGTGGGCTCGATCCCGTGGACGCCATCCTCGGAGGCGAGTCCTTCCGGGTGGAGGGCATACGTGCCCAGCGCCTGTTCACGGAACTGGAGCAGGGTATGGCACCGACACTGCAATACCGGGACTGGTTCGATGGCCAGGATCTGGTGACGGTGCGGATCCTGCCCGTCTTCTTCCGTACCGCCCAGCGCGAGTTCCAGGACTGTGTCGGTGATCCCAGCCACTTCGGCATGGCGGAGGGGGAGGCCACGCGCGTCTATTTCCCCCTCGATTCCGCTCGCATCACGTCCCTGGGACGCGAGGTGCTGGAGCAGACGGCACGCCACCTGCGCACCCAGGGACGCGGCCAGGTGCTGGTGGAGGGGCACGCCAGCAGCGAGGGTGGCACGGAGTACAACCTGGCCCTATCCCGCAAGCGCGCCATTATGGTGCGTAATTTCCTCATGGAGCGGGGTATCTCCCGCGATCGCTTCGAACTGCGCTTCCTGGGGGAGACGCAGCCCCGCGCCGACAACGGCACCGAGGCGGGCCGGATGCGCAACCGGCGCGTCGAGTTGAGCGCGGTCAGCCGCTAGGAGTCTGTCAGACTTGCGGTTCCCGGATCCTTTCCGGCCTGTGTTCACGGTCCGGCTTGCCAATTAACAAGTTAGAAAAACTTAATATTATAAATTAAGGGAAAGCTGTATATCTATTTGTTTTAACGGGTTTTTTTGTCGGAAAATTTTTTGATTTTTGTTGTCTTCCCTCCAGGCGTGGAGTAGCATCCGGCATCAATAAGAATTCAGACCCGGAGACGCAGGTTGTGGTGAGGGAAGGCAGGGGTGACCTGGCAAGGCAGGAAGGTCACATCGACAAGAATGCGCGGCCGTACCTGAAAAGCGCATCAGGGCGCCACAAGCCCGCCATGCCGATCCGCGCGCGCGCCGGGGTTTTGCCGGTATTACCCTCTTTTTCTATATTGAATTATCGCGGATGCAGCGCCGCCTCCGGCCATGGGCCGGGGGTTCGCGCGCGTCCGTTTCAGGCGTGACTAACTGGCAGGCACGGTTGTTGGAGGAGTGGTTCGACGCACAGGCAGTTTCAGTACGGGAAAGATGACAGGTTGTGGCGTCGTTACGCGTTCAGCACACGACCCGGCGGGCGGATTGGCCGGGTGCTTACCACCAAGGTTCGAGTACTACGAGGAGAACTGCTGGCATGTTGTTGAGGAACATGAAACGAAGTCTGTCGGGGGTAGCGGCAGCGAGCCTTCTGCTGGGGGCAAGTGGCGCGCGCGCCGACTGGGGGCTTAACCTGCCGGTGGGGGTAACCCCGATCAGCCAGACGGCCTATAGCCTGCACATGCTGATCCTGTGGATCTGTGTGGCCATTGGTGTGGTGGTGTTCGGGGCGATGTTCATCTCCATCCTCCGTCACCGCAAAACCAGGGGTGCGGTTCCCGCCCAGTTCCATGAAAGCACCACGGTCGAGATCCTCTGGACCATCATTCCCTTCCTGATACTGGTCAGCATGGCCGTTCCGGCCACCAAGGCCCTCATCGCCATGGAAGACACCAGCGATTCGGATGTCAGCATCAAGGTCACTGCCTACCAGTGGAAATGGCAGTACGAGTACCTGGACGAGGGCATCGGTTTCTTCAGCAACCTGTCCACTCCGACCGATCAGATCTACGGTAGTGAGGAGAAGGGCCCCCACTACCTGCTCGAAGTGGACAACAAGATGGTCGTGCCGGTAGGCAAGAAGGTGCGCCTGCTGCTGACCGCCAGTGATGTTATCCATGCCTGGTGGGTGCCGGAGCTGGGCATGAAGAAGGACGCCATCCCGGGCTTCATCAACGAGATGTGGATCCAGGTCAAGGAACCCGGCGTGTATCGCGGCCAGTGCGCCGAGCTGTGCGGCCGGGATCACGGCTTCATGCCCATCGTGGTGGAGGCCCTGTCCGAAGCGGATTACAGCCAATGGGTCGCCGACCAGCAGGCGGCCAGCGCGGCCGCGGCCGCGGATGACGACCGGGAGATGGACATGGGCGAACTGATGACGCGTGGTGAAAAGGTGTATGGCACCCACTGCGCCGCCTGTCACCAGGCCAACGGTGCCGGTCTGCCGGGCGCCTTCCCGGGACTGGTGGGTTCACCCCTGATCAAGGGCCCGGTTGCCGGTCACGTGGATATCGTGATGAACGGTAAATCCGGTACCGCTATGGCCGCCTTCGGCGGGCAACTCAGCGACGCCGACCTGGCCGCGGTCATCACCTATGAGCGCAACGCCTGGGGCAACGATACCGGTGACTTGCTGCAACCTTCTGATATCAAGGCCGCCCGCTAAGGGTCGTGGAGGAGTACGGAATGAGCACTGCAACTACACACGACACGCATCACGCCGAGCACCAGAGCGGGTTGCTGCGCTGGGTCTTCACCACCAACCACAAGGACATCGGCACCCTCTACCTGCTGTTCTCCCTGCTGATGTTCTTCGTCGGCGGCGCCATGGCCATGGTCATCCGCGCCGAGCTGTTCCAGCCGGGCATGCAGGTGGTCGACCCGATGTTCTTCAACCAGATGACCACCATGCACGCGCTGATCATGATCTTCGGTGCGGTCATGCCGGCCTTCGTGGGGCTTGCCAACTGGCTCATCCCCATGATGATCGGGGCGCCGGACATGGCCCTGCCGCGCATGAATAACTGGTCCTTCTGGATCCTGCCCTTCGCCTTCGCCATGCTGCTGTCCACCCTGTTCATGGCGGGCGGTGCACCGGCCGGAGGCTGGACCATGTATCCGCCGCTGGTGTTGCAGACCGGTGACGCCTTTCCGTTCCTGATCTTCTCCGTCCACCTGATGGGTATCTCCTCCATCATGGGCGCCATCAACGTGGTGGTGACCATCGTCAACATGCGTGCACCCGGCATGACGCTGATGAAGATGCCACTGTTCGTGTGGACCTGGCTGATCACCGCCTACCTGCTGATCGCGGTCATGCCGGTGCTGGCCGGTGCGGTCACCATGCTGCTGACAGACAAGTTCTTCGATACCTCCTTCTTCAACGCGGCCGGCGGCGGTGACCCGGTGATGTTCCAGCACATCTTCTGGTTCTTCGGGCACCCCGAGGTGTACATCCTGATCCTTCCGGCCTTCGGGATCGTGTCGCAGATCATCCCGACCTTCGCGCGCAAGCCGCTGTTCGGCTACAGCTCGATGGTATATGCCACGGCCTCTATCGCCTTCCTGTCCTTCATCGTGTGGGCGCACCACATGTTCACCGTGGGCATGCCGCTTACCGGCGAACTGTTCTTCATGTACGCCACCATGCTGATCGCGGTGCCGACGGGGGTGAAGGTGTTCAACTGGGTATCCACCATGTGGCGCGGGTCCATGACCTTTGAAACCCCCATGCTGTTCGCCCTGGGCTTCGTGGTCATGTTCACCATCGGTGGTTTCTCCGGCCTGATGCTCGCCATCGCCCCGGTGGACTTCCAGTACCATGACACCTACTTCGTGGTGGCGCATTTCCACTACGTGCTGGTGACCGGCGCCATCTTCGCCATCATGGCCGCAGCCTACTACTGGCTGCCCAAGTGGACCGGCCACATGTACAACGAAACCCTGGGTAAGTGGCATTTCTGGCTGTCCACGCTCTTCGTGAACGTGTTGTTCTTCCCGCAGCACTTCCTGGGCCTGGCCGGCATGCCGCGCCGCATCCCGGATTACTCGGTGCAGTTCGCGGAGTTCAACATGATCTCCAGCCTCGGCGGCTTCGCCTATGGCCTGACCCAGCTGCTGTTCGTGTACATCGTGTTCCAGACCATCCGCGGCGGTGCCAAGGCCACGGACCAGGTGTGGGAAGGCGCGAAGGGCCTGGAGTGGACGCTGCCTTCACCGCCGCCTTACCACAGCTTTGAAACTGCTCCGCAGATCAAGTAGTGACAGATGTATGCGCCGGCCCGCGGGCCGGCGCAGGGAGTTCCGGACGTATGGACAAGGATAAGCGCGAACGTCGCATCAGGCTCTGGGCACTGGGAGTCGGTGCCGTGGCGGTGGGGATCTATCTCACCTTCCTGTATATGAACATGCGGGGCTGAGCGAGTGGATTCCGGTATCCAGGCGGCCAATCGGCGTGTGCTCGGCAAGTTGCTCTGGGTGGTGGCCGGCATGTTCGGGTTCGTATTTGCCCTGGTGCCGCTTTACGACATCTTTTGCCAGGTCACGGGCCTGGGTGGCAAGACCGCCGCGACAGCAGCCGTCATCTCCGATGTGCAGGTGGACGAGGGTCGCCTGGTGACGGTGGAGTTCGTCGCCAACCTCAACCAGGACCTGCCCTGGAAGTTCCATCCCGAAGTGGTGGAGATGCAGGTGCATCCGGGCAAGACCTACAAGACCAGTTATTACGCGGAAAATCTCGCCGACCACGTCATTACCGGGCATGCCGTGCCCAGCGTGGCGCCGGGGAACGCGGCGCGGCACTTCAAGAAGACCGAATGCTTCTGCTTCACCGAGCAGCGCTTCGAGTCCGGCGAAGGACGGGACATGCCGGTGTACTTCATGCTCGATCCGAAGTTGCCGGCAGATGTGCGGAGAGTGACGCTCTCGTACACCTTCTTCGATAAGGGTGGCGCGTGAAGCAGGGTGCCGTAAACAACAACAGTTTCATGAATTGGCAAAAATGAGGAACAAGGCATGAGTGCAACGCATGGCGGTTATTATGTGCCCCACGGTAGTCACTGGCCCATCCTGGGCTCGATCGGCCTGACAACCCTGCTGGTGGGGTTTGCATCCCTCCTCAACGGGGCGTCCGGAGCCACGATGCTCATGGGCATCGGTGTGCTGATCACCCTGGTCATGTTGTTCGGCTGGTTCGGTACGGTGATCAACGAGAGCCTCAAGGGCATGTACAACGACCAGGTGGACCGCTCCTTCCGCTGGGGCATGAGCTGGTTCATCTTCTCCGAGGTCATGTTCTTCGCCGCCTTCTTCGGCGCCCTGTTCTACGCGCGCATCTACTCGGTGCCCTGGCTGGCCGGGGAAGATGTGTCCACCAACCAGCACCTGTGGCCCAATTTCGATGCGGATTCAGCCGCCTGGCCCACCAATGGTCCTGCGGCTCTGGGTGGCGAGTTCAGTGTCCTGGATCCCTGGAAGATCCCGGCCCTGAACACCCTGTTGCTGTTGTCCAGTGGCGTGACCATCACCCTGGCGCACTGGGCCCTCAAGAAGGGCAATCGTGGCGCCCTGGTCGGCTGGATGGTGGCCACGGTGGCCCTCGGCCTGACCTTCCTTGGTTTCCAGGTCTACGAATACATCGAGGCCTATGGCGAGCACCACAACCTTACTCTCGGTTCGGGGATCTACGGCTCCACCTTCTTCATGCTCACCGGCTTCCACGGCTTCCATGTCACCTTGGGCGCCATCATGCTGGCGGTGATCACGATCCGCTGCGCGAAAGGTCATTTCAGCCATGACAACCACTTCGCCTTCGAGGCGGTGGCCTGGTACTGGCACTTCGTGGACGTGGTGTGGCTGGGGCTGTTTATATTTGTGTATCTGGTGTAGGAGGCGGGGTTGCGGCCTGAGCCGTCGGGGTTCTGCCTCGAAACTCGCTGTAAATACATCCCTGTACGCTCGAAGGCCGCGTCCATGCGGCCTACGGTTTCGAGGCAGAACCCCGACGGCTCAGGCCGCCGTAGTGTCTAACGAATGTTGGGATTGACCCCGTGGGGTTCGATGACCCCGGTGAAGATGCCCAGCATGAGCATGGCGAAGAGGAAGACCGATAGCAGGATGCGGACGGTCAGGGCGCGGGCGGTACGGTCGGAGTTGTCCTTGTCGCGCACCAGGTAGAACAGACCGCTGCCGAGGCTTCCGACGATGCCCAGCAGCATCAGGATGACAAACAGTTTGGGAAGCAGTTCCATGGAATCGTCACTCGTGCCGTTGTTGCCGGCAGTATACGCCAGGGTTCCGGCGCGATGCGACCGACGGAGCAGGGGTGTCTGTGCGACTGGGCAGCGTTGAATTTCGGCCGCCGGCGCTGTTCATTACCCTGCTGACCCTGTTGTTGCTGAATTTGCTGACGGGGCTGGGTTTCTGGCAGCTGGACCGGGCAGCGCAAAAGCGGGCGTTGCTGGAGCAATACCAGGGAATGGAGCGCGAGGTGTCCATCGAGGTGCGGGCCGACCTGGTGGCAGACGAGGAGCTGGAATACCGCCCCGCGCAGGTGCGCGGTCGTTTCGACACCGGCCACCAGTTCCTGCTCGACAACCGTACCCACCAGGGAGTGGCGGGTTACCATGTGTTTACGCCCCTGCGTATCGAAGGTAGCGAGCAGGGTATCCTGGTCAACCGTGGTTGGGTGCCCCGGGGACCCAGCCGTTCGGTGTTGCCGGACGTGCCGACACCCGACACTCCGGTGCAGCTGGAGGGCATGCTGAAGCAGCCGACACGTACCATCACCCTCGGTGAGGGCGAGGATCGCGAGCCGGGTTGGCCCAAGGTGTTGCAACGGGTTCGCCTGGATCTGCAGGCCAGGCAGTTGGGTTACCCCTTGTTGCCCATGCTGCTCCTGCTGGGGTCGGACCAGGAGCACGGATTCGTGCGTGAATGGGAGCCGGTGAAGGGCTTTGGGCCGGAACAGAATATGGGCTACGCAGTGCAATGGTTTGGGCTGGCGACGGCCTTGCTGGTGATTTACATCGTGGTCAATTGCAGGCGAATCGGAAAACAATGAATAGTGGTGAGGCAATCATGACGGCAGGTGTGCCCAATCGGGCGAAGTCGAGGTTGACGCTGCTGCTGGTGTTCGGGATTTTCGCCCTGCCGGTGGTAATCGCCTGGCTGGCCTTCTTCGTGTTCCCGGACTGGCGCCCGGACGGCACCACCAACCATGGTGAACTGGTGCAGCCGCCCCGCGACCTGCATTTCGCGTCCCTGGCGACGGTGGAAGGCGGACCACTGGAGGAGACGTTCCTGCAGGGCAAGTGGACCTATGTGCTCTGGTCCGGCCCCGAATGCGGAAGTCCCTGCCTGGAGCAGTTGGTACGCATGCACCAGGTGCGCCTCGCCCAGGGCAAGAACATCGATCGGGTACAGCGCCTGTTACTGGTGCAGGGCATGGATGCGGCGGCCCTGCAGGATCTGCAGGCGCACTATCCCGGCCTGGTGATCGCCCACGGCGGCGCCAGCGAAATGAACGGCTTGCAGCAAAGCTTCCAGATGGCCCGGGAGGAGGATGTATTGACGGAAGGCCGCCTCTACCTTGTTGATCCCCTGGGCAATCTGATGATGCGCTATCAGGCGGATGCCGAGTTGCGCGGCATCGTCAAGGATCTGGAACGTTTGTTGCTCGTTTCCTATGTGGGTTAGCGGTACTCGTTGTAATCGGGGGTTATGGTCATGATGTCGGAACAGCTGCGAGAATTTTCCCTGACGGAAGCCCTGGCGGAACAACTGCGCGACTACCTGGCGGTGTGCAAGCTGAAGGTGGTGGCATTGATCGTGTTCACGGCCATGGTGGGCATGTTCCTGGCCACACCCGGCCTGGTGCCCCTGGATGCCCTGGTGTTCGGTACCCTGGGTATCGGATTGGCGGCGGCCTCGGCGGCGGCCATCAACCATGTGGTCGATCGCCATATCGACGCGCGCATGGCGCGTACCCGCCACCGGCCCGTGGCCAACGGCCAGTTGAGCAGCCGTAATTGCCTGTTGTTCGCCGTGGCCACCGGTCTGTTCGCCATGGCCATCCTGGTGGTCTTCGTGAACAGCCTGACCGCAGTGCTGACCTTTGCCTCCCTGATCGGCTATGCCGTCATCTACACCCTGTATCTCAAGCGCGCCACGCCGCAGAACATCGTCATCGGCGGTGCCGCCGGGGCCGCGCCGCCAGTGCTGGGCTGGGTGGCGGTAACCGGATCGGTCGATCCCCATGCCTTGCTGCTGTTCCTCATCATCTTCGTCTGGACGCCGCCCCATTTCTGGGCGCTGGCCATCCATCGGCGCCAGGAATATGCCAGCGTCGACATTCCCATGCTGCCGGTCACCCACGGGGTGAACCTGACCCGCTTGCACATCCTCCTCTACACGGTGCTCCTGCTGCTGGTCAGCCTGCTGCCCTACCTGACCCACATGAGCGGACCGCTGTACCTGGTGGGTGCGCTGGCCCTCGGGGGGGTGTTTATGCAGCATGCCTGGCGACTGCTGCGAGACGAAGGTCATGCCATGAAAACCTTCGGGTATTCCATCTTCTACCTCATGGCCCTGTTCGCCTTCCTGCTCGTGGACCACTACATCCCCCTGCTCGTCGGCCTCGTCGGGGCCTGAACCGGCCCACGCCCCACCCCTCCCGGACGGGGAATGGCCGGGACGGCCTGCCCGCCCTACACTTGTCCCGTCCGGCACCCGGTATACCCTTGCATTTCAAGAGGGTTTACTTGACGCCTGTCAATATATTAGAATGCCCTGATATTTCCGTTCCCGACATGGACCCGACCGGCTGGCCGGGCTCCGCCGTTATTGAGGCAGGCCATGGCACACAGCAGCGTTGCGACCCCGCAAGAATACAACTACGAAATCATCCGTAAATTTTCCATCATGGCCCTGGTCTGGGGCCTCCTGGGCATGAGCGCGGGTCTCTATGCGGCCCTGCAGCTGGCCTACCCCTTTCTCAATTTTGATATCCCCGAAATCACCTTCGGCCGTCTGCGCCCGGTCCATACCACCCTGGTGATCTTCGGCTTCGGTGGCAGCGCCCTGTTTGCGACCTCCTACTATGTCCTGCAGCGCACCTGCCAGACCCGGCTGTACAGCGACACCCTGGCCAGCATTACCTTCTGGGGCTGGCAGGCGGTGATCCTGTTGGGCGCCCTCAGCTATATGCTGGGCTTTACCCAGTCCAAGGAATACGCCGAATTCGAATGGCCCCTGGATATCGCCATCACCGTGGTCTGGGTCTGCTACTTCTGGCTCTATGTGCAGACCCTGCGCCTTCGCTCCCAGCCGCACATCTACGTGGCCAACTGGTTCTACCTGGCCTTCATCCTGGCCACCGCGATCCTGCATATCTTCAACAACATCGCCATCCCCGTCGGCCTGTTCACGCTCAAGTCCTACAGTGTCTACTCGGGCGTGCAGGACGCCATGGTGCAGTGGTGGTATGGCCATAACGCCGTGGGCTTCTTCCTGACCGCTGCCTTCCTCGGCATGATGTACTACTTCGTGCCCAAACAGGCCGGCCGTCCGGTGTACTCCTATCGCCTGTCCATCGTGCATTTCTGGGCCCTCTCCTTCCTCTATATGTGGGTGGGCGCCCATCACCTGCACTGGACCGCGCTGCCGGACTGGACCTCCACCCTGGCGGCCACCTTCTCCATCATGCTGCTACTGCCTTCCTGGGGCGGCATGATCAACGGCATCATGACCTTGTCCGGGGCCTGGCATAAACTGCGTACCGACCCCATCATGCTGTTCCTGATCGCGGCTCTTTCCTTCTACGGCATGTCGACCTTCGAAGGCCCGCTCATGTCCCTGAAGAGCGTGAATGCCCTGTCGCATTACACTGACTGGACCATCGGCCATGTGCATTCCGGCGCACTGGGTTGGGTGGCGCTGATTTCCTTCGGCTCCTTCTATCACATGATTCCACGCCTGTATGACACCCGGCTCTACAGCACGCGCCTGGTGTATGTACACTTCTTCCTGGCTACCATCGGTATCCTGCTGTACATCACCGCGATGTGGGTGTCCGGCATCGGTCAGGGCCTGATGTTGCGTGCCTTCGACGACTTCGGCAACCTGGCCTACACCTTCATGGAAACCGTAACCTTCATGCACGTTCCCTACGTGGTGCGCGCCATCGGCGGTGCTTTCTTCCTGTCCGGTGTCATCATCATGGCCTACAACATTCTCATGACCATTCGCCAGGCCAAGGCGGAGCAGGCAGCGATGGAAGCCAAGATCGCCGCCAAGATGGCTCGCGCCTAAGGCGCCGCAACGGAGACGACGACAGTGATCAAGCACGAAAGTATCGAAACCAATGCCGGCCTCCTGATTGCGCTCACCATGATCGTGATCAGCATCGGGGGCCTGGTGGAAATCGTTCCCCTGTTCTTCATCGAGGACACCATCGAGAAGGTGGAGGGCGTGCGTCCCTACACACCCCTGGAGTTGCGCGGCCGTGACATCTATCAGCGCGAGGGCTGTTACCTGTGCCACTCGCAGATGATCCGCCCTTTCCGCGATGAAATGCTGCGCTATGGTCACTACTCCCTGGCCGCCGAATCCCAGTACGACCACCCCTTCCAGTGGGGTTCCAAGCGTACCGGTCCCGACCTCGGTCGCGTGGGCGGCAAGTACTCCAATGAATGGCACGTGGCTCACCTGCTGCGGCCCCGCGACGTGGTGCCGGGTTCCATCATGCCCAACTACCCCTGGTTGCTGGAGAACGATCTCCCCTATTCCGACATCCAGGCCCGCATGCGAGCCCTGCGCACGGCCGGTGTCCCGTACTCCGCCAGCCAGGAGGAGTACGAAGCCAATGTGGAACGATTCGGTGAAGAGGTGGCCAAACAACTGGATATCCTCAATGCCGAGGAAAACCTGATGCGCCAGGCCCTGAACGGTAATTACGACGGGAATCGTGGCCGCATCACGGAAATGGACGCCATAGTGGCCTATTTGCAGGTGCTGGGCACCATGGTGGACTTTGGCCAGTATGACCAGGGTTATTTTGTCGAATTTCGCTGAGGGCTTCTGGATTCCGTCATTCCCGCCCCGGCAGGCGTGACGGTAACAGCACAATTTCCTGGGCGAGGCAGCGTGGAAGGTAGGTAAATGCCGGATTGGTTCATGTGGTTCACCCGGATGGAAAACAGCAAGGTGGTGGCACTGGTGCTGTTCTTCCTGACCTTCTGTGGAATTCTGATCTACGTGTACACCGGAAAGCAGCGCGGCAAGCGACTGGAATCCTACAAGTACATCCCGCTTCAAGATGACGATGATGAGCAGGACCGGGAGACCGGTTCCGACAAGGCAGGCAAAAAATGAGCGAGTCACAGAAACAGGACGCACAGAAGCAGGGCGCGGTCCAGACCACCGGCCATGCCTGGGATGGCGATCTGCA
>SWBZ01006286.1_pt1 | contig 11580 bp, 11 predicted proteins | sample 4693031 | NCBI WGS metagenome assembly SWBZ01 (sample SAMN10267274, study PRJNA491770) | bioreactor metagenome | isolation source: DHS bioreactor inoculated with | place: Japan: off Shimokita Peninsula
GGGGGGCATCCGCCTCCGCCTGCGTATGGACGACGGTTCCGTTCAGTGAGAGCGCATATCCCAGGCTGTTTCCCAGACCCGAGGCATTGGTGAAGTTGCCGATACTGACGCCACCATCCGCCCCCGCGGTCGCGGCCACGGAACCCAGGAGAATGCTGTAGTTGCCGGGCTGGTATGGTGTGCCATTACTGGCCGCGGCCACCGTCACACCGGCAGCGCCGGTATTGCCCGTGGCCGCGACCGCGCCCAGCACCGGCTGCCCGGCAGCAATGGCACGCGGATCACGGATGGCCAGGTCGAGACTCGAGGCAAGCCCGTAGCTGGGCCGAATCAGGTAGGTATCCCCCACGGAGGGTGCCGAGCTGATCTCGATATCCAGGCCATCGAAGCTGAAGTTAGGGCCGGTGAAGGTACGGGTCTGGTTGGTGCTGGTCTGCATGACTTCGTACTGGTTGCTGCCCAGGTAGCGCACCTGATAATTCCCGTTGCCAAGCTGGCTCACATCCGCGTAGCTTGCCGTCAGCACACCGGAACCCGCGCTGCTGTTATTGACTCCTTCCAGTACCGTGGGCGATAGATTGCCCGTATTCAGCGCCTGGAAGAAATCACCGCCCAGATTGCCGTCCAGGTCCAGCCCCTGCCGATGCTGTTCATTGAAGCTGCCCGCCAGGCCCACGGCGATGCGGCCCAGCTCGTTGCGGGACGGATACAACACCTGGTTGAGGAAATCCAGGGAACCCCCGATGGCGCCACCCCGCATCTGATCGGTTACCACCACCGAGTTACTGCCTTGGCGAACGACGATATCGATCTGCTGGGGATCGAAGGCATTGTTCACGGCCGCCAGGGTCCGGGCTTCACCATCCACCACCAGGGCCTGGCCGGTGCCGATAAAGACATTCAGGGCACCGTTACTCTGGGATACCACCTGAACATCCACGAATTGGGAAAGCTCACGAATCATCTGGTCGCGCTTGTCGAGCAGATCGTTCGGCTGACGATTGGTGCCGCTGAAGGCCGTGGTGATATCACGGTTGAGCATGGCGATACCTTCGGCCAGGCTGTTCACCTCGTTGAGGGTATTGCCAATGCCGGAGTTGGTCTGGCTCGCCAGGTTGGCCATCTGCTGGTCCAGGGAATACAGGCGATCCACCAGGGTCTCGGCCCGCGCCAGGAACACCTGGCGTGCGGGGATGGAGGTGGGGTCGTTGGCCACGTCCTGGGCGGCATTGAAAAATGACTGCAGGGTAGGCGTCAGGCCTGCATCGGCATTGGCCAGCAGATCGTCCACCCGCGACACCAGGTTGTGGAAGGTGTCCATCTGGCTGAAACTGGTGGAATTACTGAGAATCTGTCGGTCGAGGAATTCATCGACGATGCGTTTGACGCCATCGATGCTTACGCCATTGCCCATGTAGCCAAAACCGTACTGGTCCGGCTTGCGGGCGGCCAGGTCCACACGCTGGCGGGAATAGCCCTCGGTGTTTACGTTGGCGATGTTATGGGAGGTGGTATCCAGCTCGCGCTTGAAGGCCTGCAGGCCCGACACCCCGATTCCGAGCAGGTCACTCATGTCGCACTCCCGGGCATATGGTTCATTTCCAGCGCGGATGCCAGGCGTTCACCGCCCAGGATTGCATTGATCTTGTCGGCGTATTCCGGATCGGTGGCGTAACCGGCCTGTTGCAGTTCACGCACGTAGCGCGCACCGTCACCGGCGGCATCCAGGGCCTGTTGGTAGCGCGGGTTATCGCGCAGGAAGCTCACGTAATCCTCGAAGCCTTGCGCCAGGGAGTCATAGCTGCGAAAAGAGGCGCGTTCGCGTTGCATGAGTCCATCACGGAATTCCATGGTCTGTACCGCCACCCGCTCCCCGTCCCAGCGGGAATCGGCCTTGATGCCGAACAGGTTATGACTGGGACCGCCGTCCTCGTGGCGGGGCATGGCGCGTCCCCAGCCCGTCTCCAGGGCCGCCTGGGCGATCAACACCTCGGGACGAGTGCCCAGGGCGGCCGCGGCGCGTTCCGCATGGGGCCGCAGGGCCTGCACGAATTCCTGTGGTGACTCCCAGCCTGCATGGATGCCAGGGTCGGTGGCGCGGAGTTCGCGTCCCGCCCCGCCATCCGTCATCGAGGTGGCCTGTACCGCGACACGCTCTCGGCCGGTCGGGGCGCGACGGACGTCGATCCCGCCCGACTGGCTCGCGTGGTTGCCGTTCATGACAACAGGAGTGCCGTTCTCCGCTTCCGGGAACTGGCCACCCAGTTGCCGCATCAGGGCCTCGGCCAGACCCAGGCCACGACCCTTGCTGAGATCAATGGCAAGCTGCTGGTCATGCATGCTCTGGTAGTGCTTGGACTGGTCGTTGTCCATCAGTCCCTCGCCCATGCTCGCTTCACGCATGCTTTTCAGCATCTGCTGCAGGAACAGGGCCTCGAACTGGCGCGTCGCCTCGCGCAAGGCCTTGGGCGAGTCCGCGCGGGCCTCGGTACGCAGCTTCGCCAGACCCTGGAAGTCGGTGTAGACGTCGGCGTGATTGGCGGCAGTGATGCTCATGGTCCGGTGGTGTCGTCCTAGAGAATGATCAGCTCGGCACGCAGGGAGCCGGCACTCTTGAGGGCCTCGAGAATCGCCACCAGGTCACTGGGGCCCGCGCCGACACGATTCACGCCATCGACGATGTCCTGCAGGGTGACACCGGTATCGAACAGGAACATACGGTCGGCGTCCTCACGCACCTCGACATCGCTTTCCGGCGTCACCACCGTATCGCCCGTGGAAAACGGCGCCGGTTGGCTGACGGTGAGTTGTTCGGAGATGGTCACGGTCATGGAACCATGGGAAATGGCCGCTGGCAGCAGCCGCACGTGGGCGCCGATCACGACCGTGCCGGTCCGGGAATTGACGATTACGCGTGCCGGCGCGGCGCCCGGTTCCACCCGCAGGTTTTCCAGTACCGACACATAGGCGACACGCTGGTTGGGATCGCGGGGTGCATTGACACGCACCGAGGTGGCGTCGATGGCGGCAGCGGTACCCGGCCCCATCGCATCATCGATACCGGCGGCCAGGCGGGTGGCGGTGGTGAAATCCGCGGTATGCAGGTTCAGCACCAGGTAATCCTGGTTCATGAAGCCGGTGGGCACGACCCGCTCCACCGTGGCGCCATCGGGGATGCGGCCCACGCTGGGTACGTTGACGGTCACCCGCGAGCCATCGGCGCCGGCGGCGGCCAGACCACTCACCAGCAGACTGCCCTGGGCGACGGCATAGACATTGCCGTCGGCACCGCGCAATGGTGCCATCAGCAGGGTGCCACCACGCAGGCTCTTGGCATTACCCAGGGAGGAGACCGTGACATCGAGGCGCTGACCGGGCTTGGCAAAGGGCGGCAATTCGGCATGGATGGCGACCGCTGCCACGTTCTTCAGCTGCGGATTGACATTCTCGGGTATGGTGATGCCGAACTGGTTGAGCATATTCTTCAGGCTCTGCACCGTGAAGGGTGTCTGGCTGGTCTGGTCACCGCTGCCGTCCAGGCCCACCACCAGTCCGTACCCCACCAGCTGGTTGGTGCGCACACCGGCGACAGAGGCCAGATCCTTGACCCGCTCGGTGGCGGCGGCCAGGGTCGGCAGGCAGCTCAACAGCGCGATGACACACATACGGAAGATGGGATTCATGATGGGCTTGTCTCTTACAAGGGCCAGATGGCGCTGTTGAAGAAGCGGGTCAGCCAGCCACTGCGCTGGGTATCGGCCAGCTGTCCCTTGCCGCTGTAGGTGATGCGGGCATCGGCTACCTGGGTGGACGCCACCGTGTTGCCGGTGGAGATGTCCTGCGGCCGCACGATGCCGGAGATCTGGATGAATTCCTCGCCATTGTTCAGGGTCAGCCACTTCTCGCCGCGCACCACCAGGTTGCCGTTGGGCAACACGTCTGCGATGGTAACGGTGATATTGCCCGTCAGGCTGTTGCTCTGGCTGGCATCGCCCTCGCCGGCAAAACTGGTACCGGAAGTGATACCGGTCTCCAGGCTGTTGCCGCGATTACTGTCCAGGGGCACGACGCCGGGCACATTGAACTGGGGACTGGCGCCGAACAGGGTCGGATTGGCAATGGTCACATCGCTGGACTTGGTGGTTTCCGTAGACGCCGACTTGCTGGCCTGGGTGCGCTCCTGCAGCGTGATGGTCAGGACATCCCCCACCCGGCGTGCCTTGTTGTCTTCGAACAGACGCACCTCGAAGCCGGATTGATAGATGGAACCATTGTCCGTGGGCGGCGCCTGTACCATGGGTGGATGCACCGGCCGGTAGCTGGGGCCTTCGGTGCGGGGCGCGCTGGCACAGCCGCTCAACAGCAGGGCTGTCAGAGCGAGAAGAACCAGGATCGTTCGGTACGCTTTCATCAGGCTAGTCCTGTTGCTCGAGGGTCTACAGGTTGTTGGTCACGAACTGCAGCATGCGGTCGGACGTGGAGATGGCCTTGGAGTTCATCTCGTAGGCGCGCTGCGCCTCGATCATGTTCACCAGTTCCTCCACGGTGTTGACATTGGAGCTTTCCAATGCCCCCTGCACCACCGTTCCCAGACCATTGAGGCCCGGAGTACCGGTGGAGGGCGAACCGCTGGCGGCCGATTCCAGGTACAGGTTCTGGCCGATGGGCTGCAGGCCGGCGGGGTTGACGAAATCCGCCAGCTGGATGTCGCCCAGCTGGGTGGGTGCCGTGGTACCCGGCAGGCTGGCGGAGACGATGCCGTCACTGCCAATGGTGATGTTCAGGGCATTTTCCGGAACCGTGATGGCGGGCTGGATGACAAAGCCACTGGACGTCACCAGCTGACCGGTCGAATCCACCTTGAAGGAACCGTCACGGGTGTAGCCGATGCTGCCATCGGGCATCAGCACCTGCATGAAGCCGCGTCCCTGGATGGCCACGTCGAGGCTGTTCTCGGTCTGGATGAGGTTGCCCTGCAGGTGCAGCTTCTCCGTGGCCACGGTGCGCACCCCGGTACCGAGTTGCAGGCCGGAGGGAAGCTGGGTGTCCTGGGTCGACTGGGCGCCCACCTGGCGCACGTTCTGATAGAGCAGGTCCTCGAAGATGGCGCGGTCTTTCTTGAAGCCGTTGGTGTTGACGTTGGCCAGGTTGTTGGAGATGGTGGCCATGCGGGTCTGCTGGGCTTCCAGGCCGGTCTTGGCGATCCAGAGTGCTTTGTTCATGGTGTATTCCTCTTCGGTCTTGGCGCGCTTCCTGGCTAACTCATCTGCATGATTCGTGCCGATGCCGCGTCATTGTCCTCGGCGGTTTTCATCAGCTTGATTTGCATCTCAAAAGAACGGCTCAGTTCGATCATGTTGGTCATGGCTTCCACCGTGCTGACATTGCTCGACTCCAGGTTGCCGTTCAGCAGACTGACATTGACGCTGGGCGGCAAGAGATTGCCGTCCCGGCTGCGCAACAGGCCGTCCTCGCCTTTCTCCAGCTGGCCGGGCACATGGTCCACCAGCTTGATGCGGCCCACTTCCGCCAGGGTGTTGGGCGCCTGGCCGATGGGTCGGATGGTCACGGTGCCGTCCCCGCCGATCTCCAGGGATTCATAGGGCGGGATCACCAGAGGGCCGGCATCACCCAACACCGCACGGCCGGCCCCGTTGGTCAACTGACCGGCGGAGTTGACGCGCAGGTCTCCGGCGCGGGTGTAGGCCTCGCGGCCATCGGCACCCTGCACCGCGATCCAGCCATCGCCATTCACCGCCACATCCAGGTCGCGGCCCGTGGCCATCAGGGTACCGCGGCTGAAATCCACGCCTGGTCGTTCCGCCATGGCATACACCCGGCTGGCATGGCCCTCGCCAAACACCGGCATGGCGCGGGCCGCCGACAAGTCGGCCTGGAAGCCCGTGGTGCTGGCATTGGCCAGGTTATGGGTATTGGCCGCCTGGCGGTGCATGATCTGGGTGGCGCCGGTGGCGGCCAGGTACAGCATGCGATCCATAGTGGTTACCTATCCTCAGCGGATGTTGATGATGGTCTGGGTGACGGTGTCGGCGGTGGTAATCACCTGCGCATTGGCCTGGAAGTTACGCTGGGCGGTGATCATGCCCACCAGCTGCTCGGTGAGGTCCACGTTGGAACCCTCGAGGGCACCCGATTCGATCAGGCCCAGGCTGCCGGAACCGGCCGTGCCCACCAGGGGCTGACCGGAATCGAAGCTTTCCGACCAACTGGTGTCGCCGAGCTGGCGCAGGCCCTGGGTGTTGTTGAAATTGGCCAGGGCGATCTGTCCCAGGGTGCGGGACTGACCATTGGTGAAGCGCGAGGTGATCACGCCGGTATCGGAGATGTCGATGCCACTGAGACGGCCCGTGGTAAAACCGTCCTGGTCCATGGCATTCACATTGAAGCCACTGCCGTACTGGGTGGTGCGGGTGAAATCCACATTGAAACTCAGGTCCGCGGCCCCGGTACCCACGCTGTAGGGACCCACGCTGATCTGGCCACCGGAGGTGATGCTGCCACTGGAATCGAACTGCACGGTCTGGCCCCCGCCCTGGGCCACGCCATCCAGGTAACTGAAGACCTCCCATTGGTTGGGCACACCGGTCTTGCGGAAATACATGGTGGACAGATGCGAGGCCCCGAGGGAATCGTAGACTGTCACCGAGGTGGAATTGTTGTAGGTGCCGGCATCATCCGGATTGAAGGCAGCCTGGGTGGAGCCATTGGAAACGGCCGCGGTCAGATCCGAGGCGCCACCGCCCGTTACCGAATTCAAACCGGACACGTCCATGGCCACTGCAATGGCTTGTTGCCCTCCCACACCATCAGGATCCCAGCTGAACAGTGCCTCGCTGTCCGTTCCGATATCCACGGATACGGTATCCGTAACACCATTGCCATCATTGAACGTGATGTCCCATACGGTACCGCCGGTATGTGCGAACGATACGGAGGCACCGGGGTAGGCCTGCGCCCAGCGATCGACGACATTCCCAATAGCCACGGGACCGATGGGACTGTCACCATCATCCAGCGTGGTGCCGGTAAGAGAGATGCTGGAGGAGGCCGTGACCCCGCCCGGTACCGCCGCCGCCGCGTTCAGGTTGGCGGACATATCCACCCGGGTGGTGGCCACCGGAGCGATGTCGGAACGATCCAACTGCAGATCACCAGTGGCGCCGGTGATGGTGCCGTTGCTGTCGGCGCTGAATACGGTCAGGCGCTGGCCCTGGCTGTTCACCACATAGCCGTCGCGGTCCACGCTCATGGCACCGGCACGCGTATAGGCGTTTACCCCATTGTCGTTCATGATCAGGAAACCCTGACCACTGATGGCAAGGTCCAGGTTGTTATCGGTGAAACCGATGTTCCCCTGGGTGAACTGCTGGGAGACCGAGGAGACCCGCACACCGCTGCCGATGGCATTGGCGGTCACCCCCAGGTTGGAGCTGGCGAAGATGTCGGCGAATTCCGCGCGCGACTCCTTGAAGCCGGTGGTACTGGCATTGGCGACGTTGTTGCCGATGACACGCAATTCGGCGGAAGAGGCATTCAAACCACTCAGTGCGGTACGAAAGGGCATGGTGTTACTCCTTCATCAGGTAATTCGATCAGAGAATCTGGCGGACTTCCTTGAAGTCCAGCTGGCCAACGCCACGCAGATCCAGCAATAAACCACCGTCACCCCCCAGGGTGACGCTGTCCACGGTAGAGGACACCAGCGTGTCCAGTGCCACCTGCTTGTCTTCATACTGACCGTTGGCGGCAACAAAATAAGTGCCCGGCGCGGCGCGGGTGCCATCATCCTTGAGGCCGTCCCACTGGAACTGGGCATTGCCGGCGGGCTGGCTGCCGAGGTGCAGGCGGCGGATGGTCTCGCCGGAAGCGGCATGAATGGTGACCTGGACCTCGTTGCTGCTGGCCGGCACCTGCACCACACCCTTCACCCCGCCATCCTGTTCCAGGGCCGCGATACCGGTGGGCGCCAATACCGAGCGACCCACCAGGCCGGAGGCCTGCAAGGCCTGGTTCGACACCAGGGACTGGCTAAGCTTTTCGAAGGAGGCCTGCAGTTCCTGGATACCGGACACGGCACTGAACTGGGCGATCTGGGCCAGGAAATCTCCGTTTTCCATGGGCGCCATGGGGTCCTGATTCTGCAGCTGGGTGGTCATGAGCTTGAGGAAATCCTCCTGGCCCAGCTCCGCGCTCTTGCTGTTCTGGTTTTGCAATTCGCGCAGGCTGCGAAAGCCCACGGATTCAAAACTGTTGTCGGTATTGATCATGGTCCTGGTTCCTCAGTGTCCTATTGCCCAAGGCGAATGGTGGCCATCAGCAGCTGCTTGGAGGTATTCAGCACTTCCACGTTGTTCTGGTAGGAGCGGGAGGCCGAAATCATATTGGCCATCTGATCCACCACGTTCACGTTGGGAAGAAACACATAGCCTTCTTCGTTGGCCATGGGGTTGTCTGGCTCATAACGACTATCCAGCGGCGCATTGCTTTCCACGATGCCGGCCACCCGCACGCCCGCGGACGCGGCATTGTTGCCCTGCAATCCCTTCATGACCGCCGCGAACACCGGTTCGCGGGAGCGGTAGGTTTGTTCCAGGCTGCTGCTGACGCTGTCCGCGTTGGCCAGGTTGCTGGCCGTGGTATTGAGCCGCACGCTCTGCGCACTCATGGCGGAGCCGGCGACCTCGAAAATATTGAACAGGGACATGGCTTACTCTCCTCGCAGGGCCGACTTCAGGCCCTTGATGCGGCTGTCCAGGAAGGACAGGGTGCTCTGGTACATCACCGCGTTCTCGGTGAAGGCGCTCTTTTCCTGCTGGATGTCCACGGTGTTGCCATCCAGGGAGGGCTGGCCGGGGATGCGGTACTGCAGGGCCGGCTGCACGCCACCGGCGGTGCCCTCCGGGTTGATATGGCCCTTGGCGGTGGTGCGCAGGGCCACCTGCTGGCCCTGCGCCTGACCCAGGGCCGCCTTGAAATCGAAGTCCCGCGCCTTGTAGTTGGGGGTGTCGGCGTTGGCCATGTTGGAGGCCAGCAGCTCGGCACGCTTGCCGCGCAGTTCCAACGCGGTGGACAGGTTTCCCAGGTAGCTGTCGAGATTGATCGGCATGTCGGCTTGTCCAAAACGGTTCGTTGCCAGGAACATAGCAACGGCCGTGCCAACAGGAAAATTTCTTTTTAAACGAGTGGTTAGCTTGAGATGGGTGCGGCAAGACCGCTTGCCGGGCGGCAAGACCTGGCCGCCGACGGCAAGATAGCGGGGAACAAGGGCGGGTTGCCCCTGTAGGAGCGGCCTCTGGCCGCGAAGGGCCGTAGCACACCCGGTTCGCGGCCAAAGGCCGCTCCTACAGGAAGAGGCGGAGATTCAGCGCAGCAGTTCCTTGACCCGGTAGATGACCCCGGGTTGGCAACGCTCCATGGTGAATTCATCGGAGTACTGAGTAATGGACTCGGAGGCTCCCAGCACCAGGTAACCACCGGGATTCAGTGCCCGGGCCATGCGCGCCAGGATGTCGGTCTTCAGCTCCGAGGAAAAATAGATGAGGACGTTGCGGCAGAAGATCACATCGAAACGCCCCAGGGTGGCATAGCTCTGCAGCAGGTTGGCCTGGGTGAAGCGCGTGCGACGGCGGATTTCGGGCTTGACCTGCCAGCGCTCCGACCAGTGCAGCGGGTCACGGACGAAAAAGCGTTGGCGTCGTTCGGCGGACAAGCCACGACTCAGGGCCAGACTGTCATAGACCCCGGCGCGAGCCTCTTCCAGGACCCGGGAGGAGATGTCCGTGCCGGTAATCTGTACCTCCATACCGGCGGCGGCACGGTTGGCAGCCTGGAACTCCTCGGTCACCATACTGATGGAATAGGGTTCCTGGCCCGTGGAACAGGCCGCCGACCAGACCCGGGCCTGGCGCAGCTTGCGGCTCAACAGGTCCGGCAGGATACGATTATGGAAGATATCGAAAGGATGCCGGTCGCGAAACCAGAAGGTTTCGTTGGTGGTCATGGCCTCCACCACCTGCTCGCGCAGAGGCCCTCCGTGCTCTTCCTTCAGCTTGCGGACCAATTCGCCCAGAGAACCCAGATGGGCCTCGTTGAGCACCTTGCCCAGGCGGCTCATGACCAGGTATTGCTTGTTGTCACCCAGCACGATGCCGCAGGCCTGTTCCAAAAAGACCCGAAAGGCTTCGTACTCGCCGGGGGCGAAGCGTGCATCCTTCAATCGAATGATTCCTTAACGCGGTACGTGGGGGAATGTACCGGCGTGGAGCCTGTACGACAAGTCCGAAGCAGCCTGTTCGTGGCCCTCATCCGGCGCTACGCGCCAGCTTCTCTCTGCGGGAGGAGAAGACGAGCCAGGTTGCCGCACAAGGTCCAACCTAGGCACGCAGCTCCTTCCATTGTTTCATCTGCTTGAGCACCGCCCCGGCCAGGATGTCCGGCTGGAACTTGGCAATGAATTCGTTGGCCCCCACCTTCTCCACCATGGCATTGTTGAATACACCGCTGAGGGAGGTATGCAACAGGATATAAAGGTCCTTGAAGCGCGGGTCGGAACGCACACTGGTAGTAAAGGTATAGCCATCCATCTCGGGCATTTCCACGTCGGAGATCACCATGAAGATGCGGTCGGTCACCGCCATCTCGCCCTCCTCCGCCCAGGCCTGCAGCTGGTTCAGCGCTTCGCGGCCGTCACGGGCCAGGGTACAGCTGACACCCAACTGGTCGAGAGTCCGCTTGATCTGGTTGCGGGCCACGGAGGAATCATCGGCCACCAGCACATGCAGCGGGAGATCCGCCTCACCGTCCTTGCCCACGGTTTCCAACAGCTCTCCGGAAACGGTATCCCGGGTGCCGATCACCTCGGCCAGCACCTTTTCCACGTCGATGATCTCCACCAACTCCTCGTCCACCCGGGTCACGGCGGTGAGGTAGTGGCCACGGCCAGCCCCACGCGGCGGTGGCAGGATCTCCTCCCAGTTCATGTTCACAATGCGGTCCACGCCATTGACCAGGAAACCCTGGGTGCTGCCGTTGTATTCGGTGACAACCACGAAGCGCCCCTCCATCTGGGTCTGGGGCGGACCACCGATGGCCATGGACAGGTCCATGACCGGGATGGTCTTGCCGCGCATATTGGCAATGCCGCGGATGATGCGATTGGACTTGGGGACGGTGGTCAGGGGTGGGCACTGTATGACTTCCTGCACCTTGAACACATTGATCCCGAACAGCTGCTTGCCGGACAGGCGAAACAGCAGCAACTCCAGCCGGTTATGGCCGGCGAGCCGGGTGCGCATATCTACATTTGCCAGTAATCCACTCATGGGGTTCTCCGCCTGTACCGTTTTCCCTGTATTGCTGTGCGCGCTATCGGCGCGACACCGACTTCCTTTACTGAGTGGACTGCCCGGCACGGGATTTGCATTTTGCCTCCCCGGGAGACCCGCGACCGTACTGGTCCGGGCCCCGCAAGCCACGGGAGCCAACCATGAACGACCGTATCCGCCACCCTGGAATCCTCCTGGCCGTCGTCCTGTTAGTGTCGGCAACTTTTTGTAATGC
>SWBZ01003216.1_pt1 | contig 11507 bp, 13 predicted proteins | sample 4693031 | NCBI WGS metagenome assembly SWBZ01 (sample SAMN10267274, study PRJNA491770) | bioreactor metagenome | isolation source: DHS bioreactor inoculated with | place: Japan: off Shimokita Peninsula
TCCTGTGCCCAGTCGCGCGCCTGCGCGGCCGTGAATTTCTTCGGTTCGGCGGTGAAGCAGGCCACAAGCCGCGCCTCGCGCCAGCCGCTTTGCCACAGCGCCAGCGCGCGCGCCTGATCGTGCCCGATCGTGCGTGCGAGCGGCCGCAGCACCGCGTTCGGTATGCCGAAGGCGGTATCGGTGGCGATCCCGAACCGCGCCATGCCGGCGCGGTTGTCGGCCGAGGCGAGCGTTTCCAGATGTGCGACGACGGCCGCGGCGTCGGAAGCCGGCGAGGGCGTCGCCGCGGCCGGCACGGCTACCGCTCCAGCCGCGCCAGCAGCGACGAGGTATCCCAGCGCCGCCCGCCCATGTCCTGGACGTCCTTGTAGAACTGGTCGACCAGCGCCGTGACCGGCAGCTTGGCGCCGTTGCGCTCGGCTTCGGTGAGGCAGATGCCCAGATCCTTGCGCATCCAGTCGACCGCGAAGCCGAAATCGTAGCGGCCCTGGTTCATGGTCTCGTGGCGGTTTTCCATCTGCCACGAGCCGGCCGCGCCCTTGGAGATCACGTCGACGACCTTTTCCACGTCGAGCCCGGCCTTCTTGCCGAAATGAATGCCCTCGGCCAGCCCCTGCACCAGGCCCGCGATACAGATCTGGTTGATCATCTTGGTCAACTGCCCGGCGCCGGCCGGGCCCATCAGGCCGACCATTTTTGCATAGGATTCGATCACCGGGCGCGCGGTCTCGAAGGTCGCCTGCTCGCCGCCGACCATCACCGTCAGAACGCCGTTTTCGGCCCCGGCCTGTCCGCCCGACACGGGCGCGTCCAAGAAACCGAAACCGGCCTTTCCGGCCGCCTCGGCGAGGTCGCGCGCCACTTCGGCCGAGGCCGTCGTGTTGTCGATGAACACCGCGCCGGCTTTCATCGCCGCAAAGGCGCCGTCCCGGCCGAGCGTGACGGCGCGCAGATCGTCATCATTGCCGACGCAGCAAAACACGAAATCCTTGTCCGCGGCCGCTTCACCCGGCGTTGCGGCGGACGCGCCGCCATGCTCGCCGACCCATTTTTCCGCTTTCTCGGCAGTGCGGTTGTAGACGGTGACGTCGTGGCCGCCTTTGTTCTTCAAATGACCGGCCATGGGATATCCCATCACGCCGAGACCCAAAAATGCGACTTTGGCCATCTGGCCCCTCCATTATGCGTGGTTTCGAAAAATCGTGCGGAACTGGTCGGCTCAGCGCTTTAGATGACGGGTCAGCCTGGTCTCGACCACGCTCCATACATTGCGCAATGTCTCCACGATAACGAGATAGAAGATCGCCGCCCAGATATAGGTCTGGAAATCGTAGGTGCGCGAATAGGCCCGGCGGGTCTCGCCCATCAGGTCGTAGACGGTCGCAAGGGCAACGATCGCCGAGCCCTTGATCATCAGGATGATCTCGTTGCCGTAGGGCCTGAGCGCCACGATCAGCGCTTGCGGCAGAATGATCTTGTAAAGCGTCTGGACCCGGTTGAGGCCGAGCGCGGCTGCGCCTTCCCATTGCCCCCTCGGCACGCTCTCGACCGCGCCGCGCAAGATTTCGGCCTGATAGGCGGCCGTGTTCAGCGCAAACGAGAACACGGCGCAGTTCCAGGCCTCGCGGAAAAAGCCCCACAGGCCGACCGCTTCCAGTTGCGGGCGAAACGAGCCGAGTCCGTAATAGATCAGGAAAAGCTGTGCGATCAGCGGCGTGCCGCGAAACACGTACACATAGGCGAAGGCGATGCGGCTGATCAGCTTGTTCTTCGACATCCGCCCGATGGCGACGGGGATCGACAGCACAGCGCCGATGACCAGCGAAAGACCGACCAGCGACAGCGTGGTCAGCAGGCCGGAAATATATTTGGGACCGTAGCGCGCGACTTTTTCCGGTGCCCAGGCTTCCACCAGATACCACACCATGAGGATGCCGGCGGCGAACCAGAAGGCAAGCACCACATTGCCGGCGATCCGCTCGCCGGTCCACACCCGGGGCAGGGCGGGCGGCCGCTCGGAGGCTTCCAGGCGCTCCTGCAGCGTCGTCATCGCGCCGTCTCGCCGCGTTTGCCGGCCGTCTCCACCCGGCCGATCACGACCGACGACAACAGCGCCAGCACCAGGTAGAGCAGCGCCGCCAGGCCGAAGAACAAAAAGGCTTCCTTGGTGTTGCGCGCCGCGATCCCGGTCTGGCGTAGAATGTCGGTCAGTCCGATCGCCGAAACCAGCGCCGTGTCCTTGAGCAAAATCATCCACAGATTGGACAGGCCCGGCAGCGCGATGCGGATCAGTTGCGGCAGGATCACCAGCCGCATGACCTGGTTGCGATGCAGGCCGAGTGCGTAGCCGCCCTCGTACTGGCCGTGCGAGATCGCGCGGAAGGCCGACAGGAACACCTCGCTGGCATAGGCGGAAAACACGAAGGCCAGCGCGATCACGCCGGCCAGGAAGGCGTTGATCTCCACGCCGGCGTCCACGCCGAGCCCCTTAAACACCTGCTGGATACCGATCTGCAGCCCGAAATAGACCAGAAACAGGGTCAAAAGTTCCGGCAGGCCGCGAAAGATGGTGGTGTAGATGTCGGCGGCGGTTCGAAAACTCCATTCGCGGCTCTGCTTGGCGAGCGCGATCAGAAAGCCGATCAACAGCCCGACCGGCAGGGTGGCGAGCGCGAGGCTTATCGTGGTGACGACGCCGATGGCGATTTCGTCGCCCCAGCCCTGGTCGCCGAAGCTCAGCAAGGTCAGGTAAGTGTCCATGTGCCCCGCCCGCCTGCCGTGGGTCCGGCGCATGCGCCGGCCATGCGGAACCGGATCGCCGGGCGCCCGAACGGCCGCCCGGCATGGTGGTCTTTAGGCGGCATCAGTCGCCGTAAACGTCGACATCGAAATATTTGTCGTTGATTTCCTTGTATTTGCCGTTCGCGCGGATCGCCAGAATGGCAGCCGAGAACTTGTCGGCCAGGTCGCTCTCGCCCTTGCGCACGGCCACGCCGGCACCCTGGCCGTTGATCACCGGGTCGGGCGTCAGCGTGTCGAGGATCTTGCAGCACGCGCCGTCGTCGGTCTTCAGCCATTCCGACAACACGATGACGTCGTCGATCACCGCGTCGATGCGGCCGTTGGCGATGTCGAGCTTGTATTCGTCCGGCGTCGGATAGAGCTTCAGGTCGGCCGACGGCAGCTTTTCCTCGGCATAGTTGGAATGGGTTGTGGAGGATTGCGCGCCGAGCGCCTTGCCGGCCAGCGCCTCATCGGTCGCCTCCGTCAGCGGGGAGTCCTTGGGCACGGCGATCGCCGGCGGGGTGTTGTAGTATTTGGCGCTGAAATCGACCTTTTCCTTGCGCTCGTCGGTGATCGACATCGAAGCGATGATGGCGTCGAACTTGCCGGCTTGCAGGGCGGGGATGATGCCGTCCCAGTCCTGGGTGACGAACTCGCAATCGGCCTTCATTTCCTCGCACAGCGCTCTGGCGATATCGATGTCGAAGCCGACCAGCGAGCCGTCGGACTCGAGATTGTTGAAGGGCGGATAGGCGCCTTCCGTGCCGATCTTGAGTTTCATCATCTCTTCGGCGTGCGCGCCGGTGCCCAGGGAAAGCGCCAGCAGGGCGGCGGAGGCGGCGAGCGCCAGACGCTGTTGGATACGCATAGTGTTCCTCTCCGTTTTTGTCGTTGCTTGCGGCTTGCGACCGCATTGTCATTGCCTTGCAGATGCCGAAACATCCGCGAAAACCGGATACTCCCACTGTTTTTGTCGGAAATGCAACCGCAAAGCGTGACCGGCCGGCCGGTGTCGGAACGCTCAGCTGTCGGTGCCGGGCGCCGTCAGGCCGATAGCGGTTTCGACGAAATCGGCGATGGCGGCGATGTCGTCGAGACGGAACACCGGCACGGTTTCTCCACAGACCGGATGATCGGCGGCAATGGCAACGATGTTGGGGCTCGAGGCGGTCAGCGGCGCGCGGTCGCGCGCCTCCAGGCGGCGGGTCTCGAGTTTGGGGTGGGCGTCGTTCTTGTAGCCTTCCACCAAGACGAGGTCGCAGGGTGCGAGCTTGGCGAGCACGTCGGCCAGCTCGGGCTCGCCCGCATCGCGCAATTCGTGCATCAGCGCCCAGCGCCGGCCCGACACGATGGCCACCTCCATCGCGCCGGCCTCGCGGTGGCGGAAGGAATCGGTGCCCTGCCGGTCGATGTCGAAGGCATGGTGGGCGTGCTTGACGGTCGACACGACATAGCCGCGCCGGCCCAGTTCGCCGACCAGCGCCGCCGTCAGCGCGGTCTTGCCCGAATTCTTCCAGCCGGTGATGCCGAAAACGCGCCGGGTCATTGCGTCTGCCCTGCAATCAGTCGCTCGGCGGCGACCAGATCGCCGGGCGTGTTGATGTTGAAAAACGGGTCGATCTCCGCGCCATCGCACTGTTGCACGGCGAAATCGACGATATCGACCGCACGCGATCGGCAAAAGCCCGAAACGGAGGGATTTTCTGGTCCGTTGAGGAAGGTCGCCAACTCGTCGGCCAGCGCCGCCGGCCACAGGCCGAACACCGGATGCGTGCGGCCTTGCGAGGCGGCGAGCGCGATCCGCTCCGGGTGTCCGCTCGCAGCCAGCCGGTCAACCAGGTCGCGCGGGAAGAAGGGCGTGTCGGTCGCTGTCGTGACGAGCCGGTCAAAACCGGCGCTGGCTGCCCAGACCAGTCCGGCATGAATGCCGGCGAGCGGTCCGCGCTGGCCGGCAAGACGATCGCCGATCACCGGGCGGCCAAAGGCGGAAAAACGCTGCTTCTCGGTATTGGCGCTGACCGCGATCGTCTCCACGGCCGGCGCGAGGCGTTCCAGCACATGCGCCACCAGCGGTTTGCCCGCGAGCGGGAGCAGGGCCTTGTCGGTGCCTTCCATGCGCGAGGAGCGCCCGCCGGCGAGCACCAGCCCGGCGATGCGGCGCTCCATCGCTCAGGCGCCCCCGAGCGGCCCGGCGACGCGGTCGACCCACATGCCGTAAAGCGTGGCGAAGATGGCTGCGACGGCCGAGAGCGTCATGACCCACAACAGCGGCATGGCGCCGCTTTCAGGCGACAGCAGTGCGCCGGCGACCACCGCCAGCGCGGCGCCGCCGCCGATCTGCATGGAGCCGCCGAGGCCGGAGGCCGAGCCGGCCAGGCGCGGGCGCACGCTGACGATGCCGGCATTGGCGCTGGGCAGGGTAATGCCGTTGCCGAGGCCGACCATGGTGGCCGGTCCGAACAGCGACAAAGGGTGGACGTAACCGAGGCCGAACAGCACCAACGACACGATCATGCCGACAAAGGTCACGATATTGCCGGCAAGCATCATCGGCCCGAGCCCGATGCGGGCGCCGAAGCGACCCGACAGGAAATTGCCGCTCATATAGCCGACCGAGATCAGCATGAAATAGAACCCGTACTCCGACGGGCTGAGTTTCAGGATTTCCGTGGCGACATAGGGGCCGCCGCCGAGAAAGGCGAAAAACGAGCCGGTGGCGAAGGCGGCCGTCAGCGCATAGGCCCAGAAGCGTCGCGAGCGCAGCAATTCCGGATAGGCGCGAAACTGCGCGGTAAAGCTGGGCGAAAGCGCCTTGTTGGTCTCGTTGAGGTCGAAATAGACCACGCTGATCGACACCAGGCCAAAACCCAGGGTCAGCACGAAGGTGGATTGCCAGCCATACCATTCGTCGAGCAGGCCGCCGATCGCCGGTGCGATCATCGGCACCAGCGACATGCCCATGACGATATAGGCGATCTTGCTGACCGTTTCCTCGGTGCGCACCGTGTCGCGTACGATGGCGCGCGACAGCACCATGCCGGCCGCCGAAAAAGCCTGCAGAACGCGGCAGGCAAGCAGGATCTCGATCGTCGGCGCAAACAGCGCCGCGACCGTGCCGAGCAGGAAGACCGAAAAACACGTCAGCATCACCGGTCGGCGCCCGAACCGGTCCGAGGCCGGCCCGATGAAAAGCTGCAGCACGGCGGTTGCGCCCAGATAGAGCGACACCAGAAGCTGGACCAGCGCGTAGTCGGCGGAAAAATGCCGGGCGATTCCGGGCAGGGACGGCAGGAAAATGTTCATCGCCAGCGGCCCGGTCGCGGTCGCGATGACGAGGGTGAGGATATGCGGCGAACGGACCGCGGTCATCTTGCGCCCGTCATTCATGCCCGGTCCCGTCCTGGCGCGACCTGAAAGGGGTCGCCTTTCATGTGCATCGCCATCCTCAAAGACCGTCCGGGCTCATGGTCGGCCCGGTACTTTCAGCAGCCGGTTTGCGCGGGCCGCGCACCTGCTCGCGATAGAGCGTAAACAGGCCCGAGCCCACCACGATCACCGCGCCGGTGATCATCGCCGCGTCGGGCACGTCGCCGAAAACGGCGTAGCCGAGCACCAGCGCCCACAACAGACCGGTATAGCGATAGGGCGCCACGAAGGATATCTCGCCGGTACGCATCGAGATGATGACGCACTGATAGCCGACCAGCACCATCACGGCCGCCACGGCAAGCGTGCCGAACTGGGCGCCGTCGACGGGAGCCCAACCGCCCAGCGGCACGATCAGCAGCCCGCCGACGATCGTCACCCCGAGCGCGCTCAGCGTGGACACCAGCAGGGTCGGCACGTCGGCGTCAATGCGCCGCGTGGCAAGGTCGCGCACGGTGCAGAACAGCACCGCCAGAAGCGCAAGCAGCGAAAACGCGCTGAATCCCTCGAAGCCGGGACGGATAATGATCAAAACGCCGGCGAAACCGGCCAGGATGGCCGACCAGCGCCGCCAGCCGACCGGTTCGGCAAACACCAGCGCCGCGCCCATCGTCACCGCCAGCGGCAGCACCTGCAGCACCGCCGTCACGTTGGCCAGCGGCAGGCGTTGAAGCGCGAGCAGGAAGGAGACCGTCGCGCCGATTTCGGCCGCGGCCCGCAGCAACACCATCGGGTTCAGGACGCCCGACAGCCGGCGTGCCACGCCCGCGCGCCAGGCCAGCAGCGCGATCATCGTCGTGGCCACCACGCCGCGCACCAGCATGATCTGGCCCATGTTGAGTTCGGTGCTGACCAGCTTCACCACGGCGTCGTTGACCGTGAAGGCGGCCATGGCGATGGCCATGGTGAGCGCGCCGCTCAGATTGGGGGAAAGATGCAAGGCCATGTCCGGAACAGTTCTTTACCGGATTACGCACACCCCTGCACAAACGCAACCGCAAACCGCTGGTCCAGATGGTTGCAACGCTGCCGTCCGCGGCGCCGACCGGTGAGGGGGCCGGTTGCCGGGCGGGCCTCAAGGCCCGTTCAGGCTCTTGCCCATGGCCGCGATATGCGGCTCGTAGACCGGTTTGAGGGTGCGCGGAAATCTCAACAGCATGGCATGGATGACGTTGTCGGCGCCGAACTCGAACCGGTCGTAGAAAATATCGTCCTCCACATAACCCGACAGCACCACCCAATTGTCTTTCACGCGCCGGTAGGTCACCTCGAAGCCCTCGCGCCCGGCCGGCTCGCTCGCCTGGTCGGCAAAGGCCTCCGGCGAGGCCTCGAGCGCGTTGTTGAAGGCGTAGACGGCCAGGCTCGCCCCGTCCTCCGAAAGCCAGGTCATGCCGTCGCCGTTCTGCGGCGGTTCCATCGCCTGGCGAAAGAGTTCTGCGGGAAAGGTAACCGAGGTGCCGTAGCGGGAATTCTTGTAGGTCAGCGTGTCGGCGAGCGCGGGCAGGCAAACGAGGCCGGCGGCCAGACACACAAGAACACGCATCGTCATGGCCGGACCTCCCCTGAAGCGCACCCTATCCTCCCGTCACGCTCATATGGCGCGAGACCGAGGGCCGGTTGGTGCGGCGGTCGATAACGAAATCGTGCCCCTTGGGTTTGCGCCCGATGGCCGCGTCGATCGCGGCATGCAGGAGTTCGTTGCCTTCCGACGCGCGCAGCGGCTGGCGCAGGTCGGCGGCGTCCTCCTGGCCCAGGCACATATAGAGCGTGCCGGTGCAGGTCAGCCGCACCCGGTTGCAGCTTTCGCAGAAATTATGCGTCATCGGTGTGATGAAGCCGAGCCGTCCGCCGGTCTCTGCGACCTCGACATAGCGCGCCGGCCCGCCGGTCTTGAACGGAATGTCGGTCAGGGTGAACTCGTTCTCCAGCCTGGCGCGCAACAGCGACAGCGGCAGATACTGGTCGGTGCGGTCGGCGTCGATCTCGCCCATCGGCATGGTCTCGATCACAGTCATGTCCATGCCGCGCCCATGCGCCCAGCGCAGCATGTCTGGAATTTCGCCGTCATTGAAGCCTTTGAGCGCCACCGCGTTGATCTTGATCTTCAGCCCGGCCCGTTCGGCTGCCTCAAGCCCTTCCATCACCTTGCCGAAATGGCCCCAGCGGGTGATGGCGCGGAACTTGTCGGGATCGAGCGTGTCGAGCGACACGTTGAGGCGCCTGACCCCGCAATCGGCCAGTTCGTCGGCGAAACGGGCGAGCTGCGAGCCGTTGGTGGTCAGCGTCAGTTCCTCGAGCGCGCCGCTCTCGAGGTGGCGCGACAGCTCGCGCACCAGATGCATGATGTTCTTGCGCACCAGCGGTTCGCCGCCGGTCAGCCGGAGCTTGCGCACGCCCTTTTCGACAAACGCCGAACACAGCCGGTCGAGTTCCTCCAGCGTCAACAGGTCCTTCTTCGGCAGGAAGGTCATGTCCTCGGCCATGCAGTAGGTGCAGCGGAAGTCGCAGCGGTCTGTGACCGAGACGCGCAGATAGTCGATCGTGCGTCCAAACGGGTCGATCATGGGGGCGGTGCTGGCGGTCATGCTGTCGGTCCTGCCTCGCGAATGGTCTCGGTCCCGCCGTGGCTGATGCGAGCCTGCGACCTTGGTAACATTTTCGCTGTATCCGGTGCAATATATCGACTTGATGCCGCGCCGCAATGGTGGGATAGCGACATCGATGACCGCGGAATGGACAAACCGGCGGCAGCGGAGAATTGAGCATGGCGGCCCCGAAAGAACTGCGCGTTTCCAGGGACCGGCGCGTCCTGACCGTGACCTTCGCCGACGAGAGCCACGCGCTCGGCGCGGAGATGCTCAGGGTGTTGTCGCCTTCGGCCGAGGTGCAGGGCCATTCGCCCGAGCAGCGCGTCACTGTCGGCGGCAAGAAGGACGTCGCCATCAGCCGGCTCGAGCCGGTCGGCAACTACGCCGTGCGCATCGTCTTCGACGACGGCCACGACACCGGCATCTTCACCTGGGCCTATCTCGACACGCTCGGGCGCGAGAAGGAGACCCGCTGGCAGGCTTATCTCGGCGAACTCCGGCAAAAGGGCCTGGCGCGCTGATCGAGCAACCGGGCCGGGCTAGCCGAATACGGCGAAGCCTTCGACCAGAACCCTGTGCGCGGCGGCAAACAGAAACGACGCCCCGGCAAAAAGCATCACCGCCGACGAGATCGTCTCGGTCAACAACAGCGCGCGCATAGCGTCCGCCGGACCGAGCGCCGCGCCCACCCGCTCGACCGCGCGCATGCGCAGCCAAAGCAGGACGGCGATCCCCAGAAATAGCGCCGCCACGACCAGATTGATCGCCTGTGCCATGCGCATCGCAAGGCCGCTTGCGGCCGTCAGCAGCGCCAGAAACAGCCACGCTGCCGCAGCCAGGCGTGTCAGCCATTGCGTCGTCCTCACGAAGCCGCTCCGTCTGCCTGCGCGCTTTGCCTCGCTCAGGGGCAATCGCTGGGGGCGAGATAGCGCCGCTTGGCCCAGCCCGTCACGGTGCGGTCGCCGTCGTAATGGGTGACGCGGCACCAGCGGCTCGGCAGCGGCCGGCTTGTCGGCGTGCACGCGCCTTCGCCGGCGATGATGCCGTGATTGCCGGGCCGCAGCATGTCCACGATCGCAGACTTCGCCGAGGCCCGGCTGCGCAGGTTGAGCACGTCCCAGCTCTCCACATTGACCACCTGGTAGCAACCCGGTCCCGAGGTGGCGAGCGCGCCGGGAGCGCCGGCCGCCAGGATGAGAAAACCGGCAAGTGCGATGGTCTGGCGCAGGGGTTTCATCGAACCGTGACCTCCGTGGTGAATTGCGGGCGCAAGCGCGATCATAGCCGCCGGCGGCGACCTCTGCCAGCCCGGGCGCCGGCCGGCGCGGTCGCGATGATCTTTGGGTCGAACCTGATCGCCCAACGTCTTGAGGCGGTGGGATTGTTTGGGCACCGTTCGGCCGGGCCGCTCGCGGGCTCTAAGAGCCTTTCCAGGCGAAGTGGAAGCCGGTTCGCCGTTCGGAAACGCGTTAAGATAACACGTTGGAGCCGGTCCGCGGCTCCGTGAAAAACAGAACGGCTCTAATGGCGCTGCTTGAGATTGGGCAGGAAGATCGTCAACAGCCCGAGCAGCGGCAGGAACGAACACACCGTATAGACATAGCCGATCCCCTTGGCGTCGGCGACGACGCCCAGCACCGCCGCGCCGAGCCCGCCGAGACCGAAGGCGAAGCCGAAAAACAGCCCCGCGACCATGCCGACCCGGCCCGGCAGCAATTCCTGCGCGAACACCACGATCTGCGGGAAGGCCGACGACAGGATCAGGCCGATCAGGATCGTCAGCACCGGCGTCCAGGCATAGTTGGCATAGGGCAGGGCGAGCGTGAAGGGCAGCACGCCCAGGATCGAGAACCAGATCACCGTCTTGGAGCCGAACCGGTCGCCGATCGGCCCGCCGAGGATGGTGCCGGCCGCCGCCGCGCCCAGGAAGATGAACAGCAGAACCTGCGATTCCTGCACCGACACGCCGAAGCGCTCGATGACGAAGAACGTGTAATAGCTGCTGATCGAGGCGAGGTAGACATGTTTGGAAAACACCAGCACGATCAGCACCGCCAGCGTCAGCATCACCCGCCGGCGCGACAGGTCGAGCATCGTCGGCGCGGCCGGTCGCGACGCGGCGCGCTTTTGATAGGCCGAATACCAGCCGCCGACTCGCCACAGGATCACCATGCCGATCATCGCGGCCACCGAGAACCAGGCGACCGAGCCCTGGCCGCGCGGCACCACGATGAAGGCGGCCAGAAGCGGGCCGATCGCGGTGCCGAAATTGCCGCCGACCTGGAACAGCGCCTGGGCGAGGCCATAACGCCCGCCCGAGGCAAGCCGCGCCACGCGCGAGGATTCGGGGTGAAAGATCGCCGATCCGAGCCCGACGAAGGCCGCGCCCAGCAAAAGCAGGCCATAGCTGCCGGCGGTCGCCAGAAGCAGCAGCCCGATCATTGTCGAGCCCATGCCGGCCGACAGCGAATACGGCATCGGCCGCCTGTCTGCGACGATGCCGACCAGTGGTTGCAGCAGCGAGGCCGTGACCTGGAAGGCGAGCGTCAGCAGGCCGATCTGCCAGAAATCGAGACCGTAATCGCCTTTCAGCATCGGATAGAGCGCAGCCAGCAGCGACTGCATCACATCGTTGAGCAGATGGCAGAAGCTGACGGCCAGAATCACCGCGTAGACGGTGCGCTCGGGCGCGAGCCGGGCGGGGGCGGC
>SWBZ01001776.1_pt1 | contig 11483 bp, 7 predicted proteins | sample 4693031 | NCBI WGS metagenome assembly SWBZ01 (sample SAMN10267274, study PRJNA491770) | bioreactor metagenome | isolation source: DHS bioreactor inoculated with | place: Japan: off Shimokita Peninsula
CAAGCCTGAACCATTTGTCCCGCGTGACTTACGCTTCGAAGTGCGTGAGAGGATTTCCCCCACCGGAAAAATCCTAAGCGCGCTGGCGCTCACCGACGCTGACAAGTTTATCGATGCCTTCCGGTTCGAAGGCGTCGAATCCGTAGCCATTCAGTTTCTTCACAGCTATGCCGAGCCCGAGTATGAAATTCTTTTCGCGAACTATCTGGCGGCCCGCCTGCCTGGTATCGCGGTGACGACGTCGAGCGAGATAACACGGGAATGGCGCGAGTATGAACGCGCCAATACGGCGGTGCTAAACGCCTATGTCCAGCCCGCGACGATGACGTTCCTGGACAAGCTCGAAGCATCCCTGGTCGAGGAGGGTTTCCGCTGTCCGATCGTTGCCGTGCAGTCGAACGGCGGTCAATTGGATATGTCGACCGCGCGCAAGCACCCGATCTCGCTGATCGAATCCGGCCCGGCGGCAGGGATTGGATATGCCAAACTAATCGCCGAGATCGCAGACGAGCCCGACGTCATCTTTTTCGACGTCGGCGGAACCACCGCCAAGTGTTCGGTCCTCAAAAATCGCGAGGTGGCGGTAACGACCAACTACCGGCTCGAGGAAACGGAAACAAGCCCTGGCTATCCGGTCAAGATACCAGTTGTCGACGTAGTTGAGATCGGCACCGGCGGCGGGTCGATTGCGAACGTCGATTCCTTCGGAGTCTTGAATGTCGGCCCTCAGAGCGCCGGGGCGATGCCCGGCCCGGCATGCTTTGACAGGGGCGGTCATCTGCCGACCATCACGGACGCGATGCTGCATCTTGGCATTCTCAACCCACAGAATTTCGCAGGCGGCCAGATCCGGCTGAATGTCGATCAATCTCGCAAGAGCCTTTCCAACCTTGCACGCGACCTGAATGTGGAGGTCGATGAGGCAGCCTCCGGCATTCTCCGCGTGGCCAACGCCAATATGATCAACGCGCTTCGCCTTGTGTCCGTGCGTCGGGGGCATGATCCTAGGGACTTCGCCCTCATCGCGATGGGCGGTGGCGGCCCGATGCACGCGGCCGCCCTCGGCCAGCAACTCGGGGTGCGAAAGATCATAGTTCCCCCAAATCCCGGTTATGCATCTGCCTGGGGCATGTTCACCTCGGCGCCCAGGAGGGATTTTGTCCGCACCAGCCTGCAACGTGCCGAGACGGCCGATATCGAGGGTATCGACGATATATTCAGAGAGCTGGAAGAGCAGGCGATGCAGCATTTCGAGGAAGAGCTTGCCCGCTCGCGTGGCAATGCATCGTTTCGCAGGTCACTCGATGCGAGGTATGTCGGCCAGGAACATGTGGTCAATGTACCGATTGCCGACAACATCGGAAGCATCGACGATATTCTTGAAGGGTTTCGTTCCGTTCACGAACGAAACTACACGTTCACGATGGAGCAGACCCCCGTCGAATTGGTCAACTTCAAACTGACGGCCGAAATCCATGTCCCGCGACTGAAGCTGATGTCAAAGCAAACCGCCAAGCGCTCGTCGCAGGCTGCTCAACGTGGCGAACGAACTGTCAATCTCGGTGAGGATGGCATCCAGAATGTCAGGATATTCGTCCGGGACCTTATGCCCGTCGACCTCGACATCGCCGGTCCCGTCATAGTGGAGGAACCGTCCGCGACCACCGTTGTACTTCCAACGCAGCGGCTGCGCGTAGACGAATTCTCGAACCTTCACATTACCCAGAGCTAACGCAGGATGGATGCTCACGGCCCGTCTGGCATATGACGGGATAGCAGCGACCGCGGCATGCATGAGGGGGGCGACCGCCACTCCCTCATGCATCAGTCGACTGATCAGTCGCCCACACGGAACAGCAGGGCTGTCGACGGCAGGTTTTTGTTGCGCCAAACTTCCACCGAACGATGTTTGCCGTTCTGGACCTCCATAATGAGGAGCGGTCGGTTCACCTGAATGTGAAGGTCGCTGGAATACGAAGTCGGACCGATCGTCAACGGCTCGTCCTTGAACTTTTCCAGTTGCGCCGAAACCTCGGACGAATTGGTTGTTCCGGCCCGCTCGACCGCCACTTTCCATTGCTCAATCAGGCTATAACCCAAAACCGCATAGGCAGATTCCGGACGGGTTCCGTATTTTGCCGTATAGTTCTCGAGAAATGTGTTGAGTTCTGGACGCGGGTCGTCGCCAAAGATCGACATGAAAGTTGGCACGTAGAAATTGCTGAGATTCGGTACTGCGCCGAGCCAGTAGTCGTCCGTCATTCCGACGTTGGCGAGGATTGGAACGTCAATGCCGGCGGCCCTGATCTGGCGGATCGCGCTCGCGCCACCGGGCGTGACGCTGCACAGGAAGATCGAATCCGGCGCAGGAGAGAGAGACTTGAAGTCCGTGATCTGCGCTGCAATCGAGATGTCACCATTAGAGAACACGGAGCCGCCGGCGATTGGCTTGTCGGGTGCCACCTTCTTCCAGGCAGATCGGAACCCTGCGCACCCTGATTTGGAGTACTCGATGGACTGATCTTCAAGAACATAGGGGTTACGGATGCCTTTTTTTTCGAAACCCCACTCAGCCATGATGATGCCTTCGACTTGGGCGGCGCCACTGGCGGTAAACACCAGATTGCCCACCCCTTGAACACCCATCTTGGGATCGGCGGCGCCCGGACTTATGGCGAGCACACCGGCGTTCTGCGCGGCCAGCGCAGCCGGCGCTCCGAAATCATAGTCTGACGAGACCACCAGAAGATCGACGCCGCTCTGGACAAGCTCCTGCCCCGCCTTGGATGACTGTTCCTGATCGGTGCGGGTGTCCCTGACGTCAAGTTCGATCTTCCGGCCCAAAAGGCCTCCGGCAGCGTTGATCTCATCGATTTTCAACTTGGCGGCCTCGAACGGCGCCTTGTCGTAGGCAAACATCCATCCGCTCTGAGCAATCGCAAAACCGACCTTGATCGGCTTATCGGCGGCGTCAGCAGCCACATGCAACATCATCGTGGCCGCGCCAGTAAGCAATGCCACTTTCGTAAATTTTGTCGTCGATCTCATCTTCGTTCCCCATAGTTTGCAGCCAGTCACCGCACATTCTGCTGGAGCCTAAACGCCTGACCTACGTCGGATGGCCCGTGACGACAGTCGATGGGATAAATCGACATCGCTCTAATACTATTCCGCGAAGTCCGATGATTCTGGGCGATCAATCGCCAGCCCGCCCAGGGTCAAAAAAATGGACCGGGTGCCGTTAAACGCACCCGGTCCGAGGGGGCCTGGGAGGCAACTTTGCGTCAGGTATCGCGACGGCGTGCAAGGCTCATGGGACTGGGAGCAAAAGGGGCCTCCAGTTGTCCGCCCTCAGTGATCCATCGCCTTGACAATTTCCTCGGTCATCTTCTTGGCGTCGCCGAGCAGCATCATGGTGCCGTCCTTGTAGAACAGCGTGTTGTCGATTCCGGCATAGCCCGAGCCGAGCGAGCGCTTGACGAAGAGACAGGTGCGCGCCTTGTCGACGTCGAGGATCGGCATGCCGTAGATGGGTGAGCTCTTGTCATCCCGCGCCGACGGATTGGTGACGTCGTTGGCGCCGATGACATAGGCGACGTCGGCCTGCGCGAACTCGGAATTGATGTCCTCGAGTTCGAACACCTCGTCATAGGGCACGTTGGCTTCGGCGAGCAGCACGTTCATGTGGCCGGGCATACGACCGGCCACCGGGTGGATGGCGTATTTCACCTCGACGCCGTGCGCCTTCAGCTTGTCGGCCATTTCGCGCAGCGCGTGCTGCGCCTGCGCCACCGCCATGCCGTAGCCCGGCACGATGATCACCTTCTGCGCGTTCATCATCAGATAGGCGGCATCGTCGGCCGAGCCCTGCTTGACGGTGCGCTGGACGCCGTCGTCGACCGCGGCCGCCGTTTCGCCGCCGAAGCCGCCGAGGATGACCGAGATGAAGCTCCGGTTCATGCCCTTGCACATGATGTAGCTGAGGATCGCGCCGGACGAGCCGACCAGGGCGCCGGTGATGATCAGCGCAAGATTGCCGAGCGTGAAGCCGAGCGCGGCGGCCGCCCAGCCGGAGTAGGAATTCAGCATCGACACCACGACAGGCATGTCCGCACCGCCGATCGGCACGATCAGCAACACGCCGAGCGCCAGCGACACCGCGACGATCAGCCAGAACATGGTGAAGCTCTCGGTCGTCACCAGGAGCACGATCAGCACGACGAGCGCGATGCCGAGCGCCGCGTTGATGACATGACGGCCCGGCAGCATGATCGGCTTGCCCGACATGCGGCCGTCGAGCTTCAGGAAAGCGATGACCGAGCCCGTGAAGGTGATCGCGCCGATGGCGACACCAAGGCTCATCTCGATGAGCGCCTGGCTGTGAATGTCGGAGACCGTGCCTATGCCGAAGCTTTCCGGCGCATACATGGCGGCTGCCGCCACCATGACGGCAGCAAGGCCGACGAGGCTGTGGAACGCCGCCACAAGCTGCGGCATCGAAGTCATGGCAATGCGCCGCGCGGTCACTGCGCCAACCGAGCCGCCGACGGCAAGCCCGAGCACGATCAGCCCGAAGCCGGTCGCGGTCGGGGTCGCGAGCGCCAGCGTGGTGGCGATGGCAATACCCATGCCGACCATGCCGTAGAGATTGCCCTGGCGGCTGGTCGTCGGGTGCGACAGGCCGCGCAGCGCCATGATGAACAGCACGCCGGAGACGAGATAGAGGAAGGAGGCGACGTTGGCGTTCACGTCACTTCTCCTTCTTCTTGTACATCGCCAGCATGCGCTGGGTGACCAGGAAGCCGCCGAATATGTTGACCGACACGAGCACCAGCGCGACGAAGCCGAAGCCGGTGGCGAGCCCCGAGGCCGAGATGCCGACCGCGAGCAGCGCGCCGACCACGATGACCGAGGAGATGGCGTTGGTGACGGCCATCAGCGGCGTGTGCAGCGCCGGGGTCACCGACCAGACCACATAGTAGCCGACGAAGATCGCCAGCACGAAGATGGCAAGGCGGAAGACGAAGGGATCGATCGCCCCGCCGGAGACGCCATGCGCGACCGCGCCAACCGCGTCGGCCTGGCCAACAATTTGTCCGAGTGCACCTTCTTCCATCGTGCGCTATCCCCTCTCGGTATGTCCGACTAGCCCTGGCCGGCATTGGCAAAATTGGCGTGAACGATCTGGCCGCCATGCGTCAGCATGGTCGCCTTCTGGAGTTCGTCCTCGGCGTTGATCTTGACCGCCTTCGTCTCCTTGTCGACCAGCGTCTCGAGGAAGGCGAGGAGGTTCTTGGCGTAGAGCAGCGAGGCGGAGGCGGCGACGCGGCCAGGCACATTGAGGTGGCCGACGATCTTCACGTCGTTGGCGGTGGTGACCACCTTGCCGGCCACCGCGCCCTCGACATTGCCGCCGCGCTCGACCGCCAGGTCGACGAGCACCGAGCCGGGCTTCATCGAGGCGACCATCGCCGCCGACACCAGCTTCGGCGCCGGTCGGCCTGGGATCAGCGCCGTGGTGATGACGATGTCCTGCTTGGCGATGTGCTCGGCGGTCAGCGCCGCCTGCTTGGCCTGGTATTCCTTCGACATTTCCTTGGCGTAGCCGCCGGCGGTCTCTGCCTGCTTGAACTCGTCGTCCTCGACCGCGATGAACTTCGCGCCGAGCGAGGCGACCTGCTCCTTTACGGCCGGACGCACGTCGGTCGCGGTGACGACGCCGCCGAGGCGGCGCGCCGTGGCGATCGCCTGCAGGCCGGCGACGCCGACACCCATGATGAAGATCTTCGCCGCCGGCACCGTTCCCGCCGACGTCATCATCATCGGCAGGGCCCGGTCATATTCGGACGCTCCGTCGATCACCGCCTGGTAGCCCGCGAGATTGGCCTGCGAGGAAAGCACGTCCATCACCTGCGCGCGGGTGATGCGCGGCATGAACTCCATGGTGAACGCGGTGAGGCCAGCCTTCGCCATCGCCTGGACGGCGGCGTCATTGCCGTAGGGATCCATCATCGCGATGACTACGGCGCCGGGCTTGTAGCCCTTGAGATCGGAGGGCCTGCGCACGCGAAGGATCACATCGGCTTTCGCGACATCGCCCGATTCGCCGATGCTGGCGCCCGATTTGGCGAAATCGGCGTCAGGAATGCGCGACAGCGCCCCTGCGCCCGCTTCGACGATGACCTCGAAGCCGAGCGCCGCGATCCGCTTCACAGTATCCGGCGAAGCCGCTACACGACTCTCGTTCGCTTCAATCTCGCGCGGAACAAAAACTGTTTGTGACACGGCTCCGGTCCCTTAAGTTGAATACTTGCCGCCGCCGTGCGTTCGAACCCATGATTGAGTTCGAAAGACGCAAGGCAAATTGGTTGCTGGATCGATCAGCGGTTGGAAATGATCAACTGCCCGAAATCATCGACAAGGAATTGTTGCTCGCCGAGCACGAGCGTCGTCGTCGTCGGCTCTTCGATGAGGGCTGGCCCGGGGAAAGAGACCCCGCACGGCATCTTCGTCCGATCGTAAACAGCACATCGGTGCCAGCCCCGTTCGTCGTCGAGATATACATCTCGCGAACCCTTTGTTGCCGTCTCGACGCCGACGGCGTCCGTCGCGATCCGTGCGACCTTGATCACGTCGCTGTCTGCCTCGCCCTGCAAGTGAACCGTCGTGAATTCAACGGGCGTGCCGGGCAGATCGAAAGAGAAGGCTTTTTCATGAGCAGCGTTGAACGACTTCAACAACTCGTCGATTGATCCGGAGCGATCGAAACCGACGGACACGCTATGCTCCTGACCACGGTAACGCATCTCGACCATAGACGTCATGGCGAGACTTTCGGCCGACCGCAGGTCAAAGTATGCGGCAGCCTCCTTTTCCAGTTCCTCGAGCGTGCGCTCGATAACCTCCATTCCGGTGGCGTCGACGACACCAAAAACTGTGCGCCGCAAATCGACGCGCGGCCGCGCCGCAAGCATCCCCCATGCTGAAAAGACGCCGGGATGCGTTGGAATAACCGTCTTGCGAACCTTCAGTTCGTGGCCAAGCCTTGCCCCGAGCATAGGGCCGGCACCACCGGAAACGATCAGGGTCAGATCGCGCGGATCGTGGCCGCGCTGGATCGTGACGAGCTTGAGCGCATTGATCATCGTTTCTTCCGCGACGCGAAGAATGGCTTCTGCGGCCGCCTCCACGGAAGTGTTCAAGGCCCGGGCAATGGCACCAACCGCTTTGCGGGCAAGGTCGGCATTAAGCGCCAAACGACCTTCAGCAAAGTTGACGGGGTCCAGAACACCCACGACCAGCTTTGCATCGGTGACTGTTGCTTCGGCGCCGCCGCGTCCGTAGCAAGCCGGTCCTGGAGTTGAACCCGCGCTCTGCGGTCCGACCCGCAATCGGCCGACCGGATCGATCCAAGCAATCGACCCGCCGCCCGTGCCGACCTCCACGATATCTACGACGGGAACCTGAACGGAATAGCCAGGAGACAGTCGCGTCTTTTCGAGTCTGTACTCGCTGTCCAGCTTGGGCTGGCTGTTCAGGATGAGGGAGCATTTCGCGGTGGTGCCCCCGACATCGAGATAGAGCACATCCTGCTCGCCGATGATCGATCCGATTCGTGCGGCGCCTGCCACACCGCCAGACGGTCCGGATTCCACCAAGGTGAGGGGTGTCGCCACGACTTTCTCGAAGCTCGCAATGCCACCGTTGGATTGCATGGCATAATAGGGACAATTAAGCCCCTTCATGCCGAGGGCCTGTTCGAGGTTGCCGAAGTACCGCCGGATGATCGGCTGCACGAAAGCATTCAACGCAACCGTGTTGGAGCGTTCGTATTCGCGCCATTGTCTGGAAATCTCATGGCTCGCGCAAACTGAGACATGCGGCAATGCGTTCCTGATGATCTCGGCGCAGCGACTCTCATGAGCCGGATTGACATAGCTGTGCAGGAACACGATTCCAACGGCTTCGACGCGTTCGTCCTTCAGCTTGGCGATGCAATCGAGAATGTCGCTTTCTTTAAGATCGATCAGCACGTTGCCGCGGGCGTCGAGCCGTTCTTGAACCTCGAGCCGCAAATGTCGGGGGACAAATGCCGGCGGTGTGCGCGAACGCAGATTATAAAGATCGGGGCGATTGCCCCTGCCGATCTCCAAGACGTCCCGGAACCCTTCGGTGGTAATCAGAGCCGTGCGAACGCCTTTCCGCTCGGTGATGGCGTTGATGACCGTGGTGCCGCCATGAACGAAGAAGCCCACGCTCGCAGCGTCCATGCCATTGTTCTCGGCGATCTGGATGGCGTCGAGGACGCCGACCGATTGGTCCCCGACCGTTGTGAGACTTTTCGAGAAGAAGAGCTTGGCACTATGTTCATCATAGGCGATCAGGTCGGTAAAAGTGCCCCCGACATCGGTTGCAAGACGGATCATATCGCTAGTTCCTTGGCGTCTGAGGCGACAAGCGCCGCGGCTTGGGGATAGTCGGCGCGCGCTCTGTCGATCGAGATGAGCCCGTCGCGCAGGTCGGTGGCGACGGCCGCGATTTCACGCTCGCTGGGGTCGCCCCAACCGCCGCCTCCACCCGTCACGATACGGACGATGTCGCCTTTCTGCACCGTCCGCGTCGGGGAACGCCGCAGTTTGACGGGGTCGCCATTTCCGTTGACGACTTCGAGGTAATTGGGCGATCCGGGCTTGCCACCATCCATTGGCCAAGGCGGCGTGTCGGTCCGACCGAAGCCGCAATAGATTTCGGCGTTGTCGCCGCGAATCTCGTATTCACGCACGAGGCCGTAGCCGCCGCGATAGCGGCCCGCGCCCGCACCGCCTTCCGTGTTAAGCGCATAGCGGCGCACCAGGAGTGGAAACTTTGCCTCGATCAGTTCAATCGAATAATTGTAGGTGTCGCCGTCAGTGAGCGAGATGAGCGCACTGGCCCCATCCCGGTCGAGGCACGCACCCCACCCGCCATGCTCCGGCTCGATATGGACGAAAAGTTCTCCGGCTTCGTCCCGTCCCGAAATATACGTGACGCACAGGCTTGTGTAGGATCCTGCTGAAAAACGCTCGGGCACGATGGGAGCCAATGCTTTCCATACCAACTCCGAGGCGTGCACCGACCCCTCGTAATACCAGCCGGTCGGAGAAGGCTTCTCTGCGGTGAATATCGTCCCGGGCGGCGCAGTTACGGTCAATGGGCGGAACCAACCCTCGTTCGACGGTTCCTGAGGCGCAACGAGCGCCTTGAAGATAGTCTTGACCGCAGAATTCAGGGCGCCCCTGGCGCAATTGATTGGCCCCGTCGCTGCGGGAGGGCACCCAGTGAAGTCGACTTCCATTCGATCACCCTGGATGCGGATCCGGACGCTCACCTCCAGTGCCCGACCTCCAACGCCGTCGTCGTCAATCGTATCGGTCGCAGAATATTCCCCATCCGGCAGCGCGGAGATAGCGGCGCGGGCCTGCACTTCGCTTTCGTCCATCAGCGCATCAAATGTCAGCTGCAGCGTTTCAGCTCCATAGCGCCGCACAATCTCGTGAAGGCGCCGCTCAGCGATCCGGACGGTTGCAAGCTGGGCGTTGAGGTCTCCTACGGCCGTATCGGGAAGGCGCACGTTTTCCCTGATGATCTGAAGCACATCGGTAACGATCTTATCGCCGCGAACGATGCGTATACATGGCAGCCGAAGCCCCTCTTGGAATACCGAGATCGCGTTCGGAGGCAGGCTGCCAGGGATGGCGCCCCCAACATCGAGCCAATGCGCTACGTTGATGGCGAAGGCGATAACAGCGCTGTCGGCAAAAATGGGTCTGACGATTGCAAAGTCACAGGCGTGGGTGCCGCCGCGGAACGGATCATTGGTCACGATCACATCACCGGGAGAAAGTTCCTTCCCGAATGTTTCGATAACGCTCTTGACCTGGGCGGCGAAGGTTCCGGTGAACAGGGTTATGCCATTCGTCTGCGCGATCAATGCGCCTTGGCGATCACAGATCCCACAGGCGAAGTCGAGCACCTCATAGATCACCGGGCTCATGCTTGTCTTCGTCATGACGATAGCCATTTCGTCGACGATCGCGAGCAGCTTGCCCTGAAGTATCTCATGAGTGACGGGATCGATGTCCGACCGGCCGCTCACATGAGAATCGGCTTTTCCGATGATCTTCATCTCCATTCCTCGGCCACTCCTGCCAGTGACTTTCGAACGCGACCCGGCTGCCCGTAGCCCGCTCGTCAGATGGTTCGACATTTTTGTGGGCGGGACGTCGAACTTTGCGCCCCATCCTCCAACCTCGACCAGGAAGGTATTCAACGGGAACACCCGTCTCTAATGCCGTCTGACGATCGGCGCGCCCGCTATGGCATTGCGTGTCCGCCGAACGTCGGGTTCGACGGACGCAGCGTTGCAGGACTGCCCGGTCCATCACAAAATGCGAGCACCGCTTCGATTATTAATGCTCATGGCGCAATAATGCGCCCACGATTCGCATTGATTGATCGAGCGGACCGAAGCTAGTCTGTGATGATGAAAACCGGGAGGGCCAGGTTCAATGGAATTTGTATCTGCGACCTCGAAGGAAGAAGCGCTCGGCCAGCTTGAACAGTACGGCGGGGACTCGCAAGTGATCGCAGGCGGCACCGATGTCATGGTGCAACTTGCGCTCAAGCAACTTGCGCCTAAGGTATTGCTTCATATCGAGCGCATTCCAGACTTGGACAAAGTATCGCGAGGCGAAAACCTTGTGATCGGCGGCTTGACCACGCAACGCGCGCTTGCCGAATCCGAGACCGTAGCGGAGGCGTTTCCAGCCCTGTGCAAGGCCGCGTCATTGTCCGGCGGATGGCAAACGCAATCGGTCGGAACGATTGGCGGCAACGTTTGCAATGCGTCACCGGCGGCTGACATGACGCCGGTTCTCTTCGCTCATGACGCACTCGTCGTGCTCGAAAGCAAATCCGGGGGCAAGAGGCGCATACCCGTAGACGAGTTCGTCGTGGGACGTCGCAAGATTGTGCGGCGCCCGGATGAGCTGGTGACAGCTTTTGAGCTTCCGGTTCCGGCCCTAGGCAGCGCCGACGCCTTTGCAAAAGTGGGGCGTCGCAGCGCCATGGAGATTTCGATCGCCAACCTCGCGATCCGGCTCACTCTGACTGAAGAAGGGACCGTCTCGGATGTTCGAATTGCTGTCGGTTCAGTTGGGCCTGTGGCCTTTCGGGCGGTGGAGGCTGAGCGTTTGCTGACCGGCGAACGCCTGTCGCCCGCCCTCGTCAGGGAAGCGGCGCAGTTGGTAGCCTCAAGGGCAACGCCAATCGACGACGTGCGCGGCACCCGTCATTACCGCCTGAGCGTCCTGCCCAGGCTATTCGAACATTCGCTGCATCAGTGCGCTGAGCGCGCACGGAACGCCTGGATGGATGCCTGACGATGCATATCACCGCTTCGATCAACGGAACGGTCGAAAACTTCGACGTTCAAGCAAATTGCA
>SWBZ01001512.1_pt1 | contig 11481 bp, 11 predicted proteins | sample 4693031 | NCBI WGS metagenome assembly SWBZ01 (sample SAMN10267274, study PRJNA491770) | bioreactor metagenome | isolation source: DHS bioreactor inoculated with | place: Japan: off Shimokita Peninsula
GTGCCGCGCTCGCCTCCATGCTGATCTATGTGTTCATGGCGCTCGTGCTGGCCATCCGGCCGCAGGGCCTGTTTTCGGCGCAGGGTTGACAATGATGGGCAATCCTCGCGAAAGCGTTCTCAACGTGGTGCTCGTCCTGCTTCTGGCCACGATCCCGCTTGTCGCCACCGGCATGGGCGAACCGTTCTACGTCACGCTCGCCACCCGCATGGCGATCCTGGCCCTGGCCGCGGTCGGGCTCAACTTTCTGCTCGGGCTGGGCGGGCTGGTCTCGTTCGGCCATGCGGCGTTTTTCGGCATTGGCGGTTATGTCGCCGGCATCGCCGCCACACACGCCTTCAACAACGAACCGCTGCTGTTCGGCCTTCCCGGTACCAACCAGATGATCGTCATCTGGCTGGTCGCGATCCTCCTGTGCGGGCTCGCCGCGCTCGCGATCGGCGTCATCTCGCTGCGCACCAGCGGGGTCTATTTCATCATGATAACGCTCGCCTTCGCGCAGATGATCTATTATTTCGCGATCTCCTGGCCGGCCTATGGCGGCGAGGACGGGCTGTCGATCTATGTCCGCAACGGGTTTCCCGGCGTCAACACGCTGAACGGCCTGCATTTCTTCTATCTGTGCTTTGGCCTCCTGCTTGCCGCGCTGGCCGTGTTTTCGGTGCTCCGCAATTCCCGCTTCGGCGCGGCGCTCGAAGCCTCAAGGCAAAACCAGCAGCGGCTCGCCGCCGTCGGCATCGCCCCGTTTCGCATCAAGCTCGTCGCCTTTGCCATCTCCGGCATGATTACCGGCCTCGCCGGCGCGCTGTTTGCCGACCTCAACCGCTTCGTCAGCCCATCGATGCTGTCCTGGCATATGTCGGGCGAGCTGATCGTGCTGATCATCCTGGGCGGCACCGGGCGGCTGTTCGGTCCGGTCGCCGGCGCGATGGTCTACGTCCTGTTCGAATTCTATCTCGGCGGCATCACCGAGCGCTGGCAGTTCTTCCTCGGGCTGATCCTGCTGGGCGTGGTCTTGTTCGCGCGCGGCGGCGTGGTCGGCCTGATCGCGGGAAAGGCACGTCATGGCTGAGCCCATCCTCGACATCCGCAACCTCAACAAGAGCTTCGGCGCCCTGAAGGCGACGGACAATGTCAGCCTCGATCTGCGCCCCGGCGAAATCCACGCCTTGATCGGGCCCAACGGCTCGGGCAAATCGACGCTGATCCACCAGATCGCCGGATCGCTGCGGCCCGGCAGCGGCACGATACGGTTTCTGGGCCGCGATATCGGCGCGCTCGGCGTTCCCGAACGCACCCGGCTCGGCCTCGGCCGCACTTTCCAGATCTCGTCGCTGGCGCCCGACTATTCGGCGCTGCGCAACGTCATGCTGGCCGTGCAGGCGCGTCAGGGCACGAGTTTCCGCTTTTTCAAGCCGGTGATGCGCGACCGCACGCTGTGCGACCCGGCGCTGGAAGCCCTGGAACGGGTGGGACTGGCCGATCGGGCGCACATATCGGCGGCGGAACTGTCGCATGGCGAGCGGCGCCAGCTTGAGATCGCGATCGCGATCGCGCTCGGCTCCAAGGCCTTTCTGCTCGACGAGCCGATGGCCGGCATGGGGCCGGAAGGCTCCAAGGCGTTGACGACGTTTCTCGACGGGCTGCGCGCCGAAGCGCCGATCCTGCTGGTCGAACACGACATGGATGCAGTGTTCGCACTCGCCGACCGCATCTCCGTGCTCGTCTACGGCCGTATCATCGCCACCGGCACGGTGGACGAAATCCGGCATAATGAGGACGTGCGGCAGGCCTATCTCGGGGAGGAAGGATGATGCTGCTCGAAGCGGCCGGACTACAAACCTTCTACGGCGCCAGCCAGGCCCTGTTCGGCGTCGACCTGGCCGTGGGCGAAGGCGAGGTCGTCGCCCTGATGGGGCGCAACGGCATGGGCAAGACCACGACGATCCGGTCGATCTGCGGCATGAACCCGCCGCGGACCGGCACGCTGCGCTTCGCCGGATCAAGCCTTCAGGGCCTGCGCCCGCACCGCGTCGCCCGGCTTGGCATCGGGCTGGTGCCGGAGGGGCGGCGCTGTTTTCCCAATCTCACCGTCGAGGAGAACCTGACCGCGGCGGCGCGACCGGGCCCCTGGACGCTTGCCCGCATCGAAACGCTTTTCCCCCGGCTTGCCGAGCGCCGGCGCCAATATGCCATTTCGCTCTCGGGCGGCGAACAGCAGATGCTGGCCGTCGGGCGCGCGCTGATGACCAATCCGAAGCTGCTGATCCTCGACGAGGCGACGGAAGGCCTCGCGCCGGTCATCCGGCAGGATATCTGGAGCTCGATCCGCAAGCTCAAGGACGAGGGCCAGGCGATCCTGGTCGTCGACAAGACCATGTCGGAACTGCTTCCCGTGGCCGATCGCTGCGTCGTGCTCGAAAAGGGCATGACGGTATGGAGCGGGCTTCCGGCGGAGCTTTCCGACGACATTCGCAACCGTTATCTCGGTGTCTGACAAGAAAGGGCATAACCTTGAACGCGTCTTCCCATGAACTTTTGAACCCCTCGCACTGGAAAGCCGCCAAAGGCTACACCAACGGCATCATGGCCGAAGGGCGTACGATCTTCGTCGCCGGTCAGGTCGGGTGGAACGGTCAGCAGGAATTCGAGACGGACGACTTCGCCGGGCAGGTCCGCCAGGCCCTGCAGAATATCGTCGACGTGCTGGCCGAAGCGGGCGCCGGACCGGAGCACGCCACACGCATGACGTGGTACATCACCGACAAGCGCGAATATCTCGATCGGCTTTCCGACGTCGGGGCGGCCTATCGCGACGTGATGGGCCGCAATTTTCCCGCCATGACCATGGTCCAGGTTGCCGACCTGATCGAGGACCGGGCCAAGGTCGAGATCGAAGTGACGGCGGTCCTGCCGTCCTGAGCGGCCAAACCACATGGCAATTGCTGGACCAACGGCCGGCAGGCGCATGCGCTTGCCGGGGCCGGTGGGCTTTGCCAAACACGCCCGATGAGCGCGGAACCCTCGAATCTCAAGGCGGCCCTGTGGATGGCCGGCTGGCTGGCATTGATGCTGACCATGACGGTCGCCGGCCGCGAAGCCACGCGCGAGCTCGACGTGTTCCAGATCATGGAGATGCGCTCCATCATCGGGATGCTGCTGCTCTACCCGGTGATCCGGCTGGCCGGCGGCCTGCGTTCGGTGCGCACCGCAATGCTGCCGCGCCACATCGGCCGCAACGTGGTGCATTACGGCGCGCAGTTCGCCTGGTTCTATGCGCTGGCACTGATTCCGATCGCGCAACTGGTCTCGATCGAGTTCACCATGCCGATCTGGACGGCGATCCTGGCGGCGGCGTTTCTGGGCGAGCGCATCAATGGCTGGAAGATCGCCGCGATCGTGTTCGGCCTGATCGGTGTTGCCATCATCGTGCGTCCGGGCGCCGACACGCTCGACATCGGCCAGCTTTTTGCGCTGTTCGCCGCGATCGGCTTCGGCATCTCGGTGGCGCTGGTGAAGTCGCTCACCCGCCACGACAGCGTACCCACGATCATTTTCTGGATGTTGGTGGTGCAATCCGTGCTCGGCGTCGCCCCGGCGCTGGCGGTGTGGCAATGGCCGTCGCCGGCGGTGATGCCGTGGATCGTCGTCATCGCTTTTTGCGGCGCCTATTCCCACTATTGCATGGCACGCGCAATGCTGCATGCCGATGCGACCACGGTGGTGCCGATGGATTTCCTGCGCGTGCCGCTTTCGGCCCTTCTGGCCTGGCTCGTCTATCAGGAGGGGATCGATGTCTACACCGTCATCGGCGCCATGCTCATCCTTGCCGGCAACACGCTCAACCTCAAGCAGGGCGGCACGGCGCGCATCCGCCCCAGCTGACAAGGCCCAACCCGCGCCGGGACGATGAAAGCGCGAGCCTGCCCGCCCCGCCCAGCCGGGGGACAAGCGGACAGGCACACCGTTTGTCGGCAGGCTTTGCCTTGTCAAACGCCCTCCCCCCTTATAAGAGCGGGCGAGTCGAGGGCAGGCAGACAGAAACGGCACCGAAAAAGCCGTCATGCATCGACGAGTGGGAAACAGGCAGCATCACAAGCAGGCCGCATGGCGACGATCATTGACGTCCAGGACGTGACGAAGCGTTTCGGAAACGTGCTCGCGGTCGACCGGTGTTCGCTCCAGGTCGAACAGGGCACGATCACCGGCCTGATCGGCCCCAACGGCGCGGGCAAGACGACGCTGTTCAATATGGTCGCCGGCGCCTTCGCGCCCAGTTCCGGGCGTATCCTGCTCGATGGCGAGGACGTCACGGGCATGGCCGCGCACGCGCTTTTTTCGCGCGGATTGCTGCGCACCTTCCAGATCGCGCAGGAATTCTCGCACATGACATCGCTGGAAAACCTGATGATGGTGCCGGCGCGCCAGGCGGGCGAAAATTTCTTCAACGCCTGTTTCCGGCGGGGTGCGGTGCTCGCCGAGGAAGCGCAGACCCGCAAGAAGGCGGAGGACGTGCTCGGTATCCTCAAGCTCACCCACGTCAAGAACGAAAAGGCGGGCAATCTGTCGGGCGGGCAAAAGAAGCTGCTCGAACTCGGGCGCGTGATGATGGCCGAGCCGCGGGTGGTGCTGCTCGACGAGATCGCCGCCGGTGTCAACCGTACGCTGCTCAACGACCTGGCGGCCGTCGTGCAGCGCCTCAACCGCGAGGACGGGCTTACCTTCTTCGTCATCGAGCACGACATGGATCTGATCGCGCGGCTGTGCGATCCGGTGATCGTCATGGCGGCCGGAACGGTCATGGTCGAAGGGCCGATGTCTGAAATCCGCAACAACGCCGAGGTCATCGAAGCGTATTTCGGCGGCACGCCCGCCGATGGAGGGCGCTGATGGCGCTGCTGGACATTCGCGACATCCATGCCGGCTATGGCGGGGCGAACATCCTCAACGGCGTCAGCATCGCCATCGAGGCCGAGGAGATCGGCGTGATCGTCGGGCCCAACGGCGCGGGCAAATCGACGACGCTGAAGGCACTGTTCGGCCTGCTTACGGTTTCCCAGGGCAACATCGCCTTCGAGGGAAGCGACATTACCAACACGCCGCCGGAAAGCCTGGTCAAGCAGGGCCTGTCCTTCGTGCCGCAGGAATACAACGTCTTCCCCACGATGAGCGTGCAGGAAAACCTGGAAATGGGGGCCTATGTCAGGCGCGACGATTTCCGCCACCTCGTCGACCAGGTCTACGGCTTCTTCCCGCCGCTAAAGGATAAGCACCGCCAGCCGGCGGGCGAACTGTCCGGCGGCCAGCGCCAGATGGTGGCGATCGGGCGCGCGCTGATGACGGAACCGCGCCTTCTGCTGCTCGACGAGCCGACCGCCGGCCTGTCGCCCCTGTTTACCAGCGAGATATTCGAACGCATCGTCGCCATCAATGCCGCCGGCACCGGTATCCTGATGGTGGAACAGAATGCGCGCCAGGCGCTGGCGATCGCGCATAAAGGGTTCGTGCTCGCCGGCGGACAGAACCGTTTCACCGGCACCGGGCAGGAATTGCTCGACGATCCGGACGTGGCCAAAAGCTTTCTTGGCGGGGAGGACCAGCCATGACCGAGGTCGATCTGCTGACCGCGCTGCCGGTGCGCGAGTTCGTGTTCTTCATCAACAAGGGCATCATTGCCGGGCTGATCATCGGCTCGATCTATGCGCTCGGCGCCGTCGGGGTGACACTGATCTTCGGCATTCTGCGGTTTGCCCATCTCGCCCATGGCGACATGATGACCACGGGCGCCTTCATCGCGCTGGTGCTGACCGCGCTCCTGCCCGGCGCCGGGGCGCTGGTCGGGCTGCCGACCGCTTTCGTGCTGATGCCGATCGCCATGGCGCTGACGGCGCTGCTGGCGATCGTGCTCGACCGCTGGTTCTACCGGCCGCTGCGGCAGGCCAATGTGCGCCCCGTCACCATCGTCATGGCCTCGGTCGGCGTCATGCTGATGATGCAGGGTTTGATCCGGCTGGTGTTCGGCACGGGAACCCGGCCGCTTTATGTCGGCGCCAAGGACATCTATCGCGTGCCGGTCGGCGACGGTTTCATCGTCGTCACCGAGCCGCAATTGCTGTTGTTCGCGTTCACGGCGCTGTGCATCGTCGCGCTCCACTTCTTTCTCACGCGCGCGCGGCTCGGCAAGGCAATGCGCGCTGTGTCCGACAATGCCGACCTGGCGCGGGTGTCGGGCATTCCCACCGAGCACGTGGTGCGCGCGACCTGGATCATCGGCGGTGCGCTGGCGGCGGCCGGCGGCACGCTGCTGGCCCTCGACGTCACTTTGAAACCCGACCTGAGCTTCAACATCCTGTTGCCGATCTTCGCCGCAGCGATCGTCGGCGGGATCGGTCAGCCCTACGGCGCGGTGGCCGGCGGCCTGGTGGTCGGCTTCACCGAAACGCTGGCCGTGTTCAACTGGGCGATCCTCCTCAGGCCGCTCAAGCCGTTCCTGCCGGACTGGGTGGAACTGCCCACCCAGCTCGCGCTGGTGCCGACCGAATACAAGATCGTCATCCCCTTCTTCATCCTGGTCGCGGTGCTGATCTGGCGACCGACGGGAATCTTCCGCGGGAGCGTGATCAAATGACGAACCGCGCCGGACGCGAGACCCTGCTGTTTGCCGGCCTTGCCGTGCTCATCGCGCTGGTTTTTGCCGCGCAGGGCGCGGCGTTCGGAACGCGCATGCTGGTCGAGGCAAGCTGCCTGGCGATCGTGGCCCTCGGCCTGACCATCCAATGGGGGTATGCCGGCCTGTTCAATGTCGGCACGATGGGCTTCATCGCGATCGCGGCCTACACGACGGTACTGGTCTCGTTTCCCGTCAACGGCGCCTTCTGGACGTCGAACGGTCCCGCCCTTCTCGGCAAGACCGCGCTCTACCTGGCCTTCGGCGGGCTTCTCACCTACGCGATGAGCCAGACCCACCGCCTCGGCCTGCCGAAGAAATTCCGCACGCTGCTTGCCCTGATCGCCGGTGCCGCGACCTATATCGCCGTGTCCGGCGCGCTCGGCCAGGCTGCCGCCCAAATCGAGGGCGAAGCCGGCTTCATCGGCGGTTTCGGCCTGCCCGTGTGGATCGGCTGGCTCGGCGGCGGTATCGTCGCCGGCGCGCTCGGCTGGGTGATGGGCCGCATCACGCTCGGCCTGCGCGCCGACTATATGGCGATCGCCACGCTCGGCATCGCGGAGATCGTCAAGGCCTATCTGAAAAACGCAGACTGGCTGACGCGCGGCACGCTGACCGTCTCGCCGCTGCCCTGGCCGGTGCCGACACCCGCCGAGCTCGGTTTCGTGATGTCGCGCGCAGCCTATCTGAGCGTTACGGCGGTGATGATCGTGGTGATCTTCGTGCTCTTGCAGCGGGCCTGGGCCGCGCCGTGGGGCCGGATGATGCGCGCCATCCGCGACAACGAATTGTCGGCGGCCGCGATGGGCAAGGACATCAACCGGCGCCGGCTGGAAATGTTCGTGCTCGGCAATGTCATCATCGGCATTGGCGGCGGCGCGCTGATCACCTTCAGCAGCATTTTCGATCCGTCGAGTTTCCTGCCGCTCAACCACACATTCCTGGTCTGGGTGATGGTTATCCTGGGCGGTGCCGGCAACAATCTCGGCACGATTTTCGGCGCGCTGTTCGTCTATGTCATCTGGACGATGTCGGAGCCGGCGGCGCTGTTCCTGTTCGACCAGATCGCCTATTGGGGCGACAGGCTGTTCGACTGGCAGACGCCGGCCGATATGACGACGCGGGCCCTGCAGATGCGGGTCTTCGTCATCGGCCTGACGATCACGCTGGTGTTGCGCTTCGCCCCGCGTGGCCTGATCCCCGAGCGGCCGGTCAAATATGAGTGACAGCGGCGCTCTCGCGCCGCCTCGCCGCCGCTATCCGCGACTTACAACCCGTTCCGCCTCCCTGCGCGCCGGCGTGAGCCACCTATGAAAAAGGCCCGGGACGAACCCGGGCCTTTCGCGAAACCGGCGCGGCTGAACTAGTCGACCTGGCCGACTTCCTTGAAGACCACGCCGTCGACGACCGTCTTGACGATCACGCCCGGCACGTCGCCGTTGTCATCGAATTCGTGACTGCCGGAGGCGCCCTCGTAATTGATGTCGGCGCCCTCGGCGAGAAGCTTCTTGGCCTTTTCCCATTCGCCCGGCAGGATCACCTCGCCCGGCGCGCTGGCAACCTCGCGCAACGCCTTGCTCAGCCCCTCACGGCCGCCATTGCCGTTCTTTTCGATGGCAAGCGCGATCAGGAACGCGGCATCGTAGCCCTGCGGCACGAAGGTGCCGGTGGGCGGCACGCCGGCCTCTTCGGCGAGCTTGTTGAAGACCGCCGTGCCGTCGGTCTCGCTGCTGCCGGGGCGGGTTGCGACCATGCCCTGCAGCGGAGCCTCGCCGACGGCGGGCACCAGCGTGTCGCTGATCATGCCGTCGCCGCCTGCGAACTTGGCGAAGTCGCCGCCTTCGATCGCCTGGCGGATGATGGTCTGACCGGAGCCGTCGGCATAGGCGAGCACGACCAGCATATCCGCGCCGGAGCCCGAAAGCTGACCGATCTCGGCGCGGTAGTCCGCCTTGCCGTCCTCATGCGCCACGTTGGCGGCGACCGTTCCGCCCTGCTCGGCGAACGCGGCCGCAAGCGCATCGGCGAAACCCTTGCCGTAGTCGTTGTTGACATAGGTGATCGCGATATTGTCGGCGCCGTCGGCGCGCAGCGTCTTGGCGAGCATCTGGCCCTGGTAGGCATCCGACGGCGCGGTGCGGAAAACGAGGTCGTTGTCGTCAAGCCCGGTCAGCGCCGGCGACGTGGCGGCCGGCGAGATCAGCAGAACGCCGCCCGGAATCGCGGCCGTGTTGGCGGCGGCGATGGTGGCGCCGGAGCACAACGGCCCCACCAGTGCGGTCACGTTTTCGGAGTTGACCATGCGGTCTGCTGCGCCCGACGCGGCCGTGGTGTCGGCGCAGGTCGAGTCGCCCTGGACGAGATTGATCTTGCCGTCGAGAATGCCACCCTGGGCATTGACCTGGTCGACGGCGAGCTTGACGCCGTTGAAGATCGGCGGGGTCAGGCTTTCGATCGGCCCGGTAAAGCCTCCCAGAAAGCCGATCTTGACATCCTCGGCGCTGGCGGGCGCGGCCATGGCCAGCGCCAAGCCGGCGACCGACGCCGCCATCACATTGCGAAATACGGTGCTCATAAAAAATCTCCCTATTTGTCCGTCTCTTGGCATCCGCATGGCGGACCAGACGCTCCGCGCGCCGGACATGCACGCTAGCCGTGGGGCGATATTGGAATTGCATTAGAAGTTTGTAAAGCCGGGCGCCGGTGTTCCCCGATACGACTCCGCGCGCGGGCGCTGCCGGCAGAGTGAACCCATTGACCGTAATAACATAACGTCCAACTTGACGAATGTAATAACATCACATATGCCTTGTGCCCGCGGCGCCGACCCGGCGGCGATGGAGCTATTTTTGACGAAGGAGTAGACGATGCGATCCCTGGCCCAGGCCGTCCTTGCCGGATTTTCCCTTGCCATTGTGGCGCCGACTGCGCAGGCCGGCGCGGAACCGCTCGAGGTGGTGGCGAGTTTTTCGATCATCGGCGATTTCGCCCGCGAGGTGGGCGGCGATCGCATCCGCCTGACCACGCTGGTGGGGCCGAACGGTGACGCCCACGTCTACGAACCGCGCCCGGCCGATGCCGCCGTCATGACCCGGGCGCGCGTCGTTCTGGTCAACGGTCTGCGATTCGAGGGATTTCTCGACCGGCTGATCGAGGCCAGCGGTACCACCGCCAGCGTCGTCGAGGTGTCGAAGGGCGCGCACATCCTGCCCGCCGACGGCGAGGCGCACGAGCATGACGCGGCGGAGGACCACCATCACGACGAGACCGCTCATGATGACGGCAAGGCCGAAAAGGAGCATGCCGGACACGATCACGGCGCCTATGATCCGCATGCTTGGCATGCCGTCGACAACGCCGAACGCTATGTCAAGAACATCGCCGAGGCCTTTTGCCTGACCGACCGCGACGGCTGCGCGTTCTATCAAGAAAACGCCGCCGCCTATATTGAGCGGCTCGAGACGCTCGACGCCGAGATCAGGACCGCGATCGCCGCGCTTCCGCAGGACAAGCGTACCGTCATCACCTCGCACGACGCGTTCGGCTATTTCGAACACGAATACGGCCTGCGGTTCCTGGCGCCGAAGGGTCTGTCGACGGAGGCCGACGCAGCCGCCGCCGATATCGCTGCGCTGATCCGTCAGGTGCGCGAAGAACGCGCCTCCGCGATCTTTGTCGAAAACATCACCAATCCTCGCCTGGCCGAGCAGATCGCGGCCGAAACAGGCTTGCAACTGGGCGGGGCGCTCTATTCGGACGCGCTGTCCGATGAGGATGGCCCGGCGGCGACCTATATCGACCTGATGCGCAACAACCTGACCACGATCACCAGCGCCATCGCCGGCAGTTGAAGCCGGTCGCGCCAAGGAAAAAGCCGGTTTGTGCCGGTTTTTTCCGATTATGATATGTAATGTTATAACATATTAGATTTAATCGACATGGCCATACGTTTCCACCGTTCCATGATCCTGGCATGCGCCGCCGCCTTTTTCGGCTGCCCGGCCAGCGCCGAGCAAATCGAAGCCTGGCGGGTTTTCGTTGCCGACCATTCCGAGCCGGTGGTCCGGGCGATCGATCTTCGCAACGGTGACGAAATCGCACGGTTCGCGATCGCCGGCGCGGCCCGGCTCCATCGTTCGCAAAGCGGGCGCATGGTCTATGCCGTGCAACGCGATGCCAACCGTGTCCAGATGATCGACACCGGCATCGCGCTCGGCGACCATGGCGATCACGGCGACATCACAATCGAGGCCCCGGCGATGCTCGATGCCATCCTCGCAGGAAAGAAGCCGGTCCATCTGGTCGAGCGCGGCGGCATGGCCGCCGCCTTTTTCGACGATGAGGGCATTGCCCGGCTGGTGGCTGAGCATGCCGCACTCGAGGGAACCGGAGAGCCGCAAGAGATCACCAACAGCGCAGCGCATCACGGCGTAGCGATCCCGTTCGGCGTCCATATGCTGATGACGCGCCCCCATCCGAGCGACCCTGGCGCCCTGCCCGTCGGCCTCGACCTCTTCGGACTGGACGGCGCACCGGCAATCGATTACGCGCCGTGTCCCGACCTGCATGGCGAGGCCCAGTCCGGCAACCTCGTCGCCCTTGCCTGCGAGACCGGGCTGTTGGTCGTCGCGCCCGGTCAGGAGCGGCCGGAAATCCGCCACCTGCCCTATGAAGCCGGGCTACCAGAGGGCAAGACCACCAAGCTCGTGGGCGGCAAGGGGTTGCGCTATTTCCTCGGCAGTTTCGCCCCGCGCATTCTGGTGCTGATCGACCCGATGCAAGAAGAGGACAACTTTCGCCTGGTCGAACTTCCG
>SWBZ01003245.1_pt1 | contig 11400 bp, 12 predicted proteins | sample 4693031 | NCBI WGS metagenome assembly SWBZ01 (sample SAMN10267274, study PRJNA491770) | bioreactor metagenome | isolation source: DHS bioreactor inoculated with | place: Japan: off Shimokita Peninsula
GTGGCGAACGAATTTTATGGCGGGCAGCGCGGCGAGCTGGAACTGGGCACGGCGACGGTGAGCATTCCCGAGCAGCATCGCCCGGGCCAGATCGAGAAGCCGTCCTGGTGGACCTTCCAGTTTCGCGAGGATCCGGAACGGCACGTGGTTCTGCAGTCGGTCACCCCGGGTTCGCCCGATGCGGTTTTCGGCGAGATGCGCGAGCAGGCCGCCGCCTCCGGCTCGCAAGAAGCCTTCGTGTTCGTGCACGGTTTCAACGTGCCGTTCCACGAAGCGGCCAAACGCACCGCCCAGATGGCCTACGACATGAATTTCGACGGTCTGCCGGTGCTTTATTCCTGGCCCTCGCACGGCTCGGTGATAAGCTATATCGCCGACACGGCGGTGGTGAACCTGTCGGGTCGGCGCCTGAGCCGCTTTCTGGAGGATCTGGTCGCCAAGTCGGGCGCGACGCGCATTCACCTGATCGCTCATTCGATGGGCAACCGCGCCATGACCGACGCGCTGGAACTGTTCGCGCTGCGCTACCAGGGCCGGAACCCCGCCTTCGACCAGGTGCTGTTTACCGCGCCCGATCTCGACGCCGGGCTGTTCGCCGAGATGATGAAGACCATCCGCCCGATCGCCAACCGCATCACGCTCTACGCCTCCAACAAGGATTGGGCGCTGGCGGTGTCGCGACAGCTGCACGGCGACGCGCCGCGCGCCGGCCAGGGCGGCCGCAACATCCTGCATACGGCCGAGGTCGACAGTATCGACATGACCGGAATCGGCGAGGACATGCTCAAGCACAGCTACTATGCCAACAATCCCTCGGCGCTGACCGACATCCTGTCCCTGTTCTGGCGCGACGCGCCGCCGGACAAGCGTTGCGGCATGCAAAAGGCGAACGGCGAGAACGGGTCCTACTGGGTCTATTCGCCGGCGGCCTGCGGCGACGACAATGTGTTGTTGTCGACGCTGTCCTATCTGCGCCGCGGCAGCGTGGTCAGCATCAAGGACGCGCGGCTTTTCCTGAACCGCTTCATCATGCCGGCGACTGCCGATCCGGAGGAACGCTCGAAGCTCGAAAAGGCGCTCGGCAAGCTGTTCGGAAGCTGACCCGCGCTGGCGCGGGCAGCGGGCGCCAGACAGCCGGCTGGGACCCCCGTCGCGCCGCGGTCAGATCCGCTTGACGGCGACGACCGCGTTGGTGCCACCAAAGGCAAAGGCGTTGCTGATCGCCGCGCGCACGTCGCGCTGCCTGGCCTGGTTCGGCGTCACGTCGAGCCAACAGTCCGGATCGGCCTCGCGAAATCCGATCGTCGGCGGCACGATGCCCTCGCGTACCGCCATGACGCAGGCGATCATTTCCAGCGCACCGGAAGCGCCGAGGCAATGCGCGTGCATCGACTTGGTCGAGGACACCGACAGCCCGCCGGCATGCTCGCCAAACACAAGCTCGATCGCCTGGGTCTCAATCTTGTCGTTGGCCTTGGTCGCAGTACCGTGAGCATTGACATAGTCGACTTCGTCGACTGCAAGCCCGGCGTCGGCGAGGCAGGCCCGCATGGCCGCCGCCGGGCCCGTGACGCTCGGAGCGACGATGTCGGATGCGTCGGCCGACATGCCGACACCCGCAAGCTCGGCGAGGATCGGGGCGCCGCGGCGGCGGGCATGGTCATAGGTCTCAAGCACGGCCACGCCAGCGCCCTCGCCAAGCACCAGGCCCTCGCGATCGGCCGAGAACGGACGGCAGGCCTGTGCGGCCAGCACCCGCAACGATTCCCATCCCTTCATGACACCGTAGACCAGCGGTGCGTCTGCTCCGCCGGCCACCATCACGTCGGCGCGTCCGGCCCGCAACTGGTCGAGGGCGGCGGCAAAGGCGTGATTGGACGACGAGCATGCCGAAGTCACGCCGAAGACAGGGCCGCGCAGACCGTTCACCATGCTCACCTGACCGGCGGCCGCCCCCGGCATGACGCGCGGAACGGTGAAGACGTTGGCACGCTTCTTACCCTCCAGAAACACCGCGCGATAGCTTTCCTCGATCGCCTCCCAGCCGCATATGCCCGTTCCGATCACCGCGCCGATGCGGTCGTCGTTTTCGGGCGTGACCTTGATCTTGGCGTGGCGCAGGGCTTCGCGCGAGGCGATCGCCGCCAGCAGGCTGAAGCGGTCCATCGTGACGAGTTGACGCCGCTCAAGCCCGTGGTCCGGCAATTCCGCGATCGCGCCGCCGATGGTCACTTTCAAATCATACAGCGGGACCGTCGTCAGCGGGCCGATCCCCTGGCGGCCGGCAATCATCGACTGCCAGATCGCCCCGACGTCGGTGCCCAGCGCGCAAATGCCTCCAAGCCCTGTTATGACGATCCTGTTGTCGGCCGGCATGTCAGGACTTTGCTTCGATCAGGACGCGCACGGCCTTGACGACATCGCCGACATTCTTGAGCCGGCTCCAGGCCTCCGAGGTGTTCATCTCCACCTCAATGTCGTATTTTTCCTCGATGTCGAAGATGATCTCGGTCAGTTCCAGGGAATGGATCCCGAGTTCCATAAGCTCGGTTTCGTCGGTGATCTCGGTCTTGTCGAGACCGGCATGGTCAGCGATCTTGTCAAGAATGTCGTCGGTCAGTTGATCGCTCATCGATCCTCGGTTCCCTCTGCACGGCACATATGCGTGCGCCCTCTTTGTGTGTTCTAGACGCTTACACTTCCAGCCACAATAAGGCGGCGGACGCTTTGCCTCTGCCTTGTGAAGGCCGCTCGACAATTCACGACCGTGCGTTAATGTCGGCCGGCGCGGAGCCGCGACAATGGACGTTTTGATGGACATGCCGGCTGATTGCCTGCCGCAGCGCGTCGACGGGCGTGCACGGCTTGTCGTCCAGCGCGCAGCCGCGCGCACGCGCCTGCGCGATCTGCATCAGGCCGGCGCGGCCAAGATCCGCCTGCCGAGGCGTGACAGCGACCCGATGGAGGCGGTGCTGATCAACACGGCCGGCGGCCTGACCGGCGGCGACCGCCTCGATTGGTCGATCGAAGCCGGCCCTCAAACGACGCTGTCTGTAACGAGCCAGGCCTGCGAGAAAATCTATCGCACCGGCGGCGACGTCGCCCGGATCGCCTGCACGATCCGGGCCGGCGCAGGTAGCCGTATCGCGTGGCTCCCGCAGGAGACGATCCTGTTCGACCGCTCGGCACTTACACGACAAATCGATGTCGAACTCGACAACGGCGCACAGGGTCTGTTGGTGGAAGCGACTCTGTTCGGCCGCCTGGCGATGGGCGAGCGCATCGACGACACGCTGGTTCGGGACCGCTGGCGCGTACGCAGCCAGGGCCGCCTCGTCCATGCCGAGGATTTCGCGCTGGACGGCGCGGCCGCCAGTCTCATCGCGCATCCCTGCGCGCTCGATGGCCGTCTGGCGATGGCGACCGTGCTCAAGGTGGGCGGCGCGCCCGAGCGGCTGCTTTCGGCCGCGCGCGCGATCGTCGCCGACGAGGGCGGTGTCAGTGCCTGGCAGGTGGCGGGAACTGGCAAGCTTCTTGCCAGGGTCCTTGCACGGGACGGCTACGCGCTCAGGAAACGGCTGATCCCACTGATCGCTTTGCTCAACGATGAGGCGGGTGTGCCTAAATCATGGACATTCTGACGCGCAAAACCGGGCGACCTGTTCGCTGTCGCCTCATCACCGGCACCGGCGCGACGCATGGAACTACGGCCGGAACCTGTCCCGGCCGGGAACGACGCCCATGCACCTGACGCCGCGGGAAAAGGACAAGCTTTTGATTGCCATGGCGGCCATGGTGGCGCGGCGGCGCCTTGAGCGCGGCGTCAAGCTCAACCATCCCGAGGCGATCGCGCTGATCAGCGATTTCGTCGTGGAGGGCGCGCGCGACGGCCGCCAGGTTGCCGAACTGATGGAAGCCGGCGCGCATGTCGTGACCCGCGACCAGGTGATGGAGGGCGTAGCCGAGATGATCCACGACGTCCAAGTCGAGGCAACCTTTCCCGACGGGGTCAAGCTGGTCACCGTGCACGAGCCGATCCGTGCGCCCGGGCCTGGGGAAGCGTCGACGAGCCCGCAAAAAGGAGCGTCCCGATGAAGCGATCCGCCATCCCGATTGCCATGTCGATCCTCGCAGCCTCCGCAACACCCGCTCTCGCCCATCTCAGGCCGGACATTGATGGCGCGCTCGCGGCCGGCTTCGCGCACCCGTTTTCGGGCGCGGACCACGCGCTGGCAATGATTGCGACCGGAGTATGGGCGGCCGCGCTCGGCGGACGGGCGCTCTGGCAACTGCCACTGGCTTTCGTCACCATCATGATCGCGGGTTTTTTGCTGGCGCGCACGGGCATCCCGTTGCCGTTCGTCGAACCCGCCATACTGGCGTCCGTCATCGCAATCGGCCTGTTTGCCGCCCTGGCGTTACCCGTTCCTGTTCGTGGCGCAGCCATCGTCGTCGGCCTGTTCGCGCTGTTTCACGGCCACGCGCACGGCACGGAATTGGGCAACGCCAGCGGCTACACCATAGGTTTTGTCGCGGCGACCGCGTTGCTTGTGGCAGCGGGCGGCGGGCTCGTGCGGACAGTCGGCCGGCATCGCCGCGATCCAAGGCACCTGTTTGCACGCGGCGTTGGGGCAGCGACCGTGCTTGCCGGCGCCTGGATGGCACTCGCGTCATGATCCCGGGCCAGATCGTCACCGCCGAAGGCGAGATCGAGCTCAACGCGGGCGCCCCGAGCGTGACGCTCAAGGTCGCAAACAGCGGCGACCGTCCGGTCCAGGTCGGCAGCCACTATCATTTTTTCGAGGCCAATGCGGGGCTGATATTCGACCGCGAGGCCGCGCGCGGCATGCGCCTCGACATTCCAGCCGGCACAGCGGTGCGCTTCGAGCCGGGCCAGGAGCGCGACGTGACGCTCATCCCGTTCGCCGGCGCGCGCCGGATCTACGGGTTTCGGCAGCTGGTGATGGGAAAACTGTGAGATGACAGGCCTGCCCGCCCTGCCACCAACCGCGTCACCTCTACCGGGCGGGCTTGGCGGCGGCGAAGACGGTGGCGCCGTTCTGGTCGTCGAACTCGACCGCGAGCACGTCCCGGATCATCACCGAACGCGAATCGATCGCATGGTAAAGCATGGCGTTGCCTTCGATCTCGCGGCGCAGATCGGCGATCTCCTTGGCATATTCTTCCAGCTTGCCGTCGATCTCGCTCGGCGCGTTGTCGTCGGCCGCATCGGGAAGAAAAATGATGTCGATGCGCTCGAGGTTGAACCGGTGGCGCACCTCCCTGACGTTCTCGGCGGTGTTTTCGATCGCCTTGACGATGCGCTCCGGCGCGGCGGCGGCCTGCTGTTCCTCTTCCACGACATCGGAGCCGACAATGGTTTCGATCGCCTTCTCGCTGTCGAGCCCCTGGGCGGCCAGCGGCGTGACCGACATCGCGGCGGCTATGAGCAGCGCGCCGACAGCCAGGTGAAGTGCTCCGGCCTCACCGTCCATCGTATCAACCATCGACTGTTTTCTCCTTACCGCTCAAATCTGGCGCGCACGCGACCCGATTGTCCGAACGCGGCACGCGTCATTGTCGTTCCCAATCCGTCGAGAATGTGATGTCGAGCCGGCTCTTTCCCGATTTTCGTGTTTTGTGGCTCGATCCCGGCGGTCTTCCGCCTGATTTCGCCACCCCGACCGTGCGGCATTGCTGCACGCAGATGACGAACGCCCTCGAAAATGACTGCGCCGAGCACGCCGACGATCCGTTCGCCTGTCCCGATATGCTGATCGCCTATAGTGCCGTTTTCGACGAATACGGCCTGATCGTGCACGACGGCGGCGCCTCCACCGTTCTGATCGGCCACTGCCCCTGGTGCGGGACCAGACTGCCCGAAAGCCAGCGCGACCGCTGGTTCGACGCGCTCGAGGCGCTGGGGTTCGACGATCCGCTCGTCGACCCGATCCCCGCGCGTTTTCGAAGCGCCGCCTGGCGCCGGGACGAGGAGGGATAGGACAATGCCGGCAAGACTCTCGCGTTCCGCCTACGCGCAAATGTTCGGCCCCACGGTCGGCGACAGGATAAGGCTGGCCGACACGGAACTCTTCGTCGAGGTCGAGAAGGATTTTACGGTCTACGGCGAGGAGGTGAAGTTCGGCGGCGGCAAGGTGGTGCGCGACGGCATGGGCCAGAGCCAGGCGAGCCGCGCTCAGGGCGCGGTCGACACCGTCATCACCAATGCGGTGATCGTCGACGCGACCGGCATCGTCAAGGCCGATATCGGGCTCAGAAACGGGCGTATCGCGGCGATCGGCAAGGCCGGCAATCCCGACACGCAGGCCGGCGTCGACATCGTCATCGGCCCGGGAACCGAGGCGATCGCGGGCGAAGGCCGGATCGTGACGGCGGGCGGCGTCGACGCCCATATCCACTTCATCTGCCCGCAGCAGATCGAGGAGGCGCTGATGGCGGGCGTGACGACCATGCTCGGCGGCGGCACCGGCCCTGCCCACGGCACGCTCGCCACCACCTGCACGCCGGGGCCCTGGCATATCGGCCGCATGATCCAGTCCTTCGACGCCTTCCCGATGAATATCGGCCTGGCGGCCAAGGGCAACGCATCCCTGCCCTCGGCGCTGCACGAAATGGTGCTGGCCGGCGCCTGCGCGCTGAAGCTGCACGAGGATTGGGGCACGACGCCGGCCGCCATCGACACCTGCCTGCAGGTGGCCGACGAGCACGATGTTCAGGTGATGATCCATACCGACACGCTGAACGAGTCCGGCTTCGTGGAAACCACCGTCGCCGCGTTCAAGGAGCGCACGATCCACGCTTATCATACCGAAGGCGCCGGTGGCGGCCATGCGCCCGACATCATCAAGATCTGCGGGCTCGCCAACGTGATTCCGTCCTCGACAAATCCGACCCGGCCCTACACCGTCAACACCATTGCCGAGCATCTCGACATGCTGATGGTGTGCCATCATCTGTCGCCCACCATTCCCGAAGACATCGCCTTCGCCGAAAGCCGTATCCGCAAGGAGACCATCGCGGCGGAGGACATCTTGCATGATCTTGGCGCGTTCTCGATCATCTCGTCGGACAGTCAGGCGATGGGCCGGGTCGGCGAGGTGCTGATCCGCACCTGGCAAACCGCCGACAAGATGAAACGCCAACGCGGACGGCTGACGGAGGAAACCGGCGACAACGATAATCTGCGCGTGCGCCGCTATATCGCCAAATACACCATCAACCCGGCGATCGCGCAGGGCATGGCGGCCGAAATCGGCTCGGTGACGGCCGGCAAACGCGCCGATCTCGTGCTCTGGAATCCGGCCTTTTTCGGCGTCAAGCCGGAGATGGTGCTGGTCGGCGGCATGATCGCGGCCGCCCCGATGGGCGACCCCAACGCCTCGATCCCGACCCCGCAGCCGGTGCATATGCGGCCAATGTTCGCCGCGTTCGGGCGCGCGCCGGCGGCTTCGTCGGTCACTTTCGTCTCGAAGGCCGCGCTGGCGGCGGGGCTGAAGGACGCGCTCGGCGTCGACAAGACGATGGTCGCCGTCGACAATACCCGCGGCGGGATCGGCAAGAAGGCGATGGTGCTCAACGACGCGACCCCCGATATCGAGGTCGACCCGGAAACCTACGACGTGCGCGCCGACGGCGAATTGCTGACCTGCGAACCGGCGAGCGTGCTGCCGATGGCACAGCGCTATTTTTTGTTTTAGACCGGGCGACGCCCCATAGCGCGACGTAATGAGGCGCCGGAAAGCGGCTTGGTCGCTCCTGGCCAGCGCGCCGACGCAGTGTCCGTAAAATACAGGAAACCGAAGGCGCCTGCGGTCCGGAATCGATGTGAATCGGCCTGACTTTGGTCTACTCTGCGCTAGATTTCGTAGAAATACGCAGCGTGCTCACCGGACACCAGACCATGGACATCAAGCCGGCTCCCTTCATTCCGCCCGCGCCGAAGCCGCGCACCAAGCCGCCCTCGACGCTGCAGATGATGCGTATCGTCTACAAGAACCCGCTCGAATTGTGGGGCGAGCCTTCCTACAATGAGAAGTGGATTTCGATTTCCACCGGTATCGGCGGGCCGCTGGTGATCGCCAACGACCCGCGCCTCATTCGCCACGTGCTGGTCGACAACGCCAAGAACTACAAGATGGCGCGGGTGCGCCAGAAAATCCTGCGCCCGATCCTGCGCGACGGCCTGCTGACGGCCGAGGGCCAGGTCTGGCGGCGTTCGCGCAAGGCGATGGCGCCGGTCTTCACGCCGCGCCACATCCATGGCTTCGCCGCGCCGATGCTGGCCAGGAGCGAGGCCTTCGCCACCCGCTACGAGGACGGCGCCGGGCCGGTCGACATTGCCCGCGACATGACGATGCTGACCTACGATATTCTGGCCGAGACGCTGTTTTCCGGCGAGATCGCCGGCGAACCCGACAATTTCGCGCGCCAGGTCGACCATCTGTTCGAGACCATGGGCCGGGTCGATCCGCTCGATCTTCTGGGCGCCCCCGACTGGCTGCCGCGTTTTACCCGCATTCGCGGCCGCAAGACGATGGCCTTTTTCCGCCAGATCGTCGCCGAGACGATGGCGATGCGCAAGCAGCGCATGGCGGACGATCCCGACGGCGTGCCGAACGACTTCCTGACATTGCTGCTGCGCGCCGAGGGGCCGGACGGTCTCGGCGCGGCCGAGATCGAGGACAACATCATCACCTTCATCGGCGCCGGCCACGAGACCACCGCCCGGGCGCTGGGCTGGACGCTTTATTGCCTCGCCGAAGCGACCTGGGAACGCGACAGGGTCGAGGCGGAGATCGATGCGGTGCTTGCCGCCGAGCCGGATCCGGCCGCCTGGCTCGACAAGATGCCGGCGACCCGCGCCGCCTTCGAGGAGGCGATGCGGCTCTACCCGCCGGCGGCCTCGATCAGCCGCGAGGCGATCGAGCCGGACCGTTTCGAGGATCTGGAGATCGTCAAGGGCGCGCAGATCCAGGTCATGCCGTGGACGATCCACCGCCACCGCAAGCTGTGGGACCAGCCCGAGGCCTTTTTGCCGGAGCGGTTCCTGCCGCAGAACCGCGAGCGCATCGACCGCTATCAATATCTGCCCTTCGGCGCCGGACCGCGCGTGTGCATCGGCGCCAGCTTCGCCATGCAGGAGGCGGTGATCGCGCTCGGCGTGCTGTTGTCGCGCTACCGCTTCGACACGGTCGCCGGAACCAGGCCGTGGCCGGTGCAAAAACTCACCACCCAGCCCGAGGGCGGGCTGCCGATGCGGGTTTCCCGGCGCTGACGCCGCACGGCCGTCCGCGGGCGCCAGGGCGGGTCTATCGGCGGCCGGCTACACCATGGCGATGACGCGCGAGGGGCCGCCCGTGCCGCCGCGCAGCTTCGGCGCGCCGACCACCAGGGTCGCGCCGCTCGCCGGCAGGCTCTCCAGATTGGCGACGCATTCCAGTCCCCAGCGCCCCGACGGCAGCCAGGCATAATGCACGGCGAAATCGGGCGAGGGTCCGTGATCGAGCGACAGCGTGTCGACCGCGATGCCCTTGACCGACGGCGCCTCCATCAGCATCTGCGCGGCCTCGATGTGGAAGCCGGGGAAATGCATGGTCTTGCCGTCCTCGCCGACATTGCGGAATTTATCCGTCTCCAGATGCGATCCCCAGCCCGACAGCATCGCCACGCACGCCCCTTCGGGCAGATCGCCATTAGCGTCCGTCCAGGCCTTGATGTCGTCGGGCGTCACCTGGGCGTCGGCATTGTCGGCCGCCTTCTGGCGGATGTCGATAATGGCGAGCGGGCAGACCAGGTCCGCCACGGGGATTTCGGCTACCGATTTGCCGTCGGCGGAAAAATGCAGCGGCGCATCCAGATGCGTGCCGGTATGCTCGTTGAAGCGCCATTCGTTGATATTGAATTTGTGCTCGGCGTAGTTGAACACCACCTTCTTGAACAATTGCTGCTCGTTGAAGAAGGTCGGAAACGCCTCGAACAGATCGTGGGTCAGATCCTCGGCTTTGGTCGGCATCGCCTTTTGTGCAAATAGCGGCGCCGGCGCTGCGAGCGTGGCGGCCGCGGCAGCGCCGGCGACCGCGCCGCCCTTGAAGAAGTCGCGCCGGGAAAGCATGCGGTCCTTGACGCTGTCGATCACGCAATGGTGGCACATGGTCATTCCTCCCTTGAGAATGAAGTCGCCGCACTCTCTCAAGAATGATCCGGCGTTCGGGATGACGCAAGGGAAGCTTTTGCCGGCCTGTCTGGCGTTTGCACGAGCGCGACTTACCGGCCGCGCCCGAAAAACGCGTTTTCGACATGCACCGGCCAGCGCCGCGGCAATACCGCGACCAGGTCGAAGCGGATCGACAGCCGGGCGAAATCGGTCTGCCGCGACAGCCATATGTCGGCGGCCGCCTCGATACGTCGCTGCGCGAGCGGTCCCACCGCTTCCATCGCCGCTGCGAGCGTCGGCCGTGCCTTGACCTCGACGATGGCGACGAGATCGCCGCGCCGGGCGATCAGGTCGATCTCGCCGAGCCGCGTCCGGTAGCGGCGCGCGACAACCCGGTATCCCTTGAGCGTCAGGGCGAGCGCCGCCAGCCACTCGCTGCGGTGACCCCGGCGATAGGCGCGCCGCCGCCGCGAGGAGGGCTCATCGGCCATCGGCTTCGGCCTTGAGCGCAATCAGCCGGCGATAGAGGTCGGTCTTCGTGCCGCCGGTCATGCGCGCGGCCTCGCCGGCGGCTTTGGCGGCAGGCATCTCGGCGGCGAGCTCGAGCAACAGCGCGTCGACATCCTCCGGCGCGTGTGGCGCGTCGTCCGCGGATGGAGCAACGCACACCACCACCTCGCCCTTCGGCGCGCCGGCCTCGGCGTAGTGCCGGCCAAGCTCGGCCAGCGTGCCGCGCCGCACCTCCTCGTAGGCCTTGGTGAGCTCGCGGCAGACGGCCGCCTGCCGCGACCCGCCCAGCGCCTCGGCCATCGCGGCCAGCGTGTCGGCGAGGCGGCGCGGCGATTCGAAAAAGATCAGCGTTGCCGGAACCGGGGCAAGCGCGGCGAGCCGTGTGCGACGCTGGCCGGCCTTAGCCGGCAAAAAACCGGCGAAGAAGAACGAATCCGACGGCAAGCCCGAGGCGACCAGCCCGGCCAGCGGGGCCGAGGCACCGGGGATCGGCACGACTTTGCCGTCCGCGTCGAGGACCTGGCGCGCGAGGCGAAAGCCCGGATCCGACACCAGCGGCGTGCCGGCGTCGGAAACCAGCGCCACCGAGCGGCCATCCTTGAGCGCGGCCAGCAGCTTCGGACCGGCCTCCGCGGCATTGTGTTCGTGATAGGCGATCGGTTTGCGCCGGATCGCATAGCGTTCGAGCAGGCGCCGGGTAATGCGCGTGTCCTCAC
>SWBZ01005725.1_pt1 | contig 11381 bp, 14 predicted proteins | sample 4693031 | NCBI WGS metagenome assembly SWBZ01 (sample SAMN10267274, study PRJNA491770) | bioreactor metagenome | isolation source: DHS bioreactor inoculated with | place: Japan: off Shimokita Peninsula
GGGGGGGGCTTTGGCTTTCCGTGGGGGCTCTTCACCCTTCGACATTGGGACAGCGGCCAGGAGTTCGTGATTTTCCGCGACGCCATGAGATGGTGGCACAAGTGTGACTAGGGTAAGCTCGGGCATCCCCGGAGCCAACCTCTTGATGGTGGACATATTGTTTGACCCTTCTTGGCGGACGGCTATCGAATGCCGCCGGAAACGGTGCACGCATACGCGAGGCTAACGACCAGGCTCAGGCCCGGTCCAAGGCACGCGCAGAGATCATCGAAGGATCAGGTTCGTGGGGGAGGGAATAAAAGACCGATTGCCCACGAGCGCAGGTATTCGGCTTTAACGATTCGAAGCGCGATGGTCTCCTGATCTGGAAATTCGTGCGTTGATGCACCAATGATCAAGGGAACAAGACAGGTTGAAACGCAAAACTCAGGCGGGCAAGATTGTTCCGGCGCGCAACAAGAACCTTCCGCTTCTCCGTTTCGGGCCGCATCGTTCTGACAGCTGATGACGTCCACTTGGCCAACGCTGGCGCCGCCTGATGTCGATAATCTATCCGAGTCCGCCCACGCAGCGACCACAGGTGGAAGCAACAAGGCAGATACCAGTATAATCGCTGAGATCAGTCGAGGGAAAAGTCGCATCAGGTTTACAGAGCCAACAATCTGAAGCAGGGGAGGCAGTAGGCACGATATCAAATTTTTTTCGCAGCGCACCATCTTTGTTTTCGCAGAGCATCATATTTTTGTGACCGGACGACAACGTCATCGCATCGGACTGGAAAACGGACCAATCCATGGGGTCGAGCAAGAAGTAGACCCATTATTACGATATTCAAGGTGCCGAAGATCAAATGCCAGAGGCCAATGACATATTCGCCCATGCGGGGCTATGGTTGCCCTATTCCTGCGATTCGAAGGGCGTCTTCGGTCACGCCTCGCCCGGCACAACATGAGGCCAGAACGCCATTCACCGCCACGGCGGGAAGCGAGCGCACGCCAAGCTCCTTGGCCCTGGCCGCCACGTTTGTGTCTTTCATGTCGAGGATAGATACCTCGCAATTCGAACAGGCCATCTGATGGACTATTTCAATGGTTTCTTCGCACAGGCCGCAACCCGCGCTGAAGACTTCAATCTTGCGTTTGTCTGACATCGTTTTATCTCCTTTGTTGATTCTCGAAATGACCAATTCAGCCGAGAGTGCCCACACAAGCGGGACACTCGGCCTCTTGGCCGGGTTGATGATTCCGTCGCATCGGCCAGGTGTTCCACAAGGATGCTGCGACAAGCACGCCAAGGCCGGCCCACATGGCCAGATCGCTGTCGAAGCCGAACTTGCCGATCATTACGATCCCTGCGCCGATAACACCCAAGCCAAACGGGCCGTAGCCGCGTCGGGTTCGCGCGCGGTAGGCCAATGCAACAACGGCAATGGCGAGGAACGTGCCGGTCAGCGGCAACAGGTACGGCGTATAGTCGATGAACCCGATACCAAGGCTGCTGAGCAAACCGGCATATGCAGGCCAACACGCGGGGCAGGCGAGTTTCGGGAGTAAGGCGGCGCCGATGGATGGCACCATGGCCGCATTTAAGCGAAAGGCCCCGGGGGACTTGTCGGATGCAAAATTTGGTGTCAGTGCCGCCACAATCTGATCGAGCGGCGGCACGCCACGCGCATCACCTTCCAACGTATAGATCCGGCAACATGAACTCGCTTCTTCAAGGGAAAGGCCTGATACATCCTCACCATCGACCAAGATCGTCGGCGAGCCATAGAAACGGACATGATCCGGCGCACCAGAGTCACTGACCTCCCATTCCGACCAAACGGGGGCCACGCCGGCAGCGCCAAACGCCGCGATCAACTGTTTGCGGGCGGCCGCGATATTCGGACATGACTTTTCATAGACAAATTCAACGGCCGGCATTTAAAGGCTCTTTCCTGGCTTCCAGGGCATCAAGGATCGGACATTCGCTCACCGGCCCTGTGCTGGGGCATGCATGCGTCCATATCCTGAGGATATCCCGCATCCTCGACAGGACATCGATCTTGTCCTCGATCTCGCTGAGTTTCCCCAGCGCTCGGTCGCGAACATCACTGCATGACGCGCCGGGGTCTGCCTTGAGAGAGAGAAGGTCTCCGATGTCCCGCAAGGTGAACCCGACATCCTGAGCGCGCTTGATAAACCGGATATGCCGAACGACGTCCGGCGCATATTTCCGATAGCCATTCGCATCCCGGTCAGGCGTTTTAATCAATCCCTGCTGTTCATAGTAACGCAGCGTTTCAACGCTTACGCCGCCTTGCCTGGCGACATCTCCGATGTTCAGCATTTCGGTGTCTCCATCGATTCCGGACACGATAACCCCTGTAGTATACTTCAGGGTCAAGGCCGAATTTTGCCTTGATCCGGCCATGATTGATGGCAACACTCTCCAACCATGAGACGTCTGTTACGATCCCGCCTTCTAGTTTTTACCCTGCTGCTCGCGGTGGGCGTGGGATCCGTCGTCTCCGTGGTTCAGGCAGGGCAAATGCGTGTCGATATGGCCACGGCGGGGGATACCCAAGGGGCCAGCGGCGACAACTGCACTGCCTGCGGTACCGGTGATGACAGCACAAAGATGTCGATGGATTGTGCATCGGCCTGTCATCTGTCCGCTGTCGATATGGTCGATGCTCTCGCAGCCGTTGGCATGATCGATGACCGGACGTATCACCTAGACCGTAGGCAATTCGCTCGGTCTTCTGGGCCACTTCTCGACCCGTCTCCCCCTAAATCCATTCTCGGTTAGAGCGCTGCTGGCGGAAGCTTCCGCTTTTGCTGGACATCGCTCCTAGGTCCGCCTCCTCGGTCCGAGGTAGGTGGCATTACGTCGGAACAGGCCTATCCGCCTGTCCACGCCCATACCCGAGAATGGAAATCATTCAATGCAAAACATGTTTATCGACGGCCTGTCGCGCCGTTCCTTCCTTGCCGCCGCCGGTGCCGCGGCAGGCATGGCCGCCGTACCCGCCTGGGCTGTGTCTTCGCCCCCCGGTCGTCAATTCGATCTGACCGCGTCCCCCGGCGATACCCACTTAATTGACAGTGACGGGGCCAAAACCAAGGTCTGGTCTTACAACGGCCGCGTGCCTGGCCCGGAAATCCGGGTACGCCAAGGCGAACGCCTGCGTGTAGCCGTGCGCAACGACCTGACCGAAGAGACGACGGTCCATTGGCATGGGCTGCGCGTGCCCAACGCCATGGACGGCGTGCCGCACCTGACGCAGAAGCCCATCGCACCCGGCGAAACCTTCGTCTACGAGTTCGATGCACCCGACGCTGGAACCTATTGGTACCACCCCCACCAACGCAGTTTTGAGCAGGTCGGGCGGGGACTTTACGGCCCTTTGATCATCGAAGAGCCGAACCCGCCCCAAGTCGACCGCGATGTGACTTGGGTGCTCGATGACTGGCGATTGTTGAAAGATGCGCAGATCAGCGAGGATTTCGGCAACCGCCACGACATGAGCCACGCCGGGCGTATCGGTAACACTGTTACCGTCAATGGCCGGATCACGGACGTGTTCGAAGCCCGCGCTGGCGAACGCATTCGCCTGCGCCTGATCAATGCCGCCAACGCCCGTATCTTCGGCCTGGAATTCGAAGGCCATGCCCCCTGGGTCATCGCCTATGACGGCCAGCCGGTGGATCCGCATCAGGTGGCGGGGCGGCTGGACATCGGGCCGGCCATGCGGATCGATTTGATTCTCGACCTGACCGGAAATCCGGGTGATGCCTTCGCCGTCAGGGACACCTTCTATCAGCGCTTACAGTACCGATTGCTGGATGTCGTCTACGGTCCCAAGCGGCGGCGGGAAAAGCCGATGCGTGAGGTTGCGATACTGCCTGCAAACACCCTTCCGGAACCTGACCTGGCTTCTGCCGAGCGCCATCAAATTGCGTTCGGCGGCGGCATGATGGGTGGCATGTCCATGGCTAAGATGGGCGGGCGTGAGGTCGGCATGATGGAGATGATGCGGAACGGCAAGGCCTGGACAGTCAATGGCATTGCCGCAACGGGTCACATCATGGATCCCATTCTGACGCTTGCGCGGAACCGTTCCTATATCCTGGCTCTGGACAACCAAACGGCCTGGCACCATCCCATCCATCTGCATGGACATTCGTTTCGCGTGATCAGCCGAAACGGTCAGCCGACCCGCCACAAGGAGTGGCAAGACACTGTTCTGATGGCGCCGCGCGAACAGGTCGAGATCGCCTTCGTCGCCGACAATCCCGGCGGCTGGATGTTCCATTGCCACATCTTGGAACATCAGGCCGGCGGCATGATGGGCGTCATTCAGGTGGCCTGAGCCAATTCCCTACGTAATCGAGATGCCGGAGATTGGTTTGGCGTCCCTCCCACCAAAATTCTGGAAAGTGACAGAATCATGTTTACACGAATCCCCTTTCTCGGCGCCGCCTTGGCAGCCTTTATCGCCGTATCCGTTCCCGTACCTTCGCAGGCAGCTGAACGACCGGATGCAACCCTCATCAAGAACCCGCAGTGCGGCTGCTGCGAAAGCTACGCAGATTACCTACGCCAGAACGGCTTCAAGGTGACGGTAAAGGCATCCCACGACCTTACCTTGATGAAGCGTGAGATGGGTGTGCCCGATGACTTCTCGGGCTGTCACACCATGGCACTCGACAAATACGTGGTCGAAGGCCACGTCCCTGTTTCCGCCATCGACAAGCTGCTGGCCGAACGCCCGGACATTAAGGGAATTTCTCTTCCGGGCATGCCGCAGGGATCGCCTGGGATGTCAGGTGCCAAATCCGCGCCCTTTACCGTCTATCAGTTCGGTCAAGGGCCGGTAAAAATCTTCGCGGTCGAATGATGGAAGATTTGAAACCGAAGGCTTTAGTGCTGGTTGCGGCGGCCGTCGGGGTGATCTCCCCGACGGTTGCCGCGCAGACTTCCGAGAGCGGAAATTTTGCCCAGGGTCGCGCGCTCTACCAAACTCATTGCGCCAGTTGTCATGGCAAAAATTTGGAAGGGCAGGCCGATTGGCAGATCCGCCTGCCGAATGGCCGTCTGCCGGCTCCGCCGCATGACCGGACGGGTCATACCTGGCACCACCCGGATGAACACCTCTTTCGAATAACCAAGTTCGGAATCGTCCCACCGTTGGCGCCGGAGGGATACGAAAGCGACATGCCGGCGTTCGGCGATGTCCTTTCGGACGATGAGATTTGGTCCGCACTCAATTTCATCAAAAGTACCTGGCCGGACCGTTTTCAGCGCCGGCAACAGGACGTCACCAGGAGGGCGAAAAAGCAATGAACAATATGATGGGAACCGATTGTCCCATGGGTTGGGGCATGATCCTGGCGGGCGGACTGGCCGCCGGACTTGCATTGCTGATCGCGGTTGCGTTGATCAAGTATCTATTCACCCGTGGCGGGGAAAACCGCCATGAATGAGCTGTCTCTTGAGACCGAACAACGGCGCCGACCAGTACTCTTATTCTGGGGCCCGGTTGTCGTGTTCACGGGCCTGGCCGTGGCGTTGGGTTGGGGATTGACGCGCGATCCGAAAGTGCTGCCCTCGGCCTTGATCGACAAGCCGGTGCCTGAGTTCAATCTGCCGCCGGTCAAAGGCCGAACCTTTGGGTTAGCCTCGGTGGATCTGGTTGGCGAGGTGTCGATCGTCAACGTGTTCGCGTCCTGGTGCCTGCCGTGTAAGGCAGAGCATCCGGTCTGGATGGGGCTCCAGGCCCGGAACGGCGTGCCCATCCACGGGCTAAATTACAAAGACACGCCCGAGGACGCCTCGGCTTGGCTCAACCGGCTTGGCGATCCATACAAACGGACGGGTGCCGATCTGGACGGCCGTGTCGCCATCGACTGGGGCGTCTACGGCGTGCCTGAAACGTTTATTGTCTCCGCCGACGGGCGTATCGCCTACAAACACGTGGGAGCCGTAACAAAGGACATCGTGTACGGCAGGCTTATGCCCATCGTTGATCGCCTGCGGCGAGAAATCAAAGGAGCAAAGCCATGACCGGCATGACGCGACGCCGGGCCATGACGCTGATGGCGGCGGCATCCTTGGTGATGCCGGCTGCCGTCGCAAGTGCTGCGGGAACGGTGAAGGCCTTTAGCCTGAACGATGCACCACTACCAATGCCGGAGGTCACATTCGTGTACGAAGACGGCCGGCCCGGGGCTCTCGCGGACTTCCGGGGGAAACATGTACTGCTGAATGTCTGGGCGACGTGGTGTCCACCCTGCCGTGAGGAGATGCCGACGCTTGACCGCCTGCAGGGCCTTCTGGGCGGTGATGACTTTCATGTCTTGCCGCTTTCGATCGACCGGGCCGGGGTAAAGGTCGTGCAGGATTTCTATGCCAAGACTGGCATCGAGAACCTGAAAATCTACGTGGATCAGAATGCACAGGTCATGCGTGCCCTGAAGTTGGGCGGTTTGCCGACAACCTTTCTAGTCAGCCCAAGCGGGCAGCAACTGGGTCGATTGGTCGGCCCCGCGGAATGGGATGCGCCGGAACTGATAACCCTGTTCCGGGACCGGATTACGGAGGCAAAAAAACAAAGGAGATAGAACGATGAAGGATGGTCAACAAACGATGCCCGAGGTTTCAGTCGCACAACGCGCAGTCAACAAGATCTGGCCCTATGTTACCGGACGCCGTGGCTGGATTTTGTTCGGGCTCACCGCCATCGGTGGCGGTCTGGCCATGAACTGGGGCACGGTGGTCGCGCTAGGTTTGGCGCCGCTTTTGCTCGGTGTGCTTCCTTGTGTCGCCATGTGCGCGTTGGGCATGTGCATGAGCGGAGGAAGCGGACAATGTTCGTCCAAGACAGAGGAGAAGGGTAAGGCAGACGATGTCTGAAACCTCGACCCGTGTATCGAAGGATAGCCGCCGCCTACGGGTTGTGCGTTGGACGGCTTGGGGATTTGTCCTGATCACGGCCATGGCGGCGGCCGGTATCGCCGGCTGGCGTACCTTTAAACCGGAACCACCATTGCCTACGGCACGGCAACTCGGCCAGGCTATGATCAAAAGCCAATTCACACTTACAGATCATCACGGTCGTACTGTCACAGAGCAGGACTTCCATGGACGATGGCAGTTGGTGTTTTTTGGCTTCACATTTTGTCCCGACGTCTGCCCGACCACCCTTTCGGTCATGGCTCAGGTTCTGGATACTTTAGGGGATGACGCGAAAAGATTGGCCCCGCTGTTCATCACCGTCGACCCGGAGCGCGACACACCCGAGGTCTTGGCGGAATATGTCGGAGCCTTCCACCCAAACATCGTAGGCCTCACCGGCACCTCTGAGCAGATTAAGCAGGCCGCAAAGTCATTCCGGATCTTTTACGGTAAAACCGAAAAAGCCGAGGCGCCGGGTGGCTATGTCATGGGACATTCGGGATACATGTACCTGATGACACCGGAGGGTATGTACGACGCCGTGTTCTCGGAAAACCTTCACCCGCCGGAGAAAATCGCGATTGAAATCCAAAAACGCCTACAAAACGAAAGTCCCCAAAAATGAACCCACTTAAATTGAGTCTACTCGCCTTCATTGCCGCCTTCACTCTGCTGGCACAGGCAGGCGGCGCGTCGGCAGAGGACGCTTCTATTGTCATTGAGAAACCGTGGGCGCGGGCGTCTATCCTCCAATCACGGCCGGGTGCCGCCTATTTGACGATCCGTAATACCGGCACGAAACCGGATCAACTTCTGAAAGTTACGTCGCCTGCTGCAGGCATGGTGATGATCCATGAATCCAGCGTCTCGGAAGGTGTTGCGCAAATGCAAGGCCGCGACGAGGTCACAATCGCGCCCGGCGCCGAAGTGATCTTTCGCCCGGGCGGGCTGCACCTCATGCTCATGAACTTGCGCGAGAAACTACGAAAGGGAGAGGAACTGATTTTGACTTTGGAGTTCGAGCACGCCGGAAAAATCGACATCATAATGCCGATCCTCGGGCTCGGAGCGACCGGCCCGGAATGACGCGGGGTTTATCCTTTTACGTCACTTTCCTGTTTGAAGCTCCACCACAATCAATCTCAATAAGCTTACTTTCGGCCGGGGTTGGCTAAAAAAGCAGACAATTGAGAACTCGTCTGTGAGCAGTGGTTCTGATCAAGAACGGGCATCACCGGCTAAGATCAGCCACTGATATGTCCACCATGAAAACGCTACGGCAGCACCAATCCATATAGCTGCTACGATGCCGGTAACTGACCAGTGAGACGCGGGGCGGGAAGCGGATTCGGCCGCCTGCCGAAATTCGATCATCAGATGCGGTGGGATAAGACGAATGGCTAGGAGAATACCGAGCGGCAAAAGCAGCAGGTCATCCACATACCCCAAGACCGGGATAAAATCGGGGATCAGATCAATTGGACTCAATGCATATACTGCAACGGCAAGGGCGATGCCTTTGGCGTGCCATGGCGTGCGAGGGTCGCGAGCTGCGATATACAAGGCAATAACGTCACGCTTGCATCGTTGAGCCCATTCTTTGACTGCTTGCCACATCGTATCTTATCCGTTGTATTTTAGACAAACCAACACGCACTCTCTAGAACACCACTCCTCGGAGACGGATCAATTTTCCGATGAACTATGGATGTCAGAGGCTATAACAAGCCCGCTCAAAATACGGCGATTCAACATCGAGATATCTTAAAAATTCAGATAAATGTCCCGGGGTGTCGCAACGCAATTGGAAATTTCCAATGCCACGCGATCTGAAAGCCTCGAACGCCCCCGGATTCCGATGGTTTCCGCGATGGCGACCTCATAAGCCATTAAGCCGCCCAAGACTTCTTGCGCCGCGCGGGTGCGCCAAACCCGTTCCTTAGCGACAACAGCAAGTGCGCCTTGAACCTTTTCAGTAATCGCGGTGCGAGCGGTCGGGTCAGCACGCAAAATCCGGCGCGTTTGAGTTAAGGCATTATCTATTTCCGTGGAACGGTGGACCAGGGCTGCCTGGCCATAGGCTGTTTTCAATCGATCTGTCAGATCGTCCGCGGGCATCACCTCGACATTATCTTTTAACTCTTGCAAAGCCATTTGGATGGACTCCAGCAGATCTCCGTCATTGATCGCCTGGATCGCTTCGACCACGGGGGCATGGGCCGCATCAACGGTTCGCCGATAACGAATACGTGCGTCATGGTGAGCTTTTAGCTTAGCCGCCATGTCGGTCCGCACATCTGTCCAATCTGCCGGAAGTCGGGCTGCTAGTTCGGCGCGTTCCTTTGTCAGAGCCTTTATGCGCTCTTCTGCCCGCTGGCCTTCCTCGGACGAGGCAGCCCTACTGGCCCAGGAAGCGATAGCCCGGTTTTGCTCGATCTTCTTATCGATCCGCCGAATATCGCGTTCGATCCGCCGCACCCTGTCGTGGACCGGCCGGTAGGTCTGCGCCGCCGTGTGTATCGCCGCAGCGGTTTCGGTGATTTGTTTCATCGTCGGAAACGCATTTTCTGCTTTCTCGAAGCTGCTTATTAGTTCGTTCTGAAGGGATGAAGGAAGTCCCTCCAGATTGATGTTCCGGGCTTTGCCGATGGCTTGCCTTATGGTCGTCCCGTTTGTTTGAAATTCGTCTCTGACAAACTCTTCCATGCAGTACTGAAGCCGAGGATTGGTTGGCGGCGGTGAAGTCTCCGCCCCGAGCGAAACACGGGTCGGAAGATAGGTCACCAAGGTCGGATAGGCCGCAACCACACCAAGGACCAGCAACTGAATGGCGATAAAGGGCACAACGCCCTTGTAGATGTCGAGCGTACGGACGCCTTTCGGCGCGACCCCGCGCAAGTAGAAGAGTGCAAAACCGAAGGGAGGCGTCAGAAACGAGGTCTGAATGTTCAGCGCGATCATAACACCGAACCAGACAGCGGCGACGTTTGCCGCGGGGTCGGTCAGCAGAATCGGCGCGATGATCGGGACGACAACCACGGTGATTTCCAGGAAGTCGAGGAAAAATCCGAGGACGAAAATGATGATCATAGAGACCGCGAACTGACCCCAAAACCCGCCCGGCAGGCCACGCATAAAATCACGCACCAGGTCCTCGCCGCCGAACCCCCGGAATGCTGCTGTCAGCATGACCGCACCGATCAGGATGGCGAACACCAATGAGGTCGTCTTGGTCGTGTCCTCCAACACACGCTTTAAGGTGCCGCCGGTTGCCCATGTGCGCCAGAGGCTCCAACCGAGGGCGATGGCGAGTGCGCTTGAGGCGACCGCGGCGAGCACAATGCCCACAATGTCCGCTGTGCCTTCGATCTTTCGTAGATTGACGTGGAAAAAGGCATTGATGATGCCGAGCGCAACCAGGGCAGAGATGGCCAGTAGGGTCGGCCAGAAGGCATCACGCTGACCTTCACGCAGGCGGTATCCAGCCATCATGGCCGCCCCGGCGGCACCGACGGCACCGGCCTGATTGACCGTGGCGACACCGGTGATGATCGAACCAAGAACCAAAAGAATAAGGGTCAGGGGTGGGGCCAGGGCGATGAGCAGCGCCGCAACGGCATTCTTGCCAGAGGTATCTGTATGCCTGTGCACCGGTGCCAGGTCTGGCCGCAGATAGGCCGCGACGAGGATATAGAGGACATAGAGGGCGATAAGGACCAATCCCGGCACGAGAGCGCCCATGAACATCTCGCCTGCGCTGACCGATGGCACATCGAACGGGCTCGGCATCAGCAGGTCACCTGTCACGGTTTTGTACAGGGCCCGCCGGGCGGCGTTGGCTTCGTTGACGGCGGTGGTCAGTTGGTGGACCAGGATTAGCAAGACGATGGATGGTGGGACGATCTGGCCCAGCGTGCCCGTGGCTGCGACAATGCCCGTCGCCATGGGCTTGGAATAGCGGTTCCGTAACATGGTCGGCAACGAAATCATGCCCATGGCGATTACCGTCGCGCCGATCACGCTGGTGGTTGCCGCCAGCAAAGCGCCGACCAGGACGACCGAGACGCCGAGCCCGCCACGCACCGTGCCAAACAGACGCGCCATGGCAACGAGAAGGTCTTCGGCGACGCGCGACTTTTCCAGCATCAGGCCCATGAAGATGAACAACGGCACGGCGATCAACACATCCGTCCCATCATTGTTATAAATTCCCCGAATGTTCATCGCTCCAGCGGACAGCCATTCGCTAGGGCCACCGCCGTGGATAAAGAATGCATCCGGGTTTCCGGTAACCGCCAGGCCGGCGAACGCGGCCAGGCCGACGGCGACGATCGCCGAACCCGGAATGGCAAATGCGACGGGAAAGCCCGAGCCGAGGGCGACGGCCAACATCACGACCAGTAGGACGAGGAAGAAGAGTTCCATCCTCAGCCCCCCCC
>SWBZ01001574.1_pt1 | contig 11264 bp, 9 predicted proteins | sample 4693031 | NCBI WGS metagenome assembly SWBZ01 (sample SAMN10267274, study PRJNA491770) | bioreactor metagenome | isolation source: DHS bioreactor inoculated with | place: Japan: off Shimokita Peninsula
GTGTAGAGTTTTAGGAAACGGCCGACATCGGCGTCCTCGGTGTTGCGCCAGTATTGCCAGAACTCGTAGGCGCCCAGCATGTCGGGATTGAGCCACACCGCGCCGTCGGCGCTCTTGCCCATCTTGGCGCCGGACGAGGTGGTCAAAAGCGGCGAGGTCAGCGCGTAGAGCTGCGGCGTGCCCATGCGGTGGCCGAGATCGATGCCGTTGATGATGTTGCCCCACTGATCGGAGCCGCCCATCTGCAGGCGACAGCCGAAGCGCCGGTTCAGCTCCACGAAGTCATAGGCCTGGAGGATCATGTAGTTGAATTCCAGGAAGGACAGCGACTGCTCGCGGTCGAGGCGGGTCTTGACCGAATCGAACGCCAGCATGCGGTTGACGGAGAAATGCCGGCCGACATCGCGCAGGAATTCGACATAGTTGATGTCGAGCAGCCAGTCGGCATTGTCGACCATCATGGCGTCGCGCGGGCCGTCGCCGAAGGTCAGGTAGTTGGCAAACACACGCTTGATGCCGGCGATGTTGTCGGCGATCGTTTCCGGCGTCATCAGCTTGCGCGCCTCGTCCTTGAACGAGGGGTCTCCGATCATGCCGGTGCCGCCGCCCATCAGGGCGATCGGGCGGTGGCCGGTCTTCTGCATCCAGTGCAGCATCATGATCTGGATCAGACCGCCGGCATGCAGGCTGGGCGCCGTCGGGTCGAAGCCGATATAGGCCGTCACGGTTTCGCTTGCGAACAGCTCATCGAGGCCGGTCTCATCGGACTGTTGATGGATGAAACCGCGCTCGGACAGGGTGCGCAGGAAATCGGATTTGAAGGCGGCCATCGTGTTCACTTCCGGTGGGCGTGAAAAATGCCTGGCGCGCGGCCGTGGCAATTGGGACGATGCGGCTTTAGCATCGCTTGCGGCAGAATCACAAGAAAGTTGGAAACGCGAGGAAAGGCGGCGCGCCATGACGAAGATTTGCGTGCTCGGCCTGATGAGCGGGACGTCGATGGACGGGATCGACCTGGCGCTGGTCGAGACCGACGGGGCCGCGGCGGTGCGGCGCGGCGCCTCGCATTTCGTCGCCTACGAGGCCGGATTCCGACGCCGGCTCGAGGCGGCGCTCGAAACGGCGCGCTCGATCGCGGCACGGGACGAGCGGCCGGGCGATCTCGCCGCGCTCGAGAGCGAGATCACGATGCGCCATGCCGCCGCCGTCAGGGCGTTCGTCGACGCCCTGCCGACATCGGAGCCGAAACCGACGCTGATCGGCTTTCACGGCCAGACGGTGCTGCACCGGCCCGAACGGGCGCTGACGGTGCAATTGGGCGACGGCGCGCTGCTGGCGCGCGAAACCGGCCTGCCGGTGGTGTTCGACATGCGCGCCAACGACATGGCGCAGGGCGGCCAGGGCGCGCCGCTGGTGCCGGCCTATCACGCCGCGCTCGCCAGTACGCTTCCGGCCGAGTTCGCCGGTCGGCTGCCGGTGGCGTTCGTCAATATTGGCGGCATTTCAAACATCAGCGTCGTGCCGGAACGCGGCGACCCGCTTGCCTTCGACACCGGCCCGGGCAACGCCCTGATCGACCAGTGGGTGGCCGGCGAGGGCGGGGTGCCGTTCGACGCCGATGGCATGATCGCCTCGGAGGGACGGGTGCGGGCGTCGGTGGTGGCGGCCTATCTGGACAATCCGTGGTTCGATCGCGCAGGGGCAAAGTCGCTCGACCGGGCCGATTTCACCCTCGAACCGGTGCACGGGCTCGAACTCGCCGACGGCGCGCGCACGCTGGCGGCGGTGTCGGCGGCGGCGATCATGAAGGCGGTCGACGTCCTGCCCGAGGCGCCGCGCCTGTGGATCCTGTGCGGCGGGGGGCGCAAAAACCCGCATATCGTGGCCGATCTGCGCGAGGAGGCGCAACGGCGCGGCGCGGGTCGCGTGATCCTGGCCGAGGACGCGGGGCTGAACGGCGACGCGATGGAGGCGGAGGCCTGGGCCTATCTCGCCGCGCGCTCGCACGCCGGCCTGCCGCTCACCTGGCCGACGACCACGGGTTGCCGTGAACCGGCGACGGGCGGGGTTCTTGCCCGCCCCTGAACGGCCCTAGCGGGTGCGCCAGCCTTCGCGGCGACCATAGGCACGGATCGACCCGTGCAGGTCGTTACGCCGTTGCTCGCGAAAATGCGGCGGCCGATGCGTCCCGCACGCGTCTATCTCAGCCGCTTCGGGCGCGGTTCGGCCAGTTCGCCGGCGAGGCGCCGGTCGAGATAGTCCGAGCAGTCGGAGATCAGTTCGTCTGCATGGCTGGTGAAGAAATGGTTGGCGCCTTCCAGCGTCTTTTGGGTGATGGTGATGCCCTTTTGGGTGTGCAGCTTGTCGACCAAAGTCTGCACGTCCTTGGGCGGCGCGACCTTGTCGGCGTCGCCGTGGATGATGAGCCCCGACGACGGGCACGGCGCCAGGAAGGAGAAATCGTAGATGTTGGGCTGCGGCGCGATTGAGATGAAACCCTCGATCTCGGGACGGCGCATCAGCAATTGCATGCCGATCCAGGCGCCGAAGGAATAGCCGGCCACCCAGCAATTCTTCGAATCGGGATGCAAGGACTGCACCCAGTCGAGCGCGGCCGCCGCGTCTGACAATTCCCCCGTGCCGTGGTCGAACTGGCCCTGGCTGCGGCCGATGCCGCGGAAATTGAAACGCAAGGTGGTGAAGTCGCGCTTCTGGAACATGTAAAACAGATCGTAGACGATCTTGTTGTTCATCGTGCCGCCGAATTGCGGGTGCGGATGCAGCACCAGGGCAATCGGGGCGTTTTTTTCCTTTGACGGCTGGTAGCGGCCTTCCAGGCGGCCATCCGGTCCGGCAAAAATCACTTCGGGCATGAATACTCCACAAACCGTCCGATCGGGACGTTATTCGGCGCCGGTGCGACCTTGACGCGGGGCCGACGCCTCCATAGAAGCTAGTTTAGAACCGTTCCAAACTTGGCGAAATACCGTCAATCTGGCAAGGCGGGTAGATAGGACGGGTCGTGGCGCAATTTCAAGGAAATTGCGCGCGGACATCGAAATCGGGACGCGAGGTCACACAGGCAGGCATGCACGCACAGCGCGCCTATCTCGACTACAACGCCAGCGCGCCGCTGCTGGAGCCGGCGCGCGCGGCGATGCTGGTCGCGCTGGATGCGGGCGGCAACGCCTCTTCGGTGCACGCCGAGGGCCGCGCTGCGCGCCGCCTGATCGAGGAGGCCCGTGGCGCGGTCGCCGCACTGGTCGGCGGGGCGGCCGAGCACGTCGTTTTCACCTCCGGAGCGAGCGAGGCGGCCTCCATGCTGACCACGCCCGAGTGGCGCATGGGTCGTGCGCCGCTACGCCTTGAGCGGCTGTTCGTGGCGGCGAGCGACCATCCCTGCCTGCTCGGCGGCGGGCGCTTCGCGCCCGAAAACGTCCATCGTCTGCCGGTCGACCGCGACGGGCTGATCGACCCGGACGCGGTGAAGGCGATCCTTGCGGACAGAGCGATTGCCGGCAAGAGCCTGGTCGCGATCCATATGGCCAACAACGAGACCGGCGTCATCCAGCCGGTCGCCGAGATCGCCCGCGCCGCAAAGGAGACGGGGGCCCTGTTCGCGCTCGACGCCGTCCAGGCCGCGGGGCGCATTCCGCTCGACATCGCCGATCTCGGGGCCGATTTCCTGATCCTGTCGGCGCACAAGATCGGCGGGCCCAAGGGCGCCGGCGCCCTGGTGGCCGCTTCCGGGCTGGTCATGCCCGAGCCGCTGGTGCGCGGCGGAGGCCAGGAAAAGGGCCATCGCGGCGGAACCGAGAACGTGGCCGCGATTGCCGGCTTCGGCGCCGCCGCGCGCGAGGCCGCGCGGGCCGTGGAGCTGATGGACGGTGTGCGCGCCTTGCGCGACGAGGCCGAACGGGCAATCCGCGAGATCGCGCCACGGGCAACGATATTCGGCAGCCCCGGGCCCCCGGCGCCGAATACGAGTTTTTTTGCCGTGCAGGGGCTCAAGGCCGAAACTGCGCAGATCGGCTTCGATCTCGCCGGGATCGCGCTGTCGGCGGGGTCGGCCTGTTCGTCGGGCAAGGTCGGTCCGAGCCACGTGCTGGCGGCGATGGGGTATGGCGAGGAGGCGTCGGCCCTCAGGCTGTCGCTCGGCCTGGCGACCGAGGCCGGCGATATCGACCGGTTCGCCACCGCCTTGCGCGGCATCGTCGCGCGCGGGGCAGGGCAAGACATTAGAGCTGCCTGACATTTTCGGGCAAACCTGTCCGAAATTGTCAGGAAAAGTGTCGCTATGGCCGGAAACGGCCTTTTACCGGGGTGATTTTCCCGGCCATAGGCACTACATGAGGCATACGCCGCGCGCGGTGCCATAGTTTGAAGACTGCCGGGCCTTGAACCTGGCGAGGATGGAGAACGCCGATGCCTGCCGTGCAGGAAACGATCGAGCAGGTCCGCAATATCGATGTGGACCAGTACAAATACGGTTTCGAGACGCTCATCGAGACCGACAAGGCGCCCAAGGGTCTCAACGAAGACATCATCCGGCTGATCTCGGCCAAGAAGGATGAGCCGGAATGGATGCTGGAGTGGCGCCTGGAGGCGTTTCGACGCTGGCAGACCATGAGCGAGCCCACCTGGGCGCGGGTTTCCTATCCCGAGATCGATTTCCAGGACATTCACTATTACGCCGCGCCAAAGAGCACCTCGGGTCCGACCTCGCTCGAGGAGGTCGACCCGGAATTGCTGCGCACCTATGAAAAGCTCGGCATTCCGCTCAAGGAGCAGGAAATCCTGGCCGGCGTGCGCAAGCAGGGCGAGCCGTCCGATCTCGACGCGATCGAGGGCAATGGCGGACGACGGGTGGCCGTCGACGCGGTGTTCGATTCGGTCTCGGTGGTGACGACCTTCAAGAAGGAACTGGCGGCGGCCGGCGTGATCTTCTGCTCGATTTCCGAGGCGATCCGCGAGCATCCCGACCTGGTGCGCAAATATCTCGGCACGGTGGTGCCGACCAGCGACAATTATTACGCCACCCTCAATACGGCCGTCTTCACCGACGGGTCGTTCGTCTACGTGCCCAAGGGCGTGCGCTGCCCGATGGAGCTGTCGACCTATTTCCGCATCAACGAAAAGAACACCGGCCAGTTCGAACGAACGCTGATCATTGCCGAGGAGGGCGCCTATGTGTCCTACCTGGAAGGCTGCACGGCGCCGCAGCGCGACGAGAACCAGCTCCACGCGGCGGTGGTCGAACTGATCGCGCTCGACGACGCGGAGATCAAATATTCGACGGTGCAGAACTGGTATCCCGGCGACAAGGACGGCAAGGGCGGCATCTACAATTTCGTCACCAAGCGGGGCGACTGCCGGGGCAGGAATTCCAAAATTTCCTGGACCCAGGTCGAAACCGGCTCGGCGATCACCTGGAAATATCCCTCCTGCATCCTGCGCGGTGACAACTCGCAGGGCGAGTTCTATTCGATCGCGGTCTCCAACGGCCACCAGCAGATCGATTCGGGCACCAAGATGCTGCATCTTGGCAAGAACACGGTGTCGCGCATCATCTCCAAGGGCATCTCGGCCGGCAAGTCCAACAACACCTATCGCGGCCAGGTGTCGGTGCACCGCAAGGCGACCAACGCGCGCAACTTCACCAATTGCGACTCGCTGCTGATCGGCAATGATTGCGGCGCGCACACGGTGCCCTACATCGAAGCCAAGAACGCCACCGCCAAGCTCGAGCACGAAGCGACGACGTCAAAGATCTCGGAAGACCAGCTGTTCTACGTCATGCAGCGCGGCATCCCGGAGGAAGAGGCGATCGCGCTGATCGTCAACGGCTTCGTCAAGGAAGTAATCCAGGAACTGCCGATGGAATTCGCCGTCGAGGCGCAGAAGCTGATCGGCATCTCGCTGGAAGGCAGTGTGGGGTGATCGCGGTCCTTGGTCCGCGCAAGGTGAACACGCGCCGCGGGCGCGGTTGGAAAAATTCGGAACGAGAAAAGAATGCTTGAGATCAAGAACCTTCATGCCCGCGTCGCCGAAACCGGCACGGAGATCATCCGCGGGCTCGACCTGACCGTGCAGGCCGGCGAGATCGCCGCCATCATGGGTCCGAACGGGTCGGGCAAGTCGACGCTGTCCTACATTCTGGCCGGCCGCCCGGACTACGAGGTCACCGAGGGCGACATCCTCTATGACGGCCGCTCGATCCTGGAGATGGACCCGGCCGAACGCGCGGCCGCCGGCGTCTTCCTCGCCTTCCAGTATCCGATGGAGATACCCGGGGTCGCGACGATGGAGTTTCTGAAGGTCGCGATCAATTCGCAGCGCCGCGCCCGCGGCGATGCGGAGCTGAAGATTCCCGACCTTCTGAAAAAGGTCAAGGAGGCCGCCGGCACGCTCGAGATGGACATGGCCATGCTCAAGCGGCCGCTCAATGTCGGATTCTCCGGCGGCGAGAAGAAGCGCGCCGAAATCCTGCAAATGATGCTTCTGGAGCCGAAGCTGTGCGTGCTGGACGAGACCGATTCCGGACTCGACAACGTCAACGAGAACAGCAGAGCGGACGGTGTCAACGCGCTGCGCTCGCCCGAGCGCGCCATGGTCGTCATCACCCACTATCAGCGCCTTCTGGACTATATCGTGCCCGATACGGTGCATGTGCTGTCGCGCGGCCGGGTGGTGAAGTCGGGCGACAAGGGGCTGGCGCTTGAACTCGAGAAGAACGGGTACGCCGGCGTCGTCGGCGAGGCCGCGTAGGTGTCTGCAATGAATGTTCATGCCACCCCGCAAATGACGGCTGCCGAACAGGCGCTGATCGATGCCTATGGCCAGCGCTTTTCCGACCTGCCGGGCGACACCGCCGTCGTCGTCAGACGCGACGAGGCGGTGGAAGCGCTGAAATCGGGCCTGCCGACGCGTCGCGTCGAGGCCTGGCACTACACCGATCTGCGCCGGCTTCTGAGCGCGGTGCCAGCCTTCGATCCCGCCCTTCAGGCCAAGGAGCAACCGGCGCTGTTGAGCGGGGCGACCGTGCTGCCGGTTCTGTCCGGCAGGGTCTCGTCGCTACCCCGCGTCGACTGTGTCGCGCTCCAGCGCATGTTCGACCGGCTGAGCGAGGGCAGTGTCGCGGCGCAGCTTTTCGACGGGGACGCAGCCGACGCGATCGGCGCGATCAATACGGCCTTCGTCGCCGACGGCTATGCGCTCGATATCGCCGAGGGCGCGGAGATCGCCAAGCCGATCGAATTGCAGAACCTGCACGAGGGCGGTCAGGCGCATGTGCGCTTTGCCGCGCGCGCCGGCCGCAACTCCCGCGCCACGATCGTGGAACGCCAGACCGGCGTCGGCGCGGCGCTGGTTTCGGCGGTTAGCCACATTACGGTCGAGGACGGCGCCGACCTGACCTGGATCATTCTCCAGGAACAGCCGGACGATGCGACGTTTCTCGGCCAGACCAATATCGAAATCGGCGCGGACGCGAAGCTCACGCTTTTCTTCATGAATGCCGGCGGCAAGCTGGTGCGTCAGGAAGTGAAGGTCAATGTCGCGGGCGAGGGGTCCGAATTCGTCCTGCGCGGGGTGAACCTTCTGGCGGGCGAGACCCATTGCGACGTGACCATGGTGCTCGACCATCAGGCGGCCAACACGGTCTCGACGGAAGTGATCCGCAATATCGTGACCGACAAGGCCAAAGGCGTTTTCCAGGGGCAGATCCGCGTTGCGCGCGAGGCGCAGAAGACCGACGCCAAGATGGCCTGCAACACCCTGCTTCTGACGGACGAAGGCGAGTTTTCGGCCAAGCCGGAACTGGAGATCTTCGCCGACGACGTGGCCTGCGGCCACGGCGCGACCGTGACGGAGATCGATCACGGCCATCTGTTTTATCTGATGGCGCGCGGCATCGACGAAAAGACCGCGCGCGGATTGCTGGTGCGCGCCTTTCTGGCCGAGGTGATCGAGGACCTGGAAAACGAGGCGCTGGTCGAGGCGCTGGAGGAAAAACTGACGGCGTGGTTTGCCACGCATGGCTGAGGCCGGGCGACGCGGGATGTCCCCGGCGGCCTGCGCCGGCCTTGCCGGGACGAGCAGTCCGCGGCCGGTACGCCGGCCAACCAATCGGGAGTAGCAGGACCATGGACCAGAAAGTCGATTCCGCTCCCTACGACGTCGAGGCGATCCGCCGCGACTTTCCCATCCTCGCGCGCGAGGTCTACGGCAAGCCGCTGGTCTATCTCGACAACGGCGCCTCGGCGCAAAAGCCGCAGGCCGTGCTCGACGCGATCGCCCACACCTATGGCGCCGAATACGCCAATGTGCATCGCGGCCTGCATTTCTTGTCCAACGCGGCGACCGACGCCTATGAGAAGGCGCGCGAGACCGTTCGCGGGTTCGTCAACGCGGCGAGCGTCGACGAGATCGTCTTCACCAAGAACGCGACCGAGGCGATCAACACCATCGCCTATGGCTGGGGCATGCCGCATATCGGCGAGGGCGACGAGATCGTGCTGTCGATCATGGAGCACCACTCCAACATCGTGCCGTGGCATTTCATCCGCGAGCGCCAGGGTGCGAAACTGGTATGGGCGCCGGTCGACGAGGAGGGGGTGTTTCATCTCGACGCGTTCGAGAAATGCCTGACCGAGCGCACGAAGCTGATCGCGATCACCCATATGTCGAACGTGCTCGGCACGGTGGTGCCGATCCGCGAGATTTGCCGCATCGCGCGTGAGCGCGGCATCAAGGTTCTGGTCGACGGCAGCCAGGCGGCCGTGCACATGCCGGTCGACGTGCAGGAGCTGGGCTGCGACTTCTATGTGTTTACCGGCCACAAGCTCTACGGCCCGTCCGGCATCGGCGTGCTCTACGGCCGCATGGAAGCGCTGGAAGCGACGATCCCGTTCCAGGGCGGCGGCGAGATGATCGAGGACGTGGCGATGGAGGGCGTGACCTACAACCACCCGCCGCATCGCTTCGAGGCCGGAACGCCGCCGATCGCCCAGGCGATCGGGCTTGGCGCGGCTATCGATTATGTCGAATCGATCGGCCGGGCGCGCATCGCCGCCTACGAGGCGGAGCTGCGCGACTACGCCCAGGAGCGCCTGCGCGGGGTGAACGCGCTGCGCATTCTGGGTAATGCGCCGGACAAGGGGGCGATCATCTCCTTCGAGCTGGCAGGCATTCACGCCCATGACGTGTCGATGGTGATCGACCGCGCCGGGGTGGCGGTCAGGGCCGGCACCCATTGCGCCCAGCCGCTGTTGAAGCGGTTCAGCGTGACCTCCACCTGCAGGGCCTCCTTCGGCCTTTACAACACCCGGGCCGAGGTCGACGCCCTGGTCGAGGCGCTGGAGAAGGCGCGGACATTTTTCGGATGAACGAGATGAGCGACGACACCACCACACCGCATGCCGAACCGATGCCGGCGCAGGCCTCGGCCCTTCCCCAGGACGAGCTGGCGCGGCTGACCGACGACATCATCGCCGCGATCAAGACCGTCTACGATCCCGAGATTCCGGCCGACATCTACGAACTCGGCCTGATCTACAAGATCGACATCGAGGACGACCGCTCGGTCAAGATCGAGATGACCCTGACGGCGCCGGGCTGTCCTGTCGCCGGCGAGATGCCGGGCTGGGTGGAAAACGCGGTCGGCACCGTTGAAGGCGTGTCCGGCGTCGAGGTCAGCATGGTGTTCGACCCGCCCTGGACGCCCGACCGGATGTCGGAAGAAGCCCAGGTCGCGGTCGGCTGGTATTGACCGGCGGGTTGCGTAAGAGGCCAATCTTCACCATCTTGATGTCAGCATCATCATTGGGCGGGCCTTGAACCCGCGCGCAATGGAGAAACGAGCATGGGCCGGTTTCAGGTCATTTCGATAACCGAGGCGGCGGCCGCGCGGGTGCGCGAGATCGTCGAAAGCCGCGACGGCGCACAGGGCGTGCGCGTCGGCGTCAAGAAGGGCGGCTGCGCCGGCATGGAATATACGGTCGATCTGGTGACCGAGCCCGATCCCAAGGACGACCATGTCGAGCATGACGGCGCGCATGTCTATGTCGCGCCCGAGGCGAGCCTGTTTCTGCTCGGAACGGAAATGGGCTACGAGGTGACGACGCTGCGCTCCGGCTTCACCTTTTCCAATCCCAACCAGTCCTCGGCCTGCGGCTGCGGCGAATCGGTGGAGCTGAAGCCGGCCGATCTCAAGGCGCTCGCCGAGGCTCGCGGCGCCGGCGCCGCCTGAGCGTCGCATACGGACCTTCGCCTGGCGCTTGGCGCCTACGGCCGGGCCTGCCATCATCTGACATGGACGAGAACTGCGCGGCAGGTGCACGGGCGCGGGGAAAAATCTTCGATGCTGGCAAAGCAGTGGCGTCGTGTCTGGCTGGACCGACGTTCGAGGCGCGGCGGGACGATAAACCGGCTTGCGCGGCCTGGAGCCGTCCTGCTTTTCGCGGAATCGCAGACCGGCGCCAACTTATTGCTTTGACGCGTTTCCGAACGGCGAACCGGCTTCCACTTCGCCTGGAAACGCCCTAGACCTTGACCACGACCTTCATGAAATCGGGCATGTCGTCGCCGAAGCCGACCGGCGCGTCGCCGAGATCGTCCTTGCGCGAGCGGCCCCGCTTGTCGCGGGCCCCGCCGTCGCGGCCGCGCGTCGTCTCGAGGCGATTGGCGTTATCGGCCTTGATCGCGCTCTTGCGGGTCGTCTTGGCGGGCTTGTCCTCAGCCTGCACCGGTTCGGCAACCGCCGCGGCGGCAGGTGCCTGTTCCTCGGACGTCTCGGCCGTTTTGCGCGGCCTGCCGCGCGGCTTGTCGGTCTTGGCGGCGCGGCTGCCGCGACCGCGACGCGGCGCCTCGTCCGCGTCGTCGTCCGACAGGCTCGACAGGTCGCCGTCATGCCACTCGATCGTCTGGCCGATCAGCTTTTCGATCGCGTCGAGATATTTCTTGTCCGAGCGCGTGGCGATGGTGAACGCCTTGCCGGCGCGACCGGCCCGGCCGGTGCGACCGATGCGGTGGACGTAGTCCTCGGCGTGGATCGGCACGTCGAAATTGAACACATGGCTGACGGCGGGGATATCGAGCCCGCGCGCGGCCACGTCGGAAGCGACCAGCAGCTTCAGATTGCCGTCGCGGAAATTGGCCAGCATCGCCATGCGGGCGCGCTGGTCCATGTCGCCATGCAGCGCGCCGGCGTCGAATTCGTGCCGGGTCAGCGAGCGGAACAGTTCCGACACGTCCACCTTGCGGTT
>SWBZ01005869.1_pt1 | contig 11162 bp, 10 predicted proteins | sample 4693031 | NCBI WGS metagenome assembly SWBZ01 (sample SAMN10267274, study PRJNA491770) | bioreactor metagenome | isolation source: DHS bioreactor inoculated with | place: Japan: off Shimokita Peninsula
TTGCCGGCCGGCTTCACTTGCCGATCGCCGGCTCGCCCGAGCGGCGGATGATGCGGATGCGGCAATCCTGGCCGACATGGCGATGATAGATGCGGCCTGCGCCCGGCACGCGGTGAAGCCGCGGATCGCGGTGGCAGTCGACCGGCTTGCGGCGCTGGGTCGTCTCGTTGGCGACCGGTCGGCAGTCGCGCCGGCGGTGGTGATGGCGCAGCGTCTTGCCGAATTCCGGCACGAAATGGCGGCGCGTGTCCTGGTGACAGCCGCTGGCCGGTATCGCGGCGATCGTGCCGGGCGGTGTCGACGGTGGCGCGGCAGGCACCGAAGCGGCCGCGGCGCCTGAGATGGCGGCCAGGCTGAGCGCCCCGGAAAGAAACAGGCAGGCGATGGTGGAACGAAACGTCAAGGTCCGGCTCCCGGTCTGGTGTTCTAGGGTCTATCTGGGGCCTGAAAGGCTGCCGATCCATGCGGTGCTTCTAAAAATGGAATGTTTCCCTAACCAAAGGTGAAGCAGGCGGCAAAGCCACCAACTGCGCGCAATGGGCGGCGCGGATGGCGCGTCGTGTCGTCCGCCATGCGGTTTTCGGTGCCGTTGGGTTACCGAACGGCACAAACTGTGATCGTCTGTGCCGATCCATGTCCGCAATTCATGCGTTAGATTTAAAGGTTGGCCGAGAAACAATCGTCAATGGAGCCGGCCCGACAGGAGGCCAAGGAGATGACCCGCCCCACGCAATCCCCCCGCCGCAAGCCCGTCCCGGCGCCGCCACGCCCGAAGGAGGCGCGTGAAGCGATCCGACAGGTGGTGGAGGCGGTGTGCAGCGAGCTTGGCGTGTCGGCGCGCCAACGCGCGCGTCGCGCCGCGATCGAGCAGAGGATCATCGTTGCCTATAATCACGGTCCGCGCCAGCCGCTCGATCTCGTCCGCGCCGGGCTGGAGGGCTGAGCCCGCGGCCCTATGACTGCGCCTTATCGGCCCGGGCGGCCGCTCTTTTTCGGCCGCCGCGCGCGGCGTTCGTCGGCTGGGTCCTCATAGGAACCGGCGCCGGCGCGGTGACGTCTGACCGGCTTGGCCTCGTCGGGCGGGGCGGGCGGCTCGCCGCCGAGCGGCTTTTCGGTACGTCCGACCGTCATCTCGTCGAGCGTGTTCTTGCGGAACAGGGAATTTTCCCCCGACGGTCGGCCTTCGCCCGGCGTGCCGTAATCGGCGCCGTGCGCCTGGCGGTGCGACTGTTTTTTGAACAGCGAGCGCGGCACCGAACCGGCCGGGGTGGCGTGATCGCCGGAACCGCCCATGTCGTCGAGAGCCGGCTTTGAAAACAGGCTGTCGCCGCCGCCCGCCGCGCCCGTGCCGCCGCGCGGTTTCGCCGCTGTGCCCCTGGCCTTGTCGCGCCGGCTCTTTTTGGTGTTCTCCACGCCGGTATCGCGGGCCAGCGGGTCGTCCATGACGGCCAGCTCGGTCTCCTGCAGGCGCCTGACCTCGTCGCGCAGGCGCGCGGCCTCCTCGAAGTCGAGATCGGCGGCGGCGTCGCGCATCTTCTTTTCCAGATGCTCGATATGCGATTTGAGATTGTGGCCGACCAGCGCGCCTTCCTCGGTGTGGCTCGAAATGTCGGCGCGCACATGGTCGCGCTCGTAGACCGAATCGAGAATGTCGGCGATGCGCGACTTCACACTTTCCGGGGTGATGCCGTTCTCGGCGTTCCAGGCCAACTGCTTCTCGCGCCGGCGCGCCGTCTCGGCCATGGCGCGCTCCATCGAGCCGGTGACCGTGTCGGCGTAAAGAATGACGCGGCCGTCGACATTGCGCGCCGCTCGGCCGATGGTCTGCACCAGTGAGGTCTCGGAGCGCAGGAACCCTTCCTTGTCGGCGTCGAGAATGGCCACGAAGCCGCATTCGGGTATGTCGAGCCCTTCACGCAGCAGGTTGATGCCGACCAGCACGTCGAAAGCCCCCAGCCGCAGGTCGCGCAGGATCTCGATGCGTTCCAGCGTATCGATATCGGAATGCATGTAGCGCACCCGAATGCCCTGCTCATGCAGATATTCGGTCAGATCCTCGGCCATGCGCTTGGTGAGCACGGTGCATAGCGTGCGATAGCCGCGGCGCGTCGTGTCGCGGATTTCTCCCAGCACGTCGTCGACCTGGTCCTTGGCCGGGCGCACCTCGACCGGCGGATCGATGAGCCCGGTCGGGCGGATCACCTGCTCGGCGAACACACCGCCGGACTGCTCCATCTCCCACCCCCCGGCGTTCGCCGCACGGCGACGGGCAGGGGCCGCATCGCGTCCCATTCCTCGAAACGCAGCGGCCGGTTGTCCATGCACGATGGCAGGCGGAAACCGTACTCGGCCAGCGTCGCCTTGCGGCGGAAGTCGCCGCGATACATGCCGCCGATCTGCGGGATCGTCACATGGCTTTCGTCGACGAACACCAGTGCGTTGTCGGGCACGTATTCGAACAGCGTCGGCGGCGGCTCGCCCGGCGCGCGGCCGGTCAGGTAACGCGAATAATTCTCGATGCCGGCGCACGAGCCGGTCGCGTCCAGCATTTCCAGGTCGAAGCGGGTGCGCTGCTCGAGCCGCTGCGCTTCCAGCAGCCGGCCGGCCTTTTCCAGCTCGTCGAGGCGGTGGGCGAGCTCTTGCTTGATCGACCGCGTCGCCTGGTTGAGCGTCGGCCGCGGCGTCACATAGTGCGAATTGGCGTAGATCTTCACCGACTTCATGTCGCCGGTCTTGTGGCCGGTCAGGGGATCGAATTCGGTGATCGTCTCGATCTCGTCGCCGAACAGGGAGATGCGCCAGGCGCGGTCCTCAAGGTGGGCCGGGAATATCTCGATCGTGTCGCCGCGCACCCGGAACGAGCCGCGCACGAAATTGATGTCCTGGCGCTTGTATTGCTGGGCGACGAGGTCGGCGAGAAGCTGGCGCTGGTCGAGCCGGTCGCCGACCTGCATCTGGAAGGTCATCGCCGTATAGGTCTCGACGGAGCCGATACCGTAGATGCACGACACCGAGGCGACGATGATGACGTCGTCGCGCTCCAGCAGCGAACGCGTCGCGGAGTGCCGCATGCGGTCGATCTGCTCGTTGATCGAGGATTCCTTCTCGATATAGGTGTCGGTGCGCGGGACGTAGGCCTCCGGCTGGTAATAATCGTAGTAGGAAACGAAATATTCGACCGCGTTTTCGGGAAAAAACTGCTTGAACTCGCCGTAGAGCTGGGCGGCAAGCGTCTTGTTCGGCGCCAGGATCAGCGCCGGACGCTGGGTCGCCTCGATCACCTTTGCCATGGTGAAGGTCTTGCCCGAGCCGGTGACGCCGAGCAGCACCTGTGTACGCTCGCTGGCATCGACACCCTCCACGAGGTCGCGAATGGCGGTCGGCTGGTCGCCGGACGGCTCGTATTCCGTCACCATGCGGATCGGCACGCCGCCTTCCGACTTCTCCGGCCGTTCGGGCCGGTGCGGCGTCCACAGCTTGCCGTTCTTGTGCAACGGATTGCCGCTTTCGATCAGTTTCGACAGCGCCTCCACCGTGGCGGTGACGCTGGAACTGGCAAGCGCGCCGGCGTCCTCGAGCGAGATGTCGAGGCCGGCGACCGGGTTCATGCCGGCGGCCGCGCGGTCCTTCGCGGAGGCTGCGCCGCCCATCGAGGTGCCGCGCGCCGTCTTGGTGGGGGCGGCGGACCGTTCGGGCACCTTTTTCGACGGCCGCGCGGCGGCGTCTCCGGCGGCCTTGACGCGGTGCTTGCCGGCGGCGGAGCGGATGGCGCGCATTTCCGCCGCGCGGGCGTCGGCCTCGGCGGCGCGCTCCATCTCGCGCGCCCAGTCCGATACCGACCCCGACAGCGGCGCGCCGGACATATCCTTTTGCGGCGCTTCCGCGAAACCGCCGTCGCCGCGATCGAGCGGTTCGGCGGCGTCGTGAAAATCGGTCAGCGGGCTGCGCCGCTTGCGCGTGCCGGAGCCCTTGTCGTCCGCCGTCGCGCGCGGCGCCTGGTTGTCGGATTTGGAAGCCATGCCGGGAATATGGAGAGAGTCAGGCCGAAAAGGAAGGGTTCGCGTCGGGCGCGCAGGCCGGCGCGCCGCGCATGCTGACACCAAGGTGTCAGGACGGCGACGCGCCGCTCGCGATCAGGCGGGGTAACGCAGGCGGATCACCGGATAGCCGGTCGGCTCGTCGACATGCCGTCCGGTTTCCACGAAACCGTATCGCGCATAGAAGCGCCGGCCGACGGGGTTGTCCACGAACACGTCGAGTTCGAGGCGACCGCGGCGTGCGACGGCGTCGTCCACCAGCGCGCGGCCAAGGCCGCGGCCGTGAAAGGCAGGGTCGAGGAACAGGCCGCCGACCTGATCGCCGAGCAGCGAGATGAAACCGACCGGCCGTGCGTCCATCCACACGGTCCGGGTATCGGCCGCCGGCAGATAGATCTGGCGGATTGTGTCGGCCTCTCGCTGCAGAAAATCCTCGCCGAGGAAGGGATGGGCGAGGCGGCTGGCCTTGAGCCAGATATCGACGATGGCGTCGTCATCGACGCCGGGGCGGTAGGTCTTGATCATGGTTTGCTCATGTCCGGTTCGGGCAGCCTCAAGCACGCACCGGAAACCGGCGCGGCAGGCTGCCTGTTCACGATATTGGTAAGCCAAACGAACAGGGGCCGCGGCGTCCTGCGGGCCTCGTCCGTTTGCGGGGCGCTGCCGCCCCTCCTTTACCGGGACATAAAACCTCCGATCATTCGCCGAGCTGCTAGCGCGGATTGCCGGGACGCGCAAGTTCGGGTTCGTCGCTGCCGGAACCTTCAACCGAACTCCCGTGGCGTAAAGAAACCGACGAGCCGGGCGGCGCCCGGTGTCAGCGCGGACCAGTCGGCCCCGATCTCGAACCGGGCCAGGGCCGAGGTCGGGAATTTCGTTCGCAGCCGCGCCAGCGCGCCCGCGTCCGAGTCCGGCCCGGCGAGGCTCTCGGCGAGGTGTTCCAGTCCCGGATTGTGGCCGACGACGACAAGCCGCCGGATCGCGGGCGGCACGGATCGGATCGCATCCAGAATGCTCTCGGGTTCGGCTTCGTAAATCTCGGGGGCAAGCCGGGTCTCGACCGGACGCGGCAATTCGGCCGCGACCAGTGCCCAGGTCTGCCGGGTGCGCAGGGCGGGCGAAACCAGCGCCAGTTCGGGCACCCAGCCGTGCCGGGACATCGCGCGCGCCATGACCGGCGCCGCCTTGCGGCCGCGCGCGGCGAGCGGCCGGTCGGCATCGTCGAGCGTGGCATCGTCCCAGCTCGACTTGGCATGGCGCAGCAGCAGGAGTTCGCGCATCGCGTCGGCCTACGGACAGCCGTCCAGCGCGACGGCCAGCGTATCTTGAGCGCCGTCGAGCGAAAAGGCGGCGAAGGTCTCGAAGGGCGAGCCGTCGGCGGCGTTGGCGTCGGTGATGTCTAAATAAAGCACCAGTCTTTGTCCGTCCCGCAGTGCGTCGATCAGCCGGCGGTCGAGCGGGGCCAGATGGTTTTCGGCCACCGTTCCTTCCGAAAACAGCACCATCGCCATGTCCGAGGCGGCCGCCACCAGCGGCCAGTCGTGGTCGTCGACGCTGGCGATGATCTTGCCCGGCCGATACAAATAGTCGCCCGTGCCGCCGGCCTGCGGCAGCACGGGCGCGCCGTCGGCGGTGTGAAGCGCGATCCGAAACGGATCGCCGCACCCCACGGTCAACGCCGCAAGCGTGCTGTTGGTGCTCTGCGGCGCGGCCACCGCCTGTTGCGCTTGCATCTGCCATTGGGCGTGCGCGGCGGTGCCTGTCGCGGCGAGGAGGAGGGCGGTCAAAAGCCAGGACGGTTTCATGGTTGCCAGTTTGCGCGAGATCGGCCGGCTTGCAAGGCCGGGCGGCGACCGGGGAACGCGCGAGATCGTCGCATCCGGGCGCAATATCCAAGAGCGGCCGCCGTATCAGGCAAAAGGATGCTGCCGGATCGACACGGCGCAGGGCCGGGAGGCGGGCGGATTGCCTCCCGGTCTGTTTCGAAGGCCGCCGCGACGGTCTCGCGCGATCGATGCCGGCATGGCCTCGAAGCAATCGGCTTCTCGCCATGCATCGGCACGCGTTGCGGGTCGATGTGGACGCCGGGAGCCTCGCCTGGCGGCGACGTGCCGACACGGCTTGACGCTGTGCGCCCGACGCGACGATTAAGATTGCCCTAAAGCGCGATCCTCAGTTTTCGCATCCCAAATGAAGCGAATTTCCAGAACGCCGCACCCGCGCTAGGGTGTTGTCAGATCAGGGAGGAAATGCGGAACACGGCATCGCCGGCCGAGACCAAAATGGTCCTGTATCAGGTGCGCGGCGGACACGGCAAAATCATATGGTGTTATGACGTAATCGCGTCGGTTTCGCTTCTATCCCATAGTGACGAAAGGGTCGGGCCATCCTCCCCACGGTTGGTCGCCCACAATTCCACGGAAGCAGGATCGAGAGCTCTTCCCTGTTTCTGCGGAGCGCGGCCAGCGCTCAACCCCACCCCTATGGTCGCTGGCCGCGCGAGCTCTTCCATACCCGTTCCGGGTGCGGGGACTGGCGTTGCGATCTCACTTCCAACCCACAAGGTCCGGCCGCGAGGGCGGACAGGGCGACGTGCGCGACATAGCTCGCTGCGTTTTTCGCAAAGTGAGTGCCGAGTTTAGTCGATCAAACGCAGCCGGATCGCCTTGGCGACGGCTTGGGTGCGATTGACGGTGCCGAGTTTCTGGCTGCTCGTGGCGATGTACTGGTTCACCGTGTGTTCGGACAGGCCGAGTATCGCCGCGATCTCGACGCTGGTCTTGCCGGCGCCCGTCCAGTTCAGGCACTGCAGCTCGCGCGCGGTCAGGCGGGGGCGCGATTGTTCCTGGTCGGGCGGGGCGAGCAACGTCATGCGTTCGTAGATCCCGTTGCACCATAAGGACAAGCGGGCGGCCTGGTCGATGTCGGGGATGGGCCGCTCTCCGCCGAACAGGACGAAGCCGTGCGGTGCGCGGGTGGAAAAGACCGGCAAGCCGAGACCGGTGCGGATGCCCAGGCGCGACAACAGACTGTCCGTGGCACGATTGTCGTTTTCGGCGCCGACGGTACGCGCACCGAACGTCGCCGGCGCGCGGCGGTTCCAGAAAAAGGGCTGGCCGCCCCTCAGCGCCTCCACGAGCGCCTCGTCGCCGGAGGCTGCTTCCAAATCCTGATATTCCCGTACCGAACTGTGCGGCAGGCTGGTCAGGATGAACTCGTGCGAGCGATCATAGGCCGAATTTCCGTGGGGCTTCAGCATCGCGAAATGCCGGTAGCCGGAATCGCGCGCCAGTTCCTTGAGACTGTCGTAGGCGTCCACCGGCCCCGCGATGCGTGCAATGCGCTCGCGGAACGACGTCCAGCCCTTGCCGGCCGACATCAATGCTGGTTGTGTCACTTGCCTTGCTCGCGTGCCGGAACGCCGGCCTTCCTATGGCTGCGGCCCGCCGCGGGCCACGTTTTGGTGGGGAACCAGAGCGCAAATACGTATTGTTGGCCAAAAAACAACTGTGATCTGCTGCGACCTTTGGTGCCAGGTATCGGTCGTCTGCCCGCGGTGGTGATCGGGATTTGTCGGGTGGCAACAAAGTGGCGCGCAGCCAACTAACTGGCAAATAGTCGCTTCAACCGCCGGCGCGCGTATCAAGGATATGATCGTGGGCCCTCGGACGGCGCCGGACGCCACTTCGCGCTACGATGGGCGCACATCCGCTGTGTGCGGGCAACGTGTTCGACGTGGGTGGCGCCTATCTCACTCGATCAGGCCGCGCCGCATCGCCTTGGCGACCGCGTGGGCGCGGTTGACGGCTCCCAGCTTCTGGCTGCTGGAGGCGATGTACTGGTTGACGGTGTGTTCCGACAGGCCGAGGATCGTCCCGATCTCGAGACTGGTCTTGCCGGCCGAGGTCCAGACCAGGCATTGACGCTCCCGGTCCGACAGCCGCGCGGCGGGTTCGTCGCGACAGGGTATCTCCAGCACCTTGAGCAGGCGCTCGCTGAGATGGGCGGTCAGCATCAACAGGTAGGACAGCTCCGCGCATTGCGGTTCGTCCCGGTCCCCGGCAAGGAAAAGCAGCCGCCGTTCACCGGGACGCCCGCTGGTCGGCACCGCGACCCCCGTGACGAAACCGTATTCTTCGAAAAGCGCCGCGGCGCGCTTTGACTCGACCTGGTTGCGGCGGACGGGGCTTGTCTTGAAAGACCATAGAAACGGCACGACGGTGTCATGCACGGCGGTCATCACAGGGCTCGTCGCCAGCAGACCGAAGGCGTCGTAGTCTCGCAGGAACCGTTCTGGCCAGTTGCTGACCAGGATATGATCGGCCAGGTGCTGGCTGGCCTCGACCGGGATGTCGAGCATCACTCCGTGCGTATAGCCGGACAGTCTGCAAATCTCGAGCAGCATGTCGTAGGCATCGTAGCGATTGCGGATTGCCGCCATTTTCTCGATGAGGCTGGCGAGCGACGGAGCGGTAAGGGAATTCGGCGGCATGCTGCTTGATCGCGCCTCGTTTTCGTTGTTCGTTTTGCGTCACTGCTGATCGTGCGTGACGCGCCATGCGATGTGCGCGTTTGCGGCGCGAATCCGATGATTCGGCCAGAAACCCGCATCGGGATTGTCCAATTTTTCCCCAATTGTTGGTGATTATTGCCAAAATAGTTGATAATTTATGTGGGGATGTGCAACCGGCCACGTCCCCGGACGGTCGGCGTCGACGCAGCGTCACTCTGTCTGTCTCTCGTCGCAAACGCGACATTTCGACGGCGAGAACCGTTGCGCTCCGGCATTCCGCGCTTCCAGCCAATTCCGCGCCGGGTCGGGGCCGGTCTTTTCCTTGTCAGCGGCTTTCCCGGGCAGGCGGCGCCGGAGAATGATCGTGGTGTGGCCGATCGGGGATCGCTGAGCGTCGTCCGTCTCGCGCGCTCCGTCCGGCGCGAAGATGGCGGGGCAGGGTGCGCAGATACACGGGCTCAGCCTTGCCATTGGTTCTGCGGCGCTGCCGCGCGACGGCCTCGCCCCGCCTTGACCAAAACGGGTACCCTCTAGCGAAAAACGGCGTCATTGCCGACGCCGGTGCCCTGTCGCGGGGCCGGTCTAGGATGTCGTCGGCGCGCTAGCCGGCAGGACGTGGCCGTGGTGCCCGCAATCGCCAAAGCCAACGGCTTGCATGCATCCGTCGCGGCGGTACGCCATGCCAGAGGCGGGCAGGGGCTCGACGATCACGCTGGCGCGCGACAGGCGCGCCTTCGACGCCGTCGCGGTTCCGGACCTTGCCGTGCCGGTGTCGCGGCGCTCACATTATTTATATTACGTAACGCGAATTTATTGGGCAATCCGAGCCTGGCGCATGCGCGGCGCCTTTCGTGAACGGCGCGCTCGGCCAATTTCGGCAAAGTTGCGTCCGCCGTCGTTGCGGCCATCGCCGGCACCGCGCAGCCGCACCGCCTGACGCTGGGCGGCCGATGCGGTTTAGGCCGCGTAAGCGTTTGATTGTGGCGAAAACAAGTCATTGAAATCGTTCAGTTCTTTTACACAACTTGATTTGCGGTCCGCGCCCGCCGGCACCTAGATAAGCCCTGTCGGACGGGGCTTTCCCTCATGGGTCTCAGGCAACGGATGTCCCGGCCGGCGAAACTGAAATAACGGAGTCATGTGATGACCAAATTGCTTACCGCCCTTGCTGCTACCGCATTCTTCGCCGTTGCCGCCCATGCGGCCGAAGTACAGGGCACGGTCCAGTCGGTCGATCCGGCCAGCCGCACCATCATGCTGGATGACGGCACGAGCTATGTCGCCGATGCCGCCGTCGACATTGAGGCGCTCGCGGCTGGCGACAAGGTGATGATCACCGTGGACGACGCCACCACCAGCGCCGTCGAAGTCGAAAAGCAGGAATAGGCGCGGCGGACCCGATCCCTCTTCGGCCGGTCCCGAAAGGGGCCGGCCTTTCTGCTGCTTGCCTGTCGGGGCCGCGTCGGCGCCGGGCGAGGCCGTTTCGGCGGCGTACCATTCCTGTCATAAATGCCGGCTAACACGCGGCAGGTTTTTGTGAGAGAGGGATCAGTTCGATGAAGATTGCGGTTCTCGGCGGTGACGGGTTTGTCGGTTGGCCCACCTCGTTGCATCTGTCCGACCGGGGCCACGACGTCCATATCGTCGACAATCTGTCGCGGCGCTGGATCGATACCGAACTCGGCGTGCAATCGCTGACCCCGATGGATTCCATCCAGGAACGCACCCGTATCTGGCACCAGGAAACCGGGCGGCGCATCCATTTCCACCTCATCGACCTGGCGCGCGACTACGAGGTGTTGAAGCGCTGGCTCGCCGAGGAGCGCCCCGACGCGATCGTGCATTTCGCCGAGCAGCGCGCCGCGCCCTATTCGATGAAGAGCGACCGGCACAAGAACTACACCGTCAACAACAATGTCAGCGCCACGCACAATCTGCTCAACGCGGTGGTGGAAACCGGGCTCGACGCGCATCTGGTGCATCTGGGCACGATGGGCGTCTACGGCTATTCGAGCGTCGGCGCGGCGATCCCGGAAGGCTATCTGCCGGTCGGTGTGGAAACGCTCGCGGGCGAGACGGTCAGCCAGGAAATCCTCTACCCGGCCAATCCCGGCTCGATCTACCACATGACCAAATGTCTGGATCAGCTACTGTTCCAGTTTTACGCCAGGAATGACGGGGTCAGGATCACCGATCTGCATCAGGGCATCGTCTGGGGCACGCATACCGACCAGACCCGCCGTCACGCCCAGCTCGTCAACCGCTTCGACTATGACGGCGATTACGGCACGGTGTTGAACCGCTTCCTGATTCAGGCGGCGATCGGCTATCCGCTGACCGTGCACGGCACTGGCGGCCAGACCCGCGCCTTCATCCATATCCAGGATTCGGTGCGCTGCATCGAACTGGCGCTGAACAACCCGCCGAAATCGGGCGAGCGGGTGAAGATCTTCAACCAGATGACGGAAACCCACCGCGTGCGCGACCTGGCCGAGATGGTGGCGCGGATTGCCGGGGCCGAGGTCGCCTATCTGCCCAATCCGCGCAAGGAAGCCGCCGAGAACGACCTGGTTGTCGACAACGAGCAGTTCATGGCGCTCGGCCTCGATCCG
>SWBZ01002501.1_pt1 | contig 11153 bp, 9 predicted proteins | sample 4693031 | NCBI WGS metagenome assembly SWBZ01 (sample SAMN10267274, study PRJNA491770) | bioreactor metagenome | isolation source: DHS bioreactor inoculated with | place: Japan: off Shimokita Peninsula
TCCAATCAGGACGACATCTGGAAGCTCCTGGAGGCGGAGGGGTGGAAGCTCGGCGACATGGAAGTGGTTCCGGTCGGCAACAGCGACTTCTATCCGCAGCTGGCAAAGATCGAAGCGAGCGATCCCGAGGTGCTGATCTCCGTCTTCACTGCCGCCAACTCCGGCATTGCGCTGGTCAAGCAGTCCAAGGAACGCGACCTGAAGTCGCTTCATATCGCGTTGCCGTACCCCAACTACGGCGAATTCATGAACGGCGCGGGAGACGAGAAGAACGGGCTTCTCTCAGCCCCGTTGGTGTTCGATCCTGTCAACAATGCCGATCACAAGGCCTTCGCGGACCGGTTGAAGCAGGAACTGAACGTCACCATTACCCAGGATCACGCGCTTGGCTACTGCATCGCCAATGTGATGGTCGATGCCATGAAGCGCGCCGGAACGCTCGCGATGGACAAGCTCAACGGCGCCCTGCGCGAAACCGACTACAAGTGCTTCCTCGGTCGGTGGGTGTTCGACCATGCCACCCACTCTCCCACCATGGGTGAAGAGTTCCTGGCGCTACCGGCGAGCCAGATCCAGAACGGCGCCCATAGGACGATCTGGCCCAAGCAGGCCGCGACGTCCACCTACCAGGACCAGTAACAAACCGGATCAGCGGAGCGTGGGGTCAAGCCGGGCTTGACCCCATGACGCGCCGGATTCCCCACATTTTCCGAATAATGGCGATGGATGCGATGAGCCCCATTCTGCGCGTGCTCAATCTTACCAAGAGATTTGGCGGATTGGTGGCGGTCAACGACGTGACGTTTGATGTCGTCCCAGGCGAAATCCTGGGTCTTCTCGGACCCAACGGCGCAGGCAAGACCACGTTGTTCAACATGATCGCCGGGCTCCATCTGCCCAGCAGCGGCTGCCTGGAGTTCAAGGGTCGTGACATTAGCCGCGCCAAGCCGTATCGCAGGGCGGGGCTGGGAATCGCGCGCACCTTCCAGATCACGCAGCCCTTTGCCGAAATGACGGTCGAGGAGAACGTCATGGTAGGCGCGCTGTCGCGTTGCGGCCGTGTCGGCGAGGCCCGCGAGCGCGCCCAGAAATACATCGCATTCGTCGGCCTGACCGAGAAGCGGGGCAGTCTCGGCAAGGAGTTGAGCACCGGGCAGAGGAAGCGTCTCGAACTGGCGCGGGCGCTCGCCACCGAGCCCACGCTGCTCTTGATGGACGAGGTCACCGGCGGTGTAGACCAAAGCGCGATACCCGGGCTCGTCGACCTGGTCACCCGCCTCAAGGCCGAAGGCATGACCATCATCATTATCGAGCACAACATGCGCGTCATCTCGCAACTCTCGGACCGTCTCATGTTCCTCAACAACGGCAAAGCCGTGCTGATGGGAACACCAGACGAAGTCGTCAGCAACCCTGATGTGCAGGCTCTCTATCTGGGGCGGAAGAATGATTGAGGTCGACAACCTGAACGTTCACTACGGCACAGTGCAGATCCTCTGGAACGTGTCGATCAAGGTCGGCGCCGGTGAGGTTGCCGCCATCATGGGCCCGAACGGATCGGGGAAGAGCACCATCCTCAAGGCGATCATCGGCCTCGTTCGCCCCACCAGCGGGCGGATATCGCTCAATAACGAGACGCTGCTGGATACGCCTACGCACAACATGCTGACGCGGCGTGTCGGCCTGATCATGGAGCGGCGCTGCCTGTTTCCGGCGATGACGGTAATGGAGAATGTCCGGATGGGCGCCTTCCATCCTGTCGCCGCCCCGCATTTTCAGGAAAACCTCGATTGGGTGCGGTCTCTGTTCCCGGTGATCGACCAGAAGGCCAACGACATGGCTGGGCAGTTGAGCGGTGGGCAGCAGCAGATGGTTGCGATTGCCAGGGGGCTGATGGGAGCGCCGCGCTACCTGTTGATGGACGAGCCCTTTCTCGGCCTGTCCCCCAAGATCGTCGATCAGATCGCCGACGTCATCGCGGCGGTGAAACAACGCGGCATCGCCGTCATCTTCAATGAGCAGAACGCCCATCTGTCTTTCTCTCTCGCCGACCGCGGCTACCTGCTGGAGAGCGGGCGGATCGTCATCGAGGGCTCCGGTCTGAAGATGCTCGAGAACAGCAAGATCAGGCAGGTCTACCTCGGTCAGGCCGAACCGTCGCGTGTGGGAGTTTGATATGACTGCGGGAATCCTGCTCGAACAAATCGTCAACGGCATCATCTCCGGTTCGATGTATGCCCTGATCGGCGCCGGCGTTGCGCTCATTTACGGCACGCAGAGAATATTGAACTTCGCCCAGGGCGAATTTTTCATGCTGGCCGCCTTCGCCTTGTTCATCCTCACGACGCAATGGGGAATGCCGCTCGTCGTGTCGGCCATGTTGTCCATCGCCCTGGTCGCCATCTTTTCAGCGTTCGTCTACCGCGCCGTGGTGCGGCCGCTGATGGGCAAAGAAGGCTGGGAGTTCAGCACGATCGCCGTAACGCTTGGCGTCTCCGTCGTTCTGCAGAACCTGGCCTTCCTGCTCTGGGGCGAAAAATACCAGACCGTTCCGTATTTTCTCGACGGCAGTCTGCAGCTGCTGGGCATGAACCTGCCCTGGCAAAGGGTGCTGATCTTCGCAGTCTGCGTCGGCACCATTGCCGCCATGACCGTCTTCCTCAAATTCTCTCGAACCGGCTGGGCGATCCGCGCGACGGCGCAGCAGCCTGATGCGGCGGCTGTGGTTGGCGTGCCGGTGCATCGTATTCGCATGCTGACCTTTGCGATCGGCAGCGCCCTGGCCGCCATCGCGGCCGTCGTCCTTGCACCGATCTATGCCGTCAATCCATGGATGGGCGTGCCCCACCTGCTGAAGGGATTCGTCGTCGTGATCATGGGCGGGGTCGGCAGCTTCCCGGGCGCCATCCTGGCCGGGTTTCTGCTCGGCATCGCCGAGGCCATAGGCGTCACCCTTACGTCATCGGAGTGGCGAGACGTCATCGCATTCGCGATCGTCATCCTCGTCATCTGGGTGCGCCCGGCCGGCCTGCTTGGCAAACGATAACGACAGGACACTCAAGATGCGCTCCATGGGAATGCTTCCATTCGTCCTGGTGGTCGCGGGCATCGGCCTGCTGCCGCTGGTGTTCAACAACGGCTATGTCCTGCATATCTTCATCCTGGCCCTGGTCTACGCCATTTTCTGTCAGGCGTGGAACATGGTTACGGGCCTCGGCGGTATGAAGACGTTCGGGCACCATGCCTTCTTCGGCATGGGAGCCTACATCTCAGCCCTTGTATCCATCCACAGCGGCCTCAGCCCCTGGATCACGATCTGGATCGCGGCGCTGGCGACGAGCGTGGCCGGGGTTCTGGTGGCGCTGCCGGTTCTCAAGATTCGCTCCATCCCCCACATCGCGATCATCACACTCGCCTTCGCGGAGATCGTTCGCCTCGTCGTGTCGAATCTGCGTGGCATAACCCGAGGCGAACTGGGACTGATCGGGATCCCAAGCTTTGAGTCGCTGCATCTGCCGGTGCTGGGAACGGTCGCCTTCACCCCATCGCAGAAGCTCGGTTATTTCTACGTGGTGTGGTTCGCATTCGCCGTCGTGACCCTCGCCATATTGCTCGCCCGCCGTTCGGCGCACGGCATGAAGGTCATTGCCATGCGCGACGGACAGGACGCCGCCGAAAGCCTTGGGGTGAACATCTCTGCCTACAAGATCGCCCTGTTCTTTATCAGCGCCTTGTTGGTCGGCCTCGTGGGCGCGTTTTACGCGCACTACATCATCGTGCTGACGCCGAGCTCCGTTCTCGGGGTCGACATCATGATCCTGGTGATCGCCATGACGCTGGTGGGTGGCATCGGCACCGTATTCGGCCCCATCCTGGGCGCCTTCCTCCTGATCGTCTCGGTGGAGATGCTGCGCGACTTCGGCGAATACCGGATGATCGTCTACGGAGGCATCATAATCGTGACGGTTCTCTACTTCCCGCGCGGCCTCGTCTCGTTCTTCGACCGACTGAGACTGCCGCACGCGCGCCTTCGCCCAGCCGTTTCTCGAAAGGAACCGTAACTCATGGATGCGCACACAAGGGCTGCGATACTCGCAGCCGTCGACGAAGGATTCCCTGCGCAGGTGGATTTCACCGGCCGGCTGGTGGCCCAGGCCTCCTTCAGCGGCCAGGAAGCAGCCGCCCAGGCCCTGATGGCGACCGAACTGTCGAGCCGGGGCTATGAGGTCGACCAGTGGAGCTTCGATGCGGCGTCGCTTGAGCATTTGCCCGGCTATTCGCCAGCCGTCGTCTCATACGAGGACACGTTCAACGTTGTCGGCACGCTCAACCGCCAAAGCACATCCGGGCGGTCGCTGATCCTCAACGGCCATGTCGACGTCGTGCCGACCGGCGAGCTGGACCGATGGACCAGCGCGCCATTCGAGCCGCGCGTTGCCGACGGCAAGCTATACGGACGCGGCAGCGGCGACATGAAGGCCGGTCTCGTTGCCGCACTGTTTGCCCTTGAGGCAATAAAACGCGCCGGCCTCGAGCCGCTCGGGCGAATACACCTGCAGTCGGTCGTGGACGAGGAATCTTCGGGAAACGGCACTTTGGCCTGCGTGGCGCGCGGCTATGCCGCCGATACGGCGCTTGTGATCGAGCCGACTGCCGAGGACGTGTTCACCGCCCAAATGGGTATTCTGTGGTTCAGTGTCAGGATCCAAGGCCAGCCGCAGCACGCTTCCGGCTTCCAGGGGCGGGCGGCAAACGTTATCGAAAAGGCGTTCGTTCTCATCCAGGCGCTTCAGCTCCTGGAGCAGCAATGCAACGAACCCGCTCGGCGCCATCCCGCCTATGCCTCTCACGCCCATCCGCTGCGGCTCAATGTCGGGCAGATCGAGGGCGGAAACTGGCCTTCCAGTTCGCCGGGGTCATGCACGTTCGCCGGTCGTCTGGGTGTCTATCCCGGCCAGGACCCGGAGGAGGTGGCGCAGATGATCTCCCGATGCGTTGCCGAGGCTTCCTCGCGTGACGATTATCTGAAGGATCACCCGCCGGTGGTGGAGTTCAAGGGCAACCGTTTTTCCGGGTATGTGCCCGACAGAGCCGAAGACGCGAAGGCGATCCTCGCTGACGCGCATCGCGCGGCCTCGGGACTGGCATTGCGGGAGGTTGCCATACCTTACGGTTCGGATGCCCGCGTACTCGGCCTGACCGCCGGCATCCCGTCGCTAGTCTACGGTCCGATCTCAGAGAATCTGCACGGCATCGACGAAGCGGTCGATCTTGAGAGCCTGCGCCGGGTGACCGGTGCGATCGCCCTGTTTGTTGGCGAATGGTGCGGGATCGTCCCGCGGAAGCATGGGAAAGACAATGAATAGCCACGAAACTCGACCGAAGCCGGTCGCCGTCGTCGGTGCCGGTTTGATCGGAAGCAGCTGGGCCATCTGCTTTGCGCGCGCCGGTCATGAGGTGCGCCTCAACGACAACAGTGAAGACGCACTGCGCACCGCGATGGAAACCATCGCCTCGGCCCTGGACGACCTGGTTGGCTTCGGCCTGCTCAACGGCCAGGCGCCCGAGACCCTCATGGACCGTGTTCGTCCAATGACGGAACTCGACGCGTGCCTTGATGGTGTCGCGCATGTGCAGGAATGCGCGCCGGAGGCGATTCCGGCAAAGCAGGGGCTGTTCAACCGGCTTGGCGCGTTGACCGGACCGGAGACCGTTCTCGCCAGTTCGACCTCCGCCTTCCTGCCGTCGCTGTTCACAGCCGATGTGCGTCATCGAGAGCGGTGCCTGGTCGCCCACCCGATCAACCCGCCTTATCTGGTTCCGCTGGTGCAGCTTGTTCCGGCCCCGTGGACGGACATCGCAATTGTCGACCGCACGCGCCAGCTCATGCAAGCCGCGGGACAATCTCCGATCGTGCTCGACGGCGAAACGGACGGCTTTGTCGTCAATCGACTGCAAGGAGCGCTGATCCACGAGGCCATCAGGCTCGTTTCCGAAGGGGTCGCCAGCCCCGGCGCGATCGACCTGGCCGTGTCGAAGGGGCTCGGACTGCGATGGTCGTTCATGGGGCCGTTCGAGACCATGGAGCTCAACGCGCCGGCTGGCATTCGCGACTACGTGGAGCGTTATGGCGAACTGTACCGCCGCATCATCGGCGTCGAGCATGCCGAGCGGATGTGGACCGGTCCGGCGCTGGACGTGATCGAACGGGACCGCAGCAGCCAGCTCGATCGGGACCGGATTGGCGAGCGTCAGCGCTGGCGCGACCGTCGCTTGATGGATGTGGTCGCCAGCTTAGCCGCTGCCGAAAAACGGACGCCATGGAATTCATAAGCCGCCCTTTCGACCTCAGTGACACCTTACGGACAGAACAATGGATACGACACGCAAGATCATACTGACCTGCGCGGTTACGGGTGGCGCGCCGTTCAACCCGAAACACCCGAGCATGCCAGTCACCCCCGCCCAGATCGCCTCTGCCTGCCTGGAAGCCGCCGCGGCCGGCGCGAGCGTCGTGCACGTCCATGTGCGCAATCCCGAGACCGGCGAGGGCAGCCGCGACCCGAAACTCTTCAGGGAGGTGATGGACCGTGTCCGCGAGAGCGGCGTGGATATCGTCATCAACCTCTCCTGCGGCATGGGCGCCTTTTTCATGCCCGATCCGGACGACGAAGGCCGGGCCCTGCCGGAAAGCGACGTTGCTTCCGTGCAGCAGCGCATGATCCATATCGAGGACAATCTTCCCGAGATCGCCTCGCTCGACATCACGACCGGGAACCAGATTGAGGGCGACACGGAGTTCGTCTATCTCAACACCACTCGAACATTGCGCGCCATGGCGCGCAGGTTTCAGCAACTGGGCGTCAAGCCCGAGATGGAAGTGTTCTCCTCCGGCGACATCGAATTTGGAAAGGCGCTGATCGCCGAGGGGCTGATCGACGGCGTGCCGCTGATTCAGATGGTGACCGGGGTGAAATGGGGGGCGCCGACCGATACCGAAACCGTTCTCTATCAGCGCGGACTGTTGCCTCCCGACGCTGTGTGGGCCGCCTTCGGCCTCGGTCGCAACCAGATGCCGATGGTGGCACAGGCAGCACTTCTCGGCGGCAACGTGCGCGTCGGGCTTGAGGACAATCTCTATCTTTCGCGCGGCGTGTTTGCCACGAACGGCCAGTTGGTCGAGAGGGCGCGGGCGATCCTGGACAACATTGGCTTTTCGATCGCGACGCCCTCCGAGACGCGCGAGATCCTTCAACTGGCCAAGAAGGGGTGACGGGAATGCACGGCATTGGTCTTGTTTCGGCGCTGGAAGGTCACAACCCGCAGCTGCATCCCACCGTGTTCGTCGCCCCTTTGGCGGTCGTCATAGGCAATGTCAGCATCGGCGCGGAGAGCTCGGTCTGGTATGGCGCGGTGCTGCGCGGCGACGAAGAGGAGATCATCGTTGGCGAACGGACCAACATTCAAGACGGCACGATCGTCCACACGACCTTCGGCCAAGGGGCGACCATCATCGGATCGCGCGTGACGGTGGGGCATCGTGCGGTCCTGCATGGCTGCCGGATCGGCGACGATGCGCTCATCGGCATCGGCGCGGTGGTTCTGGACGGGGCGACGGTGGAACCCGGCGCGATGGTGGCGGCCGGCGCGGTTGTCTCGCCTGGAAAGATCGTATCGGCGGGAACGCTGTGGGCGGGCTGCCCCGCCCGCTATGTCCGCGAACTCAAGCCGGCGGAAGCGGAGTTCATTCGCACCAATCCCGCCCACTACCTGTCCCAGGCGGCCAGGCACGACGACCACTTCAAGGCATCCCGCGCACCGGGCGGATGACCCAACCCCCCCGGGGGGGGGATTCCAAGAGCCGTTGGTCGGGGGGCGTCCGTTGCACGACTACCGCCGACTTTGCGCTGCTGTGTCCCACCTGCCACCGTGTTGAGCCTGTTCGGCTGGCATGGCGAAGCGGGCAGCGGCGACGTAAAGGGGGCTTTGCTCCTGCTCACCAAGGAAACCCGCTTGCTCTCCTCGGACCCGCCTTCCTTCGCTTTGTGCGAAGGCGGCTCCGAGGAAGGCAAACTCTCTTAGGTATCTATCTCTACCCATCTATTGGGTAGGCGGAGGCGCGCCAGAGGCGGCGCGAATTGACCCGAATTTACCTTCGCGGTGCTTCCTATAAGGAAGCGCCAGCCCGGAAAAGCCACCAAAATCATTGAAAAGTATGGCGCACCCGACAGGATTCGAACCTGTGACCTCTGCCTTCGGAGCTGGTCTAGTACCCCATCCGATTTGTGCGATAGGGTACGCCAGAGCACGATAGGCACCAGAAAACACTAGCTTTTTCTATCTCACTGCTCCGAAGTCCCTATCCGAGAATACGCCCGAATTTGCCTCCATGTGCTTACGTGGTGCTTACGCGAAATCGGGCCGGAAGGGACTGAAAAAGCGTGCCGAGGATCAGCAAGCGCATCGTCGATTCCGCCGAGCCGGGCGACAAGGACTACGTGATCTGGGATGACGAGCTGCCAGGCTTCGGCCTGCGCGTCTTCACCTCAGGCAAGCGCAGCTACGTCATCCAGTACCGCACCCGCGGCCGGTCCCGCCGGTATACGATCGGCCTTCACGGCGTATGGACGCCGGAGACGGCGCGCCGGGAAGCCAAGGTTCAGCTCGGCCGCGTCGCGCAAGGCGAGAACCCGGCCGAAGAGCGTGAACTGGACCGCAAGGCCCTGACGATGAAGCAGCTCTGCGAACAGTATCTCGCGGACATGCAGGCCGGGCTCATCCTTGGCAAAGGCGGCCGGCCCAAAAAGGCCTCGACCGTCGAAGTGGATATCGGCCGCATCCGCCGGCACATCATCCCGCTCGTCGGAAACCGCCGCGTCCGGGACATTACCAAGGCCGACATGAATAATCTGATGCGGGATATCATAGCCGGGAAGACCCGCATTTCAGTGAAGACCGAAAAGCTCCGCGGACGTGCGATCGTCCGGGGTGGGCCGGGAACGGCGACGCGGGCAATGGGGTTGCTGGGCGGCATATTCACCTATGCGGTCCAGCTGGGAATCATCGAACACAACCCCACACACGGGCTCAAGAAGCCGAAGTACAAGGTGCGCGACCGGCGCCTCAGCGAGGCCGAGTACCGAACGCTCGGCGAGATTCTCGCGCGAGCCCGCAAGAGCGATCGTTACAGGATCCACGCCGAGATCCTGCAACTCATCGCCGTGACCGGATGCCGTAAGACCGAGATCGTGGAGCTCAAATGGAGCGAGGTCGATTTCGAGGGTAGTTGCCTGCGCCTCTCCGATAGCAAGGAAGGCGCATCGGTGCGCCCAATCGGCCTGTCGGCGATCAACTTCTTGGAGAAGCGCCACGCTCACAGAACGGGCACATACGTCTTCCCCGGTCAGAGCGACGACAATGCCGTGGGCAACTTCCCTCAGAGCTGGAAGAAGCTCTTCACGGAAAGCCCGCTCTGGGATGTCACGCCCCATGTTCTACGACACAGCTTCGCGAGCATCGCCAACGATCTCGGGTTCACCGAGATCACCATCGCGGCCTTGATCGGGCATGCGAAAGGCTCGGTGACGAGCAAGTACGTTCACACGCTGGACACGACGCTGGTCATGGCAGCCGACACTGTCTCCGGCTATGTCCAGGCTCTGCTTGAAGGGTCGAAGTTCCAGCGCAACTCTTACACCTGCGATCGGCGGTCTCGGCAGGACGCGATTGACAAGATGCTCAGCGACGCAAGAGCTGGTGGCTGACGTTTGGTTTGCACCTCACCGCAGGTCGTGAAGCCGCTCGATTCCCGGATGCGCGAGAATGTTCTAGTCTGCGCTTGGCCAGCGCAGTTTCCCGCGGCCGACGCGCAAGGCTTCCACTAGCCTCGTGTTACCCGGCGATCGGCCCGAGAAGAGGCTGGGCTTGGGATCGACAGCCGGCTTCTTGAACGCGGCAACACGCTGATAGTCGGGCGTGACCAGCCAGGTCCGCCCATCGCCCTCGTCGGTGACGATCCGATAGAGGCCGGCAGGCGGAGCAGCCGCGGTGTCGAGAAGACGCTTGTAGTGTTCGACCGACCATTTCTGGATGCCGCCGCTGAGGGCTTCGGTTCGAAACCGCGCCCATAGGGCGGCGGTGTCCGGTGTCGGCCAGTCGCCAGCGTCCGTATAGGCCGTGATCTCGTCGGATTCGAGCCAGGCCCGCATCTCGGCGGGCGTGACGAAAATAGGCTTGGCGTCCTCGATCGCCGCCATAGCCGCACGTCGTGATGGCAGGCCCGCGCGAATCAGCATCGACATCATGAATTGCGGGACGCCGGTTTCTACCGCCGCCGCGGCACCGCCCGCCACCGTGTCTGGCGACCACCCGAGAGACATGCGGCGTGTGCGGACAGCCTCCAGCGCCCAAACCAAACGGTAGGTGAAGGCCTCTTCGACGGCCCGCATGTTCTGAGGCCCGATCTTGGCCACATCCTCGCCCGACACCCAACTATGCAGGATTGCCTTCCAATTCGCAGGCAACGCGTTGTTCTTGCTGGGGATGAACGGCCGCATGAACAAAAGCCGCTCTCCAAGGCCGCCAAGGGTCTCGACTAGTTCATCAATATCGCCGCTCAGCGCCGCTACGTCTGCGCGGTCGAGGAGTTCGGCCAACACGTCAGCCATGGCATCAATTGCAAGGCCTGCTTCCAGTCCAACACCCATGGCGAAATGACCGCGTCGGGCCGATGCGGTGGTCGTCTTCCAGATGAGATCAGCACGCGCCTCGATTACTCGCTTGTGCAGAGGGGCTACGTCTTCGTCTTCGCGGGCGATCTGACGAGCCCAAAGTGATCCTCTGAGGGCCTCGTCCAAAAGCTTCGGCAAATCGGCCCGATCAGAATCGAGCGCTTCAATGAGTCCAAACACAGTCGCGTCTAGACGTTCGACTATCTGCGACAGAGGCTCCTCTTCGATGGTCTCTTCCCCATCGTCATCATCATCTTCTCCGTCGTCGTCATGAGCGACATCGCCATCATTCTGTCTTGCAGCAGCCAAGCGCTCGGCCACAGATGCTTCCTCCTCCGGCGACCTCCAAGCTTCGCGTGCATTGGCGAGATATTCCCAGGCATCGTCACGATCCAGAACACCTTCGCGGGACAGCCGCTCAAG